>Ga0302154_10003076_pt1 | contig 12319 bp, 7 predicted proteins | sample I_Bog_N2_3_FD_193507 | JGI IMG/M metagenome (GOLD analysis project Ga0302154, IMG submission 193507) | Peat permafrost microbial communities from Stordalen Mire near Abisko, Sweden - I_Bog_N2_3 | ecosystem: Environmental > Terrestrial > Soil > Wetlands > Peat | place: Sweden: Abisko, Stordalen...
TTCCATGACGATAAAACTCCGTCGCTGGTCATCACTCCGGCGAAGAACCTATGGAACTGCCTCGGAGCTTGCAACACGGGCGGGAGCTGCATCGACTGGGTGATGCGGGCGAACGGCGTGAGCTTCCGCCATGCGGTCGAGCTGCTGAGGGCCGACCATCTTCCGTTAGCCCGCCCTGTCCTGGAGTCGCGCCGTGCTGCCCTGCCGAAGGTCGGCACCGTGCGGAAGCTCCCGCCGCCCGTCGCGCGTGAAGCGGACGACCGGGTGCTGTTGATGCAGGTTGCGGACTACTACACGGAGACGCTGAAACAGTCGCCCGAAGCCATGAAGTATCTGTCCTCTCGCGGCCTCACGTCGCCGGAGATGATCGACCGGTTCAAGCTGGGCTTCGCCAACCGGACGCTGGGGCTGCGTCTGCCGGCGAAGAACCGCGCCGCCGGCGCGGAGATGCGTGGCCGGCTGCAGCAGCTTGGCGTGATGCGCGAGAGCGGCCATGAACACTTCAATGGATCAGTGGTGATCCCCGTCTTCAATGGTTCCGGCGAGATCGTCGAGATGTATGGCCGGAAGATCACGCCGAACCTCCGCGAAGGAACGCCCGACCATCTGTATCTGCCCGGAGCGCATCGGGGCGTGTGGAACGAGGAGGCGTTCGGCGCGTCGAAGGAGATCGTGCTGTGCGAGTCGCTGATCGACGCGCTTAGCTTCTGGAATGCTGGCATCCGCAACGTGACGGCCAGCTACGGCGTGAACGGCTTCACAGACGACCATCGCGCGGCCTTGAACAAGCACTGCACGGAGCGCGTGTACATCGCCTATGACCGCGACGAGGCGGGCGACAAAGCCGCCGCCGCGCTTGCCCTGGAGCTGATGGAGATGGGCATCGAGTGCTTCCGTGTGTTGTTCCCGAAAGGCATGGACGCGAACGAATACTCGCTCAAAGTGCAGCCAGCAGCGAAGAGCCTTGCGGTGTTGCTCAACAAAGCCGAGTGGCTGGGCAAGGGCAAACGGCCAGAGCCGCGCAGCATGGAGCCGCTGATGGAGCTGGTCATCGAGGCCGAGCCAGATGCGGAGCCGGTGATCGAAGATGACCCAGAGCCAGCGACTAAAGAAGAACGAATCGACGAAGAATCCATCATGGCCGAGATCGAGGCCGAGCTAGAGATAGCCGCCGATCCCATCGACCAAGAGCCAATCGAAGAAGAGCCAGCCCCCGCAGCATCCCCCGCCGACATCCCCAATCATGTTCTTCCCTTAGCCGCCGAGCCGGAGCCAATCGCGCCGATGGAGCCAACGGCAGCGCCCGCTCCCGTCATCGACGTGCCGGTGGAGATGCGCGGCGAAGACATCTTCCTCATGCAGGGCGACCGCCGCTATCGCATCCGTGGCCTCAATAAAAACATGAGCTACGAGCTGCTGAAAGTGAACGTCCTCGTCTCCGGCCATACGCCGCGCGGCGAGTCCGCCTTCCACGTCGACACGCTCGACCTGTACTCCGCGCGGCAGCGCGGCGTGTTCACGAAGCAAGCGTCCGAAGAGCTGGTCATCAAGGAAGAGGTCGTGCGCCGCGATCTTGGCCGGGTGCTGTTGAAGCTGGAGGAGCTGCAAGACGAGCAGATCAAACAGGCCCTTGCCCCGAAGGAAGAGGTCGTCACGATCAGCGACGAGGACCGGGCCGACGCGATGGAGCTGCTGCGCGATCCCCGGTTGCTGGAGCGCATCGTCGAGGACTTCGCCCGATGCGGTGTCGTTGGCGAGGAGACGAACAAGCTCGTCGGCTATCTGGGCGTGGTGTCGCGGCATCTGGAATCGCCGCTTGCCGTGATCGTGCAGTCGTCCTCCGCAGCCGGTAAAAGCTCGCTCATGGAAGCCGTCCTCGCGTTCCTGCCCGACGAGCAACGGGTGCAATACTCCGCCATGACCGGCCAGTCCCTCTTCTACATGGGCGAAACCGACCTCAAGCATAAGGTGCTTGCCATCGTCGAAGAGGAGGGCGCACACAGCGCGTCCTACGCGCTCAAGCTCTTGCAGTCGGAGGGCGTGTTGACCATCGCCAGCACCGGCAAAGACCCGAACTCCGGTCGCCACATCACGCACCAGTACCGGGTCGAAGGCCCGGTGATGATCTTCTTAACGACCACGGCAATCCAGTTGGACGAGGAGCTGCTGAACCGCTGCCTGGTGCTCTCCGTGAATGAAGAGCGCGAACAGACTCAGGCCATCCATCGGGTGCAGCGCGAGGGGCAGACGCTTGAAGGCTTGCTCAAACGGCGCGACCGCGATGCGATCCTCGCCGTGCATCGGAACGCGCAGCGTCTCTTGAAGCCCGTCTCCGTCGTCAATCCCTACGCGCGAGAGCTGACCTTCCACGACGGCCAGACCCGGACGCGGCGCGACCATACGAAGTACCTCACGATGATCCGCAGCATCGCCCTCCTGCACCAGTGGCAGCGGCCACGGAAGACGGTCGATCATCGAGGCCGCGCGGTCGAGTACATCGAGGTCGCAATCTCAGACATCGCCATGGCGAACCGGCTGGCGCATGAAGTCCTGGGCCGGTCGCTCGACGAGCTGCCGCCGCAGACGCGGCGGTTGCTTCTCGCCGTCGATGAGATGGTCACAGCCGAGTGCCAGCGGCAGAAGATGGAGCGGGCCGACTACCGCTTCTCGCGGCGCGACGTGCGGGCGTACACGGGCTGGGGCGATACGCAGATCAAAATCCATCTGCACCGGCTGGAGGAGCTGGAGTACCTGTTGATCCATCGCGGCGGCCGAGGTCAGAGCATCGTCTACGAGCTGATGTTCACGCGGCCGTCGGACGGCGGGAAGCCGGTGTTGGGAGGGCTGATCGATATCGAGAAGTTGGGAAAAAAATGAGTACGACGAAAAGAAGTCGGGGCAAACAGCCTAGCGGTCGGGGTCAAGTCGGCCCCAAGTCGGCGGGGTGTCGGAGTCGCTAAAAGCCCCTTCCGAGCAATGTCCATGCGGGTTATAGAGCGACCCGCGAACGAAGGCGAAAAAACACATACCCGGAGGGCCGTGAAAAAGCCCTCTGTCCTAACGATAGAAAGGAGATGCAGCGATGGCACTTGTCACCAAAACCCGCAAACCCGAAGTCCTTCCCGCAACGCAACTGGAGGCGATGATGCGCGATCATCTTCACGCGCTGGCCGTGCAGAACTACTCCGTCCACACCGTCCAAAACCGGCGAGTCCATATCGGCTTCTTCATCCAGTGGTGCAAGGTGCGCGGGCTGTCGGAGCCGGTCGAAGTGACCCGGCCCGTGCTGGAACGGTATCAGCGGCATCTCTTCCACTACCGCAAAAAGAACGGGGAGCCGCTGAGCTTCCGGTCGCAGCACTCCTGCCTGGTCCCGCTGCGCGTGTGGTTCCGATGGATGACCCGGCAGAATCACATCCTCCACAACCCGGCCTCGGAGCTGGAGCTGCCACGGCTGGGCCGTGTGCTGCCCAAGAACATCTTCTCCGCCCATGAGGTCGAACGGATCATGCAGCTATGCGACCTGGCCGACCCTATCGGGTTGCGCGACCGGGCGGTCCTGGAGGTGCTGTACTCGACCGGCATCCGCCGTCTGGAGACGATCCAGTTGAAGCTCTACGACCTCTCGCTCGACCGTGGCCTCATCCTCGTGCGGCAGGGCAAGGGCAAGAAAGACCGCTACGTCCCCATCGGTGAGCGGGCTATCGCATGGCTTGAAAAGTACGTCCGGGAAGGCCGTCCGCAGCTTGCCATCGAGCCGGACGACATGAGCGTGTTCCTCACGGCGCAGGGTGAGCCGTTCAGCCGCGACCATCTGACGTGGACGGTGAAAGACCGGGTGGACGCCGCCAAGCTGGGCAAGACCGGCTCCTGCCATCTCTTCCGCCACACCATGGCCACGCTCATGCACGAGGGCGGCGCGGACATCCGGTATATCCAGCAGATGCTCGGCCACGAGGACATCAAAACGACCCAGATATACACGCAGGTTGCGATCCGGGCGTTGCAGCAAATCCACGCGGCGACTCATCCGGGAGCGATGCTTGAACGCGGCGAAAACCCTTCCACAAAAGCTACAAATCCCGACGCCGAACCGCTCCTCCAAATGCTCGCCGCCGACGCCGAAGACGACCGCGAATAACCACGCGCGCGCGTTCTTCTTAAGCAGTTCTTTTAGCTGCTAAAGAGGGTGCCTATCTCGCCCGGAATCCGCGCGGGAACACGCACCCAATCTCCCCACAAATCCCCCGCCGAACTCGCCCCCGCACTCCGTCCAGACCGTACAATCGAATGCAAATGCAACTCAGCTTCGACGTGCGAATCCCGGACGGTCTCTTAGCGGCAAACGCGCTGCTAAATGAAAAACCGCATCAGGGGGTTCCGAGCTGGAATCTTGCACTGCATCAGGGCATCGACGAGCGTAACTCCACGGCTGCAATAGGGATACGAGCAAGCGCGCAACTCAATCGCATCTGGCCTCGTTTCACCGGCAAAGAAAGAGACACAGAATCAGGACTGGACTACTTCGGCGCAAGGTACTACGCCAGCTCAATGGGCCGGTGGATGTCGCCGGATTATGATGACGATAACGATGAGATTGAACCGGTTCCGTATGCAAATCCTGAAAATCCACAAACGCTCAATCTCTACAGCTATGTGGTGAATAATCCGCTCAGCAAAACGGATGCGACCGGACATACGCATCAGGAGTGTGGCGCTCAAACCACGACGACTGATGCGAAGACCGGTGCCACGACTGTAAACGCCAACTGCCACGATGTACCCGACTGGTACAACTTTATCGATAGGTTCATGAACTTCCGTCAGAAGTTCAAAGACAACGTCAACGCAAACTATGAAGCACACAAGCTTCCCCAGCAACCAAACAACAAGGGCCAAGCACTCCAAGACCTGAACAACATCATGATGGGTGCAGTGCCGCTAGTTGGGGTCGGCTTAGTTCCCAAGGCGCAGGCTACGCTGGATAGCATCGACAAGACGGGACAAGCGCCTCCCGGACAGCAGGGTGGCAGGCAGTTCATGAACAACGAGGGCAATCTTCCAAGCACCGATGCCAATGGAAACCCCATCAAGTATCAGGAATGGGATGTGAACCCTAAACAACCCGGAGTTAACCGAGGCGGAGAGCGTCTCGTCACGGGCAGCGATGGTAGCGCGTACACGACCGCCGATCACTATCAAACGTTCACGAAGATTAGGTAACCCATGAATCCGTATTCAACAGACAAGCCTTGCTTCCACGTTTTAGCCGGGGAGATCAAAGACGTAGACCAGTATGTGGCGAAGTTGCGTTTTGAAGGAGGTGCAAGGATCGCCGTCCGTGTGTTGCGCGGTCGGAATATGAGGAGCACTGAAGGCTTCTACAATGAACTCGCTGCTGCCCTACAGTTCCCCCTTTACTTCGGGAAAAACTGGGACGCACTAGATGAGTGCTTGGCTGATCTGGAATGGCTACCTTCCGACGCCTACCTGCTGTTTTTTTCGGACGCTCCCCTGGTGTTGGAGTCGTCAGGAAAGGGAGACCTGCAAACCTTCCTGAAGCTCTTGTTTCGCATCTGCGATGAGTGGGCCGATGGGTCATCCGTGGCGAGTAGCCTTGAGCGTAAGCCGACGCCCTTTCATGTTGTCTTCCATGCCGGAGCTGCCGAGGCAGACCATTTTCTACATCAGGTGGAGGCGGCAACAGGATGCCCGGTGGGCAAGATCGCAGCTTCCGAAGATGAGTAAGCCCAAAGCGTAGGCCGCATCCCTCTGGGGGCGGCCTACGCTTTGGGCGGGCCGTGGACGCGCCGGTGGTGATCTCCGGCAGCCTTGACCGACCCGAGCAAAGACCACGCTGCCTACGGCATCGGGTTAGGCATGACACGTCACCCCAGAATGGGTGCTGTGGAGTAACTAAAAGTTACGCTTGGGGAACTTGCTGAAAACAGGCGGCTAATAGAAAAAAGGGGTGCGGAGGCGTAGGCTTAAGGGCGAGCGCACGTTGCTGTTGGGGAACCATATGAAACACAGCCCCTTAGCTCGCCTCCGGCCCCCTTGCTGTCTTCCCATCGACGCACAGGCGGTGTGCGGCCACGATCCAAAGCCCCTTCCAAAATCTTATCCAGGCGGTGCGCGATGAAGCCGCCGTTACGCACGAAGTCCGTTGGGACGAAGGTCTCGGAGGCGGAGTTCGCGTTGCTGGAGGAACGTGCGCGTGGTGCCGGGATGCGGTTGGCGGAGTGGGTTCGGGAGGCGTTGCTGTCGGCGCCGGTGGAGTCCGGTGTGGACTCCGGCGAGGTTGCTGTGGGCGAAGTCCTGGCCCTGCGGTCGCTGCTGTTGAACCTGCACTTCCGGGCGGCGAAGGGTGAAGCGATCCCGGAGCCGGAGATGCGTGGGCTGATCGAGCGGGCCGACGAGACGAAGATGCAGCGGGCGCGGGAGCGTCTGGAGGCCGTCCGTGCGGCGGCAAAAGCGGCCCAGCCGGAGCCGGAAACGACACAGGAAACGAGCGCGGAAACCGAACCAGAGGAGGTCTAGTTATGGCGGAATGGGGACGCAAGGAGTACTCGAAAAAGTGGCCGAGCCGGAGGCCGGTGTGGGGTTGGACGGCGATCTTGTTGACCGGCGTTTTCTTCTTCGGGGTGTTCTGCCTGGACTACTCGCGGGGGTGGACGGCGGCGGAGCGGCTGTACCTGATGGACTACCTGAAGAGCGGAGCGCGGGGCCAGGGCGGAGCGGGGATGCAGTCGAAGTACACGATGCTGGAGGGCGTGACGGCGAAGGGCAGTCCGGTGTTCCTTCTGGGCGACCAGGTGGAGCGCGTGGCGGACGTGGATGGGAAGCCGGGATACCGTCTGACGGACGAGGGAGTGAAGGCCGGACTGGTGCGGCTGGAGTGGGTGACGGGGCAGTATAACGACCGTGGGATGCACACGCTGCTGGGCCGTTGGGTGTTCAAGCATGACGACATCTGGGGCTATATGGCGAGGCCTTTTTACTTCTCTCTGGCGTTCCTGGTGGTGGCGATGTTCGTGGCGGTTCCGAAGGACCGGGCGCGTCGGATGCTGTACAAGCATGGCCGCAGGTTGCGCGGGCCGGAGCTGGTGACGACGACGGAGTTCAACGAGAAGCTGGGTAAGTCGAAGGGGTTGCGGGTGCATCTGCCGGACGGTGTGGCGTTCATCAACGAAGAGCAGACGTGGTGGGACAAGACCTTCCATAAAGACCTTAGCCGCTGGGCTCGTATCCCGCGCGACCGCGAGGCGACGCACTTCCTGATCGTGGGCGACAGCGGCACGGGCAAATCAGCGGCGATAAGACAGCTTCTCTCGCAGGTGTGGGAGCGCGGCGAAGCGGCCATCGTGTACGACCCGGCGATGGAGTATCTGCCGCAGTTTTACAACGAGGGGCGGGGCGATGTGATCCTGAATCCGATGGACGCGCGGTGTCCCTTCTGGTCGCCGGGGGATGAGGTTCCGCACGAAGCAGAGGCTCTAACCTTAGCCGCTTCTCTGTTCCCGGATCAGGGCCGGGAGAACCGGTTCTTCGTCGAAGCTCCGAGGAAAATCTTCGCGCATCTGCTGAACCTCAAGCCGACGCCGGAGGAGCTGACGTACTGGATGTGCAACGCGGAAGAGATCGACAAACGGGTGGAAGGGACGGAGCTTGCGGCGATGATCGACCGCCACGCAGCGGCGCAAAGGTCAGGCGTTTTAGGGTCGCTAAACATGGTGGCGGATGCGTTCAAGCTGCTGCCTAAAGAGAGTGAAACGAAGCAGCGTTGGAGCACGGTGGAGTGGGCGAAGGAGCGCAAGGGATGGGTGTTCCTGACGTCGAAACCGACCATGCGGGAGAGAATGCGGCCACTGATGAGCCTATGGCTCGACCTGCTTGTGTTGCGTCTGATGAACGACGACACGGTGCGGAGAAAGACGTGGTTCGTGTTGGACGAGCTTGCGAGTCTGCAACGTCTTCCGCAGCTCACGACGGCTGTCACGGAGAACCGCAAATCCGATAATCCGATGGTGCTGGGCTTCCAGGGCAAGGCGCAGGTGGAGGCGTTGTACGGCCACGTTGCGGAGGCGATGTTGAGCCAACCGGCGACGAAGATCTTCCTCAAAACGAGTGAGCCGAATGCGTCGGAGTGGATCTCGAAGGCTATCGGCGAGGTGGAGATCGAGCGGTTCCGTGAGTCGCGGACGGTGGGCAAGTTCCCTCGCAACTCGGAGAACGAGTCGCGGGACATCACGCGAGAGCCGCTGGTGATGGCATCGGAAGTAGGTGGCCTTGATCCGTTGCACGGCTACTTGAAGCACGGCAATCTCGTTCTGCGAATGCGCTTCCCGTACCTGGAGCTGAAGGCGAATGCGGAGAAGTTCATCGAGCGGAAGACGACGGCGGCGGCGGTAACGCCGGTCGCAAAGCCAGCGCCGAAGCTGGTTGCAAAGCCCGCGAGTGTTGCCGTGGCGGCACCGGCAGAGGCGGTGCAGGTGGCATCGGCGAAGAAGCCGCCGAAGGCTGCTAAAGAACAACAGCAGGAGCCGGTGAAGGTGAACGAGCAGACGCCTTACTTCGAGTAGACAAACATGGTGACGATCTCCAAACCGATCTCTGCGGGGCAGGCTCAGGCGTACCACAAGGAAGAGTTCGCCAACGCCAAAGAGAACTACTACACGGAGTCCGCGAGTGTGCGCGGCGAGTGGCAGGGCCAGCTTGCGGAGCGGTGGGGCTTGCATGGCGAGGTGAACGAGCAGCAGTTCGCACGCCTGTCCGAGGGCCAGCATCCAGAGACGGGTGAGCAGTTGGTGCGGCATCAGACGGCACGGGAGTATGAGAACGAGCGCGGCGTGACCGTCCACTCGATGGAGCATCGGGCCGGTTGGGATGCGACGTTCAGCGCACCGAAGTCTGTGTCTCTGACGGCGTTGGTTGGCGGCGATGATCGCATCCGAGAGGCGCACAGGGAGAGCGTGAAGGTCGCGCTCGATGAGATGGAGAAGTATGTGCAGGGGCGGATCGGCGGCAATGCACCGGCGGAGACAACCGGCGCGTGGGCCGTTGCCAAGTTCGAGCATGACAGCAGCCGACCGGTGGACGGCTACGCCGCGCCGCAGCTTCACACGCATGTGGTGGTCTTCAACGTGACCGAAACCGCCGATGGAAACACGCGGGCGTTGCAGCCGCAGGAACTCTATAAAACGCAGCAGTACGCGACGGCGGTCTATCGTTCGGAGCTTGCGGTGCAGTTGCAGCGGATGGGTTACGAGATCGAGCGCGGCGAACATGGCCAGCCGGAGATCAAGGGATACAGCCGCGAGTACCTGGAGGCATCGAGTCCGCGGCGTCAGCAGATCGAAGCGCACATGGCGGCGGAGGGCCGCACGGGGGCCGGGGCCGCGCAGATCGCGGCGCACCAGACACGCGATGCGAAGGAACCGCTGTCGCACGATGAGGTGAGGGCGCAGCATCAGAAGATGGCCGTCGAGTACGGCCAGCAGCCGCAGCGAGTGCTTACGGAGGCCGCGCAGCGGCCAGGTGTGGAGCTGAGGCCGGAGGCAGCGAGGACCGCCGCCGAGGAAGGCATGAGCTACGCCCGCGAACGTGGCATGGAGCGCGAGGCCGTGACGGATGAAAGAAGCCTCATGCGCGATGCGCTGAAACACACGATGGGCGATGCCCGGTTGCCGGAGTTGCGGGCCGAGTTCGACAAGCGTGTGCAGTCTTCGGAGCTGATCGAGGTGCCACGTCGAGAGGGGCTTGCGGGCCGTGCGTTCACGACCGGCGAGATGCAGGGTTACGAGCGTGAGCTGATCGACCGGATGAAGATGGGCCAGGGCAATCGTGATGTGTTGGCCGATGGCAACGTGCGGCAGCAGACGATGGAGCAGCATCCGCATCTGAGCTTGAGCCAGCGGAACGCCGTCGATACGGTGTTGACGAGCCGCGATCAGATGATGGCGCTAGAGGGCGTTGCCGGGGCCGGGAAAACAACTTCTTTAGCCGCCGTTCGTGAAGCCGCTGTCCATGCGGGCTACGAGGTCGAAGGGCTTGCGCCGACATCGAGGGCCGCGCAGAAGCTAGGCGAGGCGGGCATGGAGACGCAGACGTTGCAGAAGCATCTTGCGCGTGGAGAGCAGCCCGACGACGGCCAGAAGAAACTCTATGTAGTCGATGAATCGAGCATGGCAAGCACCAAGCAGATGCACACGTTCGTCGAGCGGCTAAATGAAAATGATCGTGTTCTCTTCGTCGGCGATACGCGGCAGCATGAGGCGGTGGAGGCCGGGAGGCCCTACGCGCAGTTGCAGGAGGCGGGGCTCCGCACGGCGAATCTTGATGAGATCATCCGGCAGAAAGACCCGGCGTTGAAGGAGGTCGTCGAGCAGCTTGCGCGGGGCGAGGTGAAGGAAGCGATCGGCAATCTTAACCAGCAGGGCCGGGTGCATGAGATCGGCGACCGATCAGAGCGCATCGCCGAAATCGCGCGGGAGTATGTGCGTTCGCCGGAGAATACGCTGGTCGTCTCGCCCGACAATGAATCGCGCCGCGAGATCAACAGCCACATCCATCGAGCGATGCAGGAGACCGGCCAGGTCAAACCCGAAGAGCATCGCGTGGAGCTGCTGTACGCGCGGCAGGACATCACGGGGGCCGACCGGCAACACGCGCAGAACTACGAGCAGGGCGACGTGATCCGCTACTCGAAAGGGTCGAAGCCGCTGGGCATCGAGGCCGGAGAGTATGCGCGGGTCGAGCGCACCGACCGCGAGAGCAACACCGTTACCGTCACTCGAAAGAGCGGCGAGGAACTGAGCTACGACCCGCGCCGCTTGCAGGGCGTGACCGTCTACCGCGACACGGAGCGCCGCTTCGCCGAGGGCGACCGGGTGCAGATGACCGCGCCGTATCACGATCAGAAGCTAGCGAACCGTGAGCTGGGAACGGTCGATAAGATCGACGGCGACGGCAATCTCAAACTCCGCATGGACTCAGGCCGCGAGGTCGAGTTCAACGTCAAGCAGCATCCGCATCTGGACTACGGCTATGCGGTGACGAGCCATAGCAGCCAGGGCCAGACCGCCGACCGTGTGCTGATCCACGTTGACTCTTCACAGTCGCACGGCGAGCTGCTGAATAGCCGCATGGCCTATGTGTCCGTCTCGCGGGCGGAGTTCGATGTGCAGATGTACACGAACGACGCGAAGACGCTGGGGCAGGAACTCAGCCGGGACGTGTCGCATCCATCGGCGATCCAGAATGCGCCGATGCAGCAGCAGACGCCGACCCAGCCGGACGCAGCGCAAAAGATCGAACAACCGCAGCCAGTGGGCATGGAGATGGATCAGGGCATGAGCATGGGCCGCTAGCGCGTACCCGCATCTCCAGCGTCCGTAAAGGCTCTGCGCTGCGCTCCGACCGCTACGCGGCGCGCAAAATCGCGCGGCCTTGACTGATGCCGGAGCTGCTAGTGGTTGCTGGTTATGAGAAGAATGTCTTCTTCTCATGTGTCCAAAAACACATGAAAGAACCGACTAGCTGGCCTCGGCATGGGTGGTGCCAGCGAGTGAGTTAATCAGGCGGATCACTGCCCGCTGATCCTTCGTCGGCAGGGCTTCCATCTTCTGAAACCTCTTCCAAAGCCGCTTCTTCTCTGGGCTGGTGTCGCCGTTCGACTGTGCGGCCTTCAATCCCAGAAGCTCATCGGTAGAGACAACGAGGACACGCGCCAGCGGAATGATGATCGACGACGGGGGCAGTTCCGCGTTCGTCTCGTAGTGGGAGATGACCCGTTGGGTCGTTCCCAGGGCTTCGGCGAGCTGGGCCTGAGTTAAGCCGCGCGTCTTCCTGAGTGCGAGGAGGCGCTTGCCGAATGCGGTCTGTGGTTCCTTCTTAGCGGGCATGACAAGACGGATTTTAGAGTCCACTTCTGAGTCTCCTGCGAAGCTATCGGGTGGATATACATGGTGTGTATATAATCAGGCACGGCAAGAAAAATCACAAAAGGCGCAAAAAGCCCTTGACAGGTTTTTAAGCGGAGGCTGAAAAATGGCGAGAATCCCGGAGGATGAGGTCGAGCGGCTGAAACGGGAGGTGTCCGTGCAGCGGTTGGCCGAGGCGCGAGGGATCAAGCTCGTTAGGCATGGGGCGAACCTGCTGGGCAAGTGTCCGTTCCATGACGATAAAACTCCGTCGCTGGTCATCACTCCGGCGAAGAACCTATGGAACTGCCTCGGAGCTTGCAACACGGGCGGGAGCTGCATCGACTGGGTGATGCGGGCGAACGGCGTGAGCTTCCACCATGCGGTCGAGCTGCTGA
>Ga0302154_10003077_pt1 | contig 12319 bp, 10 predicted proteins | sample I_Bog_N2_3_FD_193507 | JGI IMG/M metagenome (GOLD analysis project Ga0302154, IMG submission 193507) | Peat permafrost microbial communities from Stordalen Mire near Abisko, Sweden - I_Bog_N2_3 | ecosystem: Environmental > Terrestrial > Soil > Wetlands > Peat | place: Sweden: Abisko, Stordalen...
TTTTATGGACATCCTTGCTCCCCACCCCGCGGCGCGCATCGTGCGGCGACGTTCCTTTCCGTGAATAACGTTGCTTCGAGCCTATCGCAAACCCCTGTGCGAAGGTTCGGCCACGTTGACATTCCACAGGGGGCTTTCTACCATCGAGGGACGGACCGGACTCACCGGCGCCGGGAGGGTAATCCATTGATCAAGCAGGACCTCATCCAGCGCGTTGTGGAACGGACCGGGCTGCCGCGCGTGAAAGCGGAAGCTGCGGTGGACGCCATCTTTGAAGCGATGAAGGCCGCGCTCGGGCGGGGCGACCGCATTGAGTTGCGCGGCTTCGGCGTCTTCAACGTCAAGCCCCGTAAGACCGGCGTGGGCCGCAATCCGCGCACCGGCGCTGAGGTCAGCATCGCCCCCGGCAAGGCCGTGCGCTTCAAGCCCGGCCGCGAGCTGCATATGCTGGACGCCTAGAGTCTGCAGATTGTCCTCACATCAAGTGCACTGGGTCCACGTCGATGACCACCGCCCGGCGCGGTATCTCCTCACGGTCCATCCAAAGCATCAGCTCGCGCAGCGCCGCGCCCAGCGTGTCGCGACGGTCCGACTTCAGCACCAGTTGATAGCGGTAGATGCGTTTGAGCCGGGAGCGCGGCGCCGGCGCCGGCCCCAGCACGCGCACGCCCTCGAAACGGCGTTCGGTAATCCACCGGCCCAGCCGGGCCGCAAATCCCAGTGCCTCCTCCAGCCGCTCGCCCTGCACCATCACACTGGCCAGTACTGTGAACGGCGGGTAGCGCATAGCGCGGCGGAAGTAGAGCTCCCGGGCCGCGAAGCCCGTGTAGTCGTGAGTCTGCGCGAAGGTGTTCACGTAGTGGTCCGGCTGATACGTCTGCACCAGCACGCGGCCGGGCAGCTCGCCGCGGCCGGCGCGCCCGCTCACCTGGGTGATGAGCTGGAAGACGCGCTCGGCGGAGCGGAAGTCCGGCAGTCCCAGCGCGAAGTCCGCGCCCACCACGCCGACCAGCGTGACGCCGTGGATGTCGTGCCCCTTGGCGATCATCTGCGTCCCCACCAGCAGGTTGATCTCGCCGGAGTGCAGCCGCGATAGCAGCCGCTCCATGTCTCCGCGGGTGCGCACGGTGTCGCGGTCCATGCGGCCGATGCGCGCGTTGGGAAAGATCTCCTGCAGCCGCTCCTCGCCCTGCTGCGAGCCGGCGCCGAGGTAGTACAGATGTTCGCTCTGGCACTTGGGACACTTCTCCGGGACGCCTCGCCGGTAGCCGCAGTAGTGGCACTCCAGCCGCTGGCCCACCCGCGCTTCTCCGTTCAGTTCGTTCTCATTGCCGGGCTTGTGGTAGGTCAGTGAGATGGCGCAGTTTTCGCACTCCAGCTTCTCGCCGCAACTGCGGCACATCACCACAAAACTGTAGCCGCGCCGGTTGAGCAGGATGAGCACCTGCTCGCCGCGATCGAGCGTGGCCTGGGTCTCCGCGATGAGTGCGCGCGCGAAGATCTGCTCCTTGCCCGTGGCGCGGAACTCCTCGCGCATGTCAATCATCTCCACCGCAGGCAGCGGCCGCTGCTCCACGCGCTCCAGCATCTGCACCAGCGCGTAGCGGCCGCGCTCGGCATTGTTCCAACTCTCGAGAGACGGCGTCGCCGAGCCCAGCAGAATCGTGCAGCCCAGCAGCTTCGCGCGCATTACGGCCACGTCGCGGCCGTTGTAGCGCGGCGTCTCTTCCTGCTTGTAGCTGGAGTCGTGCTCCTCATCGACGACGATCAGATTCAGCTCCGGCAGCGGCGCAAAGACCGCCGAGCGCGTTCCAATGACCACCCGCGCCTCACCGCGGCGGATGCGGTGCCACTGCTCGGCGCGCTCATCCGGCGTGAGCTGCGAGTGCAGCAGCGCCACCTCGCCGCCGAAGGCCGCGACCATCTGCGCGGCCGTACCCGGCGTCAGGCCAATCTCCGGCACCAGCAGCAGCGCGCTCTTTCCCGCCGCCAGCGCCCGCTGCATCGCCGCGATGTACACCGCCGTCTTGCCCGATCCGGTGATGCCGTAGAGCAGATGCGGGCGGAAGCCCCCCTGCTGCATCGCCGCCGCGATGGTCGCCAGCGCCTCGGTCTGCGCCTCATTCAGCGTGTGCTCGTGAGCAAACTTCTTTGCGCCGCCGCGCTCCTCACTGCCCAGCCGGCTCACGTGGAAGGCCTGCGCGGTCTGCTCCAGCCGCACCAGCCCGCGTTTGACCAGCGTGCCCAGCGTGGACTCCGGCACACCCCTCCGCGCCAGCCGGACGCGCAGGTCTCGAACCAGTTCGCGCCCGCCGCATCCAGCCAGTTCAGCCATCACCGCAAGCTGATTCTCATTGAGCTTCGGGAGTCGTTTTGCTGCTTCGCCTTCTGGACCCTGGACCCTGGACCCTGAGTCCTGTTCTTGCAGCACCGCCACCGACTCCAACCGCCGCGCATCCCGCACCTCGGCCAGCGGCTCACGCAGCAGCCACTTCTTCCGCGCCATCGCGTCCAGCAGCGCCTTGTTGGCTCCGGTCGCGCTGCGAATCGTGGTGGCCTTCGCCGGCTCGCCGTTCTCCAGGTAGTTGAGCGCAGCGTACTCGCGGTTCTGGTCCTCGACGCTCAACTTCGAGCGCCGGGATGAGCCCTTCAGCGCACTCTCCTGCAGCACCCGCCTGCCCGCCTCGGCGATGCGGTACTGCCACTGCCGCCGCACCTCGGCGGTGAGCGGCATCATGCCGCGCAGCACCTCGCCCAACGGAGCACAGTAGTAGCTCGCTATCCACTTGCCCAGTTCGATCAGCTCCGCAGACAGCAGCGCCGCGTCGTCCAGCACGCGCTCTACCTGCTTTACGTCCACATCCTCAGCGGGCCGCTTGTCATGCAGTGCGACCACCACCCCGACCAGCCGCTGCCCCGCGAAGGGCACCAACACCCGCGCGCCGACCTCAGCCTGCAGCTCGCCCAGCTTGTAGGTAAAGGCCCGGTCCAGCGGCACGGACAGCGCGACATCGCAGTACAGACTCACCACCCCAGCCTATATCTCGCGGACCACACTGCTTTCCACACGCCCTGTCACCTCGCAGCCCACCGGCAGCGGCTTTCGCAGGATGTGCCAGAGCTCGCCTGCAGGGTCTTGATCGACGCGCTCCACGGGCACCTCCAGCCGCGCTCCGCTGCGCGCCACGGCGACCAGAACGCCTCCCGAGCCCCCCGGCACAAACGCCGTGCGGTCCAGCGCGACCTGCCACCAGCGCTCACCGCCGGCCTCCGACTCCAGCCGGATGTCCGTCACCGTCGCGGAAAACTCCGCGCCCTCAATCCGCTCCGCCACGGTCACGGCTTCGCCGCCAGCACGGCCTTCTGCAGCGCCTCCACCTCGCGCCGGCTGCCCACAACAAACGGCGTGCGCTGGTGGATGTCCTCCGGCTGCAGGTCAAGCACGCGCTGGTGGCCATCCACCGCAGCGCCGCCCGCCTGCTCCGCGATGAAGGCCAGCGGATTGGCCTCATACAGCAGCCGCAGCTTGCCCTTGGGCGTCTTCGCCGTCGGCGGATAGAGAAAGACGCCGCCCTTCAGCAGGGTGCGATGGAAGTCTGCGACCAGGCTGCCGATATAGCGCGAGCTGTATACGGTGCCGATCCCCCCGTTCTGCAGCGTCGCCACATAATCGCGATAGACTTGCGGCCAGTCGGCGGCCCGGGATTCGTTGGTCGAGTAGTACGGCCCGGACTCCGGCATCTTCATCGACTCACTGCTCAGCACATACGCGCCGATGGTGGGATCCAGCGTAAAGCCGTGGACGCCCTGCCCGGCGGTGTACACCAGCACGGTCGACGGCCCATACAGAACATAGCCCGCCGCGACCTGTTTGTATCCCGGCTGCAGGATGGATGCGTTCAGGTCGCCGTCGGCCTCCTCCATGCGGCGCAGCACGCTGAAGATGGTGCCGACGTTCACGTTCACATCAATATTTGAGGACCCGTCCAGCGGATCAAAGACCACTATGTACTTTCCACGTGCCGGGTCGAGGTTGACCGTGATGGGATGCTCGTCCTCTTCGCTCACCAGCGCGGCCACGCTGTCGCGGAGTCCCAGGCAGTGCAGCAGCGCCTCATTCGCGTAGACATCCAGCTTCTGCTGCTGTTCGCCCTGCACGTTCACCGCGCCCTGCGCTCCCAGCATGTTGGAGAGGCCGCCCACGCGGATCTTGGCCTCCACCATCTTGGTGGCCAGCGTGATGCCGCCCAGCAGCCAGCTGAAGGTGCCGGTGGCGTCGCTGACGCTGCGCTGCTGGATCAGCAGATGCTGCTGAAACGTAGTGATCATACTTCTCATGTGCCTGCCCTCCGTCGCGCTGCCTGGCCCGGTGGTAGCCAGACCATAGCATCCGGAGAATGCCGCAGCCAACCACGCTGCGCGAACATCGAAGCGCGCATCCTGCAAACGCAGACAGGTATTTGTAGCGGTCAAACACCTACAATGGCATCCATGCCCACCCGCCGCCGGTTCTTGCTCTCCGCCGCTGCCGCCGCTCCCGCGCTGGCGCTCACCTCGTCCGCCCAGCGGAACGAGCCCTCCGCTGAACCCGGCGCACTCCCCGCGCCGGTGCTCGCACTCCAGAACCGCGCGCATGAGGCCGTGCCCATCTCCACTGCTGAGCGCCAGCACCGCACTGAACGCGCCCGCGAACTTCTGCGGCAGAACAAGCTCGCCGCGCTGACCGTCTGCGGCGGCACCACGCTGGAGTACTTCCTCGGCGTACCCGCCGGGCAGTCCGAGCGGCTCTTCGCCTGGACGCTGCCCGCCAGCAGCGACCCCTTCATCGTCTGCCCCACCTTCGAAGAGGGGCGCGTCCACGAATCGCTGCAGCGTTCTCCCATTGGCGCCGTCACCAGCGTCTATACCTGGGACGAGGACGAGGACCCCTACGCCTTGCTGGCGAAGTCGCTGAAGGCAGCGACCAGCTCGTCCCTGCCGCTGGCTCTTGATGAGCGCGTGCAGTTCGTCTTCGCCGACCGCATCGCGCAGGCCGTAGCGCCTCGGACGGTCGCCAGCGGCATCCCGGTGGTTGCCGGCTGCCGCAGCATCAAGTCCCCCGCCGAGCTCGCGTTGATGCAGCTCGCCAATGACATCACCCTCTCAGTCTATAAAGCGGTCTACCAGTCCTGCGGACCGGGCAGCACCAACCGCCAGTTCACCGCGCTGGTGGACGCCGCCTACTCGCGCTGCGGAGTACGTGGCGAGGCCTCCTGCCAGGTCGCGGCCTTCTCCGCGCAGCCGCACGGCAGCCCCACGCCGCAGGTCATCCGCGAGAACCAGGTCGTGCTCATCGACGACGGCTGCTACGTGCAGGGCTACCAGTCCGACATCTCGCGCAGCTTCGTCTACGGCAAGCCGACCGAGAGCCAACTGCGCGTCTTCGACGTCGTGCATCGCGCGCAGGGCGCCGCACTCGCCGCCGCCAGGCCCGGCGTGGAGATGCAGGCCGTCGATGCCGCCGCCCGCGAGGTAATCACCGCCGCCGGCTTCGGCCCCGGCTACAAGCACTTCACCCACCGCGTGGGCCACGGCATCGGCATTGACATGCACGAGTGGTACTACCTGGTGCGCGGCAACACCCGCAAGCTCGAAGCCGGCATGACCTTCTCCGACGAGCCTGGCATCTACCTCGCCGACGACCCCGAGCCCTTCGGCATTCGCCTGGAAGACGATATGTACATCACCGTGGACGGCGCAAAACTCTTCACGCCGCAGAGCCCGAGTTTGGAGCATCCATTCGGTTGAGAAACGGCCAGAATGGCCCTATTCATGCACCTTTTGAGGTGCTGATTCCTATCCAACTACACACGCAATAGAGGTAAAATAGAAGCAGTAGATTGCCATGGCTGCGTCCCAAGTGCTTCCGTCCGCCGCAATCAAACCCGTTGGTGAAGCGGAAAGCCAACGACGCCGCGCAATGGCCGATTCAGCGTTGGGAACGACACTGGCAGAGGGCATTTCTCCCGGCCCCGAGGTCCTTGCGCTGGCGGAACGCTATGTATCCGGTGAGATTTCGTTGCAGGAGTTCAGTTCCTCCGTGCGCTCCATGTCGGGAATCTAAGTCTTGGCCGGCATTCTCTACGACGCTCACTTTGACGACGAGTACCGGGTTCTTCGCAACAGGCTCGGTATCACAGATGCGGCCGAACTTGAATCACACATCGATCGGCTGTCCTACATCCGAGTCTTTGAGTTGGAAGACACACCCCTTCCAGGCCACTTCGACATCCCCCATCTTCGCGCCATCCACAAGTACATCTTTCAGGACGTCTTCCCCTAGGCCGGGGACTTCCGCGAGGTTACCACCTCACGGACCGACTCGTTCGGCTTTCCACCTCCGCAGTTTCTTGTGCCGTCGCTCGAAGGCATCTTCGCCGACCTCAAGGCCGAGAATTACCTGAAACAGTTGGACCTTGACGCCTTCGCTCTGCGTGCCGGGCACTACCTCGGCGAGATCAACGCCGTGCATCCGTTCCGCGAAGGCAATGGGCGCACGTAGCGCGAGTTCATCCGTACACTCGCCCTCGCTGCCGGCCATCGCCTCACCTGGGCAGGCCTAACTCCCGACGAGAACAACACCGCCTCCCGCGTCAGCTACGCGACCGGCGACAGCTCAGCGCTCGCCGCGCTCATCCGCAAACGCCTGCTCTAAGAGCCCTTCTACTCGTAATGGTCGGCTTGCGCTTGCTGCCGCCATTCACTACGCTTCGGCTATGCGCCGAGCCCTCTGGCTGATTCCACTGGCCGCACTGATCGCGGTCGCGCCGCTCGCGCTGGGCGGCCCTTCCTGCGGTCGGGACTTCAGCTTCCATCTCCAGTCCTGGATCGACGCCGCCGTGCAGCTCCGCCACGGCGCCCTCTACCCGCGCTGGACGTTTCTCGCCGCCTACAACGCGGGCGAGCCGCGCTTCATCTTCTATCCGCCGCTCTCCTGGGAGCTGGGAGGGCTGCTCACGCTGCTGCTTCCCTTCCCGGCCGTGCCCGCCGTCCTTAGCTGGATCGTTCTCACGATTGCGGGATTCACGATGCACCGCCTCGCTCGGACCTTCGCCACGCCCGCCGCCGCGTTGTTGGCTGCGTGCCTGTATCTCGCCAATCCCTTCATGCTCTTCACGCTCACCACGCGCGCCGCCTTCGGCGAGCTGCTCGCAGCGGCCTTCTGTCCGCTGCTCTTCTCTGCGATGCTCAGCGAGCAGCCTTCGCTCTGGGCCATCGGCGCGTCGCTGGCGTTGCTGTGGCTGAGCAACGTCCCCGCGGCGGTCCTCGGGACCTATCTCTTCGCTCTGCTCGCTGTCCTCCGCCTCGGCAGGCAGGCACAGGCAAGCCGGCCGCTGCTGCCGCTGCTGCGCGCGTTCCTCGGCGGCGCAGCCGTTGCCTTCGGATTCTCGGCGATCTATCTGCTCCCCGCACTCGCCGAACGCCGCCTCATCCACATGGCTGACGCCTTTCCACCGGGGATGAGACCCACCGACAACCTGCTGCTGCATCGCACCCTGCTCCCGGGGCGCGATGATTTTCTCCTGCGCACCGAACACATCGCCGCCGCAATGCTGGCCGCCACGCTTCTGACGCTGGCCTTCGCATACGTCAGAGCGCGGAGAGAGTCTGCCGCGCCGACTGTCTGGCGCACGGCCGGCCTTCCCACACTCGTTGCGACCGTCGCCGTGGGATTCCTCCTCACCTTTCTCTCCGCGCCGCTGTGGCGCACGCTGCCGGCGCTGTGGGCCGTACAGTTTCCATGGCGTCTGCTGTTCGTATTGGGAGCGTGTCTGGCGCTGGCCCTCGCGCTGGCGCTGCGAGATTTGAACTGGCGGACAGCACCCACGGCACTCACCGCGCTCGCGCTGACCGCGGCGCTCGCTCTGCCTGCGATGCACCTCTTCCGCGAGACCTGCGAGGCCGCAGCACTTCCCGCCGCCGAGCTCGCCACGCTCGAACGCCACCACACCCCCGAGCCCACCGACGAGTACGTCCCCACCACGGCCAGCCTCAGTTCTTATCGCCCCGACAACCCGCCCTTCTGGCTCGCCGCGTATCCCGGCGACTACGCCCCCGGGACCACGCCTAACACCATCGACACCGACCCCAATGCACTGATGCCCTCCGCTCCGGTTGGCGCGCAGCTCTCCGCCACGCCGCTCCACTTCTCCATTGCGTCGCCCACGTCCTCTTACCTCATCGTGAACCTGGAGGACTACCCGCACTGGCGCGTGGCGCGTAACGGCGAAGCTGTTTCACGGCTGCACCGCGCCGACGGCCTGATCGCCCTCGCACTTCCCACCGGCACTTCCAGTATTGATATCCACTGGAAGCCAGACTGGGATGAAGTTCTCGGCACGGCCCTTACCCTGCTCACCGTGTGCCTTTGGCTGTTCCACCGCCGGCGAGCTCTGGCGCGCGCTTAAGCAGGCCAATATACCGCGGTGGAAAACTTTGCACCGTATCGGCATCTCCGGCCGCTTCTGCGATACTTCTGCCATGCAGCAAGTGGGCCGCTCGACTCATAGTGCCATTGGACTTGGCGTCTCCCCAGGCGCTTGGATTCGCGCCACCGTGCTTGTCTGTCTGGGCTGCGGCCAGAGCGCCCTTCCCGCGCAAGAGGCCGCCGCTCCCTACACGCTGCACGTCTATGCCAACCTGGTGCAGATCCCCACGCTGGTGCTGGACTCCACCTACCTGCCCATGCCGCCGATCCCCATCCAGAAGTTCTCCATCCGGCTGGACTCCGGGCCGCCCTTTCAACCCACCAAGATGCGCATGGAAGGCGACGACCCGATCAGCCTCGCCATCCTGCTCGACGCCAGCGGCAACCAGGAACGACTGGTGGCGACGTTTGGCGATGCCCTCGCGCAGATGACGCAGGCCTCGCTGCATCCCCGGGACCACGTCTCCATCTTCGCCGTGGACTGCAAGCTGGTGCGCTCCTCCAATGACGTTCCCGCGGCGCCGGAGACCCTGCGTGCGGGAGTTGCCGCGGTGCTGGCGGCGCCGGACCTGCACGGACCCAAAGGCAAGCCTTCCTGCGGTAGATCGCTGCATCTATGGGACGCCCTGGCCCAGGTGACGCAACTGCTCTCGACCGTCCCCGGCCGGAGGACCATTCTGTTGGTCTCCAGCGGCGTGGACCAAAAGAGTGGAATCAAGTTCGCCGCCCTCAAACAGTTTGCGGACGACAAGAGCGTGGCCATCTTCGGCCTCCGCGACCTGACCCACTTCACGGCAGACCACGGTATCACCAAGCCGACCCGCTTTGTCGGTGATATGGCCTCCCACGACATCCGCTTTGCAAGTGTGGGCCTGGACGACTCCTCGAGCGCAGATTCCGCTGAAGATCTTTACTACCAGCTATGTGAGCGCACCGGCGGCCTCATCCTGACCATCCCCAGGGAGGCCCTGGAGTCCAGCCTGGAGCGTTACATCTCCATGCTGCGCGGGCGCTACATCCTGGAGTTTCCCCGGCCCAACCAGGCGACGCCCGGCGTCCACGGCGTTCAAGTCCAGGTGCCCAACCTGGGCGCGTATGTCACCTCCGCCGGGGTGACCGTGGCGCTGCCTGACGCCAAGGTCCTGGACGACCCGCTGACGGTGCCCTCCAGTCCCTCACCCGCAACGCTGGGCACCCGGCGCCCACTCAGCCCTCATTGAAACCGCATTCACGCGAGGATTACACCCCGACCTCGTGGGCCTCCATCGAAGCTGAGCTTCCCGCCAGGCGCATCACCAGCCGCTCCAGCACCAGCCGCTTATCCGGCGGGCTCGAGCGCAGTTCGAGATCAGCCTTCGCAATCAGCCGCAGGCCGCGGATCAGCTCGCCTCGGTCGCGATAGCGCCGCGCCTGCGCAATCAACGCGTCGGCTGCGAACGGCGCCACACGGAACCCCGGCCACAACACCTGCCACATCGCACGCTGGTCCTTAACCTGCTTCTCATTCAGCACCAGCATCTGGCGGAAGGTCTTGGCCAGCATAAAGACGTGCCCGATGGCCGCGTCCTCGCCGCCGTCGGAGGCGTTCAGCAGACCTGCGAGCAGCGCCAGCGCGCGCGGCGCATCTTGCCGGCTGATGGCGTCGGTCAGCTCATAGAGGCTGCGCTGCTTGGCGGCCGTCACCATCGTCTCCACATCGGCCAGTCCGACGCTCGCGGTGCCGCGCTCCACAGCCATCGCCCCGGTCCCAGTCGCCCCGGCATAGAGCAACAGCTTCTCCAGCTCGCTGGCGACGGTCAGCATCTCGGCGCTGAGCGCATCGACCAGCTCGCGCGCCGCATCCTCCTCCATGCGCACGCTCTTGGACTCGGCCTCGCGCAGCACCCAGCGCACAGCATCGTCCTCGCTCACGTGCTGCAGCTCCACCACCCCGCAGACCTCGCCCAACGTCTCGCGAATGCGTTCCGCGCGGTCTTTGTCCTGCATGTCCATCTTGCGCAGGTCCTGAGGCAGCGCAATGTGGTCGGCGATGAAGAGCAGCAGCGCCTGCGGGTTGGGCCGCCGAAAGTACTCATCGATGGCAGCGAACTCCTCCTTCTTCTGGCCGCGGCCGTAGAGCGCTTTCACGTTGCGCAGGAACAGCACCTGGAACGGCGCCATCAGCGAGGGCGTCTGCGCCAGGTCCAGCGCCTGAAAGATCGAGGTCTGCGCCAGGTCGAGATCGTGCAGGCAGAACTCGCGCAGCTCCGGCGGCGCCAGCGCCTCCAGCACGCCACGCCGGCACATGTCGAAGAGGAAGGCTTCATCGCCCAACAGCACGTAGCCGGCTTTGCGGGCGTCGCCGCGCACCTCGGCGAGGAAGCGCGCGACCCCCGTAAAGCTTCGCAGACCGCTCAGCGACTCCGCTGCCACCGCGCTCACCGGAAGCTCTCCAGCATGTCGCTCACCACCGCCTGCGCGAAGTCGCGGCCCATGCGCCGTACCGCAGCGCCATCCTCCTGCACAAAGCCGGAGAGGTCCTGGGTTGACTGGTACTGCTCGCGCCACGCGAACGCGTCATTGCGATAGAGCACCGTGCCGTCGTGCGCGTCCAGCTCTACGCTGGCTGTCACGCTGACGAGATAGCTGGAGGTCTGCCCGCTCGAAGGGTCATAGGTCAGTGGCGCGACCGTCTGCTTGAGGATCGTACCGTGCAGCACCGCGTCGGCATCATAAGCGCCGCGGTCCGAGGTGAGCACGCGATAGCCGGTGCGGGTGTTCAGCTCCCGCACCATCGCTGCGGTGAAGATCGTCTCGGTATTGAAGCCCTGCACTTTCGATTGGAAGATGGGGACAGCCAGAGTGTGAATATTCGCCGGAATGTGCGTCGCCGCGCCTACGCGGTGGTAGCCGCAGCCGGCCAGCGCCAAAAGCCCAAGCACGAACGCCGGAGAAACTCGCTTCATTCTCAGTGAAATTTGCACAGACACCCTTGATTCACATAATAGTCGTCGGTATCAACGTGGAACGAAGCTTCCGTCTGCATCTGCGTGGGAGCCGACGGGTCAGTCTCCGTCCAGGGCATAGTCTGCCACTCCGCCGTTGGTCTCACCAGCTTCCAATGCTGTGGATTGCCAACCTTGATCGGCATCGCGAAGCCCGGCTCGTCGGCGCGCCAGCGATACTGCACGAGGCCGGGCCGCCGGAAGCTGTACTCCAGCGTCGGCAGTTCCTTATGCCGGAGATACTCGTCAAAGAACGGCGTCAGGTTCATTCGCGTACGCGCGTTCCACCACGCCACCACATCCTCCGTCATGATGTTCTGGTACTTGAAGTGTTGGTAGAAGTCGTGGATGTCGGCGAACCACTTCGCATCATCATCGATGACGCTGCGCAGCGTATTCAGCATCAACGCACCCTTGAAGTACTGGTCCTGCGGAGGCTCGGCGTTGGTGCCGCGCGGCGGGATGATCGGCCGCTCATTCTGCACCTTCGGCTTCAGACCATTCAGGTACTTAATGGCGTCCGCCTTGCCCCAGCGGTACTCCACGTACAGCGACTCCATGTAGGTCGTCCAGCCCTCGTGGATCCACATATCGCTGCGGTCGGCCGCGGTGATGGCGTTGCCGAACCACTCATGCCCGCTCTCGTGGATGATGATGAAATCAAACTTCGGACTGATGCCCACGCCGGTCCAGTCGCGGCCATAGTACCCGTTCTCAAAGTGGTTGCCGTAGGCGACCGCCGTCTGGTGCTCCATGCCCGCGTACGGCACCTCGATCAGCTTGTAGCCATCCTTATCGAATGGGTACTCGCCGAAGTAGTGCTCGTACGCATCGAGCATCTCCGGCACCTGCGCAAACTGCGCCTTTG
>Ga0302154_10003082_pt1 | contig 12296 bp, 11 predicted proteins | sample I_Bog_N2_3_FD_193507 | JGI IMG/M metagenome (GOLD analysis project Ga0302154, IMG submission 193507) | Peat permafrost microbial communities from Stordalen Mire near Abisko, Sweden - I_Bog_N2_3 | ecosystem: Environmental > Terrestrial > Soil > Wetlands > Peat | place: Sweden: Abisko, Stordalen...
AATTGGTGCGCGGCCGCCTTCGAAGACGAATAGGCGTAGGTTTCGTGCTTGGGAATGTGGAACGCGTCAATGGATCCGATGTTGATGATCCGCGCGGGATGGGCCTTGCTGGCCGCCTTTTCGATCATCGGCGTCAGATCGCGGATCAGAAAGAAAAGCCCCTTCACGTTCAGATCAAACACCTTGTCCCAACCCGATTCCGGATACTCCGCCAAGGGTGCGGACCAAAGCGCGCCCGCATTGTTGATCAATACGTCGATCTTGTCTTCTCGCGCCTGGATCGCCGCCACGATGGCCGCGCGTCCCTCGGACTTGCCGATGTCGCCCGCGACCGGCAGCGCGACGCAATGACCGAAAGCGGCGAGCCGCGCCGCCGTCTGTTCGCAAGTCGCGGCGTTGCGCGAGCAAATATAGACCTTGGATCCAGCCTTCACGAAACCTTCGGCTATCGATTCGCCTATGCCGCGCCCACCGCCGGTCACCAGAACCACTTTTTCCGCCACGCCGAAATAATCGTCGAGAATGCTCATCGTTTTATCCTAGGTTCTGCGAACGGGAGAGAACCCGCTCTCGTCGGCGCTCGCCTGCACGAGCACGCCCTCGGCGATCATCCGATCGACGTCTTCGGCAGAGGATATTTGGAGAGCCACCTCTCGCGAGTGCTCGCCAATATGCGGCGCGCGGAAGGGCCGGTCCGGGCGCTCGCCAAAGAATCGCCACGGCGGCCGCACCAAGGTTTTGCCGTCCCGCTCGGGTTCCAACATGTCCAGCCATTGCGACTGCGGATGGGTCGTCACCTCCGCCACCGACAAGGTTGGGGCGAACGGCACATCCGAGGCCGTAAGCAACGCCTCCCAGTCGGCGCGCGAATGTTTCAGGAACTCCGCCTCGACGACGGGCTTCAGCGCGAAATAGTTCGCCATCCGATCGTAATAGGTCGCAAAGCGGGGATCCTCGATCAAGTCGGCGCGACCCATGGCCGTGGCGAGCGCTTCCCAGAACTTTTGCGAGGACGAGAGGTGAAGCGTGATCGATCCGCCGGAAGCGGTCGTGAGACAAAAATTCTGCGCCTGAGGATGCCGGCTCTCGCGGGTCGGCGCCACGCCCGTTTCGAAAAACTGTGTCATCGCGTCGATTGTGATGGTCGACATCGCTTCAACCAGCGAGGTCTGCACTTCCAGACCTTTCCGCTCGGGGGTCGACCCACGGCCCACCAGCCCCGCCAGGATCCCCATCGCCACTGTGACCGCGGAGATCAGATCGCCGATGCAGGTGCCGGAGAGCCTCGCCTCCCCTTCATCGTTCATGATCGAATAGAATCCGCCCATGCTCTGGCCGATTGAATCATAGGCCGCGCGATCACGCCAAGGCCCGCCATCGCCAAACCCGGAGACCGACGCGTAGACCAGGGATGGATTGATCTTCATCAGATCTTCCGCTCCCAAGCCAAGCGCCGCCATCTTGCCCGGCCGGTTGTTCTCGACCACCACATCGAATTGCGGCGCCAGGCGTTTCACCAGGGCGACGCCGTCGGGATGCTTCAAGTTGACCGCCAAGCTTCTCTTGCCGGCGTTATATTGGGCGAAATAATGACTATCGATGTCGACGCCGCGTCGAAATGCATCGCCTCCCAGCGGCGGTTCGACTTTCACGACATCGGCGCCGAGCGCGGCGAGGAGGGCCGCGGCATAGGGCCCTGAGATATAGGCGCCGAGTTCCAGCACCCGTATTCCGGTCAGTGGTCTGGCGCCTTGCATCGTGCGAACCCTTTTTGGCTTGGTTCCAACTTGATAGAGATCGTCGCGGCGTTTCGCCAACAGCGCGGAGCCGGGGATGGCTGACGTCTTGGGGGGCCATCGGCAAAGACTCTGGGCGGGCGCGCGTCAGGCCGGGGCGTCGTCTGGAATGTATCGCGTTTCCGCTCGCGCTTGCGTGATCAATCCCGAGGTTTCCACCTCGGCGCCGTAGCCGTTCTCAGCAACCATTTCGTGATAGAGCCCCGAGGCCAACGCGCCAAACGGCATGGGCACGCCGCTCGCCTGTCCAAGCTCGCAGGCAAGCTTCACATCCTTCTCGGCGAGGCCGAGCGTGAAGCCCACTTTGAGTCGACCCTTTAGCACCCTCGGCTCGAGGATTCGCTCCATGTAGGCGTTGCGCGCGCCGCCCGCGAGCAGGATCTCCGCCGCCCGTTCCGGAGCGACGCCGTTCTTCACCGCCAGCGCCATACCCTCCTGCGTCAACAGCCTTTGGCTGTGCGAGATCAGGTTGTTCACCAATTTGATCACCTGGCCATTGCCGACGGCGCCGGCGTGGAACAGGTTGGGGCTGATATCGGCCAAGATCGGCGCGAGACGCGCGCGTTGCGCGTCGGTCGCCCCCAGCATGATGGCGATCGTGCCGGCCTCTGCTCCCATGGCGCCGCCGCTCACCGGCGCATCGACGAGTTCGACGCCGCGCGCCAACAGCCTCTCGGCCATCGCGCGCGTGGCGTTCGGATCGCCCGTCGTTTGATCGACCAGGATCGCGCCCGGCCTGACTCCCTCGATCAGTCCATCGGCATCGAAGATCGCCGAGCGGACGTGCTCCGATTTCGGCAGGCAAAGAAACACCACGTCGCAGCGCCGCGCCAAATCCGCGGGACTCGCCGCAGCTTCCGCGCCGCGCGTCGTCAGATCGGCCACCGCGGCGGGATTCAGATCAAACACCACCAGCTTGCGGCTCAGTTGCAGGCGACGCGCGAGCGCCCCGCCCATCGCGCCCAGTCCCAGATAGCCTATCTGCATCAAACTTCTCCCGTATGGGCAGGGTCAGACGCCGGGAAATTGCGAGCGCCGGCCACGCTTCATCTCATAAGAAGCGAGGCTCCCAGAGCCTCATCGCCGGCGTCCAATGCGATCCAGGACGCGTTTTCTGGCGACCTACCACGCCTTGCCAGCGGAATATCCGCCGTCAACGGCCAGCACCGCGCCGGTGATGAAACTCGCGTCCGACGAACACAGGAAGGCGATCGCGGCCGCCACCTCGCTAGGCTCGCCGCCGCGGCCCAGCGAGTGCGCCTTGCGGATGCGCTCGGCTGTCTCGGGCGCGTCGAAGTGCTGCTGACTCATTGCAGTGCGGATGATGCCCGGCGCCACCGCGTTCACACGGATTCCGCTCGGACCGAATTCCATCGCCATTTCGCGCGTCATGCCGACGACCGCATGTTTCGTGGTGATGTAGGCTGGACGGTCGGGGATCGCCAACAGCCCGGCGACCGAGGCGAGGTTCACAATGGAGCCATGCCGCCCGGCCGCCATCGCCAGCCGGGCGAAGGCGCGAGAGGCATAAAACGTCCCGTCGACGTTTACCGCCGAAACCCGCCGCCATTCGGCATCCGAGACCTGCACCGTCGGCACAATGCTGGCGACGCCGGCCGAGTTCACAAGGTGATCGATCCCGCCAAATTCGTCCGAAATAGCCGCCAGCGCGGCATCGACCGCGGCGGATCGCGTGACGTCCATCGCCATCGAACGCACCCGCGAAGTCCCGAGCCCTGCCGCGACGCGTTCGGCGGCGTCGCTGGAATAATCGCTCAGGATGACCGTCGCGCCCTCGTCATGAAACCGCGTGGCCACGGCTCCGCCGATCCCGCCTCCTGCTCCGGTGATGAAGATCACCTGCCCGAAAAACCTGTCCATTCCGGCCTCGTCACCAAATATCGGTTAGCTCGTTGTCCGCCGTCATCCGTCTTTCAGAGGTCGCGCCGCCGCGCCTTCCAGGTCGACCAGAAAAACGGGCAGGGATCGGACGCGTCAGCTTCGCTTCATCACGGCCTCGATATCTTCCAAGGTCAGCCGGAAGCTCGGAAGTCCCGCGCGCTCTTGTTGCAGCATCAGCACCGACTGCGCATCGCGTCGCGCCCAGCCTCGGTTCATCGCCTCGGTCAGCTCTTCGAGCGAAAGTTGCGACAGCCGCGCGGGCACGCCGACTTGCCGGGCAAGCTCCACGGCCAGTTTCACGTCCTTGTGCAGCAGTTGCAGCTCGAAATTCGGCGGGTCCAGCTTTTCAGCCAGCCATCGGCGGTGAATTCCGTCGAAGGCCCGGGCTCGACCGATCGCGCCCGCGCGAATGGCTTCATAAAGTTGCAGCGGTTCCAACCCCGCCTTGACGCCGATGGTCATGCACTCGCCCAGCACCTGGGTCATCGCCGCTCCGGCAAGGTTATGCACCAGCTTGGCGATGGAGCCCGCGCCGATTTCGCCGACGTAGCGTGCTTGATCGGCCATGGCGTCCAGCACCGGCTTGAACCGATCGAAGACGGCCCGATCTCCGCCGACCCAAATCGCCAGCTTGCCGCTCGCGGCGCCCGCGGGCCCTCCAGAGACGGGAGAATCGAGGAAATGCGCGCCCTGCGCCGCCAGACGCGCGTGCAGCCCGCGCACGGCGTCGACGGAATTGGTGGAAAGGTCAAACCACGCCGCTCCCTCCGCGAAGCCGGCGCCAAGCCCGGTCTCGCCGCCCGCCACCGCGTCGACGTCAGCGGGTTTTGGCAGCGAGGTGAAGACGACTTCCGAAGAATTCGCCAACGCCTTCGGGGTTTCGGCCCATCCGGCGCCCAATTCCAGCAAAGGCGCCGCCGCCTCGCGGCGCAGATCGTGAACCGTCAGCTCATGGCCAGCCTTCCGCAAGTTCGTCGCCATGCCTCGGCCCATCAGACCTAAGCCTATGAATCCGATCTTCATGCGCGTCTCCCGTCTAGACCCTCGAGCTCAGAGGTATTCCTCAGTCAGCGCCTCGTCGCGGATTTCGGCGACGGTCCCACTTCGCCGGATTTCGCCACCGCGCATGACATAGGCGCGATCCACTAGCTTGAGCGCTGGGCGAGCCATCTGCTCCGTCATGAGGATCGTCGTGCCGCGTCCTATCAACTCCCGGATCGCCTGACTGACGCGACCGATCCAGACTGGCGCGAGGCCAAGAAACGGCTCGTCGAGCAGAAGCAGCTTCGGCATGGTGACCGCCGCCCTGGCGATGGCGACGATCTGCTGTTCGCCGCCGCTCAATTGGTTTGCGGGTTGGTTGGCCCGTTCCGCGAGCAGGGGAAACGTCCGCAACAGCCAGTCGAGGTTCTTGCGCGCCTCGGCCATGGGAATGCTGAGCGATCCCGACAGGATGTTCTCGGTCACGGTCAGCGAGTTGAAGACCCGACGGCCCTCGGGCGAGTAACCGATACCCAGCCGCGCCCGCGATGCGCAGGGAACACCGGAAAGATCCTTGCCGTCAAAGACGATCCGCCCGCCCGCATTCGGAACCAAGCCGATGATCGTGTTGATCAAGCTGGATTTCCCGGCGCCGTTCGAACCGACGAGCAGCACCGAGTCCCCCTGTTTGACCTCGACGTCGACCTCGTTGAGGGCCAGGATTCCTCCGTAGCGGACGCTAAGTTTCTCGATCTTCAGCATGTTTATTCCGCGTCCGCGCCGAGATAGGCGTCCATGACTTCCTGTCGGGATAGAACGTCGGCGGGCGTGCCCTCGGCCAAAAGCCGGCCGGCCTCGAGAACGAGGATGTGCGGACAAAGCCGGCGGACCAGATCCATATCGTGCTCGACGATCACGGCCGCGCAGCCGAGCGTATCGCGGGCATATTGGACGAAACGATCGACGCGAGTTCGTTCCTTGCGCTCGAGGCCTGCGGCCGGTTCGTCGAGCAGCAGGAACTTGGGCTTCGGCGCCAGCGCCAACAGCAGACCGAGCATTTTTTGCTGTCCGTAGGGCAACGAGTCGCTGCGATCGTCAAGATGCCTGTCGAGACCGAATTCCTCCAGCAACACGTCGAGGTTGACCTCAGGCCCCGGGCGTTCCCGGCTGAAAAGACGCGCGCGATGCAGATTTTCCTCGACCGAGGCGGCCCGGAAAGTGTTGGTCTGCTGGAAGCTGCGCAGCAGCCCCAGCCGGCTGGTGATATGGAACGGCTTGCCGGAAATGTCGGTGTCGCCCAGCCAAACCTTGCCGCCTGACGGCGAAAGCATGCCGCAGATCACGTTGATCAGCGTCGTCTTGCCTGCGCCATTGGGTCCGATGACGCCGACTACTCTGCCGGGCTCGACGTCGAAGCTGATGTTCTGGAAGACCTGCAGGCCGCCAAACCGCTTCGTCAGGTTTTCGACGCGCAGTTTCATCGAGGATGATCGAGCGTGGTCGTTCATTTTGCGCTTCCTCGCCGAGCCTGAGATCGCTTTTCGAAGAACTGGCGTATTTCGCCGACGATTCCTCCGGGGGCGGCCATGACGACCGACATCAGCAGCAAGCCGAACAGCGCGGACGCATAGGCGCCCTGGCTGCTAAAATAGTTCGACATCAGGATCAGCAGGGTCGCGCCCACGACCGAGCCCAACATCGTGCCTTTCCCGCCGACGAAGGCATAGGCGACATAGTTTATCGCCGAAAACGAAGTGAACTCGCTGGGGTGAGCCGTGGACAATTGGTTCACGATGGCGAAGCCGCCAAGGCCGGCGACGCCGGCCGAAGCGACGAAGCCGATGGTGCGATATTTCCAGACGGCGACCCCGACGCTCTCGGCAAGGGTTTCGTTCTCGTCGATCGCCGCGAATTCCGCGCGGAACCGCTGCGTGACCGCCAGCGTCGCCGCGGCGGCGACGATGCCGGTGATCACGGTGACGAGAACCAGATAATTCTGCTGGCCGAGCGGAATCCCGAAGAACGTTACGGGCGGGATTCCCGAGATGCCGTTGGACCCGCCCGTGAGGTCCGGCGTCTCGAAGAGCATCACCTGGGTGACTTCGTTCAGAATGAAAGTGAAAAAGATGAAGTAGACGCCCTTGAGGCGAAGAACCAACACGCCGAGCGGGACTGCGATAAGGACCGGCATCACAAAAGCCCCGGCAAGCAGGACCAGCAGGTTCGTCACGCCATGGGTCGATATCATCGCGGCCGTGTATCCGCCTACCGCCATGAAAGTCGGCACGGTGAACGACAACAGGTTCATGCGAAGCATGATGTAGACCGCCAGCGACGCGATGACGCCGACGACGATTTGATTGGTAAGAGAAAAATAGAGCGGGTTCGCGGTCGCGAACGGCGCCGCGAGCAGCGGCGCCAACACGATCAGACCGCAGCTATCAAATCGGAAATCGCGGACACGTTTGGGCGTCATGCGCTCAGGCCCTTCGGGTTTCGCGGCCGAGCAGGCCCGCGGGCCTGACGAGCAGGATCAGAAGCACCACGAGGAACAGCACCAATGCGCCGCGAGAGCCCCCAAGGTAGACGCTGGAACAGGCCTCGATCATACCGACCAGAAACGCCGCGATCGTCGCGCCGCCAACGCTGCCGAGCCCCCCGAGGATCACGACGATGAAGGCCTTGAGAAGTTGCCCCTCGCCGAGGTTGGGCTCCAGGGACAGGATGGGCGTCACCAGAGCGCCTGTCAGTCCGGCCAGCGCCATTGCAAGGGCGAAAGCTATCGGGAACATGCGGCCTGGCCGAATGCCCTGCGCCGTCGCGCATTTGCGATCGTCCGCCATGGCGCGCAACGCGATTCCGTAGCGCGTGCGGTAGATCATCCAATACATCGCGGCGATCGCCAAACTGCTGACAGCCAGGACGACCATGCTGGAGTAGGGGATGTAGAACCCGTAGCCGCGTAGAGAGCCGCGGATCGGGAACCTGAAGCCGCTGACCGGTTCCGGTCCGAAGATGACTATGATCCCCGTGGTCATGATCATGTAGATGCCGAGCGTGATCAGCATCGAGGCGGTATGGTCGTCCACATATTTGTCGACGAAAAGTACTTCGATGACATAACCGATGATCGCCGTGCCCGCGGCGGCGCCAAGGACCGCCAACCAGAATGGCAGGCCGACGATGTTCGCCAGCGTATAGGCCAGATATCCGCCCAGCACGTAGCCGCCGCCATGCATGAAATTGATGACGCCCATGATGCCGAAAATCAGCGTGAAGCCGATCGCGATCATGGCGTATTGGGTTCCAAGACTGATTCCGATGAGCCCAGTCGAGACAAGAGTTTGCATATTTGCCTATCCGGGTTTGCAAGCCCCTCGTCACATGGGCCGCTAAGACCTCGGCGCGCCGAATCATGGCGACCGAAAGGGTCTTTCAAAGAGCCGACGAAGGAAACCGCTTGACGAATCTCAACCTGAGGTCGCTCACTTGCCGGGCCGTTCAAGAATACGACCCAACCGCCGGTCTGACGCGTCGTCCGTGATCCGGGCCCAGCCCGAAGACATTTCGGGCCGGGTCCAAACACTCGTTACTGCTCGGCGGGAATTTCGACCACTTTCGTCGGCTTCTTTTCACCGTTGACGATCATTCCGATCCCCGGGGGGAAGGTCAGCTCCTGGTTGATCCCATACAACGTCTTTCCGCGCCATCCCGCCTTGCCCATAAAGCGCGAAGTCGGCGTCAGGCCGCGCAGCGCGGCGGCAATCTTGTCGGCGTCTTGATCGGTGCCCGCCGCGGATATGCCCTCCAGCTCCACTTCGCCGGCAAGGGCGAACACCGGGAACAGCGGATTGGCGGGAGCATCCTTGCCCATCAGCTTCTTGTAGTCCGCTATCAGGTTGACGATTCCCGGCGCATCGATCGGGCTGACCTCGAGCCAGTAGACATCCTTCAGATTCGCGATTCCGCCCGCGCCATCGACCATCGGCTTCAGGCCGCTGCCGCCGAGACTTCCAATCACGCCGGTATAGCCGGCTTCGAGGAGCTGCTTGACGATGATCGAATTGTCGCCCGGCGGCACTGTCGAAAGTTCGATCGTGCCGGGATTGGAACTCATGATTCGCGTGACCAGAGGCGCGAAGTTGGTCGTGCCGCGCTGATAGTACTCGGTCGTCGCATCGACGCCGTTATCGATGTACATCTTCTTCAGCTGGTTGCCCCCGTCGGTGCCGCCCTGATCGTTCGGGCCGATGACGATCACGCTCTTGAAACCGAATTGATCCTTGGCGGCCTTGACGAGCAACGGGCCCCAGGTCGCCGGCGCTTGCAAGGCGTGGAAGGCCAGCGGGAAATCTGGCGAGATCACACCGCTCATATAGGAGGAGCTGAAGTTCACGATGCCGACGCGCGCGGCGACGGGCCGGAACCCGGTCGTTTCCGGAGACCCAACTGGCCCCAAGGTCGCGTGCACGCCTTCGCTAGCCAGATAATTCGCGCCCGCGGCGCCGCCGGCCGCCGTGTATTGAGAGTCGAACGAAGACACCTTCACCACGCATTTCTTGTCGCCCATCTTTATCCCGCCGTCGGCGTTCGCGGCGGCCGCCACGAAATCCGTGGCTTCCTTGGCCGACAAGCCCCACGCGGCGGCGGCGCCTGAGAGCGGCCCGACAACGCCGAGCTTGACCGTGCAATCCTCGGCTAACGCCGACGTCGCCGGCGACGTGACCGCCAGGGCAGCGAACGTAGTTGTCGCCAATACATGCGTCTTGAAGCCCGGAATCGCCATGAAAATCCTCCCGTCACATTCGTCGCCTGCAAGTCGCCCAGCAGCGGCTTTCAGAGGCCAGGCGTCCGTCTCGCGTAAAAGAGTGGGCTCATACGTTCGACGAGTCAAAGACCTCCGACCAGCGATAGGTTGCGCCTTTACCACCTTTGGCTTCGCCTTTGGCTATCGGACAAAGCGTTCGATCTCTTGGCGCGGCGGTCCGGTCCGGCAAGATGTCGAAGCGCGAAAGTCTGACGACACGTCATGAAAACGCGCTCCGCATCGGTGCGAAAAACGCGATCCTGTTCGGGGCGGCCCGGCTCGAGGAGTCGAATATGTCGACATGGTTGATCAAGGGCGCTCGACCGGCTTGGGCCGCAACCTTGCCCAGGCGGTTCAGAAGCCTGGGCTCAACCTCGCGGTCAGCGTCCGCGACCCGTCCCAGGTTCACGATATCATAGCGGAATACAAAGATATTTCGCTCGCTGTCGCGCTCGACGTCGCCAACCCGGCGCAAGTTGATGCGGCTGGCAGGGCGGACCCTAAACCGTTTCGGGAGCACCGACGCGCCAGTCAACAATGCCGGTTTCGGCTATCGCGCGGCCGTCGATCCATTGTTCGCAACCAACTTCTTTGCAACGGCGCGGATGATCAAGGCTGTCCTCCCGACCATGCGGGCGAAGCGCGGCGGCCTGGTCACTAACCCCTCTTCCATCGTGGCTCCTCGAACATCACGGGGTTCTGGATACTACGCCGCAACGAAATTCGCGGTTGCCGGGACGTCGGACGCGCTTCATATTCGCGCCTCTCGCCGTCGACCGGCGGGGCTCGTTCGACGGGGCGCAGGACATCGCGAATATGCCGTTCGACGATGAGCCGCAGAAGGTGCGCAAGGACTTCGATGCTGTTCGTGCGCGCCGACCGATCGCCGCCGCGCGTCGAGAAACCGCGGCGACGCGGCCGAGCGATGGGCTATCGAAGAAGCTGCGGACGAGGCATAAGCTCTGATGGCTGTCGGTGCGGCAGCCAAGCTTTCGCAGTTACGAAATGAACAATGAGTTCGACATCGTCATCGTGGGCGGCGGCGCGGCGGGAATAGGCGCGGCGCGGCGCCTTGCCGCGCATGGGCTTACGACCTTGCTGCTGGAAGCGACAGCGCGTCTTGGCGGCCGCGCATGGACCCAGGATTTAGGCGAATACAAGCTCGATCTCGGTTGCGAATGGCTTCACTCCGGTGATCGCAATGCCTGGGTTGGCATCGCCGAAGCCTCGGGTTTTGCCGTCGATCGGCGCGAGCCCGCGTGGGGCAAACCCTATCCAGGACTTGTCTCCCCGGAGAATGACCAGTCGGCGGCGTGGGCGGCGTATGACGCCTGGAGCGAGCGCCTTGCGCAAATCGCCGAGGGTAGTGATCGGGCAAACGAGGCGCTGGAAGCTGGCGGCGCCTGGAACGCCTACGTGCGGGCGATGACCGGCTATATCAGCGGCGCGGTTCCGGATCGCATTTCCGCCGCGGATTACCTCGCTTACGATGCTGCGTCGACCCGTCACAACTGGCGCACGCCGATGGGCTACGGCGCGCTTGTCGCGGGCAGTTTGCCGGCTTCCGTGCAGCTTCGAATGGCGACGCCCGTCGAGCGGATCGACTTCGCGGGCCACGGCGTTACGGTCACGACGCGGTCAGGCGCTATCCGCGCCCGCGCTGCGATCCTCACCGTTTCGACCTCGGTTCTGGCCGGTGACGGCATTCGCCTTCCCGCGGCGCTCGACCCCTGGCGCGAAGCGGCCGCCGTCTTGCCGCTGGGACGAAATGAGAAGTTGTTTCTGGAGATCAAACCAGGAGTCGCTTTCGAAGCTGAAAGTCACGTCCTCGGCAGCCTCCGCGACGCCAAGACGGGCTCCTATTATGTTCGCCCGTTCGGATGGCCGCTGATCGAGGTGTTCCTCGGCGGCGACGGCGCCAGGATGTTAGAGGAGGAGGGTCCGGTCGCCGGCTTTTCTCATGCTTTGGGTGAACTTGGCGCCGTGTTCGGCAGCCACGCGCGTTTGGCCCTGCAACCGCTCGTCGCATCGAGCTGGAGCCGGATGGCGTCGATTGGCGGCGCCTACAGCTGCGCCCTGCCTGGCTATGCGAAAGCTCGCTCGCGCCTTGCGCAACCCTGCGACGATCGACTGTTCTTCGCGGGCGAGGCGACCCACCCTAACGATTTCTCGACCGCTCATGGCGCCCACGACAGCGGAAGACGGGCCGCGGAAGAAGTTTTGGTCGCGCTCGGAATGGGCGTCTGTTGACAGTGAAGCTGGTTGAATATTTCGAATTGCCGTACCCAACCAGCGGCGCACCGATCGGACAGGGCAAGCGCGAACACGATCCCCAAGGGCCCGTTCAGAAACTATCGCTTCAATTCAGCGGGTGTGGTCTGATCGTGTAGTTCCACTCTCCGTGGAATTCGTTGCGGTGGATGTTCAGGGCGGCCATCTCGTCGTCTGCGACTTTGACGCCTTTGGGATAGGTGTTGGCGTCGATCTCACATTTCACTTTCAAACCGGTGTCGGTGGTGGTGGAGGCGATGAGTTGCACGATGGTGAGATAGCTGACGAGCGGGCGTCCGCGCCACCCCCGGACTGTGATCCGGGGGGAGAACAGGCGATGCTCTATTTTGTTCCATTTGCTCGTGCCGGGCGGCAGATGATGGACGGTGATCTCGATGCCGAGTTCATTGGCCAGCGCCTGCAATTCGCGCTTCCAGAGTCGAACCCAGCTGCCGTTGCTGCCGCCACCGTCGGCGGTGATCGTCAACCTCTTGGCGTCTGGATAACGCTGGCGTCCCATGGCGTTCCACCAACGACGG
>Ga0302154_10003098_pt1 | contig 12247 bp, 10 predicted proteins | sample I_Bog_N2_3_FD_193507 | JGI IMG/M metagenome (GOLD analysis project Ga0302154, IMG submission 193507) | Peat permafrost microbial communities from Stordalen Mire near Abisko, Sweden - I_Bog_N2_3 | ecosystem: Environmental > Terrestrial > Soil > Wetlands > Peat | place: Sweden: Abisko, Stordalen...
CGAAGGAACTGCTCGAGTCTCACCTGCAGTCCTCAAGGGACAGCCTCCGTGTCGGTTCAATTCCGATCACCGTGTCCGGCGGTGTCGTCTCGGTGCAGGAAGTCGATGGCTACCAGTCGGCGTTGCGACGAGCTGAAAAGTTGGCGAAACAAGCAAAGAGGGACGGACGATCAAGAATTCTGGTCGCGCGGCCAGAGTAGGCGACTAACCGATTCCTCGTCGGAGGAGCGGTCCTATCGACAGAAGAACGACCAGTTCACACGTCGAAGGTCCGAGTTACGCACCCTCGTAGGGGAAACCAAGATCGGGGGCGCTGAAGAGCGCTTCGAACCGGAGTCCCTCCGCGGCCGTCATCGCCGCCGCGGTGCCACCGCGGTCGACGACCGCGAGGATCATGACGATCTCCGCTCCGAGTTCTTGGGCGACGTGCACCGCCTCGAGCAGGCTCGTCCCGCGGGTCACGGTATCTTCGGTGATGACGACGCGATCGCCCGCATGGAGCACCCCCGCGAGGCGACCACCCGCTCCGTGGTCCTTCACCTCTTTTCGCACACTGAACGCGTTCAGCGCGCGTCCCCGGGTGGCCGCAACCCCGGCCGTGATGAAGCTCACTCCGTCCGCGCCCATGGTGAGGCCACCGATCGCGTTGGCGTCAGTCGGAATCGCCTCAAGCACCAGCGTCGCGAGGTCCACCATCACCTCGGGCGCACAGATCGTCTGCTTCGAGTCGATGAACCAACTCGAGGTTCTCCCCGACTTCAGCGTGAACTCACCGCGGCGCACCGAGTGCTCTAAGAGATGCGCGAGCACGGCGTCGCGCGACGCGCTCACGTCAACACCACTTCGCGCGAACCCGTACGCACCCCGCCCACGATCGAGGCGTCAACTCCGTTCGCTCGCGCGAGCGTCACCGCGGCGTTCACGGCACTCGCGTCGAGGGCGAGCACCATACCGAGGCCGCAGTTAAAGACCCGCACCATCTCCTCGGCGGCCACGGGGCCGCGGCGCTGGATCTCGAAGAAGATCTCGGGCGTCGGGAAGCTCTCCATGTCGATCACCGCGTCGAGACCTTCGGGCAAGAGACGCACCACGTTGCCGACGATCCCGCCGCCGGTGATGTGCGCGACCGCGTGTAACGCGGCGCCGAGTTCGTCACGGAGTGCGAGCACCGCGGGCGCGTAGATCACCGACGGCAGCAGCAACTCGTCGCCCAGGCTGTGCCCCGCGCCGGGGTAGGCCGGTGCCAAGAGCGACGCGGCGTCGCGCACTAACACGTCGCGCGCCAAGGTGTAGCCATTGGACCGTAGGCCCGGCGAGTGAAAGCCGACCAACACGTCACCCGCTTGCACGCGCTCGGCCGAGAGCACGTTGCGGCTCTCGACGATGCCGAGCGCGAAGCCCGCGACGTCGAGGTCGTCCGGTTTCATGACCCCGCCGTGCTCGGCCGTCTCACCCCCGAGCAGCGCCGCGTTCGCCTGACGGCATCCCTCGGCGATACCGGCGACCAGCACCGCCAATTGGGCAGGGTTCACCGCGCCGACCGCGACGTAGTCGAGCACGAAGAGCGGTTCCGCGCCGACGCAGACGAGATCGTCGACGAGCATCGCCACGAGGTCGATGCCGACCGTGTCGTAGCGCCCGACCATCCTGGCGACTTCGAGTTTGGTGCCGACACCGTCGGCGGAGGCGACGAGCATCGGTTCGTCGTACTTGTTGGCTTCCAGTGCGAAGAGTCCCCCGAAGCCGCCGATACCGCCCACGACTCCCTTGCGATGAGTGCTGTCGACACTCGCCTTGATGCGACCGACGACCTCGTCGCCGGCTTCAATGGAGACGCCCGCGCGGGCGTAGGTCCTGGCGCCGGCGACGTCGAGCAGTCGACTCACCAGCGAGTGGCCGCCGCGCCGATGGTCACGGGGATCGGCGCCGGGTACGAGCCGGTGAGGCACGCGTCACAACACTCGCCCTCGAGCTGTATCGACGCGCGCAGGTTCTCGAGCGTGATGTACTCGAGCGTGTCCGAGCCGACGAAGTCGTTGATCTCTTCGATGGAGTGGTTCGCCGCCAAGAGCTCGTCGCGATTGGGCGTGTCGATGCCGTAGTAGCAGGGCCACGCGAAGGGTGGCGACGAGATGCGAAGGTGCACCTCCTTCGCGCCGGCGTCGCGCAACATGCTGACCAACGCCTTGGTCGTGGTGCCCCTCACGATGGAGTCATCGACGACGATGAGACGTTGTCCCTCGATGTTCTCGCGCAGCGGATTGAACTTGCGGCGCACCGCGTCGTTACGGTTGTTCTGATCGGGCGCGATGAAGGTCCGTCCGATGTAGCGATTCTTCACGAGGCCGTAGCCGAAGGGGATGCCCGAGGCTTTGGCGTAGCCCTCGGCGGCCGGCACGCCCCCATCGGGCACGCCCATCACGATGTCGGCGGGCACGTTGGACTGGCTCGCGAGTAGCTCGCCCATGCGACGTCGAGTGGTGTGGACCTGGTGCCCCATGAGGTAGGCGTCGGGGCGCGCGAAGTAGACGAACTCGAAGATACAGAGCTTCTGCTTGCCCAGGGCGGGTTCGAGCAGCTGGAGGGAACTCACCCCGTCCTTGGTGATGGTGACCATCTCGCCGGGGTCGATCTCGCGCACGAAGGTGGCGCCCACCACGTCGAGCGCCGGGGACTCCGAGGCGACGATCCACCCCTCGGGCGCGTCGGCCGGGCCGAGTCGACCCAGGCAGAGCGGTCGAAATCCGTAGGGGTCTCTGACGGCGTGAACCTGGTCGGACTCCAAGATGACCATCGAGAACGCGCCCTCGGCCCGCCCGAGCACGACGCCGAGCGCCTTCTCGAGGGCGAGGCCGGCGTCGACTTCGCGCGCGAGAAGTTCCGCGACCAGGTCCGAGTCCGAGAGCATCGAGGTGTACTCGATGCCGGCGGCGGCGGCGAGTTCCAAGGTGTTGGTGAGGTTCCCGTTATGACCGAGCGCAAAGCCCGACACCCCCGCGGAGCGATAGACCGGCTGCGCGGCCGTCCAGTTGGCCGAGCCCGAAGTGGAATAACGCGTGTGGCCGATCGCCAGCGCGCCACCGAGTGCGCGCAACGTGGATTCGGCAAAGACCGCACTGACCAGACCGTTGTCCTTGACGACGGTGATCTGTTCGTTCTGGAAGGTCGCCATGCCGGCCGATTCCTGGCCGCGGTGTTGCAGCGCGAAGAGGGCGTCGAAGCAGAGGTGGGCGACGGATCGACCCGGCGCCACGATCCCGACGACGCCGCAGGCTTCCTTCATCGTCCTACAGGTTACGGGTTACGAGGGCGAACACCGGCCCAGTCTCGCACAGGCGTCTAGGGCCAGTGAGCGGTTTTACTAACCTACGGCGATGCTGGATCTGCACACCCACTCGACGTTCTCCGACGGCTCGGACACGCCCGAGGAGCTGGCGGAGAAAGCCCAGCGGCTCGGCCTGCGCGCCATCGCCCTGACCGATCACGACACGACCCTCAGCCACGACCGGATGGCCGCGTCGACCAGCGAGTTCGGCGTCGAACTCGTCCCCGGGGTCGAAGTATCGCTGCGCGACACCGAGTTCCCGATCCAGCGCGGTGGGCGGACGATCGCGCGCAGCGTCCACGTGCTCGCCTACTACCTGCCCCTCGAGGCCGAGCACCCCCTCCAGCGAGAGCTCGCCGCCCTTCGCCACGACCGCGACGTGCGCAATCACCAACTGGTCACGCTGCTCCAGGAAAAGGGCTTCGAGCGGCTCACCCTCGAGTACCTGGCCGGCCTCTCCGGCAACGTCGATTCAATCGGTCGTCCGCACTTCGCGCGCGCGATGTTCGAACTCCACCCCGAGATCGTCGGCGAGCGCACCGACGCGCGGTGGAACGAGATCTTCATCGAGTGGCTCGGGAGCACCGGCTTCGCCTACATCCCGAAGACGTCGATGCCCCTCGAGCAGTTCGTCGACGCCGCCAAGGGCTCGGACACCGTGTTCTCCATCGCCCACCCGCTGGTCAACTACATCGACGAACCGACCCACAGCGCCATCGAAGCGACGATGCCACGCGTGATGGCGTCGCTTCGCGAACGGGGGTTCCGCGGCATCGAGGCGTACTACGGCGGGACCAGCGCGCCGACGAGAGCGTTGATGGTGAAGCTGACCCGCGACGCCGGCATGATCCCGACCGGGGGCTCGGACTACCACGGCCACTACAAAGAAGACGTCGCGCTCGGCGTTGGCCGCACCGGCGACCTCCTCGTGCCGAACGAAGTGCTCGACGAGCTGAAGGCCGCGCGCTAACTCAGCGCGCTGAGCGCCGCTTCGAGCGCGCCACGTCGGGTGGCGGCGATGTCATCGACCGATAGATCGACCGTCGAGCCGATCACGAGTCGCTCGCCACCGCACGTACCCAACGACACCATCGGCACCCCCGCCGCCGCGGCGCGCGTCGCGAACGCGTCGAGGTCGCCCGTCGCGACAATGAAACGACCGGGGAACTCACTAAAGAGCTCGGCGAAGTCGTCGAGCTCGGCGACCTGCGCGCCGACGCTCGTGACGGCCACCATCTCGGCGAGCGCCGCAGCGATGCCCCCGCCACTGACGTCGTGCACCGCGGTCACGTCACTCGCCATCCCCGCGCAGATCCCCGCCACTTCGCCCACGACGAAATCGATGGTCGCTCGAAGGGTCGAGACCTCGATCTCACTCAGCCGCCCGCCGCGACGACCGCGACGGGTGGCCCAGCGCGAGCCCCCCAAAGGGAACGACCGCTCGCCGACCGCGCGTCGCACGCCGACCAGGACCAGCGCATCACCCGCGCGCCAGTTCCAGCCCGGCGGCGGAGCGACCAGATGATCGAGCACGCCGAGCAGACCGACGACAGGCGTCGGATCGATGTCGACGCCACCACTCTCGTTATAGAGCGAGACGTTGCCACCAATCACCGGCAGCCCGAGGGCGCTGCAGGCGTCGGCCATGCCGTCGATCGCCTCGGAGAGTTGCCACATGACCGAGGGGTGCTCGGGGTTACCGAAGTTGAGGCAGTTCACGACCGCCTTCGCGGTAGCGCCCACGCACGCCAGGTTCGCCACGCTCTCGTAGATCGTGAGCGCCGTGCCGAGTCTCGGGTCGAGGGCGCACCAACGCGGGTTGGAGTCCGTCGAGAGCGCGATGCCCCGCGTCGAGACAGGTAGGCCCGGCCCGGCCAAGCGGAGCAGCGCCGCGTCGCGACCGGGACCGACGACGGTGTTCAAGAAGAGCTGCGAGTCGTACTGGCGATAGACCCAGCCCGGGTCCACCAGGAGTGACAAGAGGTCCTCGTTCGTCGAACCAACGGGCTCGTTGGAGGGATCGTCGTCGAGGACCGCGTCGAGTGAGGAGGGTCGCTCGCGCGTTCGGTCATACAGCGGCGCCTCGTCCGCCAGGGAGCGCGCCGGTACCTCGGCCAGTACCTCGCCGTCAAAACCGTCGCGAATTCGCAGCATCCCGACTTCGTTGCCGTCATCGTCAATGAGCGGCTCGACCACGTGACCGACCACCGTCGCGCGCACTTCCCAGCGTTCGCACACTTCGCGGACCGCTTCTAGGTTCTCGGGCGTGATGATCGCGAGCATGCGCTCTTGGCTCTCGGAGGTCATGATCTCGTAGGGCACCATGCCCGGTTCGCGCTGGGGCACCGCGGTCACGTCGACGTCCATGCCGACACCCCCACGGGCCGCGGTCTCGGAGGTCGCGCAGACCAACCCCGCGCCACCGAGGTCCTGGATACCCAGCACGTACCCGCGGTCGAGCAGTTCGAGGCAGGCCTCGATGAGACGTTTCTCCTCGTAGGGGTCACCGACCTGGACGCTCGGTCGCTTGGCGTCATCGAGGGCGCCCTCCTCGCCGGAGAAGCCCGCCGAGGCGAGCACCGAGACACCGCCGATACCGTCACGACCGGTACGTGATCCGAGCAGGACCGCCAGGTTCCCGACGCCCGACGCGATGCCCAGTACCAGTCGCTCGGTCGGCAGGGCCCCCACGCAAAGCACGTTCACGAGCGGATTACCGCTGTAGCACTCGTCGAAGGTCAACTCGCCACCGATCGTCGGCACGCCGACCGAGTTGCCGTACCCCGAGATGCCCGAGACCACACCCTCGACGAGCCAGCGTTGTCGCGCGTCGCTCAGTTCACCGAAGAACAAGGGGTCCATCACCGCCAAGGGACGCGCACCCATGGTGAACACGTCGCGCAAGATCCCCCCGACGCCCGTGGCCGCCCCCTGGTAGGGCTCGATCGCCGAAGGGTGGTTATGGCTCTCGATGCGGATCGCCACCGCGATACCGTCACCGGCGTCGATGACCCCCGCGTTCTCGCCCGGCCCGACCAGCACGTGTTCGCCGGTCGTGGGCAGTCGACGCAGGTGCAGCCGCGAGGACTTATAGGAACAGTGTTCGCTCCACATCACGCCGTAGAGCGCGAGCTCTAGGTCGTTGGGCTCTCTTCCGAGCACCGCCTCGATTTGGGCGAACTCGTCGTCACTCAATCCAAGCGCTCGGTGAAGGCTCTGGGGAGGGCGGTTCACGCAACCAAACTACTGGTCACGCTGCGCGTCTCCGGTCGCTCCTCGAGCGACCAGTCACGCGCGGACGCGTGGCGCGACGAAGCTCTCGAGCAGGACGCGACCGTCGGCGCTGCCGAGCAACGTCGACATCGCGCGTTCGGGATGGGGCATCAAGCCAACGACGTTGCCCCGCTCGTTCGCGAGCCCCGCGATGTTGCCGCGCGACCCGTTGGGGTTCTCCACGTAGCGCAGGATGATCTGTCCACTCCCCTCGAGTCGAGCGAGGGTCTCGTCGTCACAGACGTAGGCCCCCGAGAAGTGGTTGATCGGAATGACAAGTTCTTGACCGAGGGTGGCGTTCGCGGTCAAGATCGAGTCGGTCGAGGTGACCGTCAACGTGGTGGGTTGGCAGAGGAACTTGAGACCGGCGTTCTTCTGCAGGGCGCCGGGCAGAAGTCCAGCCTCGGTGAGCACTTGGAATCCGTTACAGATCCCCAGCACCGCACCACCGTCCTCGGCGAAGCGCGCGACCGCGTCCATCACCGGTGAGAATCGCGCCAGCGCACCCGGTCGCAGGTAGTCACCGTGGGCGAAGCCGCCGGGCAAGATCACGCCGTCGAATCCCGAGAGGTCCTTGGTCGAATGCCAGACCAGCTCGGCGTCGGCGCCCAAGGACTCGACCCCAGTGAGCGCGTCGTACTCACAGTTCGATCCCGGGAAGACGACGACGGCGATGCGTGTCACGTGGCGTGGACCTCGGCCAGGCGAGCGACCGCGTCTTCAATCACGGGGTTCGAGAGCAGTCGCTCCGCCAGGGCCGTCGCCTTGTCCAGTGCGGCGTCCTCGTTCTCGGCCTCGACGTTCATGCGAAACGACTTCCCCGCCTGGACGTTCGAGACCCCCGAAAAGCCCAGCGCCGGCAGGGCCCGCTCGATGGTCGCCCCCTCGGGATCGGCGATACCGCGTCGCAGCGTCACCTCGACCACGACCAGAAAGTTCATTACTCTCGACCGTACCAGTCGTCCAGCGACTTCCCGCTCACGCGCTCGTAGGCCGCGACGTAGCGCGACGAGGTCTCGGCGATGATCGAATAGGGCACCCGCGGCGGCGGCGGTATGCGGTTCCAGCGCTGGGCGGTGAGCCAGTCCCGGAAGGGCTGCTTATCGAAGGCCGGCGGCGTCTCGCCCGAGCGCACCTGGTCGGCCGGCCAGATGCGCGAGGAGTCCGGCGTGATCACCTCATCGCACACGACGAGTTGACCGTCGACAAATCCGAGCTCGAATTTGGTGTCGGCGAGCACCAACCCGACCTCGTCGAACTTCACGGCGGCGCGCGCAAAGAGGTCCAGGCAGAGCGCTTGGGCCTGGGCCAATCGCTCCGCCCCGACGATCTCACTGGCGGCAGCGAGGTCGATATTGAGGTCGTGACCAGAGGTGGCCTTGGTCGAGGGCGTAAAGATCGGCTCGGGAAACGCGTCGGTCAGCCGCAGCCCCGCGGGCGCGGGCATGTGGTGCACGGTGCCGGTTTCTACGTACTCGTCGAAGGCCTGGCCGGCCAAGCGGGCTCGCACGATGCACTCGAGGGGCAACATCTCCGCGCGCCGAACCAGCATCGCGCGACCGTGCAGCGGCGTCTCTTCGCGGAAGCCCGGCGCGAAGCCCTCGATCACCTCGGGGTCACAGCTGACCAGAGCACTGGGCACGTCGACTTCGAACTGGTGGGTCCAGTAGTACGTCAGTGCGGTCAGCACGCGACCCTTGTTGGGTATCGGTTCGTTCATCACGACGTCGAAGGCGCTCAGTCGATCGGAGGCGACCATCAAGAGATGCTCGTCGTCCACCTCGTAGAGGTCGCGCACCTTGCCCGAGTAGAGGTGCGCCAGGTCGAGGCTCATGCTCGCCACGTTAGAGCGTCGAGCACGCGCCGACGGTGAGCGAGAAGTCGGTCGAGGTCGAAGGCGCGCGCCAGCGCGTCGGTGCTCAAGGTCACCTCGTCATCGACTTCGACGACGTCACGGAAGTTGCGACCCTCCTCAATCGCCCGGCGCGACGCCCGCTGGACGACCCGGTACGCGTCGTCGCGGCTCATCCCCGAATCCACCAACGCGAGGAGCACCGACTGGGAGAACACCAGACCCAAGGAGCCTTCGGTCAAGTTGGCGAGCGCGCGCGCCTCGTGTAACACGAGCCCGTCGGCGAGCCAGGTGGCCTTGCGCAACATGTAGACGGTCAACTGCAACGCGTCGGGAAGGACCACGCGCTCGACGCTGGAGTGTGAGATGTCGCGCTCGTGCCAGAGCGCCACGTCTTCGAGGCCCGCCTGGAGGTAGCCACGAAGGACGCGCGCGAGACCGCTCAGTCGCTCGGCGACCACGGGATTGCGCTTATGCGGCATGGCCGAGGAGCCCTTTTGACCAGGGGCGAAGGGTTCTTCGGCTTCGCCGACTTCGCTACGCGCGAGGTGGCGGACCTCCAGGGCGAACTGTTCGATCGTCGTGCCAATCGCGGCGCAGGCGTAGAGCACTTCGGCGTGACGATCGCGCGCGATCACTTGCGTGGCCGGCACCGGCGCCAAGCCCAAGTGCTCACAGACGTAAGCCTCGACCGAAGGGTCGATGTTGGAGAAGGTCCCGACGGCCCCGCTCAACTTGCCCACGGCGATGCCGCGTCGCGCCGTCGTCGCGCGCGTGAGGTCGCGATCGGCCTGGAGCGCGAACAGCGCGAACTTGGCCCCGTAGGTCGTTGGCTCGGCGTGCATCCCGTGGGTTCGCCCGACGATCGGGGTATCGACGCTCGCCTCGGCGCGTCTCGTCAGCGCGCCGCGCAACGCTTCGACCTCGGCGACGACGATGTCCATCGCCGCGGTGAGCGTCGCACATAACGCCGTGTCAACGACGTCCGACGAGGTGAGACCGTAGTGGATCCACGCCCCCTCGGGCATGCCGATACGCGCTTGGACGACGTCGACGAAGGCGGCGGTGTCGTGGTTCGTCGTCTCTTCACGCAGGTTGACGGCCTCGACGAACTCCGCGTCGACGACGGGCCGTCGCTCGCGTAATGCGGCCACGTCCTGGCGAGGGATCACGTCGAGTTCGGCCAGCGCCTCGGCGGCGAGTAACTCGACCTCGAGCATCGTGTCGAAACGGTGCTCGTCCGAGAAGAGCGCGGCGACGTCCTTGGGGGCGTAGCGGGGGATCATCGCGCGAGCTGGGACGCCACGAGCGCGATGTCACCGCGTCGTTGGCACCCTCGAAAGTTGATGAGTCGCGCGCCGGCGTAGGCCTGTTCACGCGCCTCGGCGAGCGTCTCACCCAGTCCCGTCACCGCCAAGACTCTCCCGCCGCGGGTGAGGAAGTCGCCGGCGGCGTTGCGCAGGGTCGCGGCGTGAAAGACGACCACGTGCTCGTTGGACTCGGCGAGCTGGCCGTCGTCGCCTAGGCCAGCGATCACGTCGCCCTTGCGGGGTCGCTCGGGGTACCCCTCGGCCGCGAGCACCACGGTCACCGCGGCGCCGCTCGAGGTGAGCGTCGCGCCGTCGAGGCGACCCTCCGCGCAGCGCATCAGCACGTCAAAGAGCTCCTCACCGTAGAGCGGCACCAGGACCTCGGTCTCGGGGTCGCCGAAGCGCACGTTGTACTCGAGCAGCTTCGGTCCCTCGGCGGTCAGCATCACCCCGGCGTAGAGGACCCCGCGAAATTCCAACGACCTCCGGCGAAGTTCCTCCAGCGTGGGGGTGATGATGCGAGCCATCACCAGTTCGACGTCCGCGTCGCTCATCGAGACCATGGGTGCATAGGCGCCCATGCCGCCAGTGTTCGCACCCTGGTCGTCCTCGCCGATGCGCTTGAAGTCCTGGGCGGGCACGAGGGGCAGCGCGCTGGTGCCGTCCGAGAGGACGTGGAGCGAGCACTCGACCCCGAGGAGCCCTTCTTCAATGACCACGGTGCGCCCCGCGCCAGCGAAGGTCTCGCCCCTCAGTTTCGCCGTGACGTCGCGACGAGCGTCGTCGAGGTCGTTGGTCACGAGCACGCCCTTGCCCGCTGCCAGCCCGTCGGTCTTTATAACGTAGGGCGGCGCCATGGTGTCGAGGAACGCCAGTGCGTCGCCTTCGTCGCGGAAGGTGCCGTAGGCGGCGCTCGGCACGCCGGCCGCCGCCAAGAACTCTTTCATGTACGCCTTGGAGCCCTCGAGGACCGCTCCGGCGGCGCCGGGTCCGAGCACCGTCTTGCCCTGGACGCGTAACTGGTCCGCCAGTCCGTCGACGAGAGGTTCCTCGGGACCGATAACGAAGAGGTCCGCTTCAAGGTCGATCGCGGGTGTGCTCACGCAGGTGAGCCCGTGCGCGGCGATGCCGGGATTGCCGGGGGTCACGACGACCTCCACGCTCTTGGCGAGCGCCCAGGCCAACGCGTGTTCTCGCGCGCCCGATCCGACGACGACGCAGCGCGTCACGCCGTCCGCACAAACTGCTCGCGTTCGGGGCCGACCCCGACGACGGTGATGGGGACGCCGATCCTCTCCTCGAGGAATCGCACGTAGTCCATGGCGGCGGTGGGCATCTGGTCGATGTGGCTGACCGCGGTCAGTTCACTCTGCCAGCCCTGAATGGTTTCGTAGACGGGCGTGACGTCGTGGAGCACCGACTGGTGAAAGGGCATGTACTCGTAGCGAACACCCTCGTGCAGGTACGCAACACAGACCTTGATCTCGTCGAACTTGTCGAGCACGTCGAGTTTCGTGAGGGCGATTTCGCTCAGGGAGTTGAGCCGCACGGCTTGGCGAGCCATGACGACGTCGAACCAGCCCACGCGACGGCGCCGCCCGGTGTTCGTGCCGAACTCGTGACCGTGGGTCACGAGGTACTCCGCCGTGTCCCCATCCAGCTCAGTCGGGAAGGGCCCGGCGCCCACGCGCGTCACGTAGGCCTTCGCGATGCCGAGGATGGTGGTGATGTCGCGCGGTCCGAGTCCCGAACCGACGCACGCCCCGCCCGCGACGGGGTTCGAGGAGGTCACGAAGGGGTAGGTGCCGTGGTCGAGGTCGAGGAACGTGGCTTGGGCCCCCTCTAAGAGCACGCGTTCGCCGCGAGCCAGCGCGTCGTGCACGAGACCCACGGTGTCGCCAATCATCGGCGCGACCCGGGGCGCGAGTTCATCCAAGTACCGTTCGGCGATCGCCTTGGCGCTGAGTGCCGGTCGGTTGTAGATCTTGGTCAAGATGAGGTTCTTCTCGTGCAAGACGACGTCGAGTTTCTCGCGAAAGATCTTGTGGTCGAGGAGGTCCTGCACTCGCAGGCCCACGCGCGAGGACTTGTCGGCGTAGGCCGGACCGATGCCACGCTTGGTCGTACCCAGCGCGTTTCGCCCCAAGAACCGCTCGGTCAAGCGGTCGAGTTCTTGGTGGTAGGGCATGATCAGGTGCGCGTTGCCCGAGACGACCAGGCGTGAGACGTCGATGTCGCGCTCAATCAGCGAATCGAGTTCGGCGAGTAGCACCGCCGGATCGACGACGACGCCGTTGCCGATCACCGGGGTCACCCCGGGATAGAGGATGCCCGAGGGGACGAGTTGGAGAGCGAAGGTTTCGCCGTTGACGACGATGCGGTGACCGGCGTTGTGGCCGCCCTGGTAGCGCACCACCATGTCCATATCGCGAGCCAAAAGGTCGGTGAGTTTGCCCTTCCCCTCGTCACCCCACTGGGTCCCGACTA
>Ga0302154_10003108_pt1 | contig 12235 bp, 10 predicted proteins | sample I_Bog_N2_3_FD_193507 | JGI IMG/M metagenome (GOLD analysis project Ga0302154, IMG submission 193507) | Peat permafrost microbial communities from Stordalen Mire near Abisko, Sweden - I_Bog_N2_3 | ecosystem: Environmental > Terrestrial > Soil > Wetlands > Peat | place: Sweden: Abisko, Stordalen...
CGACGTCGACGGAGGGTATGCGGTGGCCGCGTCGCTGCCGGAGGCCCGCGCCGCGTCCGGCAAGGTCCAGGGACGGAGCACCACCGTTCCCCTGGTCCATCCGGTGGAGGTACCCGCAGGTCGGTGGGCGCTGACCCTCGCCACCACCTGGGTGGAACCGGCCTACGTGGAGCCCGACGCCTCGTGGTGCCTGCCCGGTGGTGAGCCCGCCTCCCCGTACGGCAACGGCGGGGCGTTCGGGGGCAAGTTGCACGCACCGGTGGCCGCCGACGCCCGACGTCTGGCCGACGAGCACGGGCGTCCCGTGCGGGTCCTGTGGTCGCGTGAGGACGTCGTCCGCCGCGGACCGAAGCGCCCGCCGGTCGCCGGTGGGATCACTGCCGACGGCACCGGCGTGCTCCGGGTGGGGGTGGCCGGTGGGCCGCCCAGCGGGCAGACATGGGCCGCCGTGTCCGAGGCGGTCGCCGCGGTGGCGCCCGGTCTCCGGCTGGAGCAGGTGTCGATCGAGGGGCCGGCCGTGTCGTTCGACCTGCGGGCGGCGGTGTGGGCCGAAGCCGCCGTGCTGGCCGCGGTCGTCCGCGTGGCCGCGGACGGTGTCAGACCTGGGGGCGACGGGGTGGTCGATGTGCCGGTGACCGTGACGGCACCCGGCGGCGGTCGGGCCGTCGTGCGCTGCGGCCGTGACGGTGCCCTCGACATCGAGGTGACGGCCGGCCCGGTGCTCGATGCGGTCGTGCTCCGTTCCTATGCCATCGGCGCGGCCCACCAGGCACTCGGTTGGGTGACGTCCGAAGGGATCGCCGTGGCCCCGGACGGTCAGGTCCAGGACCTCACCGTCCGCTCGTTCGGCATCCTCCAGGCACGGGCCATGCCCGCCGTGACGGTGCGAGTGGTCGAGGAGGGCGCGGACCCGGCGACGGTTCCGGTCAACGGGTCCGACGCCGTGTTCGCCGCGGTGGCGGCCGCCCGCTGGCTCGCCGACGGGTTGGCGCCGATGTGGCCCGTCGACCGGTCCGGTGCCGGGCGTCGGTGAGGCAGCCCCCCTGGCGCCATGCGTAGGCTCACCGGCACACCCCTGTCGACGATCACCGTGTCGACCGCACCCCTGTCGACCACACCACCGAGGAGTCACCCATGAGTACGCCCGTCGGTCCCTACACCCCGATCGTCCGGGCCGGCTCGTGGCTCATCTGCTCGGGCCAGCTCGGACTGGCTCCCGCCCCGGACGGCGGTGCACCGGAACTCGTCGCGGGCGGCCCCGGCCCCCAACTCACCCGGGCCGTGGTCAACGCCGGTGCGCTGCTGGCCGGCGAGGGCGCCTCGCTGGCCGACGTGGTCAAGACGACGGTGTTCGCCACCGACCCGGCCGACTTCGCGGTCATCAACGAGGCCTACACGGCCGCGTTCGGCGATCAGCGACCGGCCCGTTCGATGGTGGCGGTGTCGGCACTCCCCATGGGAGCGGCCGTCGAGATCGAGGTGTGGGCGCTGGCCGGTCCGGCCTGACCCCGCCGGTGGTCGGGCGTCAGGGTGTCCAGCTGGTCTGGCCGAAGCGGTAGCCGACCGAACGCACCGTCTGGATGAGATGGGCGTGCTCCTCGCCCAACTTGGCCCGCAGCCGCCGGACGTGGACGTCGACGGTGCGTGCCCCGCCGTAGTACTCGTAGCCCCACACCCGACTGAGCAGGGTCTCGCGGGTGAACACCTTGCCCGGACGTGCGGCCAGGAACCGGAGCAGCTCGTACTCCATGTACGTGAGGTCGAGGACCCGGCCGGCCACGGCGGCCTGGTAGGTCTCGAGGTTGAGGACCAGGGGGCCGTGTTCCAGGAGATCGGGTCGGAGGCCCCGACCGGTCCGCCAGAACAGATGGGCCAGACGGGCCGCCAGCTCGTCGGGGTTGACCGGTTCCAGGCACAGGTCGTCGAAGAGGTCCTCGCGCAGCTCGAGCTCGCCGAGCTGTTCGACCGGCACCACCACGAGCACCGGGGCCAGCGGGACCTCGCGTGTCCGCAGGAAGCGGCACAGGGCGAAGGCGGCGGTCGGGTCCGAGCCGCTGCAGATGACGGCCCCCGACCAGCCGTCCTCGGGCTCGTCGGCGTCCACCGCGTCGGCCCGGTCGATCCCACACCAGGGGTAGCCCGCCCGCTCGAGCACGGCGGTCACGGCGGTGGGCGGTATCAGGGGAAAGCACAGCAGTGGTTCCATGGCGGTGCTCCCCCTCTCTACGGTCGTGAACTGGGCTGGTGCATGCGGTGTCTGCGTCCGGAGGACGAGATGGCTCGGGCGCTAGAGCAGCGGCAGGTACCGGTCCAGCTCGAACTGGGTCACGTGGGCCTTGTAGCCGGCCCACTCGGCCCGCTTGTTGCGGATGAACCATTCGAACACGTGGTCCCCCAAGGTCTCGAGGAGGAGCTCCGAGGACTCCATCAGGGTGAGCGCCTCGTGGAGGCTACCCGGTAGGTGGAGAATGCCCTTTGCGTCGAGTTCCTCGGGGCTGAGGGCGAACAGGTTGGCATCGGCCTCGGGCGGCAGCTCGTAGCCCCGCTCGATCCCACGGAGTCCGGCGGCCAGGATCACGGCGAAGGCCAGGTAGGGGTTGCAGGCGCTGTCGGGTGACCGGTACTCGATACGGGTGGACTCGGTCTTGCCCGGCTTCACGACCGGCACCCGGACGAGGGCCGACCGGTTGTTCCGGGCCCACGACACATGGATCGGGGCCTCGTAGCCGGACACCAGGCGCTTGTAGGAGTTGACCCACTGGTTGGTGATGGCGGTGATCTCGCCGGCGTGGCGCAACAGCCCGGCGATGAATCCCTCCGCCACCTCGGACAGTCCGCCGGGCCGGTCGAGGTCGACGAATGCGTTCTCGTCGCCGCGGAAGAGCGACATGTGGGTGTGCATGCCCGAGCCCTGCACGCCGGCCAGGGGCTTGGGCATGAAGCTGGCGAAGACACCCTGCTGGCGGGCCATCTCCTTGACCACCAGCCGGACCGTCATCACGGTGTCGGCCATGGTGAGGGCGTCGGTGTAGCGGAGGTCGATCTCGTGCTGGCTGGGGGAGTCCTCGTGCTGGGCGTGCTCGACCGGGATCCCCATCTCCTCCAGCGTGAGCACGGTGCGCTGGCGGATGTCGCTGGCCCGGTCGGCCACCGTCAGCTCGAAGTACGAGCCGGTGTCGAGGGTGACCGGGGGGTGGGCCGGGTCACTGTCGGCGAAGTAGAAGAATTCGATCTCGGGAGCCGCGTAGAACGTGAAGCCCTGCGTGTGCGCCCGCTCGAGGGTGCGCTTCAGCACGTGGCGCGGGTCACCTTGGAAGGGCGAACCGTCGAGGTCGACGATGTCGCAGAAGACCCGGGCCACCTGGGTGTCGCTGCCGGTGCCGTGGAAATCGCCCTGGCCGTGCCCCTGGCCGTGCCAGGGCAGCAGCTGGAAGGTGTGGGCGTCGGGCCGGGCGAGCACGTCGCTCTCCTGGACCCGGCTGAAGCCGTCGATGGCCGATCCGTCGAACGTCATGCCCTCGTCGAGGGCGTTCTCCAGCTCGGCCGGTGTGATCGAGAACGTCTTCGGCGTGCCGAGGACGTCCGTGAACCAGAGCTGGACGAAGCGGATGCCGCGCTCTTCCACGGTCCGGAGGACGTACTCCTCTTGACTCCTCATGGGGTCGTGCACCTCCGGGGACGCGGCGCGCTGAGTGGGATCACGGGGTTCGATGCACTCATTGTCGCAGAGGGTGGGTGGGTCAGTCGACGGCGGGCCGTCCGAGCGCACAGAGCCGGGCCCCGAGGGACCCGGCTCTGTGGACGTCCGAGCTGCCGGCGGGCCCGGTGGGCCCGCCCCGGGTCACTTCCCGGCTGCGTCTCCGCAGACGGTCTCGACCATGACGGCTGTGACCTCGTAGGGGTCCATGTTGGCGTTGGGGCGACGGTCCTCGAGCCAGCCCTTCTTGTCCACGGCCACCTTCCACGGGATGCGGATGGAGGCGCCACGGTCCGAGGTGCCGTAGCTGAACTTCGTGTAGTGGGCGGTCTCGTGGGCGCCGGTCAGGCGGCTCTCGATGCCGACGCCGTAGACGGCGATGTGCTCGTCGACCCGCTTCCCGATGGCCTCGCACCCGGCGATGATGGCGTCCCAGCCGCCGTCCTCGCGCATGGCCTTGGTGGAGAAGTTGGTGTGCGCCCCGGCCCCGTTCCAGTCACCCAGGATGGGCTTGGGCTCGAGCGTGGCGTAGACGCCGAAGTCCTCCGCGATGCGGAACAGCAGCCAACGGGCCACCCAGAGCTGGTCGGAGACGTCGAGGGGGGACAGCACGCCCACCTGGAACTCCCACTGGCCCATCATGACTTCGGCGTTGGTGCCTTCGATGCCGAGTCCGGCGTCGATGCAGGCCGCCGTGTGGAGCTCGACGATGTCACGACCGGGCATCTTGTCGCCGCCGACACCGCAGTAGTACGGGCCCTGGGGGGCGGGGTAGCCACTCACGGGCCAGCCCAGCGGGCGGCCGTCCTTCATGAACGTGTACTCCTGTTCGATGCCGAACATCGGCTCCTGGTCGGCGTACAGGTCGACCTGGGCGCGGAGCTTGGCCCGGGTGTTGGTCGGGTGGGGCGTGTAGTCGGTGAGCTCCACCTCGCACATCACGAGGATGTCGCCCGGACGACGCAGCGGGTCCGGGCACGTGAACACGGGCCGCAGCACGCAGTCCGAGTCGTGACCCAGGGCCTGGTTGGTGCTCGAACCGTCGAAGCCCCAGATGCCCGGCTCCTTCCCGTCCTCCACGATCCGCGTCTTGCTCCGCAGGAGCGGGGACGGCTCGGTCCCGTCGATCCAGATGTACTCAGCTTGATACGGCACATGCACTCCTCTATTGCTCGGTGATCTGCTGCTCGGGTGCCCTGTGACGGAACCGGCACCGGGCCCCGATGCGGGCTCCGGACGGGGCCTGCCTCCCCAGGGACGTGTACGACTATCGCAGGGAGGCGTTTCCCCGCCGTTACCCGATTGTGAACGGAGCGTTAACAGGCCGCACCGGTGCCGAACAGGGAAAACCCTGGATGCCCGCGGGGAGGAACGGGGACGGGACACACCGTGGCGACGGGTCCCGCGACGGTCGGCGTCACCCTGCGGCGCCCTCCCGGGCGACGGGTGGCCCCGGGGGGTCCCGATAGGCTGGGTCGATGCCCAGGATCCGGCTGGCTGCGTGCCAGATCAACACGGTGGTGGGCGACCTGGACGGCAACGTGGAGCGCATCCTGGCGGCGTTGGCCCGGGCCGAGGACGCCGGTGCCGACCTGGCCGTCTTCCCCGAACTGACGGTCACCGGCTATCCACCCGAGGACCTGCTCGGCCGTCCGGCGTTCGTGACCGACAACCTGGCCGCATTCGCCACCGTGGTGGCGGCGACGGGACCGTGTGCCGTCGCAGTGGGCTACGTCGACCGGGGCCCGGACGGATCGCTCCACAACGCGGCGGCCGTGTGCCGCAACGGCCGTGTCCTCGGTCGCTACGTCAAGCGGATGCTGCCCAACTACGGAGTCTTCGACGAGCAGCGCTGGTTCGTCCCCGGTTCGGGCCCGGCCGACCTCTACGAGGTGGCGGGTGTGACCATCGGACTGACCATCTGCGAGGACATGTGGTTCCCGGGTGGACCGATGGCCGACCAGTCGGCCGCCGGGGCCCGGCTGCTCGTGAACCTGAACGCCTCGCCCTACTCGCGGGGCCGGAGGGAGGAGCGCCTGGAGGTGCTCGCCGCACGGGTCGACGAGACGGGTTGCGCCGTGGTCTACGTGAACCAGGTCGGAGGACAGGACGAACTGGTCTTCGACGGGGCGTCGGTGGTGGTCGACGACGCCGGTGACGTGGTGGCCTCGGCCCACCAGTTCGTGGAGGAGGTCCTGATCTGCGATCTCGAGATCGCCGCCTCGTCCGGCGCCGGACGGCCACCCGTGTCGGTGACGTCCGCCACCCGGGCTCCCGGGGGACCGCCACGGCACCCGGTGGCCGAGGTGCTCGACCCGGTGGCCGAGGTCTACGAGGCACTGGTGCTCGGGACCCGTGACTACCTGGGTAAGAACGGCTTCACCGACGCGGTCATCGGTCTGTCGGGCGGGATCGACTCGTCCCTGGTGGCGGCGGTGGCCGTCGATGCCGTGGGCAGCGACCACGTCCACGGGGTGGCCATGCCGTCGCGCTATTCGAGCGAGGGGTCGGTGTCCGACGCCGACGCCCTGGCCGGCAACCTGGGCATCGATCTGGCCAGCGCTCCCATCGAGGCGGCCCACCGCGCCCTGGCCGACACCCTCGCCCCGCTGCTCGGCACCGTGCCCGTCGGCCTCACCGACGAGAACCTGCAGAGCCGGATCCGCGGTGTGCTGCTGATGGCACTGTCCAACGCCCACGGGTGGATCGTGCTGACCACCGGCAACAAGAGCGAGATGGCGACCGGGTACTCCACCCTCTACGGCGACTCGGCCGGTGGCTTCGCGGTGATCAAGGACGTGTCCAAGACCCTGGTCTACGAGCTGTGCCGATTCTGTAACGCCCGGGCCGGGTCCGAGGTGATCCCCGAGGCGGTGCTGACCAAGGCGCCGTCCGCCGAGCTGCGCCCCGATCAGCGCGACGACGAGTCGTTGCCGCCCTACGAGGTCCTGGACCCGGTGATGGCCGGCTACGTGGAGGGCGACCGGTCGGCCGACGACCTGGTCGCCGAGGGGTTCGACCCCGCCGCCGTGGCCCGCGTGGTGGGTCTCGTCGACCGGGCGGAGTACAAGCGCCGTCAGATGCCGCCCGGGGTCCGGATCTCGGGCAAGGCGTTCGGCAAGGATCGTCGGATGCCGATCACCAACCACTACCGCTCCGTGGCGGCGGGGTCGCCTCCCGCACCCGGGCCGGACGTCGCCGCTCCGGGTGCGGCCGCCACGAAGGACGGGACGGCGACCGTTGCCTGAGTCCGGAACCGGTCCCCTCTCCGTGCCCGCGGCCGAGTCATCGCTCCCGTGGGACGTGACCGCGGCGCTGGTGGGTGAGTACCGCTGGATCGAGACCACGCTCTTCGCCATGCTCGGGGCCTGGGTGACCGAGATGCCCGTGGCCGGCGTCCAGGTGCACCTCGATGCCCAGAGCCTGCGCCACGCCTGGCACGCCGAACTGTTCGCCGACCGCCTGCCGGTCCGGGTCGGCGTCGATCCCGACGCACTGACCCGACCGTCGGCGGCCTCGGCGGCCCTGTTCGCCGCGCTCGACGGCATCGAGGTGCCGGCGGAGGGACCCGGGTCGACCTGGCCTCCGGCCGACCGGGTGCGGGCCCCACGCCCGGGGGCCCTGCCCCGACTGGCCGGTCTCTACCGCGTCGTGCTGCCCCGCCTGGTCACCTCCTACACGCGGCACCTGCGAGTGGTGGCGCCGGTGGCGGACGCCCCGCTGGCCCGGGCGTTGCGACTGGTCCTGCGGGACGGGGTGGAGGACTGGATGGCCGGGGAACGGCTCGTCCAGCGGCTGGTCACCCGTCCCCATGACGTGGCGGCCATCTACGAGTTCCAGCAGCACCTCGAGTCGGTGGCGGTGGCCGCCGGCGCCCACTCCGGGCTCGTCGAGCTGCCGACCTGGGTGTCTTCCGACTGACCTGTCGCGGGCGGGCGTCGCCGGGCCCGGTCCGGGTGGCGACCGGGGCGGCGCTCGGGGGGCTTGACGCGTCCGGTAAACTTGCCTCTGCAGCGATCGTTGCGCCCGAATTCGCTCGCCCACCGCCGTAGCGCCGCACCCGCGGGGCCCGGAACGATGGGTGGAGCGTCCCCCACGCAGGTGGGAAACCGAAGGACCTGGTGACGTTGGCAAAGGAGCGGCTCGAGCGAGACGACGAGGACCTTGTCCGGCTGTATCTGACCGACATCGGTCAGTACCCGCTGCTCACCAAGGACGACGAGGTACGCCTCGCCCAGGCCATCGAGGCCGGACGGGAGGCGGACGCCCAGATGCAGGCGTCGCCCAAGGGACTCACCCCGGCCAAGAAGCGCGAGATGCGCCGCACCGTGCTCCAGGGCGAGTCGGCCCAGCAGACCTTCGTGCAGTCCAACCTCCGACTGGTCGTCTCCATCGCCAAGAAGTACCAGGCGTCGGGTCTGCCGCTCCTCGACCTGATCCAGGAGGGCAACCTCGGCCTGATGCACGCCGTCGAGAAGTTCGACTGGCGCAAGGGCTTCAAGTTCTCGACGTACGCCACCTGGTGGATCCGCCAGGCCATCACCCGGGGCATCGCCAACACGGGCCGGACCATCCGGCTCCCGGTACACGCCGGTGACACCCTGGCGCGGGTGCAGAAGGCCCAGGCCCGCCTGGAGCTCAAGTACGGCCGACCGGCCACACTGGCCGAGCTCGGCGCCGAGGTCGAGATGCCCGAGGACAAGCTGGTGGAGGCGCTCCGCTTCCGAGCCGAGCCCCTGTCTCTGTCCGAGCCCCTCCGCGAGGACGGCGATGCCGAGCTCGGTGACGTGGTCGAGGACCGCTCCGCCGAGTCCCCCTTCGAGGTGGCCGCCGTCTCGCTCCTGCCCGAGGAGATCGGCCGCCTGCTCTCCCCGCTCGACGAGCGGGAACGGGAGATCCTGCGACTGCGCTTCGGCCTCGACCGCGGCGAGCCCCGCACGCTCGAGGAGGTCGGGGAGCACTTCAACCTGACCCGAGAGCGGATCCGCCAGATCGAGGCGAGGGCCATGTCGAAGTTGCGCCACCCGTCGTCGGACACCGGCGCACGCGACCTGCTCACCGTCTGACCCGTCGGCCGGGCCCCGGTGTGTGCGCCGGGCGCCCCCGAGGTCCTCGGGACGCCGGTCCCGGCGAGTGGATAGGATGGATCCCATGAAGAAGCTCGTGATCCTCATCGTCATCATCGCCCTCGGTGCCGTGGCCGCCCAGCGGCTGCGCTCCGCCTGAGCGGACCCCACTCCAGCCCCTCGAGCCGGGGAAGCCGATCGCCTGGCGCGATCGGCTGCTTCGTTCCACCCTGTAGTCGGCCAGTGCCATGGAGCGCGCCCGTGTGCCGCCCCGGTTCCTCCGGTGGTCAGACAGGAGTGTGCACCCGGCGCGTGAGGCGCCAGGCCAGCAGTGCTCCGGCCGTGGCCGCCGCCGTCACGCCGGCCGCCGCGGCGGTCGTCGACAGACTGGGCACGCTGACACGGTCGCGCAGACGCACCGGCTTGGTGAACTGCATGACCTCCCACTCGCGTTCCCTGGCCACCTTGGCCAGGACCCGGTCGGGGTTGACGGCGACCGGGTGGCCGACCGCCTCGAGCATGGGGAGGTCGGTGTAGGAGTCCGAGTACGCCGAGGACTCGGCGAGATCGAGCCCCTTCTCCTCGGCCAGGGCCCGCATGGCCTCGGCCTTGAAGGGTCCGTAGGCGTAGAACTCCATCTCGCCGGCGTAGCGGCCCTCGTCGTCCACGACGGCCCGGGTGGCGATGCACCCGTCCACGCCGAGGTGCTCGGCCAGGGGCTCGACGATCTCCTCGGGTGACGCCGACACCAGGTAGACCTTGTGACCGGCGGCCCGGTGGGCCTCGATCAGGTCGAGGGCCTCGGCGTAGATGATGGGCTCGACCGTCTCCTCGAGTGCCTCGCGCACGATCTCGCGGATCTGGTCGCGGTCCCACCCCTTGGTCAGGGCCAGCATCGACTCGCGCACCCGCGCCAGCTTCTGCTCGCTCGCGCCGAGGTGGAGGTAGATGATCTGGGACACCACCGACCGGGCGATGAGCCGGCGGTTGATGAGACCCCCCTTGTAGAAGGGGCGCCCGAACGCGGCGATGGACGCCTTGGCGATGACGGTCTTGTCGAGATCGAAGAATGCGGCCTGCATCGGGGTCAGGGCCCTACCAGCAGGCGCTGTACCTCGTCCTCGGCGTCGGCGGTGATGAGGACGAGCACCTCGTCACCTGCGGCCAGTCGGGTATCACCCCGGGGCACGAGCAGGTGGTCGTTGCGCACGACGGCCACGATGGTGGCGTCACGGGGGACGCCGAGATCGGCGACGGAGACGCCGTCGGCCGGCGAATCGTCGGCCAGGGTGACCTCCACCAGGTGGGCGTTGCCACCTTCGAAGCGCAGCAGGCGGACGAGGCTGCCCACCGATACCGCCTCTTCGACCAGTGCGGTCAGGAGCTGGGGAGTGGAGACCGAGACGTCGACGCCCCACGTCTCGGTGAACAGCCACTGGTTCTTCGGGTGGTTCACCCGGGCCACGACCCGGGGGACGGCGAACTCCTGCTTGGCCAGCAGGGACACCACCAGATTGTCCTCGTCGTCGCCGGTGGCCGCCACCACCACGTCGACGGTGGCGAGTCCGGCGGCATCGAGTGAGGCGACCTCGCAGGCGTCGGCCACGATCCAGGTGACGGCGAGGTCGTGGCGCTGGCGGGCCACGACGTCCGGGTCCTGTTCGATGAGGAGGACCTCGTGTCCGGCGGCGTGGAGATCGCCGGCGATGGCCGTCCCCACGCTGCCGGCTCCGGCGATGGCGACCTTCATGCCGGACCTGCGGCCGCGGCGGCGGTCCCGACGAGCCGGGCCTGGAACTTCTGCAGGGCCTCGGTGGTGGCCATGAGATGGAGGATGTCGCCGTCCTGGCCGACGAGGTCGGTGAAGTCGAGCCGGAGCACGCCCGCCCGGGTGACGGACACCAGGGTGACCTCGCCGGGCACCGACAGGTCGGCCAGCCGCTTGCCCGCCCACCGTTCGGGCAGGCGACGTTCGACGAGGGCCATCGAGCCGGTCGGATCGGACCACTCGGTCTCGATCCCGGTGGGGAGCAGCTGGTGGCGGACCTGGTCGATGGTCCAGGACACGGTGGCCACCGTGGCGATGCCCAGTCGCAGGTAGATCTGGGCCCGGCGGGGGTCGTAGATGCGGGCCACCACGTTGGCGATGCCGTAGGTCTCCCGGGCGATGCGCGCCGTGAGGATGTTGGAGTTGTCGCCGCTGGTCACGGCGGCCAGGGCCGAGGCCTCGGGCGCCCGGGCCTCGTCGAGGTCGTCACGGTCGAAGCCGGAGCCGATGATGGTCACCCCCGGCCAGTCGACCGGCAGCCGCCGGAAGGACTTGGGATTGCGGTCGATGATGGCCACGGAATGACCCTGATCGGTGAGTTCGACCCCGAGACCGGAACCGACCCGACCGCATCCGACGATGACGATGTGCACGGGCACCATGCAACACGCATCGTCACTCCGGCACAACTCATCGAAGAACGGAGCGTGCCGACGGGCGACCAGGCGTGCCGATGCGGTCCCGGGCCCGGGGCGCGCATGACCGATCCCGGGGTCAGGCATGCTCTAATGAGGGAATGGATCCCGAGGCGAGCTCCGACGGTGCATCCGTCGCGGCCGCCGCCCTCGGGCCGTCCGAGGCCCCGCGTCGGCCGATCGCCCAGCCGCACCGGCCCACGGCCTCCCAGGTGGTCCGGGTCGACCTGCCCGAGACCCTCCGCTACCGGTTGAAGAACGCCCTGCTCGGGCCGCCGCTGGTCAACGAGAAGCTGGGCGACGAGCGACTGGGACGGCCGTCGGCCCTCGGCGTCCTGGCCCCCGACTGCATCTCGTCGTCGGCGTACGGCTCCGAAGAGATGCTCAACCAGCTCATCCCCTTCGTGGGGCTGGCCGCCTTCAGCCTGGTCGTGCCCATCACCATGGCCATCCTCGGGGTGCTCTTCTTCGTCACCTTGTCGTACCTCGACGTCATCAAGCTCTACACCCAGGCCGGTGGGGCCTACGTGGTGGCCCGGGAGAACTTCGGCCCGAAGATCGCCCAGATCGCCGCGGTCGCGCTGCTGATCGACTACACGGTCACCGTCGCCGTCCAGACGGCCGCCGGCACCGACGGCCTGGTCAGCGCGTTCCCCCGGCTGACGCCGTACGTCGTACCGATCACCGTCGGCGTCATCCTGCTCCTCCTCTACGGCAACCTCCGGGGCATCCGGGAAGCGGGCAAGGTGTTCGCCTTCCCGACCTACTTCTTCATCTCCAGCCTCGCCTTCGTCGTGGTCGCCGGCTACATCAAGGAGGCGATGGGCCAGCTCCACCCCCAGACCATCGCCGCCCACTGCGTGGCCACGGCGACGACCAGCTGTCCCCTGGTCCAGACCCACGCCGCCACCGGTCCGTCCTGGCTGTACGGCGCCACGTTCATCATCATCCTGCGCTCGTTCGCCAACGGCGGCTCGTCGTTGACCGGGCTCGAGGCCATCTCCAACGG
>Ga0302154_10003111_pt1 | contig 12231 bp, 14 predicted proteins | sample I_Bog_N2_3_FD_193507 | JGI IMG/M metagenome (GOLD analysis project Ga0302154, IMG submission 193507) | Peat permafrost microbial communities from Stordalen Mire near Abisko, Sweden - I_Bog_N2_3 | ecosystem: Environmental > Terrestrial > Soil > Wetlands > Peat | place: Sweden: Abisko, Stordalen...
GCCTACAGCGGCATTCTCTCGGCGTTGCTGCTGCGGGAGAAAACCGGGGAGGGCAGCCGCATCGACGTCAGCATGCTGGAAAGCCTGGTGGAGTGGATGGGGTACCCGATGTATTACGCCTTCGACGGCGCCGCGCCACCGCCACGGGCCGGCGCGGCACATTCGACCATTTATCCCTACGGGCCTTTTCCGGCCGGCGACGGCGGCACGGTGATGCTCGGGTTGCAGAACGAGCGTGAATGGGCGGCGTTCTGCGACAAGGTGCTGCTGACCCCGGAGCTGGCGGTGGACGAGCGCTTTTCAGCCAACTTCAAGCGTTCGGCCAATCGTGAGGTGTTGCGCCAGATCATCGTCGACAGCTTTGCCCGGCTCAGTAGCGAGCAGGTGATTGCGCGGTTGGAAGAGGCGCAGATCGCCAATGCCCGGGTCAACGATATGCAGGGCGTGTGGGACCACCCGCAGCTCAAGGCCCGGGATGGCTGGCGCGAGGTCGGGAGTCCGTCGGGGAAACTGCCGGCGTTGCTGCCGCCGGCGCGCAATGCGGCGTTTGAGCCGCGGATGGATGCGGTGCCGGGGTTGGGTGAGCACACCGGGGCGATTTTGGGTGAGCTGGGCTTTTCCGCCGAGGCGGTGGAGCGGCTGCGGGTGGATGGGGTGGTCTGAAAAAAATGAGCTGCGCTCAAGGGCCCCTTCGCGGGCAAGCCCTGCTCCTACAGTTTGGCGTCGTACACAAATATGGGGAACGACAGAGGACTGTAGGAGCAGGGCTTGTCGGAACGCCGCACCGCCGCGAAGAACGATAACGCGGTCCCCCAGACAGGCCGCGCAACTGAAAAACAAGGAACACTACATGCCTTCATCCATTGCCCGCTCCGCGCTCTTCGTGCCCGGCAGTCGTCCCGAGCGTTTCGCCAAGGCCCTGGCCAGCGGCGCCGATGTCGTGATCGTCGACTTCGAAGATGCCGTCGAGGAGCCGCTCAAACGAATTGCCCGTGACCACCTCGGACAATTTCTCACGACCAACACCCAGGCCCGGGTCCTGGTGCGCGTCAATGCCCCGGACCATACCGAACACAGCGCCGACCTGGCGTTCTGCAAACAACACCCCGGCGTCAGCGGCGTGCTGCTGCCCAAGGTCGAGAACGCAGCCCAGGTCGGTGCCGTGGCGGCGACCGGCAAACCCGTCTGGCCAATCATCGAAAGTGCCCGGGGCCTGTTGAACCTCGCTGAAATCGCCAATGCCCCCGGCGTCGAGCGCCTGTCCTTCGGCGGCCTGGACCTGGCCCTGGACCTCAACCTGAGCAGCGGCTCGGACGCCGCGCAGTTCGCCCTCGACCAGGCCCGCCTGGCGCTGATCATCCATTCACGGGTTGCTGGCCTGGTCGCCCCACTGGACGGTGTCCATCCGGCCATCGACGACCCGGAGGGCCTGCGCCGCTCGATCCGTCACGCTTATGAAATGGGCTTCGCCGGCGCGCTGTGCATTCACCCCCGGCAGGTGCCGGTGATCCACGCGGCCCTGGCGCCGAGCGCCGAAGACCTGGCCTGGGCCCGGCGCGTGGTGGATGCCGGCAGCGCCGGCGCCGGGGCCTATCAGGTCGACGGGCAGATGGTCGACGCGCCGGTCCTGTTGCGAGCCCAACGTTTGTTGGCGCTGGCGTAGGCCATAACCGCCGGCACGACAGGCAGATCCTTACCCTCTGATCGGAGGCCTCGTCGTACTCGACCTTCGGCAATGAATCCAGGGTTTACGGAGCGTTCACCTGAGCCGAACGCAGGTACTCAGAATTCGAAATTCTCTATACGCATGGCTTTAGGCAACCTGCCTGCAACACAACAATAAGAAGGTGACTTACATGTTCAAGTTGACCCGGGCGCTGTTCTGCGCCGCCACCTTGCTCACCGCCGGCCTGGCCCAGGCGGCCGAGCCCATCGTGATCAAGTTCGCCCACGTCGTCGCGGAAAACACGCCCAAGGGGCAGGGCGCGCTGCTGTTCAAGAAACTCGCCGAAGAACGCCTGCCGGGCCGGGTCAAGGTCGAGGTCTATCCCAACTCGTCGCTGTTCGGCGACGGCAAGGAAATGGAAGCCCTGCTGCTCGGCGACGTGCAGATGCTGGCCCCGTCCCTGGCCAAGTTCGAGCAGTACACCAAGCAGATCCAGATCTACGACCTGCCATTTCTGTTCAACGACATGGCCGCCGTCGACCGCTTCCAGGCGGCCCAGGGCAAGGCGCTGCTGAGCGCGATGCAGGGCAAGGGCATTCTCGGCCTGGCCTATTGGCACAACGGCCTGAAGCAGATTTCCGCGAACAAGGCGCTGCACGTGCCGGGCGATGCCCGTGGCCTGAAGTTCCGCGTCCAGGCGTCCAGCGTGTTGGAGGAGCAGTTCAAGGCGATCCGCGCCAACCCACGCAAGATGAGCTTCGCCGAGGTCTACCAGGGCTTGCAGACCGGCACCGTCAACGGCACCGAGAACACCTGGTCGAACTATGAAAGCCAGAAGGTCAACGAGGTGCAGAAGTACTTCACCGAGTCCAACCATGGCCTGATCGACTACATGGTGATCACCAACAGCAAGTTCTGGGACGGCCTGCCGCCGGACATCCGCAGCGAGCTGGAAAAGATCATGGCCGAAGTCACCGTCGAGGTGAACAAGCAGGCCGAAGCGCTGAACCAGAGTGCCAAGCAGAAGATCATCGACGCCAAGACCAGCGAAATCATCGAGCTGACCCCGCAAGAGCGCGCGCAATGGCGTGAGGCGATGAAGCCGGTGTGGAAGAAGTTCGAGGGTGAAATCGGTGCCGACCTGATCGATGCGGCGGACAAGTCCAACCAGCCTTGATCGGCGTTTGGCTTGTGAACACCCAACCCCTGTAGGAGCCGGCTTGCTGGCGATGGCGGCCGATCAGGCGCTGCAAGGCTAACGGGCCTCATCGCCAGTAAGCCGGCTCCTGCAAGGGATCGTGTCCGGCCTTGATTGATCGGCATCGTGTGGCTCATGCCCCGGTACCTCCTTTTCCCTCTCGCGGAGTCCTGTCCATGCAAACGCAACCGTTGCGGCGCATCTGGGAACATTTCGAGGAAGGCTTGATCGCCTTCCTGCTGGCGGCCATGACGCTGGTGACCTTTGTCTATGTGATGGCCAACAACATCTACACGCTGTTCTTCAACCTGGCCGACCGCTGGGCCTGGAGCAGCGGCTTCTTCAACCGCCTGGGCGACGCCACCATGACCGTGGCCCAGGACATGACCTGGAGCGTGGCCCTGACCAAGGCCATGTTCGGTTGGCTGATCTTCTTCGGTATCTCCTACGGCGTGCGCACCGCCGGCCATCTCGGGGTCGACGCCCTGGTCAAGCTGACCCCGCGTCCGGTGCAACGCTACCTGGCGATGCTCGCCTGCGCCTGCTGCCTGGCCTACGCCGGGCTGTTCATGGTGGCCAGCTACAAATGGCTGGGCGCGGTGCTTGCCGCCGGGATCGGCGCCGAGGACCTCGACCAGTACGGGGTCAAGGTCGGCTACATCGTGCTGATCGTGCCGGTGGGGTTTGCCCTGGTGCTGATCCGCTACCTGGAAATCTTCTACCGCATTTTCACCCGTCGTCAGACCGGCCTGGGCCTGGCCGACGAAGCCGGCGAAGCGAGCAAGCTGGCGAGTGAACACAAGGAGCAGCACTGATGGCCGTTCTCTGTCTGTTTCTGCTGTTGTTCACCTTCATGTTCCTCGGTGTACCCATCGCGATTTCCCTGGGGCTGTCCGGCGCGGTGTCGATCCTGATCTTCAGCCAGGACTCCCTCAGTTCCCTGGCGATCAAGCTGTTCGAAACCTCGGACGCCTACACCTTCCTGGCGATTCCGTTCTTCCTGTTGTCGGGGGCCTTCATGACCACCGGCGGCGTGGCCAAGCGCCTGATCGATTTCGCCAACGCCTGTGTCGGGCATATTCGCGGCGGCCTGGCGATTGCCGCGGTGCTGGCCTGCATGCTGTTCGCCGCCTTGTCCGGCTCTTCGCCGGCGACAGTCGCGGCGGTGGGCTCCATCGCCGTGGCGGGCATGGTCCGTTCGGGTTATCCGAAGGAGTTCGGTGCCGGGATCATCTGCAATGCCGGGACCCTGGGCATCCTGATTCCGCCCTCCATCGTCATGGTGGTGTACTCGGCGGCCACGGAAACCTCGGTGGGCAAGCTGTTTATGGCCGGGGTGATTCCCGGGTTGCTGCTGGGCCTGATGCTGATGGTGGCGATCTATATCGTTGCGCGGATCAAGAAGCTTCCGGCACAACCACGAGCGACCTTTCGCGAGTGGTTGACGGCGGCGCGCCGGGCCTTCTGGGGGTTGCTGTTGCTGGTGATCATCCTGGGCGGGATCTACAGCGGCCTGTTCACCCCGACCGAAGCGGCGGCGGTGGCGGCGGTGTATTCGGCGTTTGTCGCCTTGTTCATCTACAAGGACATGAAGATCCGCGATTGTCCCAAGGTGCTGATGGAGTCGGGTCGACTGGCGATCATGCTGATGTTCATCATCGCCAACGCCATTCTGTTCGCCCATGTGCTGACCACCGAGCAGATCCCGCAGCAGATCACCAATTGGGTGGTGTCCGAGGGGCTGACGCCGATCGGCTTCCTGATGATGGTCAACGTGGTGTTGCTGGTTGCCGGTAGTTTCATGGAACCGTCGGCGATTGTGCTGATCCTGGCGCCGATCTTTTTCCCGATTGCGGTGAAGCTGGGGATCGACCCGATTCACCTGGGCATCGTCATGGTGGTGAATATGGAAATCGGCCTTGTGCACCCGCCGGTGGGGTTGAACCTGTTCGTGACCTCGGCGGTAACCGGGCTCACCCTGGGACAGACTATCCGTGCGGCGTTGCCGTGGTTGATGATCCTGCTGGCGTTCCTGATCCTGGTGACCTACGTGCCGATGATCTCGCTGACGCTGCCGCACTGGTTGGGAATGCCTTGATGCCCTGGAAGAGCAGGGCTTGCCCGCGAAGCTTTTAGCGATCTTGAGGGCCTCTTCGTTGGCAAGCCAGGCTCCTACAGGGACCGCGCCTGGCTTCGAATTTCCTTCAAGGGCGGCCAGGTGTCACTGGCCCGCAGGCGGCCGCTGCGGCATCACCGAGGTGCCGAAGGTATTGCCCATGCGTACGCTGGTGGCGGCCGGCGTTGCCAGGCCCAGCTTGCTGGGGGATTTCTTGCTGATGTCGGGGTTCAGCGCCTCCTGGTTTTTCTGCCGTGCCTGGGTCTGTTCCGGGTCGCTCATCTGCTGGCTCAGACAGGTGTAGTCCGGCGCCTTGTAGCCGCCGACACTGACGTCGATGCAACCGACCGGTTGCGCGGTCGGCTCAGCGGCCAGCGCCGAACCCGATAGCGTGAACAACAAGATCGTGAGCGTTAAAGGGCATTTCATTGAAGCCTCCTGGCGACCCCGGAAGAAGGGTTTCTCTAGTCCTTTAGTCTAGATCAACGCCTTCTGCCACTGGGTGATGGTTTTTTTGCAGTGAACGTAACATCAGATTCATAAACAGCCCTCAGGATGACGATTTTCAGGAACACGTCAGCTGTGCAGGGACTTCGATCCGTGGCGGTGCGTCTGTCGTTCTTTCGCTATCCCTTGGCGGGGCTGGTCCTGGCCGGCTGGTTGCTGGGCGGAGTTTTCCCGTGCCTGGCGGCTGAGCCGGTGCAGCTCGATCCCGAGGCGCGCCTGGACCTGGACATTGCCGCCCAGGAGCTGGCCGGCGCACTGGATACCTTCAGTCGCCTGACCGGAATGGCCGTGCTGGTGGACCGCGACCTGACCCGCGCACGCCGTTCCTTCGCCGTGCACGGGCACTATCGGGCCAGTGAAGCCTTGAGCCTGTTGCTCACTGGCACGGGCCTGATGGCGCGTTACGCCCGGGCCGACGCCTTCACCCTGCAAGTGGCGCAAGTCAGCGAGCGGCCGGCGGGCAAGGGGAGTGAGAGTCCGGCCGCGAACGCCATGGCGAGCAGTTATGCCCAGGCGATCCAGGTGGCGATCGAACAGGCCTTGTGTGCGTTGCCGCTGACCCGGCCGGGGACTTACCGGGCAGTGTTGCAGGTATGGATCGGGCGAGCTGGCGACGTCCAGTACAGTCGCCTGGTCAGTTCCACCGGAGATGTTCAGCGCGATGGGGCGCTGGTGGCACGGTTGAGTGGTGTGCGGGTCAGGCGTCCTGCGCCGACGTCGCTGCATCAGCCGATAACCCTTCTAATAACGCCGAATTCAGCAGGAAGCAGCATGGAATGCACAGAGCGGGAAGGAGCCTGAGAAGTATGAAGAATATCGGGCAGAGTCCGATGGTCCGGTTGTTCCTGACCTCCTATGACGACTTCAAGGCGCGCTTGCGCCGGCGCCTGGGTTCCGAGGATCTGGCCAACGACGTCCTGCACGAAACCTACCTGCGGGTCGATCGCATGGAGGCGCCGCTCAACCTCACCCAGCCCAACGCCTATCTGTACCGTATGGCGCTGAACATCGCCGCCGATCGGCGTCAGGCCGACGCGCGCTTGTTGACGGGCGAGGAAATCGAGGAGATGTTGCAGGTCAGCGACGAATCCCAGGACCCGGAGCGGGTCGTGGGCGGGCAGAAGGAGATCCAGTTGCTGCTCAGCGCGCTGTATGAACTGCCGCCACGGCGACGGCGGATTTTTATCGCGGCGCGTCTGGAAGAGGCGCCGCACCTGGAAATTTCCCAGCGTTTCGGGATTTCCACGCGCATGGTCGAGAAGGAGTTGAAGGCCGCCCTGGGGCATTGCGCGGCGCGACTTGAAAGAAAAGTGATTCAGCGGTTCGGTCCCGGTGCGGGAAAACCGTCTAGGTAATAGACCAGCAAAATCTTCTTGAGTACCTGCGCGCTTGAACACGACTTCCATCACTGATTCCCGGGCCGGCGAGACCGCTCGACTGCACAGCGAAGCCCAGGATTGGCTGATCCTCCTGACCTCGGGGCGGGCCACCGCCGCCGATGCCCGGGCCTTGCGCCAGTGGTGCGCGCAGAGTGCGGAACACGCCCAGGCGTTCGAGCGCAGCAAGTCGATGTGGCAGTCCCTCAAGCCGGCCGCCTTGCAATTGCAGCATCCGCCCCGTGCCCGGCAGTTTGGCCGAAGGGCTTTTCTCGGCGGTGCCATTGCGGCGTCGGCGGCATTTTTCCTGATCCGCGAAACCATACCGGGCGGTTTTTCCGGGCTGGGTGCCGATTACGTTACCGAAGTCGGCGAGCAGCGGCGCATCGATCTGGGCGACGATATCCGTCTGGAGCTCAATACCCAGACCCGGATCAATCGCCTGACATCGGTCGGCGGCAGCCCGCAGATCGAATTGGTCAGCGGCGAAGTGGAGGTGGTGACGCGTTCGCGGGAGTCGATCAGTGTCCAGGCCGGTCCCGGCTGGTTGCATGCCAATCAGGCGCGTTTCAACTTGCGCCATATCGACCGTAGTGTTTGTGTGACCTGTATCGAAGGTTTGCTGACGGTGCAGGTGCAGGGTCGCAGTTTCCGTCTGGAAAGCGGCCGGCAATTGACTTACGACGCCCAGCATACTGGCGAGCCGCAAGCGGTGGACGCCGCGAATGTGATCGCCTGGCGCAACAAGATGCTGGTGTTCAACGACGCGACCCTGGCCTCGGTGATCGACGAGATCAACCGCTATCGCCCGGGCATGCTGGTGCTGCTCAATACCGAGCTGGGCAAGCGCAAGGTCCAGGCGCGTTTCAGCCTCGACCAGTTGGCCGGGGTGGCGTTGTTGATCCGCGATGCCTACGGGGCCAAGTGCACCGAACTGCCGGGTGGTGTGGTGTTGCTCAGCTGATTCTGGGCTGTCGATTGTAGATACTCGTCTTGCCCCGGTCCCTGTCGGAGCTGCCCTTGTGGGAGCGGAGCTTGCCCGCGAAGAGGCCATTGAGATCGCCAAAAGCTTCGCGGGCAAGCTCCGCTCCCACAAGGTGTGCGTTCAGCTTTCGAGCAAGTGAGTCCAGGTAACGCTATTCCAGCGGGCCCAGCACCTGGCGGTAACGCTCCGGCCCCTGGGGCGTATCCCGTACCAGGGTGATCTCCAGGCCCTGGGGATTATCCTGATGATTACCGCCCAGGTTGCGCCAGCCCTTGCCCGGTTGCCAGACCCGCAAGTCCATTTCCCGAACCTGACTCAGCACGGCGACACCATCCTTGGCCGCCGGCAACGGGAATTGCGTGCGCGCCGGCCCTGCGGCCCGATACAGGGTGCCGCCCTGCAGCCACCAGCGTACCCGTTGCAGAGCACCGTCCTGCCGCGGCGCGGCGCGGATCAGGTCGAGGCGAAAACCCTTGCCCTCGGCGCTGCGTACGCTCAGGGCCACGGGAGCGGGCGGGGCTTCGTGTTCGGTATCCACCACCACCGGCTCCACCAGTTCGATACCGGCGCGCAACGCCACATCGCGCTCCAACTGCCCGAGGGCGGCCAGCAGTTCGCGGGTCTGCCCGGCGCTGGCCTTGAGGTGTTCGTCGGCGCGGTTGACGCTGTCCAGTCCACGCCAGGCGATCACGCTGACAATCGCCATCAGCATGATCGCGACCATGACTTCAATCAGGGTAAAGCCTTGCTGGCGCTTGTTCATTGCACCTTGACCTCGCCGGTGGCGCTGCGCAGCACGCTGATGCTGTGCTGGCCGTCGGAAAGGGACAGGCGCAACGGCGCGCCGATCCATTCGGCGGTCAGCAGCAGGCTTTTGCCCGGGTCGATACGCACCTGCATCGGTGTGCTCTGCCAGGCCCGTGGGCGCAGTTGCGGGTCTTGTGAAAATTGCTCGACGCCGCCCTGATCGTCGCCACGGCTGAAGCGATAACCCTTGCTGTCGCTCAGCCAGCGAATCGGTCGGCCATCGGCCTGGACTTCGGCCTGGGCCACTTGCAGGGCCTGGGCCAGGGACTCGGCATCCTTGCGCAGCAGGTGCAGCGGGTCCGGCTTGATACTCAGGCCAATGGCCGCGCTGGCGATACCGATGATGACCAGCACCACCATCAGTTCGATCAGGGTGAAACCGGCCTGGGGGCGCACGACATCCATTCGACAAGAGCTCCTTGGGGGTGGATGCATGCTGCGCTGCGAAGATGATGAGCGTGTGAAATAAAAACGTGAGAATTGACAGGTAGTCTGATTGCAACGCGTTTCTGTAGGAGCCGGCTTGCTGGCGATAGGGACGACGCGGTGTATCAGGTACACCGTGTCGTCGTTGATCGCCAGCAAGCCGGCTCCTACAGGACGGTGTGTTCGGATCACCCTCGAAAAGGACCTCAAGCATGCAATGGACTCAGCGTTTCTCCCCGCCACAACTTGTCCAGGGGCTGGCCTTGCTCGCCGCCCTGGCCGGTGCGCTGACCTGGTCCAGCCTGTTGCTGAAGCCAACGTCATCACTGTTGCCCGAAGGTCTACCGCAAGCTGCCGGCAGTCGCAGCGACAATCCCGCCCTGCAATGGTTTTCCAACCAGCCGGCGGTACTCGATATCAAGGTCTCCGGGGTCATGGCCGGCGTGCACGGGGCGGTGGCGATCCTCAGCCTCAACGACGGCCCGCCGCGCAGCTTCCTCGCCGGCGAGGTCCTGAGCCAGGGCGTACGCCTGCTGGCCATCGAGCCCGAGGGCATTGTTGTCGAACGGGGCAAGGAAAAACTCCACCTGAACGTGACCCGCCTCAGCGCTGCACCGTTCCTGCCGAAGCTGACCCGCCCTTGAGCCCAGGCTGGACCGGGCTCAGCACGGTTTCCAGCTGCGCCAGTGGCGGCGCCTCGCGGCTACGATCGAGGACCCGGATATCGACCTTGAACAGACCGGCGTCGAACGCGCCGATCATCTGGTCGCAGCGCAACATCAGCCGGCCCTGATCGCATTCGAAGGACTTGCGCCCGACGGGCAGGCGTCCTTCCAGGCGCAACTCCGCCAGACGGCTCTGGGCCGCCAGCAAGGCAATGGATTTGTCCCGCAACAGTCCGTTGCTCTGGGTCATCACCCCGGCCATGCGCACGGCGGCGGACAGCGCGACGGCAATAATGGTCAGCGCCACCAGCACTTCGATCAGGGTGAAACCACCTTGGTGGTGTGGACGGGGCATCAAGTCGACTCGAGAGGGGAACCCGGGCTCAAGACTAGGGGGCTTGTTTGACCGCCTGCTGACCAAAGCTCCCGAGCTTTTCGCAACGGCTTGCCGTTGATTGGCCTTCAGCCAGTGGCAGGTCTTCCCTCAACTGTCCCTGTGGGCGCCGCTCACCGGCAGGCGACTGCCGAGGCGATACCGCGAGGAGGGATGGGTCAGGCGAACGTAGGTGACAATCTTGTTCTGGCTCCAGGTCCGCCGGACCAGGATCAGGCACGGCTCCAGGGCATCGATCTGCATATGTCTGCTTTCGTCGCTGCTGGGGTGCCCGGCCTCGACGATATGCTCCATCTCGTCGGGGCGAATGACCTGCAACAGATAGCGCGCCGGTTGCAGCTGCTCACCGAACTCCTGTTGCAGAAAGTCCGGCACCAGCTCGGGATTGACGTAGCGATCCTCGAACTGCACCGGCACGCCTTCTTCACTGTGCACGCAGATCAGGTGAAACACCGACGAACCGGTGGGCAGCGCCAGGGCGGCGGCCACGGGCATCGAGGCCGCCTCGCGACCCAGGTGCAGGACCCGGCAGGAATAGCTGTGCCCGCGGGCGATGATTTCGTCGGCGATATTGGTGATGCGCAGCAGGTTCGATTGCGGCTTGCTTTCGGCGACGAAGGTGCCGACGCCGGAAATCCGCAACAGATGACCTTCTTCCGTCAGTTCGCGCAAGGCCCGGTTGACGGTCATGCGCGAAATGCCCAGTTCCTGCACCAGGCGGTTTTCCGAAGGGATCAAGTCACCAGGCTTCCATTCGCCACTGCGCAGCTTGTCTTGCACAAAGTCCTTCGCGCGCCGATAGAGGGCTTGCGGTGCATTTTTGATCATGGGTCAGTCCGCATCTTTTTGAGCGGCAAGAACACTTGCCAGGGCTTTGAGAAAAAGGTCGTTATCCTCACAGCTACCGATGGAGACGCGCAAGTACTCTGTGTAGCCGTCTTCACGCCAGGGTTTGACGATGATGCCCTTGCCCAGCAAGGCCTGGTTGATGGTTTCAGCGGGATAGGGCGTGCTGAAGAAGAGGAAGTTGGCCAGTGACGGCGCGGTCTCCAGGCCCAGGTTCTGCAGGGCGATCACCATATGCCGGCGCTCATGGGCGACATGGGCGAGGGTGGCTTGCAGGTGTTCTTCATCCGCCAGGGCGGCAATCGCCGCGGCCTGGGCCACGCGGTTGATATTGAACGGCGTGCGCAGGCGGTCGATCAGGTCGGCCAGCATCGGGTCGCTGACAATGCCGTAGCCGATCCGCAAGCCCGCCAGGGAATAGGCCTTGGAGAAGGTCCGCAGGAGGATGAAGGGCTTGCCGCTGGCCTGGATCAGGCCGAGGCAGTCGGGGTAGCCCTCCTCGAATTGCGCGTACTCGTAATAAGCCTCGTCGAACACCAGCAGGCACTGGGCCGGAAACGCTGCCAACAGCCGTTGCAACTCGTCGGCGTCGAGGGTGCAGCCGACCGGGTTGGACGGGCAGGAAAACATCAACAGGCGGGTTTTCGGGGTCAGCGCCTGAATCATCGCCGGCACGTCGAAGCGGCCTTCATCGGTCATCGGCACGCCCGTTACCCGGGCTCCGGCGGCGATGGGGTAGATAAAGTGCAGGCCGAATGAAGGTACCACCGTGACCACTTCATCGCCATGATCGAGGAACACCCGGCTGATGATACTCAGCAAATCTTCGGAACCATTGCCGAACACCAACTGATTGCCCGGTACGCCGAGCTTGGCGCTGAGGGCTGCGCGCAGTTCCAGGCAACTGGCATCCGGGTACAGCGCGATGCTGGAACAGGCCAGGGCCATGGCGGCGGCGACCGCCGGTGCCGGGCCCAGGGGGTTTTCGTTGCTGCCCAGCTTGGCCACCCGGGTCAGCCCGAAACGTTTACGCACCGCTTCGGTGCCGAGGCCGGCGTTGTAGCTGGCCAGATCACGGACCTGGGGGCGGGCGAGGAGTTGCAGTTCAGCAGCGTTCATACCGGGGAAGCCTCTTTGTTGTCTTGCCAGAACGCATTGCGATCCAGATAGTTCTGCAGGAATTGCTGCAGACGGGGGTGTTCGGTGTTGTGGAAGATCTGCTGTGGGGTGCCCTGGGCCACCACC
>Ga0302154_10003120_pt1 | contig 12215 bp, 9 predicted proteins | sample I_Bog_N2_3_FD_193507 | JGI IMG/M metagenome (GOLD analysis project Ga0302154, IMG submission 193507) | Peat permafrost microbial communities from Stordalen Mire near Abisko, Sweden - I_Bog_N2_3 | ecosystem: Environmental > Terrestrial > Soil > Wetlands > Peat | place: Sweden: Abisko, Stordalen...
CTCCGTATGGATTCCGGCGGCCCTTCGGCGAGGCCCGGCCCCACGGCCGAATCCCGTGTGCCAAGGCCGGAAGCGGGTGCGAACATCAGGACGCGTCCCGGAGAATTTGATCCGTCGTGCGAGCAGACGGCGGTCAGATCCGTCTCCAGGGGTCCGGCGGCGAGGATTTCCTGGAGCACCTCGGCAGGTGCCAGGACGCAGCGATCCGCCTTGTTGAGAAGGAGGATCCTGCGCGAGCCCGGGGGGGCGCCTTTGAACAGGCCTTTGGGAGCGCGAGCCAAGGCAGCGATATGCGCTGGTCGGATCGGTGCTCCGATGGGACAACCGGTCACCGCCTGGAAGCGCTCCGGGCGGTGGACGGTAGCCCCGTCCATGGGGCGCCCCAGGCAATCCAAGCCGACAACGCCGATCACGGCTCCTGTCGACGGCGGCACGACGGGTTCATGGTCTCCGGGGGCTTTGATGGACCGGCCCTTGGCGCCGTCTGCTTCCACGAGTACGTAGGCCGAATCCCGACTCAGCCTGGCCACCCAACTGGGATGGATCCCTTGGAGCTTGCCCGTGCCGGATACCTCGCGAGAGGCCAGGACGATGAGCCGTCCCCGTCCCCCAGGGGAAGGTCCGTGCTCACGGCAGGCGGGAATATCGCCAGGCTCTTGGAAAGGTTCAGCCAGACCGGCCTCTAACAGCACTTGATCGAACCGCCGACCGGGCGCCCCGCGAGGGTCGAAGATGTGCGTGGTAGTCGTGAGGAGTACGTCCGGACCGCGATTGGCGAGGTCCTCGCCCAACTCGAAGAGGACCCTCGTCTTGCCGCCCGCTCCCACGATCGAGACCAGGGCACCAGATAGAGGGAGGAGAAAGTGGATGGCATCGCCGACGCTCATGTGGCTCTCCGGGCGGTTCACGACCGCGGACCTGACATCTAGTACCTCGACCGGCTCGCAGCTCCCCGGCCCGGCTCGCCGGTTGGCGACCTCGGGTTCCACACGCTGTTTGCCCTGCCAAGCTAACAGAGCCGACGCTCCGTTCCTTCCAGATGCTCATGGCTAACGGACGCCGCAAGACCCTCCGGGGTCACTTCTGAGGCGTAGCGGCGAGCGCGCTCGGGCTCTCGCCTCGCTTCGCCGCGATCGACCTCCGCCGACTCGCCACCCCCTGGTTCACGCCACGAAGGCGCTTGGCAGCTCTCCCACACGTAGCGGGCCGTCGGCGAAGACGAGGAGGGACGACAGCGCTCAGGCGAAGCGTTATCCGGCGCGGCCGGCTTGCACTTTCTCACGCTGGCTCTTCGGTCCGTCATCGCCCGAAAGTCAACCTCGCACGCTATGTCTATCCTGAGCTGGGCGGAAGCTCCTTTGCTCAACGGTCTTGTCGCCCTTCAGGACACAGCCGGATCGACCTGAGGCCTTATGATTCCCGGCAGTGACGCTTCTCACCGGTCGGGCCGCAAGGGCCCTGACCTCATTTTTCGCGCGTCCGTTTCATGCCGGACGCTCCGAGCTGGGGAGTGTCATGGCACCAGGCAACGACGGCTACCCGACCAGCCGCACCAGCGTCGACGGGGTCGCTACCCGAAGGTGTTCTGGAAGGACGCCGCAGCAGCGGTGCTCGACGAGCACCAGAGATCGTCGACGTGGCGAAGCGGCTCGGGTGCTCGAACAGACCCTCGGCAACCGGGTCCGCAAGGAGCATGTCGGCCGGGAGGGGCACAGGGACCTCTCGAGCGAGGAGGAGGCGCACGTCGCCCAGCTCGAACGGGTGAACCCCTCAGGATGGCACCGTGAGCTGCCCAAACGATTGGTGGCCGGATGGGAGAAGGAGTCGGACCGATGGAGCCGCTGCCACCATGTCGACGCCGTGAAAGCCGAAGGGTTTGCTGCCAGTGTCGCCTGCGAGGCAGCCGAGGTCTCGACCTCCGCCTCCTACGTTTACAATGGTCCGCGAGACCCCGGGTCGGAGCCCCAACGAGCAGGGTGAAGCCCAGGTCGTTGATCAGATCGTCGAGATCGATGCCGACTCCGCGCCAACCTACGGCTCGCCGCGGGTGACGAGCGGGCTGCGCGGTCGGCCTTGAAACCTACCAGCGGGACCTTCCCGGAGAGACACCGATCGGTCCAACGGTCTATGGAGGAGACAGGGTGACACGGGATCTTCTCCAGGCGATCGCCACAGCCAAGGCGCCCCTCGCCCTGGCGACCATCGTTGACGTCAGAGGCTCGGCCCCACGCCATGCCGGCTCCAAGATGCTGGTGAGCCCCGATGGCGGCTCGACCGGCAGCGTCGGAGGCGGACATCCCGAAGCCCGAGCGCTGGCAGCTTGCCGGGAGTGCTTTGCGAGCGGCCAGACGGCCCTGCTGCACATCGAGAGCCGGGGCGCGACCATCCTCGACCCCGGCGGGGTATGCGGCGGAACGAGTACCGTCCTCATCGAGCGCGTGACCGAGCTCGGCACCTACCGCAAGATCCAGGAGCGGCTGGCGTGCGGAGAACGGGTTCTCTTGATCAAGAAGATCCGTGACGGACACGAGTCCCTAGAGGTCGTCACCGCCCTGGTGGACGAATCAGGCAAGCAGATCGCTGGTGATTTCCGGGACTGGGAAGCCGACGCCGCGGCCCGCGCCTTCTTCACCGGCAAACCCAGGTTCGACCGCGATGCCGGCGTCTTCTACGACCCCTTGGTGCCTGAGGAGAAACTAGTGATCTTGGGCGCCGGACACGTGGGGCACGCCCTGGCCTTGGCGGCCGTGCCGCTCGGCTTCCGGATCACGGTGGTGGACGACCGGGCCGAGCTCCTCGGTCTGAATCGTTTCCCCCCTGAGGTCGAGAGGATCCACGGCGAATTCGCCCAGTTGATCGCGGAACTGCCCCTCGACACCTCGACGTACATCGTGATCGTCACGAGGAACCACGGCTTGGATCTGACCTGCGTCCGGGCTGTACTGCCGCGAGAGTCGCGCTACGTCGGAGTGATGGGCAGTGCCCGGAAGACGCGGATGATGGTCAAACAACTGCATCAGGAGGGGTTCGACCCGGCCCGGATCGACGCCTTGTTCACCCCCGTCGGCATGAATATTGACGCCGAGACTCCGGCAGAACTGGCGATATCGATCTTGGCAGAGATCGTCGCGGTGCGGCACAACTCCAAGATCGTGGCCGCCCTGAAGCAGGCCCACGCCGCTCGGCGGGCTGCCGCCGTGATCTGAGGGTAGGACGAGCATGCCGGCCGCCCGGACATCCGTCCCCGCCCTTCGAGTCGGCTGAGCGAACAGGGAATCTTGCGCTCGATAAGCTCTCCGAACGGGAACAATGAGAAGTATGGGCTTGGTGAATGGAGAGCTGGTTGTCGTTCGGGGGGCCGGGGATCTGGCTACCGGCACAATTCTCCGGCTCGTACGGGCCGGGTTTCGGGTGGCCGCACTCGAGCAACCGAGGCCCAGCTCGATCCGGCGCACCGTGTGCCTGTCCGAGGCTATGTACGAAGGCGAGGCTCAGGTGGAAGGGGTGCGTTCCATCCGCGTGGGAACGCTCGCCGAGCTAAAGCGACTTTTGGAGCGCTGGGGACCGGAAGGCCCTGTGCCCGTGCTGGCGGACCCGGGATGCTCGGCGTTGGGGGCCCTCACGCCGTTGGCCCTAGTTGACGCGATCATCGCCAAGCGCAACCTCGGCACGAACATCGACATGGCCCAGATCGTCGTGGCCCTGGGGCCGGGATTCGAGGCCGGCGTGGACGCCCACGCCGTGGTAGAGACGAATCGCGGCCATGATCTGGGCAGAATCTTCCTGGCAGGGCACGCTGAACCCAACACCGGCGCTCCCGGCCTGATCGCGGGAAAGGGCAGCGAGAGGGTCCTTCATTCGCCCGTCGCGGGGGTGGCAGAGAACCTTGCGGCCATCGGAGACCTGGTCCAGGCTGGCATGCCCGTGCTGCGCGTCGCGGGCGCCGGTAGCGAGTCCCTGCTGCGAGCCGAGATCGACGGTGTGTTGCGGGGCCTGATCCGGCCTGAATTCCAGGTCCATGTCGGGATGAAGGTAGGGGACGTGGACCCACGCGCCCGTCGCGAGCACTGCTTCACCGTCTCGGACAAAGGCAGAGCCATCGGCGGCGGCGTATTGGAAGCCATCCTCATGCTGGCGCGGTAGCAGATATGGACCAACGTTCGAAGCCGCAGCGGAGCCAATCCTCTCCTCCGGCGTGGGAGTCTCGTCAAGCGGTGCCCCCACTTTCGTTATAGATCGTCCCGGCCCGATGGTCACGCTAAGGAGCGGGCGGCACCGGCGCCGCCCTGCCGCGCCGCATTGAGCAACCCACGGCGGCAGGCACGTATGAACAGCGAGGCCGCCTCTATGAAGGGGGGCCGCCTGTCAAGGGGCAGTCGGCGAGGTTCGTAAGCTCACCAGGCCCTGTACGGAGCTCGTCTGGTCAACCGCTGGTCGGGACGTTATTCAGGGCTCGCCAGACTCGCTCGGGTAGCAACGGGAGCTGGTTGACCTTGACACCTGTGGCGTTGAGGACGGCATTGCGCACCGCTGGTGCGATCCCGTCCATCGGGACCTCACCGACCGCCTTGGCGCCGAACGGGCCCGAGGGCTCCATCGTTTGCACGAGGATCGCCTCACAGACGGGGGCGTCGTCCGCCCGGAAGATCCAGTACGGTCCGAAGCGGTCGTTGACCAGCTTGCCCGAAGCGTCGAGGACGAGATCCTCGGTCAGCGCGTACCCGAGGGACTGCAGCATCGCCCCCTCGACCTGGCCGCTCGCAGTGATCGGATTGATCGGGACCCCGCAGTCGATGGCGGTGACGAGCTTCTTCACGGTCACCTGACCGGTCTCGACGTCCACCTCGACCTCGGCGAGCTGGACCGCAAAGGGAGGTGCCGAGGCCGTCCCGTAGTGCGACGCTGTTCCCATGATCTGCTCCTGGTCCTCGGTGTGCAGCGAGTTGAGGGCGAGGTCGCCAAGCGAGATCGAGCGCCCGTCGGGACCCCAGGCCCGCCGGTCGTGCAGCTCGACCGAACCGGGATCGTCGAGATCAAGCAGCCTCGCGGCGCGGGTCACGATGCGGGCCCGGGCGGCTTCGGCCGCCTTCTTGGCTGCTCCGCCCGAGACGTAGGTCGTGCTCGAGGCGTACGCGCCGACGTCGAAGGGAGTGATGTCGGTGTCCGACGAAGTGACGATGATGTCTTTGAGCTCGACGCCGAGCACCTCGGCGACAATCTGGGCTAGCACGGTGTCCGATCCCCCGCCCACGTCCGTGGCCCCGACGAGCATGTTGAACGAGCCGTCGTCGTTGATCTTGATCGAGCACGCCCCCATGTCAACGAAGGGGATTCCGGAACCCTGGATGGCCGAACCCATGCCGATGCCGCGCCTGATGGTCGGGCGGTCCGCCGGTTGGCGCCAGGACGGGTCGTTCCGGCGTTCCCAGCCGATCGCGCGCGTCCCTTGCGCTCCGCACTCCTGAAGGCCGCAGCTCATGATGCGCGGCAGGTCCTCCTGGGGTATCTCGACGACATCGCCGCGCTCACCGAGACGGGGCACGATGTCGAGGGGGTCGCCGACCTGCACCCAGTTCTTGCGTCGCAGCTCGTAGGGGTCCATGCCAAGAGCGCGCGCGATGTCGTCCATCTGCGACTCGACCGCGAAGAAGTTCTGCGGAGCCCCGTAGCCGCGGAAGGCGCCCGACACGGGCCGGTTCGTGTAGACAACGTCGCACCGGAAGCGCTTGGCCGGGCAGTTGTATATCGACATCCCGTGCATGCCGCCAACGGTGTTGACCGTGGAACCATGCGTGCCGTAGGCGCCGGTGTTCGAGACGACATGCATGTCCTGGGCGACCAGATGGCCGTCGTCGTCGACACCCGTGCGCAGGGTTAGCGTCATGGCGTGTCGGCACCTGGCGCAAGCAAACTCCTCCGACCGCGTTAGCTCGAGGCGGATCGGGCGACGGGTGGCGAGCACGAGGTAGCCGACTATGTCCTCGATCAGCATCTCCTGCTTGCCCCCGAAGCCGCCTCCGATCCGGGGCTTGATCACGCGGATGCGCCTGACCGGAAGGCCGAGCAGCGGCGCCACCATCCGGCGGACATGGTAGGGAACCTGGGTCGAACTCCGGAGCACCAGGCGATCGTCGTCGTCGAGCCAGCCGATGGTGATGTGCGGCTCGAGGGGGGCGTGCTGCTGCTGCTGGACATGGAAGGTCTGCTGGAAGACGTGCTTAGCGCTGGCGAACGCGGCCTCGAGCGCCTCGTCGGTCACGGTCTGGCCTTCGATGTGGTGGCTCTTGTTGTGAGCGGCGTCGTAGATGCCCTCGGTGTCCGTCTCGTCGTGGACCAGCGGCGCACCAGGCGCGATCGCCTCGACCTCATCGAACACCCCGGGGAGGACCTCGTAGGTGACCTTGATACGTCGGCAGGCCTCTTCGGCGATCCCCAGCGTCTCGGCCGCCACGGCCGCCACGCGGTCGCCCACGAAGCGGACCTTGTTGTCGAAGCTGACCTGGTCCCAAGGCGCGGGGTTCGGCCAGGTCTGACCGCCCGTGGCGTACTTCACCCGTGGCGTGTTGCCGTAGTGGATCACGGCGTGCACGCCTGGCAGCGCCCTGGCCTCGCTGTCGTCGATAGCCAGGATGCGAGCGTGTGCGTGAGGGCTGCGCAGCACCTTGGCATACAACATGTGGCGCAGGTCGATGTCGTCGGTGAAGACGGGCCGTCCCTTGGCGAGACGCAAAGCGTCGACCTTGGGCTCGGGCTTTCCGACCACAGCGGTGATGGCGACGTCGCTCGACAGGACGACGTGGGGCATGGCAAGCGGGGCCTGTAGGGCTTCCGCTGAGGGCACACGTCTCTCCGTCGAGCCTGGGCCGGTGAGCGGCTCGAGCACGACCGGCTCGACCGGCGGCACCTTCTCGCCGCGACGTGCCGCGGCGGCACGCCGGATGGCCTCGACAACCTTCACGTAGCCCGTCTCACGGTCGAGTATCCCGCTCAACGCGTCGCGGATCTCTGCCTCGGAGGGGTCTGGGTTGGCCTCGATCAGCGCTCTTGCGGCGAGCACCATCGCGCCCGCCGAGTAGCCGGACTGCAGGGCTCCGATATCGACGAAGGCCTGCTGAATAGGGTCGAGCTCGCCAGTCGCGACGTCGAGAGACTCGACCGTCGTTACGTTGTGGCCGCTAGCCTGGCCGGCGAGCATGACGTCGGCGGACACGAGCCTGCCGTCGAACAGCACGGCTGCTGCGCCGGACTCGCCGGTTCCCGACCCGAAGCGGACGCTGAACAGCCCCAGGCGGCGGAGCACGGTGAGCAACGTGTCGCCGGGCTCGCAGGTCAGGCGGTACTGATCACCGTTGATCGTCAGGTCCAGCTCGAGCATGACAGGCCGCTGAGGGAGGGCCGGCCCACCGTCCGGAGCACCCTTGTCCTCGGTGAGCTCGCTCATCGTGAGATCGCCTCCGTGGCGCGTGATGTCAGGATCCGTGCCAGGGCTCGGCGGTACTCGCTCGAGCCTCGGAAATCGCTGATCGGCTCGAGCCGGAAAGTCCCGTGCGGATCGCTCGCCGCCATGCCATCTCCAGATGGGAGCAGGCTGCCGCCGCCGACGGCCGTGGAGTTCACGAGAACCGGGGTGGCTGCCACGCCGGTGATTGCCACCGAGCGCCGTCCGCCGAGCTGGCGTGCCACGACGGCGACGATGGGCCGGTCCGCCGGGGTCCTGCCGGTGCGCATCAGCGAGGACGCGCCGCGCGCGTCGATGCTGACCGCCGTGATGATCCTTCCCGAAGCGAGCGGCAGCTCAGCGAGCAGCTCGTCGAGCGGGACCTCGACGCTGCCCGACGTCTGGGTGCTGTGGACTCGCCCGTCGTGGACGAGCAGGGTCGCCAGCAGCTCACTGTCGGGGTCGCCGCTCGCAATGCAGCCGCCGATCGTGGACTGCGCGCGTAACGTGCTCGGCAGCTCATGGCGTGCTGCTTCTCGTACGACGGACGGCACGTCGTCGCTGTCGACGAGCTCCTGCAACCGCGTCATGGCACCGATTCGCAGGACCGCGTCGTCGCGCCGCTCGATGCCGGCGAGATCGAGGGCCTGCAAGTCCACGACCTCCACACCGCCGACGTCCGATTGCCCGGCTCCGGCACGCTTCGGCACGAGGCCCGCATTGAGCCTGGTGCCCCCACCCATGATCACTGCCCCCTGATGCTCGAGAAACGAGAGTGCTTGCTCGAGCGACTGTGGCCGCCTATACCGCCAAACAATCGTCACTCCATCGAGACTATGTCGTCCGGTTTGGCTGGCGTAGGGTCGAAAGCCACTTCCGCGGGCCTTCCCAGGACACAGGCTGCGGACGCCACGTACTCGACCAGCTCGGGCGGTCGTGAGCGAGACGGAGTATCTCGACCTCGAAGACTTGCGCTCAATGATACGAGCACTCGGGCTGCTCGACTCCGCGGCAGCGCGGCCACGTACCAGCGCATTTGCAGAGGACGCTTACCCAACGATCGAGCTGAAGGCGGCCGCGCTCTTGCACTCCCTGGCGCGTAACCATCCTCTCGTAGACGGGAACAAGCGGCTCTCCTGGCTGGCGGTCGTCGTCTTCCTCGACCTCAACGGCTGCGAGGTGATCCTGCGGCGACATCGAGTTGGAGGAGATCGTTGGCCGTCTTCAGGTCTCAAGCACGTCCTGAACGCCAACCAATACTCTGTGGGTTTCCGGTCGGGTGCCGCCGGGGGTCAGCTCCCTCCTGGCACGAGCCGCTAGCGCGTAGACCTGGGCGTGTCGGACGACCGACTCGAAATTCAGCTCCACGCCCCTTCGAGGCAGATGGTGGCTGGTCAGAGCTTTGGGAGATCGCCTGAAGCAGCGCTCCGTGACTCCCAAACTGGCCCTCACTCCCCCGTCTCGACCCCGTGCGGAGCGATTCCGCCGGGGCGCCAACGCGGCCTATCACCGGGATTGTGCGCTCAACGGGGAACGGCTCAGAAGACGGATGACACGGTACGCCTGCACACCCGGCAAGATGTGGCCGATGGAAGCGAATCCATGGCTACGCGAGTCATCGATCAAGGTATTCACGGCGGAGGAGCGCCCAGAACTCTGGGAGCTGGCCCGCTCCCTCTTCGAGGGCATATGGCCGGAGTACAACCACCACGGGAACTACACCGGGAGATACTTCGGCGCTCTAGTTCCGCGACACGCGCGTTTCCAGGTACTCCTCTACGACACGGACAAGGGGTGCATCGCCGCTCGAGGGAGAGCGATCCCTTTCCGATGGGACGGTTCGCTCGAAGATCTTCCAGCGGGAATCGACGCAGTGGGGCTACGCGCGGTCGACGATCCGCGCCCGCCGACCGCACTCTCTGCCCTTGCAGCCGAGGTGGCCGGGGCTCAGCAAGGCCGAGGCCTGAGCCGTCTCGTGATCGAGGCGATGGCGGCCGCTGCCCGTGAGGCCGATCTCGCGCCTCTCGTGGCTCCAGTCCGCCCGAGCTGGAAGGATCGCTACCCACTCACCCCGATCGACCGGTACGCCGCCTGGAAGCGCTCGGACGGGCTGCCACTCGACCCTTGGCTGCGGGTGCACGCTCGGTTGGGCGCGACCATCTTGCGGTCCGAGCCACGGTCGCTCCAGATCGAGGCGCCGGTGGCCGAATGGGAGCGGTGGACGGAGATGACCTTCCCCGAGGACGGAGAGTACGTCTTCCCATCTGGGCTCGCACCCCTCCGCGTTCGCGACGGCATCGGCCACTACTGGGAGCCGAATGTCTGGATGCTCCACGAGTTGTAGGTGTCGCTGTCGCACGGCCCGGCCCTGCCCTCATTCGCGGGCGTGACACAGATCATCGGCGCAACGTGGACTCTTCGCATCAACCGCCCAGATCAGACATCGGATAAGGAGCAAGAAACCCCGGGGGACCTTGGCTTCGATCGCGAGTAATGAGTCCGATCAACCTTTTGGCTGCAGGTTGCCTCTAGGTTCGCCTCTCTCCCCCCGCCCCGCCGGCGCCCCCGGTGGGCGCGGTCCGGACCTCTTCCTTCCTCCCGTTCCCGGTCGTGGCGGTCCGTGCCGCCCGGCCGCCTTGCTCGCGGCCGCCCCAGCCGCCCCTGTGCCACCGCAATCTTCGGGGAAAGATGGGGACGGGGCGGCGAAACAGCCAAAAGCGAGGACACGCGGTGCGAAGGGCCTTGTGGCGACGCGTGTGGGGCTGGTCCGGATGTGCTCGGCTCCAGGTCCAGGCTCGCCAACCCCACGGCACCTCGTCCGCCGGCCATCCTGACCACCGTCGGTGCCGACTCCCTCATAGTGGTCGTGTGTGGAGGGCGGTCACACGTTGCGGAACCGCGGAATGTCCTCGCGCGAACCCTCGGCCGAGAACTGGATCTGGACAGCTTCGTCCGCGCTGTGCCCCATCTCGGTGAGGTCGTGGACGATCCGACGGGCTCGCCAGGAATAGTCCGACAGGTTCGTCCAGGAGTTGTCCTGGAACTTATGGTCGGCGTAGTGCTCGTCGTCGGGCGAGATCACAGTGGTACTGCCCCACAGTTCGATCACGAGTTCGGGACCGTCCACGAAGGCCTGAATGCTGGTGATGACATCGGAGTCGTCACTCACCACCCACCCTTCGTCGTTCGGGGGAAACTTCACGTGCGCTGGAAGGTCTGTCATTGTAAGGACAGTAGCCCCGGGGACCCACGCGACGCTGAGGTGTTGCGGCATCGTGTGTCATTCAACGCTGGGAGCGTTTGAAAGACGCGACCGACGAGGATCTGCGGCGGTTCGAAGGATCGTGTCGACTTGGGGGAAAGCTCGCCGGGAGCAGACGGTGTGCCTTGCCACGCCGACGGTCGAACTGCCGATCGACGAGTCGGTCCCTCACGGGCACCTCGTCGGCTGGCCACCGTGCCCGCCGTCCGCGGTACGGGGCTTTGTTCTCGTCCACAAGTATGAGCCTGCTGCGTGAGCGATCGATGAGTAGAGTGGACCCGTGCGACGTGTGCTAGCGATAATCCTGCTAATCGTCGGAATCGCCGCTGTAGTGGCTGGTGTGCTTTACCTCACGCAGCCAGCGCACTCGCTGCCGACGTTCTTCCCCGGATACGCGGCTCACGTGGTCAGCAAGCACACGAAGCGTGGTTACGCGGGTATCGCGCTCGGCGCCGTGCTCCTCATCGTCGCATTCGTGGTGGCGTTGACCGGTCCGCGGCGGCGAGCCCTGTCCTGAGACCCTGACGGCGGCGCCGGCCGCGCGGGTCCGGGTGATCCGCCTTCCTTGGTTTCTCACCGGGCCTCCTGCCTGTTCCCAAGCCGCGGGCGGTATAGAAAAGATTCGCAATGGGTCCGATCTCGCGGGCGGTCCGCAACGAGTGAAGGCTGGCGACCGACTGCTCACTCCCTCTCAGGGTAAGCCGTTCACGTCGTCCGGGCAGCGGCACGCACACCTACGACCGTGAAGCAGTCGACACGCAGGGTCACTCGACAGAAGTGCACGAAGAGGTACACAACTAGCCCAACAGGTGATTACCCCCTGGCTTGAGCCCGACGTCGAGAGTGCGGCGACGGGCGAATAAGACGGTCTAACCACGTCGCGCCCGACGCCTCATCGGGGGGGATTCATAAGTAGTTCAAAGACTGACTGGCCTGGCCGTGCTCTGCCTGATCGTTGTCGTCATCCTCGTACTGCTGAACACAACGGCCATCAGGGATACTCAGCGAGAAGGTCAAGGACGTAGCTTCCAAGCTCGAATAGAAACCTCGGTTGGCAACGACGCAGGGTGTCGAACTTGGGGTCGTAGAGTCGGTTACCTGATGGTGCCCACGCCCGAAGAAGAAGCCGCGTCGTCATCGACCACCGACGCCGCGTCGCGTTCATCAGCGCCGGCATCGGAGCTCGATCTCACCAAGGCAAATACGGGCCGGGTCTGGCGTCAGTACCTGCGGGCCATGGGACCGGGACTGGTCACCGGGGCGTCAGACGACGATCCCTCCGGGATCGCCACCTACTCCCAGGCCGGGGCCCAATACGGCCTTTCGTTCCTGTGGGCAGCCCTTTTGACATTGCCGTTGATGGCCGCGGTCCAAGAGATCTGTGACCGAACGGCACTCGCGACCGGCACAGGGCTCGGCGAGCTGGCCGTCAGGAGATTCCACCGGGCCGGTCGAGGGATCCTCGCCGTGCTCCTCGTCGCCCTCATAGTGGCGAACGGCCTCAACATCGCCGCG
>Ga0302154_10003123_pt1 | contig 12211 bp, 9 predicted proteins | sample I_Bog_N2_3_FD_193507 | JGI IMG/M metagenome (GOLD analysis project Ga0302154, IMG submission 193507) | Peat permafrost microbial communities from Stordalen Mire near Abisko, Sweden - I_Bog_N2_3 | ecosystem: Environmental > Terrestrial > Soil > Wetlands > Peat | place: Sweden: Abisko, Stordalen...
TTCAACATCCAGCCAGATGCTGCTCATGTCCGAGGCAATGCGCGGTTTGATGCGCAGGCTGAGTGCCGCCTTTTTGAACGAAGTGGACATCGCGCCGCGCCTGGATGTGTGTGAATACGGGATTTCGCTGCCTTCTTCAATCGTGGCCTCGCTTTGGTCCGTGGCCAGCAGTCTAGGGTTAGAGATCACCTGCCCGCGATCCTCCGCCTGCATGGCCAGTAACTCGAGTTCAATGAGTCGGCCGGCGCTTGGGCGGAATAACGCGGCGATCGTCGCATATGAGGAGTTAATCGGTTGGCTGATTCCCGAGTGCGCCAAACTGTTATTGGTTGAATCGCGATGGTTCTCCTGCCTGGGCGCAGCGCGTATTGGTCGCTGATCTTGTGTCTTTACACTGGCAAAGTTCAACTTCACGCCGAGACTTTTACTGAAGTTATCGCTGGCTTCGACTATGCGGGCTTCAATCAGCACCTGCCTGAGCGGCGTGTCGGTTTGCTCCAGAAGTTCACGGATTCTGGCGATGGCTTGCGCACTGTCGTTGACCTGTAATGTATTGCTCGCATTGTCCGCCAGCAGGCTACCGCGTTCGGATAACACATGGCCGTCTTCCAGTAATTTTTTGACCTCATTGGCCTGTCGGTGGCGCAGGACAAAGGTTGCAACCGCATAAGGTTGCATGCCGCGTCGTTGTTGTCCGGCGTCAAAACGCTGCTTGTCCTGCGCCAACCATTCGTCGCGGCGTCCGATGCGAATCACTTGGCCCGTGACCTGCTGCTCCAGATTGTGGAGCTGCAGAATTTGCTCAAGCGCTTGTTGCCAGCTCACATTGTGCAGTCGCAAATTAATGCGTCCGCTGACCGAGTCGGCAATCACCATATTGGTGCCAGAGTATTCCGCCAGCGCATGCAGCGCAGCGCGTACCTCCATATTCTGAAAGTTGAGCGACATGGGCAACACGGGATTCGCGTGCGCGTGCAGACTGGATGCTAGCGCGCACAGCGCGCCTAGGAGCCTGTCGGACTTTGGCGTCCGACAGGCTCCTAGTCCCTCACTTGTTTCTTTGTTCATGGCGTCTCCAGATATAAATGCGTATTGCGTTGCCGCTGCCGCCCATTTACGTCGGTGACGGTTTCCTGTAACCACACACTGTCGTCTTCTATGCGCTGAATCTCCCCTTGCTCCTGACCAATGCGCTTGCCCGGTATCAGCAGATAGACGCGATGTTCTGGATCGAGAATCAGAGCAAAGCGTTGGTGATCAGTGATGAGTGTGCCGACCATGCGTAACTGTGCCAATGGGTAGTCCCGCAGCGTGGCTTGTTGCGGCGGGTGACGCCCGATGGGCATGTGCTCCAGGCGCCTCGGGTCGAAAGGGTTGTTTTGTGCATGGCTGTTCAATGCGGCGACGAGTAGAGCGCTGCACAGCAGAACTCGCCGTGTATTCATGGCGTGACCTGCGGACTGGCTTGGCGAATGCAATGAATTTGAGCCTGCATTTCCACCAAATGACTGGGGCCTGGCGCCAGGTTTAAGCCCGCAATAACCACCGCGTAATCAGCGTGCGCGAGTTCGGTACTGAACCGTTGCAGATCGTTATAGCTGGCGTTGATGAACAGGTTAGCTCGGGCCTCGGTCCAGCCGCCTTGGCGTTGATCTTCGCCCGCGTTGCCGATCAGCGCGGTGATGCCCAGTTCAGCGGCCAGGTCGCGCCATGACTTCTCCGAACAGCCCAATCCGCTTTTAGGCAGCAAGGGGGCTATCTTGTCCATCGCCCGCGCGCCCGCTTGTAGCGCGGACAGTCGTACTTCCAGCTCATGACGCTGCTGCTGAGCGAGGCGCCAGCCAGTGAGCGGCTCTTGTAATACCACGAGATAAGCCAATGCCAGGATGGCCGCAAGCAAGACACACAGCGCCGCGCACTGTGCGCCGAGCGGCCAGCTCCTCAGATCGCGTGGGTCGAGGTGGCGCCATGAGTCCAGTTTCATGGCGCCGCCTTCACAAGTGGCAGGGCTTGCAGCGTAAACGAGAGCACCGGGCGTTGATTCATCATGGAGCTACGCGCACTTTGGCGCTCGATGTGGCGCCATTCGGCGATTTGGCGCAAATTTTGCTCGAAACGTTGTAATACATCGGAGGACAGCGCATGGCCTGACAGGATATAGCGCTCCCCCTCCTGCTTGAAACGCGTTAATGCCACGCCACTGGGCGTGGCTTGCGCTAGCTGATCTAAGACCACTGCGGCATGCCCGCGTTGTTCCAGCCATTGTGTTATCCAGCTCAGATCGGCCTGGCTGGGGGGCGGATCGAGGGGGAGCCAGGGCGCGATTTTCAGGGCGTCGATCTGCTGTTTCAATTGAAGATTGCTTTGCTCTTCGGCGCGTAACTGGTGTGTCAGCCATTCATAGCTCGCGCAACACAGTGCCGAGCTCAATACCAGGCACAGCGCTAGCCCTGTGATGAAGCGCCGGCGATGAGCCTGTCGACGTGTTGCGTGCAAGGGCAGTAAATTGATCCAAGGGAGCCAGCTGTCCACGCTAGGCTGTCGCGCGCCAAGGGCTAACCCACAGGCTAGCGCTAGGGCGGGGGCGTCAGGCAGTAGTGCTTCTCGGTCAACCTCGGGGAGGCAAGCACAGATCGCGAAAGGGTCGGCCACCGTCGTCGCCAAGCCAAGATGGCTCTGCAATTGCTGGCTGAGACGTTCCACCGGTTGTCGCATTCCGGCCAGTAGTATCAGATCAGGCATTGTCGCGCCGAGCAGGCTGAGAAGTGGGGCGCTGGCTGGTTGGTGATCAAACATCCTGGCTGGTGATTCTGGCAACACGGCGCCAACCGGTATGAAATGCGCGTTGCAGGTGTGATCCGAAACCTGCAGCATGACGCGCCGCTGCAAAACGTTTTCGCTCCATGGCGCCAGGTAGGCGCCGATTCGTAACAGCGCAAAAGACTCCACATCCAAGTGGCTGACGCAGAGCCCGGCTTGCTCAACCAAGTCGATGCGCTGGTGGATCTCCTGAAGGCTGGCGGCGCAGAGCAAAACGCGGATTTCATCGTGATTGGCGTCGGTGTCCGGGGGAAGGCGCTGATAGTCGAAACTGATTTCATGCGGCGCGAGCGCAAGCTGTTGCGCCGCCTCGTTTAATAACATGGCATCCAGATCGTGCTCCGGCATGCGTGGTAAGCTGAGAATCTGGTAGCGAACTTGATGGGCGGGTAGCGCCAGCGCGACGTGGCGCTGGCTGACGCCGAGGCGTCGCCAACTTTCATGGATGGTGGCGCGACGCTCATCGGCGTCATCGGTTAAAGGGGCCAGCAGGCAACATTGCATCACAGGTTGCGCGCCTGGCGTCAGTTGAAACCAGGCGAGCGAGTGCGTCCCGAGATCCAGTCCCAGCGGTGTCTGGCGTGAACGCCAGTTAGGAAAAATACTGAGTGCTTGCCATTGCATGAGCGTGACACTCCCTCGGGCGAAAACAACAATCCCGTCCCTTGCGATGGATTGGTTATCTTCTACTCGTTACAAGACGTATAATCCGGGTTCTCGTGGATTACTTTAAGATCATGTTAAAACGAATATTTGCGATTCTTGCCGGCTTATTCCTGGGTGGCGCGGTGCTGAGCGCCGGAGCCTTGGCGATTGCAATCATCATAACGTACCCGCGTTTGCCCAGTCTGGACGTGCTGACCGACTATCGCCCCAAGGTTCCCTTGCGGGTCTATTCGGCGGACAACGTGCTGATTGGAGAATTCGGGGAGGAGCGCCGGTCATTTCTGCGGATTCATGAAGTTCCGCAGCAGATGATTAATGCCCTGTTGTCGGCGGAAGATGCCAATTTTTACCAGCATAGCGGCGTTGACTACTACGGCGTGATGCGCGCGGCGGTGGGTAATCTGCTGACCGGACACGCGCGTTCCGGCGCCAGTACCATCACTATGCAGGTGGCCAAGAACTTCTTCTTATCCAGTGAAAAGACCTTTACCCGCAAGTTCAACGAAATGCTACTGGCGTTCAAGATTGAACATGCGCTGTCCAAGGATCAGATCCTGGAGCTGTACTTTAACCAGATCTATCTTGGGCAACGGGCTTACGGCTTTGGTGCCGCCGCCCAGGCTTATTTCGGCAAGCCCCTACAGAATTTGACTGTTGCGGAAATGGCGATGTTGGCCGGCTTGCCCAAAGCCCCTTCGGCGTATAACCCGATTGTGAATCCAGATCGCGCGCGGCTGCGTCAGGAGTATGTGCTGCGGCGAATGAAAGAGTTGAATTTCATCAACGACCAGCAGTATCAAGATGCTCTGGCGCAAAAACTGGTGTTTGCCAGCCAGACCGACAACAATGCCTTCCCGGCGCAATACGTCGCTGAAATGGTGCGCCAGGCGATGTATGAGCGCTTCCGAGATAGCGCCTATACCGATGGCTACCGGGTTTACACCACGATAGACAGTCATCACCAGCAATGGGCCTATGATGCCCTGCGCGCCGGCTTGCTCGACTTTGACCGCAAGCATGGCTACCGTGGCCCGGAAAGCTTTATCGATATGAGTAGCCTGCAAGGCGAAGATATCGGCATGGCGCTGGATGATGCCCTGTCGGACATCAATGATAGTGGTGACATGAAGCCGGCCGTGGTGCAAACGGTCTCTGGTTCCGAAGTGCGCGCTTATATGCGTGGCGGCAAGATTGCCGTGATCAATGGCGCCGGCCTGGACTTCGCGCGGCGCGCGCTTGGTTCGCGCCAGCCGGCGGCCCAGCAGATTCGGCCTGGCGCGGTGATCCGCTTGCGCGCCAATGACAAGGGCTATTGGGAGATTGTTCAGCTGCCCGATGTGGAAGGTGCGTTTGTTTCGCTGGATACGCGTACCGGGGCTATCAAATCATTGGTGGGCGGGTTTGACTTTAATCGACGCAGCTTTAACCATGTCACTCAGGCATGGCGTCAGCCAGGCTCGACCTTCAAGCCATTTATCTACTCCGCGGCGATCGATCGTGGTTTAACCGCGTCGACCATGATCAACGATGCGCCGATGTCGTTTGATCCCCAGGACGGTTCGGGCAAGAAGTGGGAGCCGCAGAACGACGATGGTCAATTCCTTGGCATGATCACCATGCGCCATGCGCTGGCGCTGTCGCGCAACTTGGTTTCGGTACGGATTTTGCAGGCGATCGGCACTGATTATGCGCAGCAATATATTCAGCGTTTTGGGTTTTCGCCCAAGCAGCACCCCGCCTATCTGACCATGGCGCTGGGGGCGGGCGCGGTGACACCATTGCAGATGGCCGAAGCCTATTCCAGTTTTGCCAATGGCGGTTTCCGGACTCATGGCTATTTCATCGACCGAATCGAAGATTCCTCCGGTCGAATTTTGGCCAAGACCCAGCCAACCATCGCCGGCGGAACGCCAGCGATTGATCCGCGTAACGCCTTCATCATGACCAGCATGATGAAAGACGTGATTCACTATGGCACAGCCACCGCGGCCATGCGTTTGGGGCGCCAGGATCTGGCCGGCAAGACCGGGACCACCAGTGATTTCAAGGATGCCTGGTTTGTCGGTTTTAGCCCTGGCCTGGTGGCGGCCACTTGGGTGGGCTATGACCAACCGCGCAGTCTGGGCCGTTATGGCTATGGGGGTACCGCCGCCTTGCCGATCTGGATCAATTACATGGCCAATGCGCTCAAGACCGTGCCTGAAGTCGACCTGCCGATACCGCAAGGGATCACGGTGCGTCCAGGGGGTGGGCTGCATGGTGGCGATGAGTACTATTACAACGAGTTCCAGACCGGCAACCCGGACATTAAACTGAATAACCATGGCGCGGTGCCGGTAGCGCCAGACACCTCGTCAGATGCCGCCTCCGACGCGGCTACGCAGGCTGATAGCGCGGCGCCGCCAGCGGATGCCGTGGATAAGGTCAAAGACCAGTTGTTTTAAAGATTATTTAGCGCCACACCCAAAGCCCCCGCCCCGTGCGGGGGCTTTTTGTTGGTGCGCCCGGCAGGGCGCGTTGCGCGCAAGCGCAACTGGACTGGCTGTGGTGGCCAGCCCGGTGACTTGGAGGTGCAAGTCCTCTACACACCCGGCAAGGGGAAGTGTTAGCCGAACAGCAAGGGTGTCCATCGCGAGGTGGAATCCGAAGGAAGCTGAAGGCAAATCGCTGGCCTGACGAACAGGAAGCGGATGAGGCGGCGTAACGGGATGAGACGGCCAATATCGTCAAAGTCCGATACTTGCACAGGAACGTGACGACGTATATCCGACGGGCATAAGCGGGAAGGTCGCGCGCATTACCCGGGGAGGTCTGCTGGTCTGCCACTGTGTGCTACCGGGCGTCGAGAGGCGACGGGATGGATCAGCAGAAGTCAGCCGAGGCCATAGTCGTCGCTGAAACCGGAGCGATGAAGGGCTGAACATTAACACCGTAATTAGGACGTCTGATCTCGATGACTACCGACGAAGCCACAACAGGCATGACGCCGACCCGGATTGAAGAGGAAGGCCGGAAGCCGACTGAATCCGCACTGGGTGCCGAGGGAGTCACGGCGACGGATGGGCAAACGAAAGCGGAAGCGCGGCGGCTCGCTACGCGCGCATCTTTGATGCGCTCAGTGATGGAAGCTGTCGTGGATCGAACCAATCTGCTGGCCGCGTATCAGCGGGTCGTGAGCAACAAGGGCGCGGCGGGCGTGGATGGATTGCCTGTCGAGGAACTGAAGCCATGGCTGCAACAATACTGGCCAAGCGTGCGCGCGGCGCTGCTGGACGGCAGCTACATGCCGTCGCCGATTCGCAAGGTTGAGATTCCCAAGCCGAACGGCGGGGTGCGAACCCTGGGAATCCCTACAGTGCTGGATAGGCTGATCCAGCAAGCGCTGCTGCAAATCCTGCAACCGCTGTTCGAACCGGGATTCTCCGAGTCGAGCTTTGGTTTCCGACCCGGCCGCAACGCCTGGCAGGCGGTGACACAGGCAAAGCAATACCTTGCCGAAGGCCATCGCTGGGTGGTCGATTTGGATCTGGCGCAATTCTTCGACCGAGTTAACCACGACATGTTGATGTCACGGTTGGCCCGGCAAGTAACGGATGGGCGGGTGCTGAAGCTGATTCGGCGCTACCTCGAAGCGGGAATGTTGGCGGACGGGATCGTGACTCATCGGTCGGAAGGGACGCCGCAGGGCGGCCCGCTTTCGCCCCTGATGTCGAATGTCTTGTTGACCGATTTAGACCGTGAATTGGAGCGTCGAGGGCACTGCTTCTGCCGTTATGCCGACGATTGTAATGTGTATGTGAAGAGCCGCCGAGCCGGCGAGCATCTGATGGCTGAGCTGACCGCCTTTCTCGAAGGCAAGCTACGGCTGAAGGTGAACCGCGAGAAAAGCGCGGTCGCACGACCTTGGGATCGCAAGTTTCTGGGGTACAGCTTCACGCGACACAAGCAACCGAGGGTGAAGATCGCGCCGAGCAGCCTGGAGCGGCTGAAAGCACGGGTTCGAGAGCTGATGCGCAGCGGACGAGGACGGAACATCGTCACGACGATCGATGCGCTGACTCCTGTGCTGCGTGGCTGGATGTCGTATTACCGGCTGACTGAAGTCCGTGGAGTGCTGGAAGAGCTGGATATATGGGTACGTAGGAAACTGCGCTGCATCCTGTGGCGTCAGTGGAAGCGGCCTTATACCAGAGCGTGCACGCTACAGAAGCGAGGACTATCGGAAAATCGGGCGTGGCGTTCGGCGCTGAACCAACGCGGTCCCTGGTGGAACGCGGGGGCTCGTCACATGAACGAAGCATACCCGAAACACTGGTTTACCTTGCTGGGTTTGGTTTCGCTGCTGGATACCCGGCAGCGCTTCCAGTGTGTTCAATGAACCGCCGTATACGGAACCGTACGTACGGTGGTGAGAGAGGACGGCGGAAGTCATTCCGCCTCCTACTCGATGGGTGCGGTTCCAGCGCGGTGGTGGTCGGGGAAACTTGCGGCGGCGCGCGGCTTTGCCCCCGGCTCCCCGTCATTCGGCGAGGATGACAAGCGATGAGAATTTGCGCTTCTGCCAATGCTTCATCAGGATTAGATCAACATCCTTGATTACTCTTGCCTCCTGCGATGTTATTCAAACCTCGGGAGAAGCAATGTGCACAGTTGTGGTTGTTGATGATCATCCGCCGATTCGCCTGGCACTTAGAACGTATCTGGAGCAGGAGGGTGGATATCGGGTGGTCGGCGAGGCCGTGGGCGTCGAGGCCTTATCTTGCGTGCGCGCCCATCTTCCCGATCTGGTCATTCTTGACCTGGCGATGTCCAACCTGGACGGACTCGGCCTGATTCATCAAATCTGCGCGCTTAGCCCAAAAATTCGGGTACTGGTGCTCAGCGCGCGCGAAGAGCGAGTGTTTATCACCCGGGCGGCGGAACAGGGGGCGAGCGGCTACGTTTGTAAATCGAGCTCGATGCAGGGAATTTTGTCTGCGGTGCAATTAGTGCACTCCGGGTATCGCTGCTTTCCGGGTGGTCATGGCAGTCGGTCGAAAGCCGAGCGCGCGTTGAGCCGGCGCGAACTGGCGGTGCTGCGCCTGATTGCACAAGGTGGGCGCAATAAAGATATCGCCAGCGCGCTATTTCTCAGTCCCAAGACCGTCAGCACCTATAAAATGCGACTGCTGTCCAAGTTAGACCTCAAAACGACGCTGGACTTGGTGGAGTATGCGCGCATGAACAACCTCGTATAGCCGGGCATTACCATGCATGGCGCTATAGAGGGACTAAACGGAGAGGGGGCGAAGGCCCTGGGCGGCATGGGCCGCCCCGGTCATTCAGGCTTCAATGATGTGGTCAAAGCGCATATCCGCGCCCAGTACACCCAATAACTGCCCGGTGGAATCGAATAACGGCGCGGCGACGGTAAAGCCATAGTTCCCCGTTACGATCGAGCGATAAATGTCGGAAACAAACAGCTGCTTTTGCCGTGAGGCCTCCTGAAACCAGCGGCGTGAGCTGCAATCGAAGCCTAAGGATTCGCCCAGTCCGGCGGCGCTGACATCGCAGGTCATCTGGCGTCCGCTACTGTCGGCAACATAGCTGATCTCCATGGCGGGCAAACGCTGGGCCAGGGTGGCGAGCCGCTGCTCCATATCGTGGCGCTCCAAACGCTGCAATTGCCATTGTGCGATTGACTGTTCCACCGCCTGGCGTACCCGCTGATGTCCGGTAAAGCGAAACTCACCCACTTCAGTCAGCAAGGTATCGCAGTTGGCGCTCACTTGATTTGCGCTCGCGGCCAGGGCGCGGGCATCTTCCAATTGCAGGTTGGTGCTCTCCACCACATCGCCAATCTGGTCGGCGATGGCTTTGACTTTCTCGTTTTGCGAGCCACTGGCGTCGGCAATCGTGCGCACATGCTCAATCAGGATATTGATATCGCGCGAAGCGGTTTCGAGCGAAGCGCCGGCGGCCTGCGACACGCTGATGCCCTGATGTACCTGCTCCGACATGGTCACCATGGTTTCGCTCGACGAAGTCACCTGCTGCTGAATCGTCTCCAGTAACTCCTCGACATTCTGCGTCGCTGTCATGGTCTGGTCGGCCAGTTTGCGCACCTCATCCGCCACCACGGCAAACCCTCGACCTTGCTCGCCCGCGCGCGCGGCTTCGATTGCCGCGTTGAGCGACAGCAGCCGTGTGCGGTCGGCGATGTTCTTAATTAGCTCAACCACCACGCTAATCGAAGCTGAGCTGGTTTTGAGCAAGGTCATCTGCTCTTCCAGCGCCTGGGTGCTGACGCCAATGGCTTGAATCTGCTGGCGGCTTTCCAGATCACTGCTGTTGGCGCTGGCGGCGGCTTCGGCCACTTGACGCGAGAACGCCGAAGCCTCGATCGCGCTATTAGAAATCGACTGAACCGTCTGTTCCAGAATATGGCTGGCGCCAGCAATGTTTTCCGCGTTGATCTGCTGCGCGCGCGCGCGCTGCTCCAGCAACTGTGACAGCTTGGCTAACTCTGGCGCTTGCTGCGATAGATGGATGGCGGTGCCGGCAATCTTGACCAGGGCGGTGTGAAACCGGCCGAGTAGTCCCTTCATCAGACGCGCGATCCAAGCCAGCGAGCCTTTTTCATCGAGCGTAACCGTCAAGTCAACGCCGTTGCGCACGGCTTGGGACAGGGGCTGCAAAAATTTGGTCAACTTGCGAGTGGACACCAACATAAACAAACTCCAAGGCCGGGGATGGCCGGGTCAAATCAGATAACGCGCACACCATCCATGCTGCGCGCTGGACAACGGCGCCAGCGCCACCGTCCTGCCAAGCTCGTCATGCTGGCATACCTTTTCTGCATTCCCTTTGGCCTGGGTCAAGCCGCGCACCACTCCATATGGTGATTTTGTGTAAAAAACAAGTAATAATGCGCATGGCATTGAAAAGTGCTGGCAACGTGCCGGTTTATGCCGCTATCAACTGAAACTTAATAAAGGGAATGTGATGTGTAAGAAATTGTTATGTGCACTCATCGGCGTAGGGATCTCCAGCGCCGTTTTTGCTGATACCAGCGATATTCTGGCGACCAATAATCAGTTCGGGGTGCAGGCAATTTCGACCAAGGTTAACTATGTGGAAACCGGTGACGGTCGGCTTAACACTCAGACGGGTGAACTGGACTCCGAATCTGGCACCGTTAGCGGTGGCGTAGCGCTCAGCTATTCGATGATGCAGGATCTGTGGCTGGGCAACGAATACCTGGCGGTGGAGTACGACTATACCAGCGGGCATACCCAGTACGTCGGCCAGACACAAGCTGGTGGTGGCTATGGATCGGTGGTGGGTAGCTCCAGCGCCACCTTGCAAAACGCCTATCTCCGTTTGGGTCAGGGGATTGAGCTGGGCAGCCTGTCCATGCTGACCCCGTATCTTGAACTGGGTCACCACCAGTGGGAACGCGGTGTGAATGCGGGAGAAACCTATAGCCATAACTACTATGGACTGGGTCTGATGGGCCAGATATCGCCGTGTGAAAAGCTGGTGTTGAGCGCCAATGGTTTATATGGCCATACCTTCGACGCCAATATTACGGTCAATGGCTCAACTGGGTTTAGCGGCGCGCTGGGGGATGCCTCGATGTACCAACTTGGGCTGTCCGCCGACTATGCGATCACTCGGGAGTTACACGCCAACTTGGGAGTGGATTATACCAAGTTCAGCTATGGCGCCAGCGCAACCTATATTGCAGCTCCCAATTATGTCTGGGAGCCAAGTAGCACTACCAAATACACCACCTATAAGATTGGGCTGGCGTACGCGTTCTAAGTCAAACCGCGCATCCATCAGGGGCGGCCTGAATGCCCCTGAACCACGGTTGTGACCTCGGTGTAACAAGCTCATAATGCATGATCGCATCATTATTTCAGGGACATGTTGAATGGGCAGTCATCAGATTCAGGCGCAAGAACTGCAACTTGCCGAGGCGTTGACCCGCTTTGAGCTGGTGCTGGTGCCGGGTCTGAACGACAGCAGCCCGGAGCATTGGCAGTCTCATTGGCAGCGGCGCTTTCCGGCATGGCGTCGGGTGGCGCAGCGCAACTGGAATGTAGCCGATATTGACCTGTGGATTGATGCGATCAAGCGCACACTGGCGCAGTGCCAGCGTCCGGCGCTATTGATCGGTCACAGCCTGGGGGCGTTGGCGATTTGCGCCTTGCTGGAAAAACCCGATCACGCGCGCGCGGTGGCGGGCGCGATGCTGGTGGCCCCGGCGGAACCCGCCAAGTTTGAACTGGAAGAACGGGTGCCGTATCGCCCGCTGATCGTGCCGAGCCTGGTGGTGGCCAGCCACGACGATCCGCTGATGCGCTTTGCGCGCGCTGAATTTTGGGCCGAAACCTGGGGCAGCCGCCTGGTTGATTTGGGTGAAGCGCGGCATATCAATGCCGAAGCCGGCTTTGGTCCCTGGCCCTATGGACTGACCCTGCTGAGCCAGTTGATCGCTGAGTTAACTTAAGTCCGACAGGGTGGCTGCCGACTCAAGCCGTCATCCTTATTTCTTACCTAAGTCATCATCCTCGCCGCCGCATCACCCTCTCGTCGTCCTCGCCGCCGCAGGCGGCGGGGATCCATACATGGACGCCCCCGTTTTGCCAAGCAACCAAATTGCGATGGGTTGAAGGAAGATTGCAGCCATACATCCGGACTTTCTACGAGGCCGTCGCCTCTGTCCCAAATGGAATAC
>Ga0302154_10003132_pt1 | contig 12189 bp, 14 predicted proteins | sample I_Bog_N2_3_FD_193507 | JGI IMG/M metagenome (GOLD analysis project Ga0302154, IMG submission 193507) | Peat permafrost microbial communities from Stordalen Mire near Abisko, Sweden - I_Bog_N2_3 | ecosystem: Environmental > Terrestrial > Soil > Wetlands > Peat | place: Sweden: Abisko, Stordalen...
TCTCTTTTCTCACAGCGCCAATGAGCTGAACCTGAAGTCATGGACACGTACGGCTGACCAGATGAGATCTGCGTTTCTTAAAGTTGAATCAGACTATCCCGATGTCAGGAAAAAACTTGGAAAAACAGCATGAGTCTGACGGAGATTTGGCCCTCTCCCTGAAAGAACATACTGTAGATGATGCCCCCATTAGCGCTAGTCTTGCGCCGGATCAGAGCGAAGAGCCGCTTGATGGAGCATCCGCTGAATTGATTCAAATTCCTGTTGAAACAGTAGAGAAAATCACTCGCCAAGTTATGCTGGCGGTTCGCCACGAATTTCACTCTGGCCCAATGCCATCTCCGAAACAGTTAACGCAATATAATGATGCCTTGCCTGGTACTGCATTGATCATAAGAGATGAGTTTATCGCCAATGGACAACATACTCGCATATGTGAAACTACGGCGCTCAGAGGGGCAATAGAAAAAGACAAGCGAGCGCAATGGATGGCTTTTGTTTTAGTACTTGTTGGAATGAGCTTTGCGGGGGGTGTCCGGGATTTTGTGTAAACGGGTTTCGATTAAATCTGCGTCATCCGTTCTTCAAACTGGATGGTGAAGCGGTTTAGTGCCGCTTTCCAGTCCCGAATGGGCATCGTCCATTTCTTGCTGATATTGCGTAACGCCAGGTAAAACAGCTTGGTTGCCGCCTCGTCGGTCGGGAACGAGCTGCGGGTTTTAATCACCTTGCGCAGGCTCATGTTAATCGATTCGATGGCGTTGGTGGTGTAGATCACCTTGCGGATTTCCGGTGGGTAGTCGAAGAACGGAATCACCCGCGCCCAGTTCCGCCGCCAGCTCAGTCCAATCGCCTGATAATCCTTGTCCCATTTTTCCTCGAATTCTGTCAGCCGATGCTCGGCCAATTCGACGGTCGCCGAGGTGTAGATCAGCTTCAAATCAGCAGCGATTTCCTTCTGCATTTTCCAGGAAACAAAGTTCAAACTGTTGCGTACCATATGCACGATGCACAGCTGGACTGCCGCTTTGGGATAGACCGCCTCGATGGCTTCCGGGAAGCCTTTGAGCCCATCAACGCAGGCGATGAAAATGTCCTGCACGCCGCGCGTCTTCAGTTCCGTCACCACCTGCAGCCAGAATTTTGCGCCCTCGGTCTGGGCGATCCACAGGCCCAGCACTTCCTTGTGGCCGCTCATGTTGACGCCAATCGCCAGGTAAACCGCCTTGTTGCGCACTGCGCCGCTGTCGCGCACTTTGACGTGGATGCAGTCGAGATACACGATGGGATACAGCGCGTCCAGCGGGCGGGCCTGCCAGGTGGTCACTTCGTCGCTCACGGCGTCGGTGATGGCGGAGATCAGGCTCGGGGAGACCTCGGTGCCGTACATCTCCTCCAAATGGCTCTGGATCTCGCGCACGCTCAATCCTCGGGCATACAGGGAGATGACTTTATCGTCGAAGCCGGTCCAACGGGTTTGATGTTTGGTGACCAACTGCGGCTCAAAAGCGCCTTGGCGGTCACGCGGGATGTCGAGCGGCAGCTCGCCAAAGTCCCCCTTGAGAGTCTTGCTGCTGTGCCCATTGCGGGCATTGCCGGTCACGTTGGTGACGGTCGCCCCTTTGTCGTGGCCCAGGTGTTCCGCCATTTCGGCTTCAAGAGCGCGCTCGACCAGCATCTTGGTCAGCTGCTTGAGCAGACCGTTTTCGCCGATCAGGTCTTCAGGTTTCTGGTAGTTCGCCAACAGGCTGTCGGCCAGTTTAAGCAACTCAGGATCGGGCTTAGCCCGTTTGGTGCGCTTCGGTTCGGTCATTGGTGCTCCTATGCTGGCAGTGTCCTGCCAAATGACCGTTTACACAAAACTAATTACACCCTCACGTCAACTCGTCCCGCCACCAACATTTTTAAATTGCTTTCTATGCTATTTGTTGTGTAAACATGCCCTAGGATACCGTCCCTGACTGCATCATCAAATTTCTTGCCATAGCTGGTTCCTTTGATGTCACCCACCTTGAGATCTTTCATTGTTCCAAGGTCGGCGCCATCGTGCAGAGTCGAGTTGCTGCGCACAAACAAGCTAATGACCTGCACAATTAAGACCTCATGTGAAAAATAGAGAAAGGCCTCCCGCTCAGGTAACTTGAAAGTGGAGAAAACGCCGTCAACATCTCCAGTTCGTGCCTCGTCCAGGCATCGAGACCAAGGCATCAACTTGAACTCCACCGTATAACCGACCCGACGATAGGCCTCTGTGACTAGATCGATCAGAATACCGGCAGGTTTACCGTCTAATTCATAAGCCGTTGGCCAGGTATTCGCTGCGGCTAGTTCGAGTTGCTCCGCGTCAGCGGGCATTCCAGCGTAAGCAAGCAATAGCACGACGAGAAGTTGGACAAACCATGTGACTTTTTGCCGTGATGACATATTTCAATTCCGGTGTGCAAAGCAATCGTGAACTGATCAGGAGCTACCGCAGTGGTTTGCCCAATAGAATACAACTGAATCTGCGGTCGTTGCGGTACTGCTACGAGGTTTCGTAAGAAGTATAGCGAGGCGTCATGGGTTTTTTAGACGGTAGTCTGAAGAGTAGCTCAGCCTTTTCGTTGCTTGTGGTGTGGTTGGTACCGTCACACCCGTATGAAACCCAGCCCCCCTGCGGCTTATCTGTCCGTTCGGGACGGCATCATACGCGCTGACTCGCCCAGAAAAAATTTTTGCGCGCGCCGAGCAGATCAAACCCTCGGCTCGGGACAACGACCACGAAATGGCGGCGTGGCACCAGAGAGATGTCGCGATTAGAGGTGACGAATGAGCAGGCGCAATCCCGCGCACACGCTCTCCAGTGGAACCCCTGCCTGAGCATGGATGATGGCGCCATCGATCGCCAAGGCCAGTGCCTGCGCTTTTGTGCTGGATTCGTGGTCGGATTCTGGCAATAGCTGCGACAGCGTCGCCTGCATATCCGCTTTGTGGCGGCGAAATACTTCTAGAGTATCGGGAGACGGCGGCCCCAGTTCGACCGCTGCGTTGATGAACGCGCAGCCGCGAAAAAGCGGGTCGGTCCACCATTGGCGAAATGTGGCTACAAGAGCCTCTACCGAATCAGGATATTGAGCCTGGTTGGCTGTTAGCGCCGTATTGAGCCATGATATCCAGCGTTCATGGCGATAAGCCAGATAGGCGGAGATCAGTACATCTTTGGATACAAACTGACGGTAGAACGTCACTTTCGTGACCTGTGCCTGGGTAATGACCCGGTCGATACCGGTGGCGCGGATTCCATCCCGGTAAAACAGGTCATGCGCGGCAACGAGAATGCGGTCCCTTGGCGAGGGGCGGGGGTCTAAACAGGATTGAACGGGCACTGGATGCACTCGACATGGCCGTCACCAAGAGTCCCTTTTTGGTCGGCAATCGTTTCAGTCGCGCCGACCTGACCGCCGCCGCCTTATTGTCGCCCACTCTGGCTCAAGGCCGTACTCTGGAGCTGATGCGGCAAGCTTTTCCGCCCATCATCAGGCAGTGATGGCGGTCTTTTAAACAGCGCCCATGTTATCCATAGCTAGAGCAAATCTATCAGAATTACCGTTAGTGGCGACAACGTGGCCGATCGGTGTTGCGTCGACGGTGCCGCAGACAAATCGGTGGCGGCCGACTGGTCTTGTGCTGAGTCAATCAGCGCTATTTTCACCATCCCAATAATCAATACCATCAGCCAGGCGCCCGATAAATCGAAGACTGTTTTGACGATCAAGAGAACCTCGACTGGATACCAAAAATTTGCCTGAGTCAGGGTACTCACAAACTTCAGTGTCTGCCTTGGATGAAATGGCTAAATACTTGAGTGGAAAGCTGCCGGTGTTGGTGATTTTATGCGCCAACTCAGCGCCGCCGCGTGGCGCTCCCAGAACATCACCCGCTTTTATGCGGTATGAGGTGTCGCCAAAGCGATAGACACCGTTCCCTTCGATAATCACAAACATCTCATCTTCCGCATGGTGGGCGTGAAACGGACAAGCTGATTTTCCCGGCGGCACTTCACAGTAGCCGGCCCCGATTTGAGTGAGCCCGAGTTTCTCGCCTAATCCCGCGTCATGAGACTCAAAATGATCGCCATGCTTAAACGCTTCAAGCGGAAGTTCCTGAATGCTGAGCACGGGATTTAGTTTATCGGCCATGACTTGTTCTTCCATTTTTAAACTGTAAGTTGACCATATCGTTTGCCCTGCCTCTAACGCACGCTTGCGGGTATGCCACAGTTCACGGCATGGAGTCTGTCATGCCCAGCATCGAAGGCGTAACATTAAGTCATTATCAAACTGTTTAACATAAGTGCAAGGTGACACGATGGTAGGCATGACACTGGACATATCCCTGTACGAGGCGGTGTTATTCGACTTTAACGGTGTGCTGCTGCTGGATTCTGCCTGGCATGAAGACGCCTGGCGTCAAACGCTGGTGCAGCTCACTCAGCGCGACTGGACGCGCCAGCAGGTGGCTGGCCTGATTCATGGCCGTAGCAATGGCGATATTTTCGAGCAGGTATTGGCGCGCCATTTGGACGCGCGTGAAAAGGCCGAGCTATCCGAATTGAAAGAGTCACGCTATCGCGCGACTTGCCTTGCAAAGGGCCCCGACTTCGATCTGGCGCCCGGCGCCTCCGAGCTGCTGTCCCGGCTGCGGCAGGACGGTGTGCGCATTACCATTGCCTCCGCCTCGGGCGAAATCAATATGCGTTTCTATTTTCAGGAACTGGATCTGCGGCGCTGGTTCGACTGGGACGCCATCGCCTACGACGATGGAACCCTGCCGGGCAAACCGGCCCCCGATCTTTATCTGCGCGCGGCGGCGCGCTTGGGGGTGGAGCCGCGCCATGCGCTGGTGATCGAAGATTCGCTGGCCGGCATGCGCGCCGCGCGCAATGCCGGCATCGGGCTGGTGGTTGCGGTCGGCAATACCCAGCCGCTGCCTGAGTCCGATTCCCTGTTCGATATCAAGCTGGGGACGTTGGCGGCGTTGTTGCCTTTGTTGTGAGACCTCCATCGGATATGGCATTGGAGAATTATTGCTAGTTTGGTTAGTTATTCTGACTCTTGATCTTGGAAAATAGTCATGCACCTAACGAAGCCCCTTCTTGTCGCCATCTGCCTGCTGATGGTGAGCCTGGCTCAGGCCGCGGGTTTCCGTCTGCTTGAAATACCCGCGGGCCCGCTTGGTCCCGCCCTGCAGGGGGCGGTATGGTATCCCTGCTCGCAAACTCCTCATGATGTGAAGCTGGGGCCATTTATTCTGTCTGTTGCCCAGGATTGCCCGGTCAACGGCGCTAAACTCCCGTTGATTGTGGTCTCGCATGGTTGGAGTGGCTCCTTTTTGAGCCATCGCGATCTAGCTGAGACACTGGCGAACGCGGGCTTCGTGGTGATTGCGATCAATCATGGGGATAGCGCGCTGAATTCACGACGCAATGGGGATCTTTCCGTGTTGGTCGAGCGGCCGTCTGATATCCGGCGGGTGATCGACTTTATGCTTGGCGCATGGTCGGGCGCCGCTCATCTGGATGCTCGGCGCGTTGGTTTTTTTGGCTTTTCGCGCGGAGGCTATACCGGGTTGGTTGCCCTTGGCGCCAACCCGGTCTTCGGCAGTGCGGCGCGGCTATGCAAGGGCTCGGATAATCCCGCCTGTTTGCAAGCCGATCGAGGAGGGCAATGGGTACTGGTGCATGACCCCCGCATCAAGGCTGCCGTCATCGCGGATCCATTCAGTGACTTCTTTACCACGCAAAGCCTGAAAGATGTCAAGGTGCCGGTGCAGCTATGGGGCTCCCAATATGGTGGGGATGGTGTGGCGCCTGAAAGTGTTGCCGCCGTCGCTCGCGCATTGCCGTCGCTCGTTGAGTTTAATCGGGTAGCGAAATCGCGGCACTTTGCATTCCTGGCGCCATGTCCTGTCGAACTCGCCAAGCGAGCCTCCGACATCTGCTCTGATGCGCCGGGTTTCGACCGGTCCGCGTTTCACCAGGAAATGAATGCCAAAATACTGGGTTTTTTTCTCAAATATTTGATGTAGAAGAAAGCCAATGAGTCATATCCATTTGAATGCGTTCGCAACCCAGCTGCAAGGTGCATGGAAATCCGCCATTCTCGCAAAAATAGGGGGCGCCAACCTCAAAGTGTTGCGTATGGATGGCACCGAATATCCGGATGAAGTCCATGACTATCCTGAAGGGCTGTTGGTACTGACTGGAGAGCTGAAGCTGACAGTTGAAGGTGTTCCTGTCCGCATCGGCCAGGGGGAAATTTACGTTGTACCCCCCGGCGTCTCCCATGGGGTGCAACCAGGGAGTTCTGGCACTTTGATTATTTTTGATGTTTGAACCATCGCATAGACCGTCACGAGCTCGTGTGTGATTGAAAACAAAACCAGCCGGTGGCTGGTCACGGTGGCGGTGATGTCGGCTGCCGTGATGTGCGAATGGTCATGGCGCTTCCCCTTGGATTTGGCTGGAGAGGTTTGGCGCCACGGGCGTCACCGTCTGACGACTGTACTGTCTTGGTGAGCAGCCGATGATGCGTTTGTACGCCTTGCCGAACGCGCTTTCGGACTCGTAACCCAGAGCGGTGGCGATGCGCAGAATCGAGTCCTCGGAGTGAATTAGCCTATCGCTGGCCAGAACCATGCGCCAACGTGTCAGATATTCCATCGGTGCAATTCCAACCTTTTCCTTGAAGCGCAAGGCGAAACTTGAGCGTGACATGCCAATCCGAAGGGCCAGTTTCTGTAGCGACCAAGGGTGTCCCGGGTCACTGTGCATGCAGTTGAGCGCTGCGCTCAACTGCTGATCCGCCAGTGCAAACAGCCAGCCGACACTGGCGTGCGCTTTGTCGGCCAAATGCAAGCGCAACGCTTGAATCAGCATCATATAAGCGAGTTGCTGTGTAATTAAAGCGCCACCCGGTTGCTGATCGCGTATTTCTTCGGCCATGCGCTCCAGCGAGTAACGCATCGCCGCTTTATCCGATTCTTTGCGGATATGCACGATGGCGGGCAACGAAGCCAGTAGCATGTCGGCGTGATGGCCCGTGAGTAGAAAGTGGCCGCCGACCAGATAACACCCCTCTCTTTCTTTGCTGGCAACCTCGGTCTCCAAGCTACGCGCCGCGCGCAGAATGGCGAAGTCGACCGGCTTAGCCCGCAGGTCGGTGGCAATGCTGAATGTTGGCCCCGGCGGCAACACGTAGCAATCGCCCGCAGAGAGCCGCACCGGATCCGCAACACCCTCCACCGATAACCAACATTGACCAGAGACCACGGCATAGCACTTGATGCCTTCATGTTGAGGCCATTGAATCGCCATGCGCTCATTCACCGTAAAGCCACCAGAGGCCAGGCTCCGAGGTTTGAGTAGCGCTAACAGGTCTGATAGTGGATCCATGAGTCCTCCGGACGATTGGACTAAAAATATGGATTATATGGCATTGATCATGTCGCCAGTGGAATCTACATTAGTGGCTTCCGGACTGCGACTGCGGCCCTTCACCAAGGTAAAGGCAAATTCATCATGCGTATTTTTGTTACCGGCGCTACCGGCTTTATTGGTATGGCTCTGGTTTGCGAGCTGATCAACGCGGGCCATCAAGTCTTGGGGCTGACGCGGTCTGAGGAGGGGGCCCGGTCGCTCGCTGCCGCTGGAGCGCAAGCTTTCCACGGCGATATCAATGACCTTGACAATCTGCGCAGCGGCGCGGGCTTGGCGGATGGTGTGATTCATCTGGCTTTTAAACATGACTTTTCCAAGTTCGTGGCGAACTGTGAAGCCGATCGGCAAGCCATTGAAGCCATCGGGGATGCGCTACAAGGATCCGACCATCCCTTGATCATCACCTCGGGCACCGGCATGGGCGCCGCCGCGCGCGGCCAGCTCGCGACCGAAGACCATTTCAATCCAGATCACCCAAACCCGCGCAGAGCGTCTGAAATAGCGGGCGCCGCCGTGGCGCGACGCGGTGTCAATGTGTCGGTCGTGCGTCTGTCGCAAGTCCACACTCCGCTTAAGCAAGGGCTGATCAGCCCCCTGATCGAATTGGCCCGAGAGCGCGGCGTTTCAGCCTATATCGATGACGGGCTTAATCGTTGGGCGGCGGTACACCTCAGTGACGCGGCACGACTTTATGTTCTGGCGTTGGAGAAACGGGTGGCGGGTAGCCGATACCATGCGGTCGGCGAAGAGGGGATAGCGATGCGGACCATCGCCGAAGTCATCGCGCGCGGTTTGAATGTCCCGCTACGGCGAATTGCGGCTGCGGATGCCCCGGCGCACTTTGGCTGGCTCAGTGCGTTCGTTGGCTTGGACATGCCCGCATCCAGCGCGCTGACGCAGCAACGATTAGCCTGGAAACCCACCGGGCCGGGACTGATCGCCGATCTTGAACAGATGCACTATTAGGCTGGCGACGGGGTTTGTATGGCTTTCTGTTGGCGGACTGTGGGCCGAGACCGCTGGTTAGACGAAGGAGGGTGGTGGGCTTATCGTGCAAAGTCGTAATGGGTTCCCATGATGCGGCAACGCCAATAAGGCCACAGACCCTCAGGCAGTTCCCATGAGACCTCCCCCTCAAGAGGAATGCGCATGCCATCTCGGACTTCATAGTTCCAAAATCGGCCTTGCCAAGGGGTGGGAATCATTGCCCCATTTACCATGCGGTGGCGCGCTGGCGACCGAGCGGCGCTGATTAGCCCTTCGGAATTAAAGTGAAAAACCAATGAAACGGTGGTTGAGGCATCCGTTAGTGTCGCGATTGCGCAGGTATCGTCAATGGCTTCCCAGCGAACGCCTTGACTGGGTAACAGTGCGGTCGGACACCAAGGCGCTTCGGCCAGAAAGCGCATCAACTCGCCCTGTGCCATTTCAGGTGTGCCACGTATTTCGGCGAGGGTTGCTAGGCCAAGCAACGTTACCTGTAATAGACCCTCTCCAGTGATATAGGCGTCGCGAACCATGACGTTCAGGCCTGGCGCCATACCAATGCGCGCGTCCCAGTTGAAGCCTGGTTGCCGAGTTACGGTCATCTGCGAAGCGGTGAACCGGCTCCATTTCGCTCGTGTTTCCCCTCGATTAAACCTGCCTTCTTGGGTTAACCGAACGGCGGCAACCATAGGTTGGCCATTCGTTAGTACCGTGCAAAAGTAACGATAGACTGGGGGAGGAAGACCCTCGATTTCGTGGGCATCATACGTCGTGGGGCGAATGGGAACGCGCACCGCTTCTAGTTTCGCGCGTAGCTTGTCTGACACGGTTCGCCAACGCGCGCTCGTGTAGACGATCAGGGCGGTGATCATAATGAACAGTGTGAAAACCACCAGCAGAACGAGCTTCAACCCCATGTCTATTCGACTCCTGTCGTGTCCCGATCAAGCCGGGGACCAAACCATGGTCTTATTATCCCGCCGATCATCCGTAGGCGAAAGGATAATACAGTCCGAAGACAAAGATGTTTCTAGGGCTCGAAATGACATCGTGGCACTATCCACGGCGCGAGGATTTTCGAATTCGCATGACCGGTGGTCATTAATTTTTAAGGTGAATTTCCACGAAGGCCCACCAACGGCTGTCAGGTTGCGACCGGGTGCCAGTGTTTCATCCGCCGGGGTGCTTGGCATGGATCTCTTCGATCAGAGCATCAATGTCCTTGCGTCGACCCGCATCCGCATCTTCTCTGCCGGGGCGAGGGGGGGCCGCCAAGGCTCGCATGGCGTGTTCAAGCGCCTGGGCGTAGTTCCCCTGGCTGGCCTCGAAGTCTGCATAAAAGTACTGGGCATCCATACCGTTTGGATTGATTTGCAGTGCCTTCTCCAGATACTGGCGGGCTTTCTTCTTGTCACCAAATCCAATAGGCCAGCCCGGGACCTTGGCATACAGGCTGCCCAGGGAGGTGTAGATGGAGCCATTCAGTGTATTGGGATCGATTCTCTGTGCCGCCAGCAGCAAATCACGAGCTTCTTTTACCTTGCCCAGTGCTCCCAGTCCTCCTTCCGCCTTGGCGTAACTGGCCAGGACGATAGCCTGCCATACCAGCGGTTCGGCTCGGCCTGGATGGCTTTTGCTCAATTGATCCGCTTGAGCGGCAAGGGTTTGAAAGGCGGCCTCTCGCTCATTTTCTGGTGTTTGATAGCTAATGTGAGCCCAGCGATGGGCAATAACCGCTACATCATCGGGAATGCCACTTTCTGAGGCAGCGATTAGTCCAGAACAGAACAGCATGGAGATGGCAAAAAGACGAATTTTCATCTTTATTTCCTATGGTTTAAAAGAGTTAACCTTGACGGAGCGGCTTCATGCGGGCAAAGGGACTCATCTGTTTCACTTGTTTGATCAATGATGAATCCACCAACCCGGGCAAGATGGCATTGATGCGCACGAACAGTTTTTCCGGCCATCCCAGATAGCTGTTGGCGCGGTTTTGTTCGATGGCGGCAATGATTTTCGCTGCGACTGCCTCTGGCTGATCCTGGTTCATTTTGAGTGCAGTGGCCATCTGGGCGACGGCGTCATGGTTGAAGCTGGTGTGGGTGTAGCGCGGGGCAATGTAATTGACCTGGATGCCACTGCCATGTAATTCCCGACGCAGCGCTTCCGAGAAACCTCGCAAGGCAAATTTGCTCGCGGAATAGCTGGCAAAGCAGGGGTAGGCAATCGAGCCAAAAATTGAACCGACATTGACGATATGCCCTTTCTTTCTCAGTAGCATCGATGGCAACAAGGCGTTGATCAACTGAATGGGCCCAACGATATTGGCGGAAAATAGTTGGCTGGTTTCGTTCGAGCTTTCAAATTGACTAAAGCCAAAAGTCTGCATGCCGGCACAATTAATCAGTAAGTCTGGCGCCCCGACCATGGCCAGCGTGTCGTGAGCAATGGCCTGTGCGTCAGTCGCCAGGTCTGCGCTGATGATGCTCGCGGTGGCGCCACTGTTGTGCAGTTGCTCCGCCAGGGTTTCCAGTGCCTGTCGACGTCTTCCCACGAGAACCACATGAATCCCGCGAGCGGCTAGTTGGCGGGCTATTTCCTGACCAATTCCGCCGCTGGCGCCAATGATCAGCGCCTTGCCTTCTAGAGCGTTCATTGTGCAGCCTCCATGCCCACGCTACGAATTACATCGCCGTACAAGCGAAAAAACACCTTGCTCTTGTGAAGAATGGCGGCCATATCCTCGGGTTTTTCCAAGCGGTTGACCAGGTTTCTGAAGTCATCCATGTGCTGAATGTCCAGCATCCCATGGCTACTCAGATAGCTGAAAGCGCTTGGAGGTAGATCCAGATGTTGCCCTAGCGTCTGCGCTATTTGACTGGCCAGTTGAATGCTGGTCCCTTCCAGAACAAAGACCATGCCGAAAAATCCAACCGGGTTATCTCGCATCACTGTGTCATAGGCGTAGGCAACCATCAGTTCGGTTTCCAGCGCTGGCTGACCATGACGTACCGCTTCGGCATTGCCGCCAATGGCCGCAATGTCATCGAGAATCCATTCCTGATGACCTATTTCCTCTGCGATATAGTGGGCTACCGCGCTGCGTAGCCATTCCATGTCGCTGGGTAGCCGAGCGCCGCAGGCCATCAATAAAGGTACGGTATGGCGTACGTGGTGGTAGGCCTGAGTCAGAAAGGCTAGGTACTGCGCCCGGCTGACCTTGCCGCTTAGGGCTGCGGCAATAATTGGGGCCGAGCTGAGAGACTGCTGTGATAACAGCGTTTCTTCTGTCAATCGAAGATAAAATCCCATGGATATCCTTTCAGAAAAGTGCTTTCAGATCATTGGAGTAAGCTTCATGGATGGCCTGCCGGCGTACGCGGCCATTGGCCGTGAGTTGGCCATTTGCCACAGAAAAGGGGGAGGGTGCGCGAATCCAGTAACGTACGCGAGCGTAATCAGGCAAATTGGCGTTGGCCGCCGCCATGACCTGTTCCACGGCTTTTGCTGTCATGGAGGGATGAGGTAGTACGATGGCCGTGTTGCAGGGCCAGCCGTCGCCGAATACGGCTATTTGAAGAACGCCGGGTTGAGCCAGAAACTCGCTCTCAATCCACTCTGGTGAGATGTTGCGGCCAAAGGATGAGATGTACAGGTTCTTTTTGCGGCCAGAGATATGCAGAAACCCCTGTGGATCGATATGGCCGAGATCTCCGCTTGGCAGT
>Ga0302154_10003133_pt1 | contig 12187 bp, 8 predicted proteins | sample I_Bog_N2_3_FD_193507 | JGI IMG/M metagenome (GOLD analysis project Ga0302154, IMG submission 193507) | Peat permafrost microbial communities from Stordalen Mire near Abisko, Sweden - I_Bog_N2_3 | ecosystem: Environmental > Terrestrial > Soil > Wetlands > Peat | place: Sweden: Abisko, Stordalen...
CCCACCCTTCTCACTCACCCTCGCGGGGTGGAGCAGCCCGGTAGCTCGTCAGGCTCATAACCTGAAGGTCATAGGTTCAAATCCTATCCCCGCAACCAGCTAATCCTAATTTCAAGGCCGTTTTGTCGGCGGGATTTTCTGCGGTTCGGCCGCCTCACTGGCTCGACAGTGGCCGCCGACCCCAGGAACAGCGCGAACGACCAGACGTTCCAGGACAGGGCGGTGGTCAGGGCAACAGATAGATGCCGAACGTAACGTTGAAGTTCGGGCGCCGCCCAAACCGGTCGGCCAGCCAGCCGAAGAACACCGCACCGGATACGGCTCCCAGCACGTAGAACGCGGCGACCGGGCCGATGTCCTGCGCGGTCAAAGCCAAGGTTGCCCGGTCCTGCAGGATCGGCCCGATCGACCCGACGAGTGCCGTGTCTTCCCCCACCGGAGTCTGCGCCAGGGCCGCCACCGTTCGCGTCGTTCCGCCAATCGCTAGCGCTTCGATCGGTAACGGCCCCCTTAGCCGCCGTTCTTCGGCGCCAGGCGAGCGACCTCGGGGCTGCCCGCCGAGCATCCACCGGCTGGCCGCTTGACAGTGCGGTGGGCGCTGCCGGGTTGCAGCCCGGCGACGGGCAGCGCGATCACGGAACAGCGAACCGGCTTGGACCGCGCCCCACTGCGCCTCAGATCGTGCATGACGCCCGCGAGACGGCGCATTCAAGCGCGCGTGAGTGCCGGCGGGAAACGTGCACCATCCTGCCGCGTTGGACCACAATCGCGGGGGACCGGTTATCACAGGAGGCGACCCTGTCTCACGCACTGCAAGACCTGGCTTCTGCCGGGGTCGCCGTCTGGCTCGACGATCTGAGCCGCCCTCGCATCCAGTCGGGCAGCCTGGCCCGCTCCGTCGAACAGGGCGAGATCGTCGGCATCACCACCAATCCGACGATCTTCGACAAGGCGATCGGCGCCGGGTCAGGCTACGACGGCCAGCTCAAGGACCTTGCACTCCGCGGCACGTCGATTGGCGAGACGCTGCGTCTGTTGACCGCCTGGGACGTTCGCGCCGCCTGCGACATTCTGCGCCCGGTGTTCGACCGGACCGGCCAGCGCGATGGCCGCGTCTCGATCGAGGTTGACCCGCGGCTTGCGGAGGATGCCGAGCGCACGGCGGGCGAGGCGCGCGGCCTGTGGTGGCTGGTGGACCGGCCCAACCTGTTCATCAAGATACCGGCAACGCAAGCCGGGCTGCCGGCGATCACCGAGGTCCTGTCGGACGGCATCAGCGTCAATGTCACGCTGATCTTTTCGCTGGAGCGCTACCGGGCGGTGCTCGGCGCCTACATGGCCGGCCTGGAGCAGCGGATAGCCAAGGGCGGCAGCCTTGATGGCATCGAAAGCGTGGCGTCGTTCTTCGTCAGCCGTGTGGACACCGAAGTTGATCGCAGGCTTGGCGAAATCACGGCTCACGGCAACGGCAAGGACCTCTCGGCGGAGGCCGCGCGACTGCGCGGCCAGGCGGCCGTCGCCAATTCGCGTCTTGCCTACGAGATCTACGAGCAGACCCTGGCGTCGCCGCGCTGGCAGGCGCTGGTGGCGAAGGGCGCCCGGCCGCAACGGCTGCTTTGGGCGTCCACCGGGGTCAAGGACAAGGCGTACGAAGACACGCGCTACGTTATCGAGCTGGTTGCGCCGGACACGGTCAACACCATGCCCGAGGCCACGCTGCGGGCTGTTGCCGACCACGGCAAGGTGCGCGGCGACACCGTGCGCGGCAACTATGCATCGGCGCATGCGGTCCTCAACGATCTGCACCGGTTCGGTGTGGACATCGGCGATGTGGCCCGCACGCTGGAAGCGCAAGGCGTCGCGTCATTCGCCAAGAGCTGGGAAGATCTGATCGCTTCGGTGAAGGCGCAGCTCGAAAAGGCCGGCGCCTCGGTCATGCCGGCGGGTGCCGTTGCCCCGGCCGGCCACGACGTCGGCCGGGATCACGCGCAACCCCAGCCGGCAAGCGGAGCACGGGCATGACCACGCCGGAACAGGCCGTCCAGGCAAAGGCGATCGAACTCGGCAAGCTGGCGGTCCGCGCCACCACGTCCGCCGGCAGCGGCCATCCGACCACCGCGCTGTCGCTGGCCCACCTGGTGACGGTGCTGATGTACCGTGTGATGCGCTGGGACCCGAAGCATCCCGAGGCTGCGGGATCGGACCGGCTGGTCCTGTCCGAGGGCCACGCGGTGCCGATCGTCTACGCCGCCTGCGCCGACCTGGGCGTGACCATCGTCCCGGACGGCCACGCCAGGCCGATGACGCTCGACGACCTGATGGCGCTGCGCAGCATCGACAGTCCGATCGACGGCCACCCCAATCCGGTGCTCGGTTTTCCGTTCTTCGACGCGGCGACAGGTTCGCTCGGCCAGGGGCTGTCGGTCGCCGCCGGCCTGGCCGCGGCTGCGCGGCTGGATGGCATCAACAAGGCGATCTACTGCATCATCGGCGACGGCGAATCGCGCGAGGGGCAGATCTGGGAGGCGATGGATTTCATCGCCGACCATAAGCTCACCGGCGTGGTGGCCATCTTCAATTGCAACACCCTCGGCCAAAGCGATTTTGTTTCATCAGCCGAGGTCTGGCAGAATCTGCAGCGCAAGGCGGAAGCGTTTGGCTGGACGGCGGTTGCGATCGACGGCCATGACCCGACGGCGATCGAACAGACGCTGAGGCGTCGCGCCGAACTAGGGGCCGGCAAGCCGCTTTGCGTGATCGCGCGCACGGTGAAGGGCTGGGGCGTGCCGAGCCTGGGCGGCATGGGCCACCACGGCACGCCGGTCCCCAAGGACAAGCTCGGTGCCGTTCTGTCCGAGCTGGACAAGCGTGCGGCCGAGTTCGGCGTAACGAGGCTCGATCCCGCCGAGAGCGCAGCAGCACTGCGAATCGCCCCGCCGCTGCCTGCCCCGGCGCCAGAGCCGGCGGGACAGCCGCTCGGGTTCATGGCGGCCGTCGGCAATGACCCGAGAGTGGCGGAGTCCGTCAGGGACAAGAAAGCGATCGCGCCGCGGCGGGCTTACGGACTGGCGCTGAAGGCGCTGGGGGCTGCGAACCCGCGCGTTGTTGCGCTCGACGCCGACGTCAAGAACTCCACCTACGCGCTGGATTTCGCGGAGGCCTATCCAGATCGCTATTTCGAGGCGCGCATCGCCGAGCAGAACATGATCTCGGCGGCGGCCGGCCTGGCGAGCGGGCGCAAGATCCCGTTTGCCAGCACCTTCGGGCGGTTCCTTGAGCGCGGCTTCGATCAGATCGAAATGGCGATCATCGGCGGCGCCGACATCAAGCTCGTCGGCAGCCATGTCGGGGTGACCCTGGCGTCCGACGGCCCGAGCCAGATGGCGCTGGCCGACGTGGCGTTCGCGCGGACCTTCGCCCATGTGCGCGACGTTCGCGGCAACCCGGCACTCACGACGCTAACACCGAGCGATGGTGTGAGCGCCTACAACCTCGTGCTGGCCATGGCCGACTTCCCGAGCGCCTGCTACCTGCGCGCGGTGCGGGCCGACCTGCCGATTCTCTATGCCGAATCGGAAACGTTTCCATTCGGAGGTCACAAGGTGCTGCGGCAGGCCGGCGATGGCGAGGGTCGGCGCGTCGTGCTGGTTGCGACCGGCTACCTTGTGCATAGCTGCCTCAAGGCTGCGGACGCTTTGCAGGCGCGGGGCATCGAAGCGGCGGTGGTCGATGCGTACTCGCTGCCGATGGATGCTGCGCCGGTGCTGGCGCTGGCCGGCCAGGGCGGGGCGATCCTCACGGTGGAGGACAACTATGTGGGCGGCGTCGGCAGCGAGCTGGCGGAGGCCGCGGCCGCAGCGAAGGGCTCCCCGCAGGTGCGCTCGCTGGCGGTCCACCGCATTCCCAAGAGCGGCCGGACGCCGGATGACGTGCTTGCCTACGTTCACCTTGCGCTCAACGACATCATCGAGGCAGCCAGCGCATTGGCGGGTCAGCAGCCTGCGAGAGGCGAGCTCCGCGCTGCATCGCACGGCGATTAACGACCTGCATCGCTACGGGGCACAGCGATGGGGCGGTGCCGGCGCGTTTGGCGGCGGGTCGCGATTCTCATCCCTGTGCGGCTGCAACGGTGCGCCCGGTCTTGCAGTTGCGTTGACCTGCCAGCCATGTGCGCTTCGCCCGGCAGCGTCCAGAGCCGCCGCAGGAGCAGAAGCGGAAAGCAGACGGCGAGCCGCTGAGGGGCTGCTATCGGCGTCCGTTCGCCGCGAGCGTACGCCCCGCGCCGTGCCAACCGTGGTGCGGCTCGGCGCCGTGCCAACCGGCGCGATTCCACCCCGCGCCTTGCCACCCTGCGCCACGCCACTCCGCGCCGCGCCATCCCCCGCCGTAGATGGCGACGCCGCCTGAGTAGCCTGGTGGATAGTACCCGCCGCCATAGCCGGGATAACCGTACCCGTAATACGACCCAGAGTATCCGTAGCCGGGATAGGCCGGATAGGCGACGCAGCCGCCCACCAGCACTGTCAGTCCCAGCGCGGCAAGTGCCAGCACCCCTCGATGTCGCATCGTGCGGAACATCGGCTTTCTCCTGTCACTGATGACACTGGAACGTCGGTAGGCCTCACGGCGTTTCCGTGACCCTGGTGCGGCGGAAGCTAGGGAGAGATCTTTCGGGGTGGGTCCGCCGGGGCCGTCGGTGATCGCAGGGGACCTCGTCGAACCGTCCGCCTGACCAGCAATCGCGCACGGCGCGGGAATTGAAGGCAGACTTGCGGCCGATGGGTCGCGGTTTCGCCATCTTGGTCGCCGATAGACGCGGTTCCGCTCACCCGGAGTGTCAGATGCGCACAGACAGTCACGGCTTTCGCCTTGCCGCCGCCGCCGCGGTGGCGGCGGGGCTTGTGCTCAGCCCCGCGGGGCCGTGGCCGGCATGCGCGCAGCCTGTGCCGCCTGACCAGCAATCTCCCGACCAGCAGCCCGTAAGCCCACAAGCTGCCGACCCGCCGGCCCGCGTGGGCCGCCTCGCCCGGATCAGCGGCACCGTCTCGTTCCACGCGCAGGACGCCACGCAGTGGAGTCCGGCGACACGAAACTACCCCGTCACGGCGGGCGACGCGTTCTGGACCGAGCCCCGCGCGGAGGCCGAGATCGAGCTTGCCGGGTCTCGAATCGCCATGGCGGGCGGCACCGAACTCGATATCGGCGCGCTGGACGCGACGACGGTGCAGGCAACCGAGCCGCAGGGCGACGTGTATCTCCATCTGCGCAGTCTGGCGCCGGGCGAAAGCTATGTGCTGCAGACGCCGCGCGCGACGGTGACGATCGCCACGCCGGGCCGCTACGCGATCGCCGCCGGCGACACGGATAATCCCACGTTGGTCACGGTCCTGGGGGGTGCGGCGCAGGTGTCGGGAGAGGGCGTCGCGCTGGACGTCGGCCCGGAGCAGACCGCCACGATCACCGGCACGGCGACGATGCAGGGTGCGGTCGGCCCGGCGCAGCGCGATTCGTTCATCGGCGCGATGCTCGCCAGCGAGCGCCCGCCGCCGTCCGCAGCCGTGGTCCCGCCCGTGGTGACACGGATGCCGGGCGGCGAGGACCTTGCCGGCTACGGCGCCTGGGACACGGCGCCCGACTATGGCCCGGTCTGGTATCCGCAGGTGGCCTCCGGCTGGACGCCATACCGGGAAGGGCACTGGGCCTATGTATCCCCCTGGGGCTGGACCTGGATCGACGACGCGCCCTGGGGGTTCGCGCCGTTCCATTACGGCCGTTGGGCGGACATCGGCGGACGCTGGGCCTGGGCGCCCGGCGTGGCGGTCGAACCGGAGCCGCCGGCGTATCCGGTCTATGCGCCTGCCCTGGTGACCTTCTTCGGTGTGGGCGCCGGGGCGGCACTCGCCGCCGGCAGGGTCGGTTGGTGGCCGCTGGGTCCGCGTGAGGCGTATCATCCGTGGTATCACGCCAGTCCAGGCTATGTGCGAGGGGTCAACGTTTATAGCGGCGCCCATGGTGCGAACCTCGCCACCATCAACGCACCTGCCACGGCCATGAGCTATGCCAACCGGCGAGCGGCGACGATGGTGCCCGCCGGCGCGGTCTTGGGCTCGCAGCCGATTGGCCGCGTGGCACGGTCCGTCGATCCGGCGACGCTCACCGGCATGCGCCCGCTGGTCGGGCGCGAACCGATCCTGCCAACCGCGGCGACGCCCGGTGTGACGCCGGCGGTGGCGCGGCGACTGAATCTTGCACCGGCCGGTGCGCTGATCCGGCCGGTGGCCCCGGGTCCGGCAATTCCGGCCCAGGCGACTGGCGCGTTTGCGGCCCATCGGCCGCCGCTCGCCGCTGTCGGCCGACCAGGCGGATCGCCGCCAAGTCCCGTGGCGGCTGGCCCCGGGCTGCCGCAGCCGGCGCTGCGGCAGCCGGGCGGAGCACAGGCCGGGCCGCCGCCCATTGCTCGCATGACATCCGGTCGGGCGGGGCAGGGGACCGCCCTGCCCGAGCGGCAGGTGGCTCAGCCGGGGTCTCCGCCGTTGATTGCCGCGCCGGGCGTCCCGCCGGCGCTGGGTGGGGGACCGCACGATTCGCAGCCGTCGCCCGGCTTGCATTCACCTGCAGCACCGGCCGGTCTGTTCACCAGCCCGCCGCTGCAACCGCATCCGGGGGTCGCTGCCGAGCCGCATGCCGGCGCCCTGCCGCCGCTGGCGCGCGCCCGGAGTCCGATGCACAGCCTGGTCATGCCGGCTGCCCCGCCAGGGCAGATGCATGGGGCTGCACCGGCACCGCCTCATGTGCAATTCGTCGCGCCGTCGCCCCAGCCGCAGGTGCATATGGCCGCACCGCCACCGCCTCGGGTGAACTTCGCCGCGCCGCCGCCCCTGCCGCAGATGCATGTGGCCGCACCGCCACCGCCTCAGGTGAACTTCGCCGCGCCGTCGCCCCCACCGCAGATGCATGTGGCCGGGCCGCCGCCTCAGGCGCACTTCGCCGCACCGTCGCCTCCGCCGCAGGTGCATATGGCCGCACCGCCGCCTCAGGTACACATCGCCGCGCCGCCCCCGCCGCCGCAGGAGCACGCCGCTCCCCCGCCGCCCGAGCACGCCGCAGTTCGCGCCCAACCGCAGCACCAGAAGCGGCCGGGCGAGCCCTGAGCGTCACCGCGTGCAGGCAGGCGTACCGTGCAAGCAGGCCCGCCCAGCGTCAGTCGATCACGATCCGCGGACCAGCGGCGGCGGGCTGCGACACTTTGTCCCACACCCGCGCCGCAATCGCGGCGAAGGCGCGGCCCGCCTCGCTCTCCGGCGCCGCCGCGGCGATCGGGGTACCGGCATCACCCGAGGTGCGGATGTCCAGCAGCAGCGGCACCTCGCCGAGAAACGCGGCGCCGAGCCGGGCGGCCTCGGCCCGCGCGCCGCCATGACCGAAGATCTCGGCGCGGTGGCCGCAATTGGGGCAGCAGAAGAAGCTCATGTTCTCGACCAGCCCAAGGACCGGCACGCGCACCTTTTCGAACATGCGCACGCCGCGCCGCGCGTCGATCAGGGCGATGTCCTGCGGCGTCGAGACGATCACGGCGCCGGCCAGGGCGACGCGCTGCGCCATGGTGAGCTGCGCGTCGCCGGTGCCCGGCGGCATGTCCACCACCATCACATCGAGCGGACCCCAGGCGACCTGGCCCATCATCTGCTCCAGCGCGCCCATCACCATCGGGCCGCGCCAGACCATCGGCTGCTCTTCCTCGACCAGGAATCCGATCGACATGCATTTCAGGCCCCAGGCCTCGATCGGGATCATGATGTTGCCCTGGATGTCGGGCCGGCGGGCCAGCCCCAGCATGCGCGGCAGGCTCGGGCCGTAGATGTCGGCGTCCAGCAGCCCGGTTCGGTGCCCGGCGCGGGCCAGCGCCACCGCCAGGTTCACCGCCACAGTCGATTTCCCCACGCCGCCCTTGCCGGACGCGACGGCGACGATCGCCTTGACCTCCGGCAGCAGCTTCGCGGCCTGCTGACCCCCCGCGCCCGCACCGCCGTGGCCCGCGTGGGCGTGCCGGTGCGTGCCTCCATGCGCCTCCGTCTTGGGTCCGGTCAGCACCGCGGCGACGTTCAGCACCCCGGGCTGGCGCGCCAGCGTCGCTTCGACCTCGCGGCGCACCGGCTCCATGGCGGCGGCGTGCGCGCGGTCGGTCAGCAGCGCGACCTGGACCAGCCCGTCGCGCGATTCGATGCCTTCGACCAATCCCGCGGCGACGATGTCACGGCCCGAGGCCGGGTCCTTGATGCCGCGCAGCGCTGCTCGAAGCGTGTCCGTGGTCGGGCTGGTCATCGCTTGCAAACCTCCTGCCACGGTACGATAACCTGGGCGTGACACGATATGGCGCCTGAACAGCGATCCGCCAACGCGGCGCCGCGCCAATCCATCTGGGAGCGTCATACCTAGTCATGCCTTGGAACAGCGATGGTCCACCGGGTGGCCCATGGGGTCCCTCCGGTGGGGGCGGCGACCGGCCCGGCGGCAACGGCTCCGGTGACGGACAGCGACCGCCGCCCGGCGGCGGCGGACCGTGGGGATCGGGCGGCGGCCCGTTCGGCGGCCGGCCCGGCGGCGGGCGGCCGGGCGGTCCCGGCGGCCAGCTCCCCGACTTCGACGAGCTGATCAAGGACCTGCAGACGACCGTCCGCAGGATCCTGGGCGGTGGTGGCGGCGGGTTCTTCGGCTGGCGGGGCATTGCGCTGTTCGGCATCGCCGTGGTCGCGGTCTGGCTCGCCAGCGGGTTCTACCGCGTCCAGCCGGACGAGCAGGGCGTCGTGCTGCGCTTCGGCGCGTTCGACCGCACCACGCTGCCCGGCCTAAACTACCACCTGCCCTGGCCGGTCGAAAAGGTGGAACTCCCGGCGGTGACGCGGATCAACCGCATCGAGATCGGTTATCGCACCGGCGCTGCCAACACCCGGATCGAGGCGGGCCGTCTGCAAGGGCGCGAGATCCAGGAAGAGAGCCTGATGCTGACGGGCGACGAGAACATCATCGACATCGACTGCGCGGTGTTCTGGCGGATCAGCGACGCGAAGGCCTACCTGTTCAACACCCGCAATCCGGACATCATCGCCAGGGCCGTGGCGGAAAGCTCGATGCGCGAGGTGATCGGGCGGACGCCGATCCAGCCGGCGCTGACCGAGCTGCGGGCGCAGATCGAGCATGACGTCCTGCGACAGACGCAACAAATCCTGAACAATTACGGCGCCGGGATCGAGATCACCCAGGTGCAGCTCCAGAAGGTGGACCCGCCGGGCGCGGTGATCGAAAGCTTCCGCGACGTGCAGCGCGCCAACACCGACGCCGAGCGCATGCGCAACGAGGCCGAGTCCTACCGCAACGACATCGTCCCGCGTGCCCGCGGCGACGCGGCGCGGGTCACCGCCGAGGCGCAGGGCTACAAGCAGGCGACGGTGGCCGGGGCGACCGGGCAGACGCAGCGCTTCCTGTCGGTGCTCGCCGCCTACCAGCAGGCCAAGGACGTGACCATGCAGCGGATGTACCTGGAGACGATGCAGGACATCCTGAGCCGCACCCCGGCCGTGGTGGTGGACGACAGGCTGAAGGGGCTGGTCCCCTTCCTGCCGCTCAACCTGCCGAGCCAGGCGGTCCCCGTGACGCAGCCAGGCGCGCCCGCCGCGCCCCCGCCGCCACAGCCTCCCTCGGTGGGAGCCAGCCGATGAACCGCATCAGCGTGATCGGGATCGCCACCGCCGTCGTTCTTGTGATCGCGGCCGGCCTCGCGTTTTTCGAGGTGCAGCAGACGGAGCAGGTGCTGATCACCCAGTTCGGCATGCCGGTGAAGGTAATCTCCGATCCCGGCCTGCACGCCAAGCTGCCGCTGATCCAGACCGTGATCGGCTTCGACCGCAGGCTGCTGAGCCTGGAACTGCCTGGCGAGGAGGTGATCCTTGGCGACCAGCGCCGGCTGATCGTGGACACCTTCACCCTGTTCCGCATCACCGACCCGCTGCTGTACTACCAGTCGGTCGGCACGGTGGAGGATGGCATCCGCGGCCGGCTGAATTCGATCGTCTCGTCCAGCCTCCGGCGCGTGCTGGGCAATCACAAGCTGCTCGACGTGCTCTCGGCCGACCGCGAGCGGATCATGACCGGCATCCGCGACCAGGTGAACGAGGAGATGAAGGGCTTCGGCGTGTCCGTGCAGGATGTCCGCATCCGCCGCGCCGACCTGCCGGAGGAGAACACGCAGGCGATCCTGAGCCGCATGCAGTCCGAGCGGCAGCGCATCGCCGCCCAGGCCCGCGCCGAGGGCGCCGAAGCGTCGGCCCGCATCCGCGCCGACGCCGAGCGGGAGCGCACCGTGATTCTGGCCGAAGCACGCGCCCAGGGCGACCGCCTGCGCGGCGAGGGCGAGGCCGAGGCAACCGGGCTGTACGCGAAGGCCTACAGCCAGGACGCCGGGTTCTTCGGCGTATGGCGGACCATGCAAGCCTACCGCGAGGTGTTCAGCACGGGCAACGCGCGCCTGGTCATGACCCCGGACAACCAGTTCCTGCGCTATCTCCAGGCAGCGCCCGTTCCGGCGTCGGTCCCACCGCCTGCCGCTTCGAGTGGCGCCAATGGCCGGTGAACCGGTTGCGGGCCGTCATAAGCCGGGCCATATCCGGCCAATACGCCAGGAACATCTGACCATGCGCCACTCCCGAACCCGAACGTTCCGCGCCATTGCGCTGGCTTGCGCCCTGGCCGCGACGCCGTTCGCGGCCGGCCTGCCGGACGCGCCCGCGCTGGCGCGGCCGGCGCCGGACAGCTTCGCCGACCTTGCGGCCAAGCTGCTGCCCGCGGTCGTCAACATCTCCTCCACCCAGTCCGTCCAGGCGGCGCGCAACAATGGGCCGGGGGCCGGGCCGGAAATTCCGATGTTCCCGCCGGGCTCGCCATTCGAGCAGTTCTTCCGCGACTTCCTGAACCGCAACCGCCCCGGGGGCGGCAACGGGGGCGGCGGCAACGGTGGCGGCGGCGGCCATGGCGACACCGCGCCCCCGACACCGGAGCATCGGATGCAGAGCCTCGGGTCAGGGTTCATCGTCGATCCCTCCGGGCTGGTGGTGACCAACAACCACGTGATCGACGACGCGGACGAAATCAGTGTGACGCTGCAGGACCACACCACGCTGAAGGCGACCGTGGTGGGGCGTGACGATACCGGCGACATCGCGCTGCTGAAGGTCACCTCGGATAAGCCGCTGCCCGCCGTGCCGTTCGGCGATTCGGACGTCGCCCGGGTGGGCGACTGGGTGCTGGCGATCGGCAATCCGTTCGGCCTGGGCGGCACGGTGACCGCTGGCATCGTCTCCGCCCGCGGGCGCGACATCCGGCAGACGCCGTATGACGACTTTCTGCAGACCGACGCGGCGATCAACCGCGGCAACTCGGGTGGCCCGCTTTTCAACATGGACGGGCAGGTGATCGGGATCAATACGGCGATCTACTCGCCGTCCGGCGGCTCGATCGGCATCGGCTTCTCGATCCCGGCCAACGCGGCGAAGACGATCGTGGCGCAGCTCAAGGAGTTCGGCCACCCGCGGCGAGGCTGGCTGGGCGTGCGCATCCAGCAGGTCACGCCGGACATCGCCGAGAGCCTGGGCCTTAAGGAGTCGCAGGGCGGCGCCATGGTGGCGGGGGTGAACGATGGCGGTCCCGCGGACAAGGCGAAGATCCGCAACGGCGACATCATCCTGAAGTTCAACGGCCAGGACGTGAAGGAGATGAAGACGCTGCCGCGGATCGTAGCCGATTCCGTGGTCGGCCAGTCGGTTCCCGTGGTGCTGTGGCGCGACGGTAAGGAAGTCACCCTGCAGGCGACGCTGGCGGAAAAGCCGGACGAAGCGCAACTCGCGGCGGCGACGCCGGGCGGGAAGGCCGACACGACGAAGCCCACCGAGATCGCCGGGCTTGGCCTGAAGCTGTCCCCCGTGACATCCGATCTGAAGGACAAGTTCCAGATCGGCGCCGACCAGAAGGGCGTGGTGGTAACGGACGTGTCGCCGAACAGCCCCGCGGCGGCGGCCGGGCTGAAGGCAGGCGACGTGATCGTCGAGGTCCAGCAGGGCGAGGTGAATTCCCCGGCCGACGTGCAGCAGAAGGTGGACCGCGTGCGCAAGGAGAACCGGCGCTCCGTGCTGATGCT
>Ga0302154_10003141_pt1 | contig 12170 bp, 10 predicted proteins | sample I_Bog_N2_3_FD_193507 | JGI IMG/M metagenome (GOLD analysis project Ga0302154, IMG submission 193507) | Peat permafrost microbial communities from Stordalen Mire near Abisko, Sweden - I_Bog_N2_3 | ecosystem: Environmental > Terrestrial > Soil > Wetlands > Peat | place: Sweden: Abisko, Stordalen...
AGGACGGGGACCTCCCCGTTGACCGTCACCCGGCCGTCCACGATGAGCTCCTCGCACACCCGGCGCGAGCCCACCCCCACCCGGGCCATGACCTTCTGCAGCCGGTCGCCCGTGGACAGGGGGGCGGAGGGGGTGGGACCTCGGTCGGGGCCGGGGCCGGCCTCAGCCATCACCGGCCGGGCGCATCTGGTCCTCGAGCTCCTCGAGGGCCTCGGGCCCGGGCAGCAGGTCCTCGACCGGGGGCAGCTGGTCGAGCCGGTCCAGACCGAGCCGTTCGAGGAAGGCGTCGGTGGTGGCGTAGAGCACGGCCTGGCCCGGCCCCTCGGCCCGACCCACGCCGGTGATGTAGCCCCGGTGCTCGAGGAGGCGGACCACGCCGTCCACGTTGACGCCCCGCAGGGCGGCGATCTGGGCCCGGGACACCGGCTGCTTGTAGGCCACGATGGCCAGGGTCTCGAGGGCGGCGGCCGACAGCCGGGACGACACGCCCACATTGGCGAAGCGCTCCACGTAGGGGGCCAGGTCGGGGTGGGTCTGGATGCGGTAGCCCCCGGCGATCCGCACCACGTCGAAGCCGCGGTTGCCGTCCCGGCACGACGCCGCCAGCTCGTCGCACAGCGGGTCGATCTGCTCGACCGGCAGTTCGAGGAGCTCGGCCAACAGGCCGGTGGGCACCGGCTCCACCGCCACCATCAGGACGGCCTCGATGGCCCGGGCCTCGGCGGACAGTGCCACGGTCAGCCCTCGTACTCGTCGTACTGGCCGGCCCCGACCGACACCAGGTCCGGACCGCCCGGCACCCAGGCCACCTCCAGGTCCCCGAAGGTGTGCCCCTGGTCGAGGGAGACCCGGCCCTGCTTGCACAGCTCGAGCAGGGCCAGGAAGCGCACGATGATCTCGATGCGGCTGGTCAGGTGCCCGGTGAGGGCCCGGAACGTCGACCGACCGCCCAGGGCGGGCAGCCTCCGGGCCAGCTCCGACACCGCGTCGGCCACGGTGACCGTGTCCACCGTGACGTGGTACAGGTCGACCAGGGGGGCGGGCCGCTCGGCCGTGGCCCGCACGAAGGCGGCGGCCAGGTCGTCGGGGCTGACCCCCTCGAGGAGGTCGGGGCCGGTCACCGTGATGTCGAGGTCCACCCCGGCGGTGCGGGGCACCGACCTCGACGCCTGCTCGGCCAGCAGGGCGAAGGCGTCGGCGGCGGCGGCGTAGGCCTGGCACTCCAGCAGCCGGGCCAGCAGGAGGTCGCGCTCCTCCCAGCCGACCAGCTCCTCGTCGGGGTCGAGCTCGTCGTTCCCCGGCAGCAGCCGGCGCGACTTGAGCTCGATCAGCACGGCCGCGATGACCAGGAACTCCGACAGGGTCTGCAGGTCGACCGCCTCCCAGCTGGCCACCTCGGCCACGAAGGCGTCGACCACCGAGGCCAGGGGGATGTCGAACAGCTCGACCTGGTGGGTGGTGACCAGCTGGAGCAGCAGGTCGGCCGGGCCCTCGAAGGCGGGGGTGGAGACGGTGGCGGACACGACCACCGACCCTACCGGCTGGCCCGGGCCGCCTCGTGCATCCGGCCGGGCCGGTGGCGGGCGCACCGGAATGGCCGGCGGCGTGTCCCCGGGACCTACGATGACCTCCCATGTCCCGAGTTCTGTCCGGCCTGCAGCCCAGCGGCGACCTCCATCTGGGGAACTATCTGGGGGCGGTCCGCAACTGGGTGGCCGACCAGGATGTCCACGACGCCTTCTACTGCATCGTGGACCTGCACGCCCTGACCCTCGACATCGACCCGGCCGAGCTCAGGAGCCGCACCTACGAGACCGCCCTCGACCTGCTGGCCGCCGGCCTCGACCCCGAGCGCTGCACCCTGTTCGTCCAGAGCCATGTGACCGAGCACGCCCAGCTGGCCTGGCTGCTGGAGTGCACGGCCACCATGGGCGAGCTCGAGCGGATGACCCAGTTCAAGGAGAAGAGCGCCGGCCGGGACTCGGTGCGGGTGGGCCTGCTGACCTACCCGGTCCTGCAGGCCGCCGACATCCTCCTCTACGACGCCGAGCGGGTGCCGGTGGGCGACGACCAGCGCCAGCACCTCGAGCTGACCCGCGACCTGGCCCAGCGGTTCAACCACCGCTACGGGGAGACCTTCGTGGTGCCCGAGGCCGCCATCCCCACGGTGGGGGCCCGGGTCATGGACCTCCAGCACCCCGAGCGGAAGATGTCCAAGTCGGTCAACTCCCCCCTCGGGACCATCCTCCTGCTCGATCCCCCCGCCGAGATCGAGCGCAAGGTGAAGAAGGCCGTCACCGACACCGACGGCGAGGTCCGCTACGACCCCGGGGCGAAGCCGGGGCTGTCCAACCTGATCGAGCTGCTGGCCGTGGCCACCGACCGGTCCCCCACCCAGGTGGCCGAGGGGTACCAGCGCTACGGCGACCTGAAGGGCGACCTGGCCGAGGCCCTGGTGGCGCTGCTGGCCCCGGTGCAGGAGCGACGGGCGCGGCTGGCCGCCGACCCCGGCGCGGTCGGCGCGCTGCTGGCCACCGGCGCCGACAAGGCCCGAGCGGTGGCCTCGGCCACCTACCACCGGGCCGCCGGGGCCATCGGGTTGCTCGGGGCCGTCTAGCGGGTCACCCGCCCGGCCGGCCCGGCGGCACCCGCCGCCGCCGCCGGATCGAGGCCAGCTCGAACCCACCCGCCACCAGCACACCGACCGCACCCACCCCCGACAGGACCAGGCCGGCCACGACATCGCTGGGCAGATAGGTGAAGGTGACTCGGTAGTCACCGGGGCCCGGGAGCGCCACCTGCTGGACCAGTCCGTCCCGCTGCACCACGGCGGACCGGGCCGGACCGAGGATGGCGGTGCCGCCGTGCCGGGTCACCGGCCGGATGGTGGCGTGCCAGCCCTCGCCGTAGGTCACGCTCCGGACCAGCACGGCCGGTGCGGTGACGTGGACCGAGATGCGTGCCGCTCCCCCGGTGCCCGGGCCCGACGCCACCACCGAGCTCCCGGCCGGGGCGGCGGTGCCCCCCGGTCCGGTCACCCGGGCCCACCCGAGAGGTGCACGGAGCCGGAACACGCTGAAGGACCCGAACATCCCGACGAAGGTCCAGCGGGGTGGCACCACACCGAACTGCATCCGGCCGTCCAGGGCCACGTCGCCCCCCTGGACGGTGTCGGCGTCGGGGACGCCCACCACCGTGCTCGACGCCCGTGTTCCGGCCACCACGATGCCACCGGCCGGGGCCGGGTGGGCCAGGGTCACCGTCAGGGTCGCTCCGCCGGCCGTCCGACTCCCGAGGGTGCGTGAGGCGGCAGCGGGGGCCAGCCAGCGGGTCCCGCCCTGCGGGCCGACCAGGCCCACCCGGAGGGCGGCCGGCCCGGCCAGCACCGGCAGCTGGAACGAGCGGACGGTCAGGTCCGACCCGAAGTACCAGGTGCGCGCCGCTCCGCCGGCCAGGGTCACGGTGTCGGGCTGGGGCGATGGGCTCGGGGTGTAGGTGCCGCTCGGGTACTGGATCCCCTGTGGCGGCCCCGCCCGGGAGGACGGCGCCGAGGGGGCCGGGGTGACGAAGTACCCGGGCAGCGACAACAGGGTGGTGACGTTGAGCTCGCCCCAGACCGGGGTGGCCAGCGACTCGGGGTTGAGGTCCTCCTGGTAGTGGGCGCCGGTCACCGACGTGTAGGTGCCGTCGGTGAGGGCGGTGTACCCCTGGGCGCTGGGCAGCCGGCCGTAGAGGTTGAGGTCGGTCTGGCCCAGGGCCAGGAGCTGGCTGTCCTGGAGCTCGGCGGGGTCGTAGATGATGAAGCGGCCGTCCCCCACCAGGGACCGGAAGGCCGTCGACGCGGGCCCCGAGGCCAGGCCCTGCGCCTCGTGGATGGGGGGCACGACCACGAACACGTTGAACAGCACCAGGTCGACGGCGACCACGGCGGTGAGCAGGCGGCCCAGCGTCCGGGCGGTGAACCGTCGCCGTACGAGAACGGTCCAGGTGGCCCCCGCGGCCACGGCGACCTGGGCGGTGACCAGCACGGCCACCCGGTCGCGGACGATGGTGGACATGGGGTAGACGACGTCGAGGGCCCGCTGGAGGCCGGCGCCGTCGACCCACAGGGCGAGGCCCACCGCCGCCATCAGGGCCAGCGGCGCGGCGGTGACCACCACCTCGGCCCGTCCGCCCCGGTGCCACCGGCGGCGCAGGGTGGAGGGCTCGGGTTCGGTCCCGGCCCCGGTCCCGGTCCCGTGGCCCGGACGGTCGGCCAGCAGCAGGTGCACGAACCAGCCGGTCAGGACGGCCAGGGCGGCGTCGACGAGCAGGATGTTGCGGTTGAGGAGGCGCTCGCTCCGGATGCCGGGAATGGCGTACAGGACGTGGCCGAAGGGGGTGTCACCCCCCAGGGCGCACAGGACGCCGACCACCAGGATCACGTACCAGACCCACCACTGGCGGGCCTCGGGCCGGGTGCGCCAGCGCCGGAGGAGCAGGGAGCCGGCGGCGATCAGGGCCAGGACGCCCACGTAGCTGGTGACCTCGGGGAAGTTGTAGCTGCCGGCGTACCCACCCGGGACGTTCTGGGCCGTGCCCAGCACGAACGGGGACACCAGCAGGCTGACCAGCTTGTAGTTGAGGGAGCCGCTGGAGAAGTAGGCGTAGCTGGTGGCCCCCCGCTGGGACTGGGACAAGAAGGTCAGGCCCGGGAGCCACTGGGCGCCGCCGAGGGCGATGCCCCCGGCCAGACCGGCCACGATCCCGACCACCGAGGTGGCCAGGGCCCGCCGGGCGTCCCGCCCGAGCAGCCCTTCGCCCACCAGCCGTCCGACGGCGTAGATGGCCACCAGCACCCCGCTGTCGATGGTGGCCTCGGAGTTCCCGGTCAGGAGGGCCAGGCCGAGGGAGACCGCCAGCACCAGGGCCCAGGCCCGGGCGCGGTCCACCCGGGGCACGGCCGCCCCCGTCCCCGCCCCGGCCGTGCCGCCCGCCTCCGCCCGGGTCCGAGGTCGGGTCAGCCCGTGGACGGCCACCAGCATCCAGGGGAGCCACGAGGCGCCCCCGATGAGGTCGATGTGGACCATCTGGCTGGTCATGTAGCCGGCGAAGGCGAAGGTGACGGCCCCGAGGGTGGCCGCGGTGGTGCCGAGAGGCTGGCGCCGGAGGAAGAGGTACATGCCGGCCAGCGCCACGTCGTAGGTGAGGATCAGGTTGACGCTCCAGGCCGTGAACAGCGGGAGTACGGCGGTCAGCCAGGTGACCGGGTAGGCCGCCCCGGCGTTGAACCCGGCCAGCAGGGGTGTCCCGCTGAAGAGGTACGGGTTCCACAGCGGCAGCGTGCCGTGGTCCAGGTCCGTGCCCACCAGGGCCCGCATGGGCAGGTTCTGGATCAGGTTGTCCCCGGTCAGCCACGTGAACCCGACGAGTTGGGGGCCGACCACCACCACCACCGGGACCAGCAGTGCCACCACCATGCCCGGGTGGGTGCGGACCCAGGCGAGGACCCGCCCGGGCACGGCGTGGCCCGGGGCGTCGCCCGCGCCGGGTGCCGGGGTGTGGGTGTCGGTGGCGGTGCCGGCCGTCACGTCGGAGGGTGCACGCAGGCGGCGGAGCGAGTGCGGCGAGGAGGCTGCCCCCGTCGGTCGTTGCGATGACCCGGTGGACGGGGCGTCACGCGAGGAAGCTCGACCACCAGCTGACGACGTGGCCGATCAACTGGGACCACTCGTTGTGGAAGAGCAGGATCAGGATGAAGGGCAGGAACATCAGAAACGGCTGCAGCCGGTAGTACTCCGGGAGCCAGCGTGCCGGCAGGAAGCGCTCGAGTACCGAGGCGCCGTCCAGGGGCGGGCACGGGATGAGGTTGAACACGCCCAGCACGATGTTGGCGAAACCGGCGATGAAGATGATCTGGCTGAGGAGGCTGGGTGGGTAGTACCCGGCACCCACCGCCGCCCGGGACAGGGGAGACGCCGTGGCCACGAAGAGGACGCCGAGCAGTGCGGCCAGGGCGAAGTTGGTCAGCGGGCCGACCAGCGACACGATGACGGTGTGGTTGCGCGGGCTGCGCAGCCGGTTGGTGCTGACCGGCACCGGCTTGGCCCAGCCGTAGGCGCCGATGCCTGACAGGGACAGGACCGCGGGCACCAGCAGCGTTCCCACCGGGTCGACGTGCTTGATGGGGTTGAGGGTCAGCCGGCCGGCCCGCTTGGCCGTGTCGTCGCCGAAGGCCAGGGCCACCACCCCGTGGGACAGCTCGTGGAGGATGATGGACGGGACCAGGACCAGGAAGTAGATGATCTCGAACCGGCTCAGCTTGTGGGTGCGCAGCAGGATGGCGATCAGGGCCAGGGCCACCACCACGATGATGATGGTGCGCTGGTCGGTCTGGAACCGGCGGCGGGGCGGTCGGGAGCCCGGGGCCGGCCCCGTGAACGCCATCAGTCTGCGGTCCCGCTCAGGGCCGGCTGGCGTGGTGGATGCAGAATCGGGTGGACGGCATGGCCTCCAGCCGGGCCGGCTGGATGGCCTCACCGCAGACCTCGCAGGTGCCGTAGTGGCCCGCCTCGAGCCGGGCGATGGCCTCGTCCACCTCTTCCAGCGACTCCCGCAGCTGTAGGGCCAGCACCTCGGCCTCGCCGCGCTCGGCCGTCACTTGGCTGGAGTCGGCGAAGTTGGGGTCGTAGTCCAGTCCCCCGCCTCGCCCGTCGGCGAAGCCCAGCTCGGCCAGCTCGGCCTGGAGGTGGTGGCGCTCGACGTCGAGCAGCCGACGGTAGTCCGTCGTCGGCGGATTGCTGGTGGGGGCGTCGCTCGGCACGGGTCGATCCTACTTGAGCTGGGACGCAGCGGCTCGCGGGTGGGCGGCCAGGTAGGACGAGCGCAGGTGGTCCTGGCTGAGCTTGGTGTAGATCTGGGTGGTGGCGATGGACACGTGGCCCAGGACCTCCTGGACCACCCGGATGTCGGCACCGTGGGCCAGCATGTGGCTGGCGCACGAGTGGCGGAGCACGTGCGGGCTGACCACGTCCCCCAGCCCCACCCGCTGGGCGTGGTGGGTGACGATGGCCCAGGCCCCCTGGCGGCTGAGGCGTCCGCCCCGGGTGTTGATGAAGACCGCCTCGGCGTCGGAGCGCCGCCGCCACCGGTCGGGCTCCAGCCGCGGACGTCCCGAGGGCCCCAGCCACCGGTCGACGGCCAGGCGGGCCGGCCCCCCCAGCGGCACCAGCCGCTCCTTGGCCCCCTTTCCGAAGACTCGCAGGAGGCCGTCGTCGCCCTGGAAGTCCATGAGCGAGAGGCCGACCACCTCGGAGATCCGGGCCCCGGTGCCGTACAGCAGCTCCAGCAGGGCGCGGTCGCGGAGCGCGGTGGGGCCGTCCCCGCTGACCGAATCCAGAAGCATGACCACCTGCTCCTCGTCGAGGGCCTTGGGCAGCCGCCGCGGCAGCCGGGGAGACCGCACATCGACGGTGGGGTCGGCCCGGAGTACCCCCTCGCTGACCAGGAACCGGTAGAGGCCCCGCAGGGCGGTGGTCGACCGGGCCATCGAGGCGGGGGTGCGACCCTGGGAGCGCAGGTCGGCCAGGTGCCGTTCGACGGCGTCGGTCGAGGCGCCCACCGGGTCGACCCCGGCCTGTTCGGCCCACGCCTCCCAGGTGGCGATGTCACGGCGGTAGGCCAGGAGCGTGTTGCGCGACCGGCCCTTCTCCACCGCCAGCCACGACAGGTACTCCTCGGCCCCCTCGGACAGCGGGAGGTTCATGGTCGGCCGGCGTCGAGCCTCCGCCGGGCCAGTCCCACCCCGAGGATGGTGATGGCGTCGACGACGGTGCCGTCGTCCACCGAGCCGTCGAACCGGTCCAGCGGGACCTCGACGATCCGCATGTAGCCCTCTTCGATGCCCTGCCGGTCGAGGGGGACGGCGTGGAGCCCGGTGGCCAGGTACACCGAGGAGACCTCGTCGCAGAAGCCCGGCGTGACCAGGCAGCGGGTGAGCAGCGTCAGGTCGTCGGCGGTGTAGCCCACCTCCTCGGCCAGCTCCCGACGCGCCGTGGACTCAAGGGCCTCGCCGGCCACGTCGCAGGTCCCGGCCGGCACCTCGAGGACCCAGCGGTCGACGGCCGGCCGGTACTGGTGGACGAGGACCACCGTGCCGGCGTCGGTGACGGGCACCACGGCCACCGCCCCGGGGTGGCGGACCACGTCGCGGTCGAAGGGCGTGCCGGCGGGATCGAGGAAGGTCGAGCGGTAGAGGGCGATGGCCCACCCGCGGTGGACCAGGGTCTCGTCGACGGGCCGGAAGTGCGGCAGGTCGGCCCCGGGGCCACCACCGCCCCCCGGCCCCTCAGCCGACGGCACCGATGTCGATCAGCCGGGGGTCGCGTCCCTCGGCCCGGACCAGGGCCGCGCCCACCAGCTCGCGGAAGAGCGGGTGGGGCCGGTCCGGGCGGCTCTTGAACTCCGGATGGGCCTGGGTGCCGACCCAGAAGGGATGGCCCGGGAGCTCGATGAACTCGACGAGCCGGTTGTCCGGCGAGGTGCCCGAGCAGACCAGGCCCACCTCCTCCAGGGTCCGGCGGTAGCGGGGGTTCACCTCGTAGCGGTGCCGGTGCCGCTCCGAGACCACCTCGGTCCCGTAGGCCCGGGCCACCTGGGACCCGGGCACCAGCCGGGCGCTGTAGGACCCCAGGCGCATGGTGCCCCCCTTGTCCACCACGTCGTTCTGGTCGTCCATCAGGTCGACCACCGGATGGCGGGTGGTGGCGTCGAACTCCCGGGAGTTGGCCCCCTCCAGGCCGGCCATCGACCGGGCCGCCTCGATGATCATGACCTGGAGCCCGAGGCACAGCCCGAGGAGCGGGAGCTCGTGCTCGCGGGCGTAGTGGGCGGCGGCGATCTTGCCCTCGACCCCCCGCTCGCCGAACCCGCCCGGGATGACCAGGCCGTCGAAGCCCCGGAGGCCGTCGTGGTGGAGCAGGTCGGGGACGGTGGCCGCCTGGATCCACTCGACCTCCACCTTGGCACCCCAGTGGAAGCCGGCGTGCCGGAGCGACTCGACCACCGAGAGGTAGGCGTCGGGCAGGTCGACGTACTTGCCGATGATGCCGATCCGGACCGGGCGGACCGCCGCGTCGACCTGGTCGACCAGCGCCTCCCAGTCGGTGAGGTCGATGGGGTGGGACGCCTCGTCGATCCGGAGGATGCTCAGGATGTAGCGGTCGAGGCCCTCCTCGTGGAGGACCAGGGGGATCTGGTAGATGTTGTCGGCGTCGACGGCGGAGACCACCGCCTCGATGGGGACGTCGCACAGCAGCGAGATCTTGCGCTTCAAGTCCTCGGAGATCATCCGGTCCGACCGGCACACGATGACATCGGGTTGGATGCCCTGGCTCCGCAGGTCGGTGACCGAGTGCTGGGTGGGCTTGGTCTTCTGCTCGCCCGAGGGCCGGAGGTAGGGCACCAGGGTGAGGTGCACGTAGCAGACGTTGTCCCGGCCGACGTCCCGCCGGAACTGGCGGATGGCCTCGATGAACGGGAGGATCTCGATGTCGCCGACCGTCCCGCCGATCTCCACGATGACCACGTCGACGTCCTCGGTGCCCAGCTCCTTGACCCGCTTCTTGATCTCGTCGGTGATGTGGGGGATCACCTGGACCGTCTTGCCCAGGTAGTCGCCCCTCCGCTCCTTGGCGATGACCGACGAGTAGATCCGCCCGGTGGTGGCGTTGGAGTTCTTGTGCAGGTTCTCGTCGATGAATCGCTCGTAGTGGCCGAGGTCGAGGTCGGTCTCCCCTCCGTCCTCGGTGACGAAGACCTCGCCGTGCTCGAAGGGGTTCATGGTGCCCGGGTCGACGTTGATGTAGGGGTCGAGCTTGCACATGGTGACCCGGAGCCCGCGGCACTTGAGAAGGCGTCCCAGCGAGGAGGCGGTCAGGCCCTTGCCGAGGGAGGACGACACGCCGCCGGTGAAGAAGATGAACTTGGTGTCCCGCCGGGTCGCCGACCGGGGGCCGCCGGTGGCGAGGGGTGGATCGTCCGGCGGCTGTCCCCTGAAGGGTTCCTGCGGGCCGTCCATGTCGGGCACCCGATGAGGCTAGCGGATGCGCGTGGCCCATCGTGCGGACCTCAGTGGTGGCGCGGTGCCACGGGGCTGCCGGGGCCGGCCGGGGCCGGTCGGGCCGAACCGTCAGGCCGTGGCGTCGGCGGTGGCCGTCCCGTCCAACAGCTCGCGGGCGTGCTTCCGGGCCGATGCGCTGTCCGGCCGCCCCGACAGCATCCGGCTGAGCTCGGTCACCCGGGCCTCGTCGTCGAGGAGGGTCACCACCGAGGTGGTCCGGCCGGCCCGCTCCTGCTTGCGCACCTCGATCTGGTGGTCGGCCTGGGAGGCCACCTGGGCCAGATGGGTCACCACGAGCACCTGGCCATGGCGGCCCAGTCCGGCCAGTGCGGCTCCCACGGCCGTGGCGGCTGCACCTCCGACCCCGGCGTCGACCTCGTCGAAGACCATGACCCCGGCGCCCTCGGAGATGGCCAGCCGGATGGCCAGCATGACCCGGGCCAGCTCCCCTCCTGACGCCGCCTTGGCCAGCGGTTGGAGCGGCTCGCCGGGATTGGCCCCCAGCAGGAACACCACGTGGTCGGCCGGACCGTCACCCTCCACCGTCACCGAGAACCGGGCCGACGGCATGGCCAGCGTCTGGAGCGTCCTGGTGACAGCGGCGGCCAGCTCCGGCGCACGGGCCCGCCGCTGCACGGCCACCGCCTCCTCGGCCGTGCCCACCTCGGCCCGGGCCTCCCGGAGCCGGTCCTCCAGCGCGGCGGCCCGCTCCTCCTCGCCGGCCAGTGCCGCCATCCGGGCCCGGGCCTCGTCGGCGAAGGCCGACACCTCGCCCAGGGTGTCCCCGTACTTGCGGGTCAGCTGATGGAACAGCTGGCGTCGGGCCCGGACCTCCTCGAGCCGGGCCGGATCGTCCTCCCAGGTCTCCACCACGGACCGCAGCTCGGTGGCCAGGTCGGCCAGCTCGGCCATGACCGAGCGCAGCCTCGACTCCAGGGGGGCCAGGGGGACCCGACCGGCCAGCGCCTGGGACGCCCCGGCCAGCCGGTCGAGTGCCGCCGCGCCGTCCTCGGAGCCCGAGACGAGGCCCAGTGCCTCGGCGGCCGCCTGACGGTGGGCCGACGACGCGGCCAACCGGTCCTCTTCCGCCTCGAGCCGGGCGTCCTCGTCGGGGTCCTCGATGGCGGCACGGTCGATCTCGTCCACCTGGTACCCGAGGAGGTCGGCCTCGCGGGCCCGTGACCGGGAGTCCCCACCGAGCTGGGCCAGTTCGTCGGTCAGCGCGGCCAGGTGGAGGCGGGCCTCCTCCATGGCCGACAGGTCGATGTGTCCGAAGGCGTCGAGGGCACGGCGCTGGGCGTCCACGTGCACCAGGGCCTGGTGCTGGTGCTGTCCGTGGAGCTCGATGCGTCCGGCGGCCGCCTCGGCCAGCGCGCCCACGGTGGCCATGCGGCCGTCGATCCAGGCCTTGGACCGGCCCGCACGCGCCACTGATCGGGCCAGGACCAGATCCTCGCCGGCGCTGTCGGTGCCGTCGCGGTCGGTGCCCTGCTCGATGCCGTCCGCCGGCACCAGCCGGAACCGGCCCTCGACCATGGCCTCGTCGGCCCCCGCCCGCACCACCGAGGAGTCGGCGCGGCCACCGAGCAGGAGGCTGAGCGCCTCGACCACCAGCGTCTTGCCGGCCCCCGTCTCGCCGGTCAGTGCCGTCATGCCCGGCTGCAGGGCGATGGTGACGTCGTCGATGACCCCGAGGTTGCGGACGCGGAGCTCGACCAGCACGGGAACCACGTCGACCGCCACCCCGGGTTCGTCCCCTACCGGTCGGCCAGGTGGAACTTGGCCCGCAGGATGGCGTGGAAGTCACTCGACCCGTTGGTCACCAGTCGGGCCGGCTGGTCGCCTTCGCGGCACTCGACGGTGGATCCGGGCTCGAGGACGGCGATGGAGATGCCGTCGACGACCAGGACGGCCGACCGCGGCTCGAGGATCTCGAGCTGGAGGCGCTCGGCGGGATCGAGCACCAGCGGCCGGTCGAAGAGCATGTGCGGCGAGACCGGTGTCACCACGATGGCCCGGAGGCGCGGTGACAGCACCGGCCCGCGGGCGGACAGGTTGTAGGCGGTCGACC
>Ga0302154_10003158_pt1 | contig 12128 bp, 10 predicted proteins | sample I_Bog_N2_3_FD_193507 | JGI IMG/M metagenome (GOLD analysis project Ga0302154, IMG submission 193507) | Peat permafrost microbial communities from Stordalen Mire near Abisko, Sweden - I_Bog_N2_3 | ecosystem: Environmental > Terrestrial > Soil > Wetlands > Peat | place: Sweden: Abisko, Stordalen...
CACGACTCAGGCAGTGGCGCCGGGCACCAGCGCACCCGTTGACATGCAGGAGCCGCCCGCCGAGGTGAAGCCGACCTGGCGCGGCTGGATCCACGCCGGAACATTCCCGCTCGCGATCGTGCTGGGTGTCATCCTCATCGTTCTCGCCGACGGCGTCGCCGCGAAAGTGTCATCCGCGATCTTTGTCCTGACGGCACTGCTGCTGTTCGGTAACTCGGCGCTGTACCACCGGCTGAACTGGAAGCCGAGAACCCGCGTGCTCCTCAAGCGCATCGACCACGCCAACATTTTCCTGCTCATCGCGGGGTCGTACACGCCGCTCACCGTGCTCTGCCTTACGCAGCCTCACCAGACGATCCTGCTGGCGATCATCTGGGGCGGAGCGGGACTCGGCGTGCTCTTCCGTGTCTTCTTCATCCGCGCGCCACGATGGCTCTATGTGCCGCTGTATGTCCTGCTCGGATGGGCTGCGCTCATCTTCATCGTCGACTTCTTCGATGCGAACGCGATAACCATGACGCTCATCCTCGTCGGCGGACTTTTCTACACCGCGGGCGCGGTCGTCTATGGACTGAAGAGGCCCAACCCTTTCCCCGGGAAGTTCGGTTTTCACGAGATCTTCCACACGTTCACCCTGCTGGCGTTCCTGAGCCACTGGGTGGGCATCCTGCTCATCGCCACGCACCCGCCGGTCTAGCCTCGCGGTCAGCTCCGCTGGCAACTGGGTGGGACAAGTGGATGGGCAAGTCGATGGCCAAGTGGGTGGGCAAGTCGATGGCCAAGTGGGTGAGCAACCCTGCGGGAAGCCCGCGCACGACCCTGACCGGGTTGGCGGGAGAAACAGCCAAGTCCTGACCGGGTTGGCGGGAGAAACAGCCAAGTCCCGACCGGGTTGGCGGGAGAAACAGCCAAGTCCCGACCGAGTTGGCGGGAGAAACTGTGTCGCGGCGGGAGTCGTTACTCCCGCCGGGTAGCTGCTTCTCCGTCCATAGCGTGCAGGATCTCCCGCCGTAAGGATGGACGGGGATAGGCGAGGCGCTAGGGCTGCTGCCGCGTTGGCTTCGGCCGCCCGCGATTTGCCTTACGCGCCGCCGCCGCCGCGGCGGCGTCTGCGGCAGCCTGCTCCTCCTCGAGCTTGATGCGCACCTCCTCGCGGTAGCGCGAACGGCGGATGCGACGGGTCATATCGAGAAGTAGCAGGATGGTCACGATCCCCACCGCGAGGATCGCGATGAATCCCCAGACCCCAGGGGTGATCAGGTTCGGGTCGCCCGTGTAGTCGGGGAACGGTGTCGGTGACGGTGTCGACGGCGACAGGAACGGAACCGGCGACAGGAACGGAACGTGCGACAGGAACGGAACCGGCGACAGGAACGGAACGTGCGACAGGAACGGAACGTGCGACAGGAACGGAACCGGCGACAGGAACGGAACGTTCGACAGGAACGGAACCTGCAGCAGCCGCTCTGGCGACACAGGAACTGACAGGGACAGGACAGCGGGAAGGCTCATGCCGACTCCTCGGGTTTCGTGATCGGCGGGGCACTAGTCATGGGAAACACCGTCATCCAGCACGCCCGCGAACAGGTCGGTTTCGGGAAGCTCGGTCTCCACGACCGAATCGGCGAGCTGGAAATCCTCGGTCGGCCAGATCTCGCGCTGCAACTCGTTCGGCCACCGGAAGAACGTGCTGTCAGGTGAAACCTGGCTCGCGTGCGAAAGAAGCGCGCGGTCGCGCACCTCAAGAAAATCGCCGACAGGAACGTGCGTCGTGGTGACATCCGGCTGGTCGAACCGGCCCCTCAGCTCATCCATCTGCTTGACGATTTCGCCATCGGGGTCCCGCACACGCACGACCTCATAGATGGCCTGGATGCGGGGGGCATTGAAAATGTGGTCGTAGTAGGTTTTCTGCACTCGCCAGGCAGGGCCGGCATCCGGATACCGGGCCGGGTCGGCCGCCGCGTCCCGCGCGTAAACCGAGATCTCGTGGGTGCGCACATGGTCGGGATGCGGATAGCCACCGTTCTCGTCATAGGTCACCAGAACCTGCGGGCGAAACGAGCGGATGACACGCACGAGAGGCTCAGCAGAGATGTCGAGAGGGATCGACGCGAACGAGTTAACCGGCTCGGGCTCACCGTCTTCGGGCCAGCCGGAGTCGACATACCCGAGCCACCGGTGCTCGATCCCGAGCACGGCAGCCGCGTTGCGCATCTCAATGCGTCGTAGACCGGTCAGGTCTCGACCCGCCATGGCACGGGCCGCCGCATCCAGCGATGCGTTGAGAACCCTTCCCGCTTCGCCGCCCGTGCAGGACACCACCATGACCTCCGCGCCCCGGCTGCGGTAGTAGGCGAGAGTTCCGGCGCCCTTGCTCGACTCGTCGTCGGGATGCGCGTGCACCGACAGCAGTCGCAGTGTCACCAAACTCCTAGGGAATAGCCAATAGCCTGTAAGCGGACGTAGGTACGGACCCTTGGCCGCACTCGTCCAAGACTAATCGCAGGAGTTGAACGTGTCGGCAAGCGACCTGAACGAGCGCTATGGGCGCACTGTGAATCGGCGTCGCCGCAATCTCATCTTCGCCATCGGATTCGGTGCCGCGATCGTGATCGTTTTCGCCGCCTGGGCTGTCTGGGGCGGCCTTTTCGTACCGGGAGCATCCATCGACACCGAGGACGTCGGCAACAGCAGGGTCAGCGCAAACCAGATCCTGGTGCGCTGGGAAATCTCGGAAAATCCGGGTACGCATGCGGAATGTGCTGTCCAGGCGCTCGACCAGAACTTCGGGATCGTGGGGTGGAAGATCGTCACGGTACCTCCCTCGCAGCAGAGCTCGCGAACACTCTCCACGATTGTGCGGACTGCACAACCCGCGGTCTCCGGGTTGATCTACCTGTGCTGGCCGACTTAAGCTGGCATATTCGCGGCTGCACTGCGTGAAGCAGTCCGCACCATCCTTGAGGACCGGCCAGCTCTGGCCGGTCTCATTCTTTGAGATTCCCGAACTCTGAGATCTACGTATTGGAGAGACATGTCAGACACCAGCGTTACCTGGCTTACCCAGGATGCGTTCAACCGGCTGACCGCTGAGCTCGAGCAGTTGAGCGTCGAGGGTCGAAACGAGATCGCGAAGAAGATCGAGGCGGCCCGCGAAGAGGGTGACCTGAAAGAGAACGGCGGCTACCACGCGGCCAAAGAGGAGCAGGGCAAGATCGAGGCGCGCATCCGCGTGCTCACCCAGCTGCTCCGCACCGCCACGGTTGGTGATGCCCCCGAGAGCCACGGCGTCGTCGAGCCGGGAACCGTCGTGACCGCCAACATTCAGGGCGAGAAGTCCACGTTCCTGGTGGGCAATCGTGAGATGGCCGCGGGCAGTGACCTCGATGTCTACAGTGAGGCGAGCCCCCTCGGCACCGCCATCATTGGCCTGAAGATCGGCGAGTCCAAGACGTATACAGCGCCCAACGGCAAGTCCATCGCCGTCGAAATCCTCGGGGTCGAGACCTTCCAGCCGTAGCCGTTGACCTAGTTGGCCCCTGCGGCGGGAGATACCGCACGCCGCGGGCGGAGATACCGGCACGCGGCGGGAGTAGTAACTCCCTCCGCGAGACAGTTTCTCCCGCCGCTCAGGTGGACGCGCCCGTAAGGCGGTACCGCGCCAACGGGCTCCGCTGCCAAAACTGGCCCCTTCGGCGGGAGATACGGCACGCCGCGGGCGGAGATACCGGCACGCGGCGGGAGTAGTAACTCCCTCCGCGAGAAAGTTTCTCCCGCCGCACAGGTGGACGCGCCCGTAAGGCGGTACCGCGCCAACGGGCTCCGCTGCCAAAACTGGCCCCTGCGGCGGGAGATACGGCACGCCGCGGGCGGAGATACCGGCACGCGGCGGGAGTAGCAACTCCCTCCGCGAGACAGTTTCTCCCGCCAACCCTGTTGAGGCCGCCAACCCGGTTGAGGCAGCCTGCCGGTTGAGGCAGCCAGCCCTAGAAGTCGACGCGCGGGTTGAATCCAGCCTCACGGAGATTGTGGATGACCAGCTCCGCGTGCTCAGGACCGCGGGTCTCGATGTGCAACTCGAGCTCGACCTCGCTGATCTGCATCCCGCTTCCGTGCCGTGTGTGCAACACCTCGACCACGTTGGCGTTGGATGCTGCGACGATCTCGGCGGTGCGGGCAAGCTGGCCGGGGCGATCCGGCAGGGGAATGCGGAGCTTCAGGTAACGCTCGGAGGCTGCAAGCCCGTGGCTGATGATGCGCTCCATCACGAGCGGGTCGATGTTGCCACCGGACAGGATGGCGACCGTTGTTCCGCTGTGCTGCACCTTGCCTGCGAGAATTGCCGCGACCCCGACCGCACCCGCCGGTTCGACGACCATCTTGGCGCGCTCCAGCAGTACAAGTAACGCGCGCGCGATGTCGTCTTCTTCGACGGTGATGACCTCGTCGACGACATCCCGGATGATTTCGAAGTTGATGGTTCCCGGCTTACTGACCGCGATTCCGTCGGCGATGGTGGGCGCGATCTTAATCTCGGTGGGCTCCCCCGCGATGAGGGAAACCGGGTACGCGGCAGCGTTGGCGGCCTGCACCCCGATGATCCGCACCGTGCGACCGGTTGCGGCAGCCTTCTGCTTGACCGCGCTCGCCACTCCGGAGATGAGTCCGCCGCCTCCGATGGGCACCAGGATGGTGTCGACGTCGGGGAGCTGCTCCAGGATTTCGAGCCCGAGCGTTCCCTGCCCGGTCACCACATCCCGGTGATCGAACGGGTGGATGAATACTGCACCGGTCTCCCGCGCGAACTCGGCCGCCGCACGCAGCGTCTCATCCACGACGTTGCCACTGAGTTCGACGTCGGCACCGTATTCCTTGGTGGCGGACAGCTTGGGCAGGGCGACGCCGACGGGCATGAAGATGGTCGAGCGGATGCCCAGCTGGCGTGCCGCGAACGCGACCCCCTGCGCGTGGTTGCCTGCGGACGCCGCAACGACTCCGCGCGCTTTGTCCTCCTCGCTGAGGTGTACGAGCCGGTTGTAGGCTCCGCGGATCTTGTAGGAGCCGGTGCGCTGAAGGTTCTCGCACTTCAGCCACACGTCGGAGCCGAGAACCTCGGACAGTGACCGCGAGCTTTGCATCGGTGTCTCGTCGATGACGGCCGCGACCGTGGTGCGGGCCGTTTCGAACTCCGCAAGGGTTGGGCCGGGGATCACGTCGTCGCTGGTGCCCACGGCGACTGCCTCACTCACTGCTCACGCTCACTCACTGCTCACGACATCCCTCGATTCGGTGCGCACCCCGGTGTGCCAGTCCCCGCCCGCGAGGTACAGCACCATGACGTTCACGACTGCGACAAGCGGCACGGCGAATAGTGCGCCCGGGATTCCTGCGACGAACGATCCCGCCGCGACCGCGAATACCACGGCGAGTGGATGCACCTTCACGGCGCTTCCGGTGATGAATGGATGCAGGAAGTTGCCTTCGAGGATGTGCGTACCGAGCACGATGATGAGCATGATCAGCGCCGTGAACGGGCTGTCGTAGACGAGCGCGATGACGACGGCAAGGGCGCCGCTGACGATGGCGCCGACGATCGGAACGAAGGATGCGAGAAAGACCACGATCGCGATGGGGAGCGCGAGCGGGAGCCCCAGCAGCCAGGCACCGACGCCGATGACGACGGCATCGACGGCCGCGACCAGGAGCTGCACCCGGATGAAGACAGTGAGTGTCAGCCATCCGCGGTCGCCGGCGCCGGTCAGCGCCGCCCGGGTTCGGCGCGGGAACAGTCGAACCACCCAGCTCCAGACGCGCCGGCCATCGAGCACAAGGAAAACTGTTGCGAAGATTGTCAACAGGAGGCCGGTGACGAGACTTCCTGCGGTCTTGGCGACTGTGCCGGCGCCGGTAGTCAGGGCACCGCTTTGCTGTACTGCGGTCGCGAGCTGGTTGACGTAGGCCGTGTACTGGGCCTTGTTGATGTTGAAGGGCGGTGCCGCCAGGAACGACTGGAAGTGGGAGTACGCGGTGATGGACTGTTTCTCGAGGTTCGAGAGTCCGTGACGCACCTCGAGCACGACGACAAAAATGAGTCCGGCGATGATGACGACGGCGAGCACCAGGGCGACCAGCACGGCCAGCCAGCGTGGCCAGTGGTGCCGGATCAGGAACGCGCGGAACGGCACAAGCAGGGCTGAGATCAGCATCGCGATCAGGAACGGCACCACGATCTCGCGAAGGTTGATCACGAGGAGCCCGAATACGACGAGTACGGCGACGATGGCGAGGATGCGCCAGGCCCACTGCCCGGCGACCTCCACGGGGAGCGGAATGGCTTCCTCCACCGCGCGTTTGCGATCGGGACCGGTGACCGGTCGTCGGGTTGCCGTCTCCGGCGACGTGGCGCGCGGCCTCCAGAGTTTCATCGGTTCAGTCTAGAACCTGCGCCTGCATGGCCCGGTTCGGGCCCGGCTCCCGTCAGTCGCGAGGGAGCACGGATACCGGGGACCCTTTCAACCTCAGGGTGACGGCATCGCCCGGTTCGTGACGGTCGCCGACCTCATGCTGCACCGCGACGATCGTGTCGTCGGCGAGGCGCACCTGGGTGCGGCGGAAGCTTCCCAGGAAGCTCGAGGTCACGACCGTTCCGGCCAAGCCAGTGTCCCCGCTCACGCTGGCGGCAATCCCGAAATCTTCCGGACGGATCATCGCGAACACTGGGCCGTCGGCCGGCGACTCCCCCAGCAACTGCAGTTTCGTGCCGTAGACGGTGACCTCGTGGCCGGCGACCGATGCGGGCACCCGATTGCTGAGTCCGACGAAGTTGGCGACGAACGCCGTCGCGGGTGCCGTGTAGAGCTCCTCAGGCGTGCCGATCTGCTCGATGTTGCCTGCGTTCATGACGGCGACCCGGTCGGCGACGGCGAGCGCCTCCTCCTGGTCGTGGGTGACGAACAGCGTGGTGATGCCAAGCTCGGTCTGGATGCGTCGGATCTCGTCGCGAAGCTGCACGCGCACCTTGGCGTCGAGCGCCGACAGCGGCTCGTCGAGGAGCAGCACTCGGGGCCGGGTCACGAGCGCACGAGCGAGCGCGACACGCTGCTGCTGGCCTCCCGACAGCTGGTGGGCGTAACGTTCGCCGAGGTGACCGAGGCCGACCATCTCGAGGGCTTCGGCGCTGCGGCGGGCGCGCGCGGCGGCATCCACTTTGCGCATCCGCAAACCGAATTCGACGTTCTCGAGCACGGTCATGTGTGGGAACAGGGAGTACGACTGGAAGACCATCCCGATGTCCCTCTTGTTCACGGGTACGTCGGCGACGTCCTCGCCGTCGATGAGGATGCGTCCGCTCGTGACCTGCTCCAGGCCCGACAGGGAGCGCAGCACGGTGGTTTTTCCGCACCCGGACGGACCGAGAAGTGCGATGAACTCTCCGGGCTTCATGGTGAGGTCCACCCCGGTGAGTGCGAGTTGTCCCGCAAACGCCTTGGTGACGTCGATCAGCTGCACGGTTGCGCCCTCGCGGGCCACGTAGGTTGCGGCGGTGTCTGTGGTGATGATGGCGGTCATGAGACGGTGCCCTTTCGGCTGGAGGTTGGCACGCCGGCGACGGCAGCTTTGGAAGTAGCGAGTCGGCCCTGCCGGCGGCCCCCGGGTCGCGGGCCGCGAATGGTTCCCGCGCGGCTGATCACGACCAGGAGCACGAAGACGAAGAGCAGGGCGAAGACGGCGAAGATGACACCGACATAGGGGTCGGTCTGCTGGATCAGCAGCAGGGCGGTCTGGAAGGTGGTCTGTGACAGGAACGAGGCGATCGTGTATTCACCGAGCACCACTGCGACCGTCAGAAGGACCGATGACAGGATGCCCCTTCGCAGGTTCGGGAGGATGACCCGCCAGAGCACGGATGCCCAGCTGGCGCCAAGCGAGCGGGCCGCTTCGCTCATGATGGTCACGTCGATCGCGGCGAGGTTTGCGGCGATCGGCCGGAACGCGTACGGCAGCACGATGACCCCGATGGCGAAGGCAAGCGTGTAGGGCGTACTTCCAAAGATCTGCGCCACCACCTGGTAGGCGGGGATGAAGCCGACCACGAGAACGACCGTTGGGATGGTGATCGGGATGAGGCAGATGAACTCGAGGATTTTGCGGAGTTGGGGAAACTTGAGTTCGATCAGGATCATCGTCGGCAGCAGCAGCACGAGCACGATCAGCACCGTGAAAACGGCGATGACGATCGAGTTCTGCACTCCTTGGAACAGCGGGTCGTAGGTCGACTCGTTGGCCGGGTTGAAGACGTCGAGGTAGTGCTGCAACCCATAGGTTTGCACGCCCTTGACCGGCTGGCCGATGCGCAGGGTGTACTGGATCATCGCCAGGATGGGTGTCAGGAAGACGATCGCCGTGATGATGAGAATGATGTTGCGCGTGGTCTTCGATGGCTCGGCGCCGAACCGCGGCGCGCTCATCGGCGCCACCTCGACGCGCGACGTTCGAGAGCCGAGTACGCGACCATCACGATGACCATCACGACGACCATCGCGAGGGCCTCGACGCCGGCCGTATTGGCTTTGCCGATGACGGTCTCACTCACCAGTGCCGTTTTGATGTCGAGCGAGATCAGACCGCCCTGGCTGATGAGGGCTGCCGCGGTGGCGTACGAGGAGAATGCGTTGGCGAAGAGCAGGATGACGCTGGCGAAGAACGCGGGGGCCAGGATCGGCATCGCGATCTTCGTCCAGTAGGTGACGCGCGTTCCGCCGAGTGTGGCGTTGGCCTCTCCCCACGTTGCTTTGAGCCCCGAGATGGCGGGCATGAAGACGATGACCATGAGCGGAACCTGGAAGTAGAGGTAGACCACCCCGAGGCCGACGACCTGGTAGATGAGTACACCGTTGTGGGCGAAGCTGTTGAAGACGTTGTTGACCAGTCCCGCGCTCACCAGCCACTGTGTGATGAGTCCTTCGGCTCCGATCGTGGCGATGAACGCGAACGCGAGCATGACGCCACCGAATTGGGCGAGCACGCTGGAGGCCGAATCGATGACCGTGCGGATCATGCCATCCGGTTTGGTGCCGAGCAGCGCGAAGCAGATGAGTGCACCGAGGATGGCCCCGATGATGGCGGTGACTGCCGAGACCACGATGGTGTTCAGAAAGTCTTTCTGAATGCCCGGGTCGGCGAGAACTGAGAAGTTCGCGAGCGTGAGAGCGCCGGTCGAGGTGAAGAAGCCGCTACCCACGGCGAGCCCGGCAGGGATCGCCAGGAACAGGATGACGTAGATCGCGAAAGGCGTGAGGCCCAGCCAAACCGCGCTGCGGCGCCGGGAGGTTTTCCCGGCGCCGCGCGTGGTCTGCGGCACCGTGGCAGCAGCAGTGGCAGTCATTTAGCCGATTGCCGACTTCCACTTGGCACCCAGCAGGGCTGCTGCTGCGGTGGCCTGGTCTGCCGTCAGTTGTACGAAGTTCGACGGCGGGGCGCCGACGGAGCTCAGCACCGACTGGTCGACCGTCTTGTTCTTCTCCATTGCCGCCAGCGTTGCCGGGTAGGCACCTGATGCCAGGTAGAGGTTCTGCACGGCGGGCGTGTAGATGAACTCCTCCCAGAGGCGAGCCGCCGCCGGGTCGGGGGCGTCGGCGTTGATGGCCTGGTTGTAGTAGCTGCCGAGCGCCGCGCTGCCGGAAGGAATGACGACCTTCCAGTTCGCGTTGCCCGCTGAGCCGGCCTCGGGGCCCCAGGCGAGGTTGTTGTAGCTCCACTGGAGCACAACCGGGGTGTCGCCCGAGTTGACGGTCGCCTGGGTCGGCAGCACGTTGTTGAAGTTGCCCGCTGCCTTCAGTTTCGCGAAGAAGTCGATGCCGGGCTGGATGTTGTCAGCTGAGCCACCGTTCTGCAGGGCGGCAAGGTAGACCGCGCTTGCGGCCTCATTGGCCTGCGTGGGGTCACCCTTGATGCTGACCTTGCCGTTGAACTCGGAACCGAGAAGGTCCTTGTAGGTCTTCGGCGCTTTCGTGATCTTGGACGAGTCGTAACCGATCGACATCAGGCCGGTGTAGTCGTAGTACCACTTGCCGCCCGGGTCCTTGAAGTCGGTCGGGATGTCCGCCCAGTTCTGCACCTTGTAGGGTGCGACGAGGTCGAGGTTCTGGTCGAGCACCGCTGTGCCGATGTCGAAGACGTCGGGGGCGGTGCTCTGGCCCTTCTCTGCCTCGGCTGCGGAAACCTCGTTGGCCGACGAACCGTTCGGGTTCGCGGAGTTGATCTTGATCTTCGGGTAGGTCTTCTCGAACAGGGCGATGATCTTGCCGTAGTTCGCCCACGACGGCGGAAGGGTGATGACGTTGAGCTGGCCTTCGGCGTTAGCCGCCGCGATGAGGCCCTTCAGTCCGCCAAAGGCTGCGGCACTGGTTGCCGTCGAAGCCTTGGCTTTGCTGATCGTACCGGCGGTCGTCGAGCTCGAGGTGCTCGCGCAACCAGCGAGCGCGATCGCGGCGGCGGCGAGTACGGCCACCCCAGCGAAGTGACGCTTTGTAATCAAGTGATCCTCCATGAAACGCCACACGGCTGTTCACGCTGTGGGGTGAACTAGGGAAACCGGGGGCAGGTTCCTCGGTAGCCTCGCGCCCGCCGGTTACGAGGCGGCTCCAGTTTGGTGAACGGTTGGCAAAGTCCAGTTGAGCATTGCGCGGCGGCAGGACATCCGTCCCCGTCGCGCCTGTAACTTCGAGCCCATGACACTGGCACCCGCCGAGAGCGAGAGCGATACCAATTCCGGCGACCGACGCCAGGACTGGAGCCTCCAGCGCTCCCCCGATGATGACTTCGTGCTGCGGCGCGATGCCGCGAGCTACCTCAAGCAGGCAGTCTCCACGCCCTGTCTGACGTCGATCGAGGGCGCCGACGGGGCCTACATCTTCGGTTCGGACGGCACTCCCTACCTGGATTTCCACGGCAACTCGTCGCACCAGATCGGCTACGGTCATCCGAAGCTCGTGAACGCGCTCAAGCAGCAGATGTCGACGCTGCCGTTCGTCCCGCGCAGGTTCACGAGCAGCGTGAGTGTCGAATTCGCCGAAAAACTCATCGAGGTCACCCCCGCGGGACTCGACCGCGTGCTGATGACGACGGGTGGATCGGATGCGATCGAGGTGGCCCTGAAGATCGCGCGTGCGGCGACCGGGCGCTTCAAGACGGTCTCATTCTGGGAGTCGTTCCACGGTGCGGGGTTCGGTGCTGCGAGTGTGGGCGGCGAACAGTTGTTTCGCAGCGGGCCGATCGGGCCGCTGCTCACGGGAACCGAGCATGTTCCGCCACTGGGGTGCTTCCGTGACCGGTTCGGTGCCGGACACCGCTTCGACGAACCCCACACCGAGCAGTGCGGCAAGCCGCTCGCCGAACTGATCGACTACGTGCTGAGAACCCAGGGCGACGTCGCGGCGGTGATCGCGGAGCCGATGCGTGCGGTCCCCGAGATGGCGGCCCCGGGATTCTGGAAGGCTGTGCGGCGAAGCTGCGACGAAACCGGCACGCTGTTGATCTTCGACGAGATCCCGACCGGCCTCGGCCGCACCGGGAAGATGTTCGCGCTCGAGCACGAAGCCGCGGCGGGAGACGGTGCATTCGGAACGCCTGCGGCGGGAGAAACTGCATTCGGCACGCTTGCGGCGGGAGACGGTGCATTCGGAACGCGTGCGGCGGGAGAAACTGTCACCCCGGACATCCTTGTCCTCGGCAAGGGGCTCGGGGGCGGCATGCTGCCGGTCGCGGCGGTCGTCGCCCGAGCCGAGCTGGATGTCGGGGCCGACTGGGCATTCGGCCACTACACACACGAGAAAAACCCCATGATGGCGCGCGCGGGCCTGACAACGCTCGAGATCATCGAGAACGAGGGGCTTGTCGGGCGCTCCGCCGAGCTCGGCCTCGTCGCCCTCGAGCGAGGTCGTGCACTCGCGAGCCGCTTCGAGCAGATCGGCGACGTACGCGGCCGCGGCCTGCTGTTCGGGCTCGAACTCGTCACAGCGGACGGGTCACCGAACCCCGATCTCGCCGAGGGCGTGCTCTACGCGGCTCTTCGCCGTGGCCTGAGCTTCAAGACGACCATGGGTTCGGTGCTGACGATGGCTCCG
>Ga0302154_10003163_pt1 | contig 12118 bp, 10 predicted proteins | sample I_Bog_N2_3_FD_193507 | JGI IMG/M metagenome (GOLD analysis project Ga0302154, IMG submission 193507) | Peat permafrost microbial communities from Stordalen Mire near Abisko, Sweden - I_Bog_N2_3 | ecosystem: Environmental > Terrestrial > Soil > Wetlands > Peat | place: Sweden: Abisko, Stordalen...
CGATGGCTCTCACGCCAATCCCGATGCGCCGCTGCAGGATTATCGCTGCAAATACGGGCCGAAAAAGAACAAGGAAGAGCGGATTCCAGAAGTGGCATACGCGGGGCAAATCGATAGTCGAACTATGCCAGTATAGAAGTAGGATGTTTTGATGGCGGCTTTCGGATCAGGAAGCAGCCATTTCCCGTAAGGGGAATGAACTTCCGCTTCGGCCGAATTGCACGCATTGGCTTTATGTCCGGTTTCCGATGCAGAGCCGTCATGTGAATGGTCGCTCGGTTAATTCCAAAAACGTACTTTCCTGGCAGATTGTACGCGTATGGCATGAAAGCGGAAAGCCCAGGCATCAAGATATACTAAATAAAATATAATTGGGGGGCACTCATAATTGGCATAAGAGGAAGACTTGCTAATCTTCACTTCCTGACCCTTTATGGCCTATCGGCAATCATCTCACTTGCCGTCTGATTTTGATCTAGCCAGTCAGCGGTGGCGGCACAACGGTATCTCACCAGCCGTAAAATTTTCTGGTAATCATCCGCCAGAACTCGAGTAAAGATGGGTTCATGGTGTGCAATTCGATTGCGTAGTTTTCGCAACTGTTCCAGATCGTTGTAAATGAGCGCCCGCCGTTCAACAATCGTCTTCATAACATCCATATTGGGTAGTATGCGCTGAAGATGATGGTCCCATAGACGGTCGTCGTAACGACTGGTGAACAGCTTTTGCCAGAAAATGAATTTCAGCTCAGGAATGAGCTTGCCTGTCGTCGGCGCAGACCAACGGGCACTCTGAAGGTCCTTACGAGAACTATATCCCATGGCGGGATCGGGCAAACTGCGTTCAAAGTTCGCAGACCAGGGCCATCTACTGCCATAAACAGCCTCAAGGGCATCGGCCACCGCATTGCGAATCACGACTTCGCAGACATGCAGTGGCGCGAGCAAGGCCCCTGATACCTGAGCGTTCCAGGCATAGAGCACCAAGGCGGACATGTCATCGCCTGAAATCACCTTGGCGGCCTGCTCATAGGTTGCAATCCGGGCAGAAGACAGGGAAGCCCGGACCGCATCGATTGTCGCTTTGCTGTTATTTGACTTCATCCACTTAAGGCCTTATAGTCCCACCACTAGCCGCGGGATTTGCGGGCGCAAGCCTCCCCCTGTGGACAGACGATAGTTTTAAAAACCCGCCAAGCGCGGGTTTTTTCATTTCCGCGCCTCACTACAGCGCACGATTATAGCGTACACCCCAGTAATCCAGACAAATCCAGTCAACAATTCAGGCGCAGAGTCAGCGAGCCATTTCATCTCAAACTACACGCCATAAGCGCAGCGAATACGCAGATACATCATGGGAGTGCGAATCGTCGTATACCCCCTGCCACAACCGCCCCCGCACAAACATCAGACCAAAATCCGTCCGCCCCCCACGGATCAAACACCCGGAGCAGCCCCATGTCCAGCGCTCTCGACGCTCTGGCGGTAGAGAAACATGGCGACGCATAAATCCAGAAGTCCGAGGCCGAATGGAGAGAAGATCGTCGGCTTCCCCGCGTCGAGACTGGCCTCGCCCTCGATTATCTGAGCGAGCGTGCCATTGACGAAGTTCCGGTGGCCGAATTGTTGTAATGCGAGGTGGGGTGATGTGTTGGCCTTCATGCAGTGCTCGATGTCGTCCAGTACGTTGTTGCTGCGCAGAATCGTCTCTGGCGCGAGATCGCGCAGCGACACGTTCAGAACCACCTGATCCGCCCGCCATGAGTGGTCCGCCTTGATCCAGTGGGTTCCGGCGGTGGTTGCCAGAACCACGATCGAGGCCGCGAGTGTGTCGTCGAGCGCGGCGCCGCGCAGCGGACCGGGTGAAGTCTCTGCCAGGTTGCGCACGAACGCGTCGCGGTGCGGCGTCGATTGATCGTGTACCCGCACGTCGTTGAATTGCCAGCCGTCCGCTGCGAAGTACGCGAGGATGGTGCGCGCGATGACGCCCGCGCAGATGATGCCGAGCGAGGTCGCGAGCTTGCCGTCGCCGTGCAGGTGGCGAGCCGCCAGCACGGCGGACGCGGCGGTGCGGGCGGCGCTGATCTGAGAGGCTTCGAGGCAAGCAAACGGATAACCGGTCTGGTAGTCATTCAGAATGACGACGGCCAACGCGCGTTGCAGATTGGCGTCGATATTGCGCGGATAGCTGGCGATCCATTTGATGCCGGATACCGACAGCCCGCCGTCAAGATCATGCACCGCGGCGGGCCGCGCGATGATGCGCGCTTCCGGCTTGTCGTCGAAGCGGAGGAAGTCGCTATTCGGGTTGATCGTCTTGCGCTGATGATGAAGCAGATAGCCTTGGCGCACGATGTCGATAATTTGGGGCTTAGTCGCCACCAGTGCCGACTCGATGAAGTCGCCGGGGATCACGCTGAAGGTGGGCGGGTGATCATGCATATTCGGCATCCTCGGAAATCGACGCGAAGACTTCTTACGCCGTATGGCCGCAAGCACGGTGCCGGTCGATGCGCCGCCGAGAGTCACCTCGACGGCCGGCTGGGCATTCATGGCGCTCTTGACGCATGTTGAATGCCAGCGCGCGGCATTTCGCGCCGACGCGCAACGCCTGTCACGACATTGGTACGATCTGGCCATGCTGGCTGAAATGCATATTGGTCGTCAGGCTTTGGTTGAACGCTCGCTCGATCGAGCGTGACGGGGGGTCAAGGCGCCGGTTTGAACAAGCTCAAATACACATGGCGCAGGTGCGACTGCATCGCCTTGCGCGCGGCTTTGACGTCGCGCGCGCTGATGGCGGCGACGATCTTGTGATGGTCGTTGGCCATGTCGACCGAGATCTCGCGTCCGGCGTAGTAGGTTTCAAAGTGGATGAACAGTGGGCTGTAGCGTTTGTTCCACAGTGATTCCGCCATGTCACTCAATACCGAGTTGCCGGTCATTTCGCCGATCAGCAGGTGAAAGCGCTTGTCGAGGGCGTGGAATTCAATGTTGTCGGCGGTTTCGCGCTGCATGTCGGTCATCACGCGCGCCAGCTCTTGCAGTTGCTCGTCGCTGGCGTTTTTGGCCGCCAGCGCGGCGATTTCGCCTTCGATCAGTTCGCGCGCCAGTAATAATTCTTCCACCCCGGCGTCGTCGCTGCGGATGTTTTCTTCGGCGGGTAGGCTATCGTTGACGAATACGCCGTTGCCAGTGCGAATTTCCACCCATCCTGAAATTTCGAGCACGATCAGCGCTTCGCGCACCGATGAGCGGCTGACGCCCATCTGCTTGGCCAGGTCGCGTTCGGAGGGCAGGGCCTGGCCGCAGGCAAATTGCCCGGCCCGGATGCGCTCGATCAACAGGTTGGAAATTTTTTGATAAAGACGTTCTGATTTCAACGTCGGTAGATTCATTGCAAACTCCAGGTTCACCAGCACATTGCCGCACTTCGTGCCTAGAGTATGCCAAAGATCCGGCGTTCTGGCCCGTTCCCTTTGTTATTTTTCATTGCACAGCTGATTTGCAATTCGCATGAAACAGGTATTGATCTCTGATCGGGATAGGAATACCATCGCTTCATTCACTGGTCAGACCACTGGGCCGCTGCACCACTGGGCCAATAGGAGAGGGTCATGAGTATATTGGGATTAGGCGAGATTTTATTGCGTCTGAGTCCGCCCGGACTAGGGCCGCTCAATTGCGCGCAAGCGCTGGAAGTGCATGTCGGTGGGGGCGAGGCCAATGCCTTGGCGACCTTGAGTGGGCTTGGCGCGAAGACGCGCTTGTTGTCGGCGGTTCCCGATCATGCGCTGGGTGAGCTGGCGATCAACGCCCTGCAATCCAGTGGCATGGACTGTGGCTGGATTGCGCGCTTGCCGCATCGTTTGGGCACCTATTACTGCGAAAACGGGTTTGCCGCCCGGCCCAGTCGCGTGGTTTACGACCGCGCCGACAGTGCCATCAATTATCTGCGCCTGGATGCACTCGATCTGGATGCGCTATTCGCCGATCAGCAATGGTTCTATGTTTCGGGCATCACCCTGGCCTTGTCGCCTCAAACCCGCCAACTGGCTTTTGATCTGGTGGATGAGGCCAAGCGCCGTGGTGTGCGCATCGCCTTTGATGTGAATTACCGCTCCAAGCTGTGGGACTACGATACCGCGCGTCCGGTGTTGGCCGGCATGGCGGCAAAAGCGGATTTGCTGTTGGCCGCCAGCGCCGATATGGCCGGTCTGTTTGGTCTGGCGCCGCGCGAAGACAGCCCGGCGGCATTATGCGACAGCTGGCGCCAATTGTTTGACCGCATCGGTCCGCGCCATATCGCCGCCACGCGTCGCCTGGTGTTCGACCATAACCATCATCTGTACCAGGGGTGTTGTCTGGCCCCCAATGGCGAGGTGGGTGTCTCGCGCGAATACGATTTACGCATTCTGGAGCGTGTGGGCGGTGGCGATGCCTTTGGCGCCGGAATGCTGTTTTCCATCATCCAGGGCTCGGGGGCGCAGCAGTGCGCTGATTTCGCCACCGCCTGCGCGGTGCTGAAACATTCATTGCCTGGCGATCATGCCTTGATGAATGCCGAGGATATACGCCAGTTGGCCAGTCATAACAGCGCGGTGATGCAGCGTTAACTCAATGATTCGAAACTCGGGTCGACCCCGGGTTTCACCCTACAGGAGTTGTTCGATGAAAATGACGTTTCGCTGGTATGGAGAAAGCGACCCGGTGAGTCTGGCCCATATTCGCCAGATTCCAGGCATGACCGGTATCGTGTCGGCCCTCTACGATGTGCCGGTCGGTGAAGTGTGGCCGGTGGACAAGATCCAGGTGCTCAAGGACCAAGTCAATGCCCATGGGCTGGCGCTAGAGGTGATTGAAAGCGTGCCGGTGCATGAAGACATCAAACTGGGCAAGCCGGACAGCGCCCGCCTGATCGCCAATTATTGCCAAAGCATTCGCAACCTGGCGGTCTGCGGCATCAAAGTGATTTGCTACAACTTCATGCCGGTATTCGATTGGACGCGCACCACACTGGCGATGGAGCTGCCGGATGGTTCCACCACGCTGGCCTTCAGCGCTGAAGAAGTCGAGAACATCGATTTGTCACAGGGGATTTCGTTGCCGGGTTGGGATGCGAGCTATCGCCCGGATGAGCTGAAAGCCTTGCTGGCTGAATACGCCAGTGTTGGCGAAGAGCAATTGTGGGCGCATCTGACGACTTTTCTGCGGGCCGTGATTCCGGTGGCGGCCGAGGTTGGCATTCGGATGGCGATTCATCCCGACGATCCACCGCGTCCGATTTTCGGTTTGCCGCGCATCGTCAAGAACCATGATGACCTGGCGCGCCTGCTGGCCATCGTCGATAGCCCGGCCAATGGGCTGACCCTGTGCTCGGGTTCGCTCGGCGCAGACTGCAATAACGATATTGTGGCGCTGGTGCGTGAATTCGCCGGTCAGGGCCGCATCCACTTTGCGCACTTGCGCAATGTCAAAAACAGCCCGAATGGCGACTTTTACGAAACCGGTCATCGCTCGCAAGACGGATCACTCGATATGGCGGAAATCATTCGCGCCTATTACGAGGCGGGTTTTGATGGTTATGCGCGGCCCGATCATGGGCGCATGATCTGGGGCGAAACCGGTAAGCCCGGCTATGGCCTGTATGACCGCGCGCTCGGCGCGGTGTATTTGAACGGATTATGGGAAGGCATTGCGAATGCCGAAGCCCGCCAAGGAGATCAAGCATGAAGCTGCCTTTTAATATTGACCTGAACGGCCGTGTCGCGGTGATTACCGGCGCGGGCGGTGTTCTGTGCGCCGAGTTGGCCGAGGCGCTGGCGCAGTGCGGCGCTGGGGTTGCGCTGCTGGATCTGAATGGCGCGGCGGCTGAAACTGTCGCCGCCCGATTGCGCGCTCAAGGCCTCAAGGCCATCGGCATCGCCGCCAATGTGCTGGAACGCGACTCTCTGGAAGCCGCGGCGGTGCGCGTGCTGGCTGAACTCGGTCCCTGCGATCTATTGCTCAATGGCGCCGGTGGCAATCATCCCAAGGGCACCACCAGCAAAGAGTGGCTAGAAGTGGAAGATCTGGCCGACGAATCGTTGACCAGCTTTTTCGATCTGGACCCCAAGGGTGTGGAGTTCGTGTTTAACCTTAATTTCCTCGGCACCTTATTGCCGACTCAGGTGTTTGCCAAGCAAATGCTGGGGCGCAAGGGGGCGAGCATTATCAATATCTCGTCGATGAATGCTTTTTGCCCGCTGACCAAGATTCCGGCCTATAGCGGCGCCAAGGCGGCGGTCAGCAACTTTACCCAATGGCTGGCGGTGCATTTCTCGCGCGTCGGCATCCGCGTCAATGCGCTGGCGCCCGGTTTCTTTTTGACCAATCAAAACCACAAGCTGCTGATTGATGAGGTCAGCGGCGAGTTTACCGCGCGCGCCCACAAAATCATCGAGCATACCCCGATGCAGCGTTTCGGCGAGTCGCGCGAACTGATTGGAACTTTGCTATGGCTGGCGTCGGAAGAGGCCTCCAGTTTCGTCAATGGAATTGTGGTTCCGATTGACGGCGGCTTCTCGGCTTATTCCGGCGTGTAAGGCAGTGCTATCGGGTTCCGGTTCGCCGGGGCCATCCGTTACGCAGTACAGGGAGCTTTATCCTGATGAAAAACTTCATGGACAATGATTTTCTGCTCGACACCCCGGTAGCGCGTCAGCTCTACCACGATCTCGCCGCTGATCTACCGATCATCGATTATCACTCACATCTGCAACCTGGCGAAATTGCCGCGAAGAAGCGCTTTGCCAATATTTCCGAGTTGTGGCTGGGTGGCGATCATTACAAGTGGCGCTTGATGCGTTCCGCTGGTGTCAGCGAACAGCTGATCACCGGCGACGCCAGCCCGCAAGACAAGTTTGCGGCGTTCTGCCGTGTATTGCCGCAGGCCATCGGCAATCCCATCTACTCCTGGTCCCACCTTGAACTGCGCCGCATCTTTGGTCTCGACGCCATCATTAACGCCGACACCGCGCCGCTTCTGTGGACTCAGTTGAATGAACGTCTGGCCGATATGGACTGCTGGTCGTTTCTCGAGCAAGCGCGGGTTGAAGTTGCCTGTACCACTGACGACCCGGCCGACGATTTGGCCGAGCATGCGCGCATTGCCGGCATGGAACTTAAAACCCGTGTGCTGCCGGCTTATCGTCCGGATCGCGCCATGCGTATCAATGACGCCGCCTTTCCCGACTATTTGCTGCGTCTTGGCGCGGTCGCCGGTGTCGAGATCGGCTCGTTCGCCACGCTGGTGCAAGCCCTGGCGCGCCGGGTCGAATTTTTTCACGCACATGGCGCGCGCATCAGTGATCACGCGGTGGATGTCGCGCTGCCAAACCGGGTTCCTTCCGATGCTGAACTTGAACGTCTGTTCGGCGCCCGTCTGGCGGGCGGCGCGCTTACTGCCGCTGAGCTTGGTGATTATCTGGCCGGCCTGCTTGCTCATCTCGGGCGCCACTATGCGCGCCACCACTGGGCCATGTGCCTGCATATCGGCGCGCAACGCAATAACAACCGCCGCCAACTGGCAACCCTGGGCGCCGATACCGGCTACGACTCGATTTCCGACATGAGCTGCAGCGCGGGCATTGCCGCCTTGCTGGACCAGCTCGACAGCGAAGGGTGTTTGCCCAAAACCATGCTGTTCTGCCTCAACCCGGGCATGAGCACCATTCTATCGACCATGCTGGGGAATTTTCAGGATGGTTCGATCGCCGGCAAATTGCAGTTCGGCCCGGCCTGGTGGTTCAACGATCACCGTGACGGCAATCTGGAACAAATTCGCACCCTGGCCAGCCATGGCGTACTGGGCTCTTTCGTCGGCATGGTGACCGATTCGCGCAGCTTTGCCTCCTATCCCCGTCACGATTACTTCCGTCGTTTGCTGTGCCGGCAATTGGGGCAGTGGGTCGAGGGAGGGGAATATCCCGCTTCAGAGCATTCGTTGTCAGAAATTGTGCAAGGTATTTGCTACACCAATGCGAAAAACTACTTCGCGCTATAAAACCGGCGCGCCGCCGACCACGCGGCGGGGCAGCCGGTAACACACAACGCACTATTATCGAGGCGGACTCTGGCCAGCGGCCGGATCCGTGGATGGGACAAAATGAAGATCAAACGACTTCGTTGGTGGATGATCGGGCTGGTTACCTGCGGCACGGTGCTCAACTATCTGGCGCGTAACTCGTTGGCGGTTGCCGCGCCAACTCTGATGCATACGTTGCACTTCTCGACCCAGCAGTATGCCTACATCGTCGCCGCTTTCCAGGGCTGCTACATGCTGATGCAGCCGGTAGCGGGCTATCTGCTGGATTTCTTTGGTACCAAAATCGGTTTCGCCATGTTCGCCATTGCCTGGTCGGCCGCCAACCTATTGCATGGTTTTGCGTCGGGCTGGTTGTCGCTGGCGCTGTTCCGCGGTCTTCTGGGGATGTCCGAAGCTTCGGTGATCCCCGCTGGCCTCAAGGCTTCATCTGAATGGTTTCCGGCCAAAGAGCGCTCGATCGCGACCGGCTGGTTCAATATCGGTTCGTCGATTGGCGGGCTGGTGGCGCCTCCCCTGGTGGTCTGGTGCATTATGCATTCCGGCTGGCAATCCGCTTTCATGGTGACCGGGGGCATCGGCTTTGTCTGGGCCGCGGCCTGGTTGAAGTTCTACAAGCATCCTAAAGACCATCCGGCGCTGACCGATGGAGAGCGCGATTACATCCTGTCCGGCCAGGAAGACCAGCACAAGGTGGATTATGCCAAACCGTCGTGGAAATCCATCGTTGCCTGCCGCCAGTTCTGGGGTATCGCCATCCCGCGCTTTCTGGCTGAACCGGCCTGGCAGACCTTCAATTTCTGGATTCCGCTGTATATGGTGACCGTGCATCACATGAACCTGAAGCAAATCGCCATGTTTGCCTGGATGCCGTTTCTGGCCGCCGATCTGGGTTGTATCGTTGGGGGTTACCTGCCGCCATTTTTCATGAAGTATTTCAAAGCCAACCTGATTACCTCGCGCAAACTGGTGGTGGTCATGGGTGGCGTATTGATGATCGGCCCGGGTTGTATCGGCCTGATCGCGAGTCCTTATACCGCCATTGCGCTGTTCTGTGTCGGTGGCTTCGCCCACCAGGCGCTGTCCGGTTCGCTGATTACCTTGTCGTCCGATGTGTTTGGCAAAAAAGAAGTTGCCACCGCCAATGGCATGACCGGCATGGCCGCCTATCTTGGCGCCACGATTTTTACCCTGATGATCGGCGCCCTGGTCAAGACGGTCGGCTATACCCCAATGTTTGCCTGCCTGGCCGTATTTGATCTGATTGGCGCGCTGGTGGTGTGGAACGTGTTGCAAAACCGTCCGGCGCTGCTCGGCGTCAATACCCCGGAATCCGTGGCGCAAGTCGCCACGCATCCCTTGTGAATTTTACCTGGGCCGGGCGCAGCCCGGCCCGACTTGAACGGGAATCATCATGCTGCAACTTGAACATTATTCGATGGGGGTGGGCGACCGGTTTGCCCATCAGGCCGAGGCGCAACTGAGCGCGCTGATCGCGGGCCGCAAACTGGGAATCAATGTGGTTCCGGTCTGGAACAAATCTTTCCGCGAACACGATATCGTGCATTCACAGCCGGCCAGCGTGCGCAAAGCCGCCGATGCCGCCGTGAGCGCGCTCAACTGGCCGCATCCTTACCATGTCGATGCCGATCATATACGCCTCAGTACCGTGGATGGCTTTATCGACAGTAGCGATTTCTTCACGCTGGACGTGGCCGAAGCCATTGGTCAGCCGGCGGATGCCGGGCGGGTGGCCGATTTTGTCGGCCGTCACCCTGAATTGCAGGCGCCACTGACCATTGCCGGTATAGCGGCACCACTGGCGCTCAGCCCTGAAGCGCTGTCGGCCATCGTGGCCCAGTATCTGGCGCCGGTGGAAGAGGCCGCCGCCATCTTTCGCCGTATCTGCGCGCGTCGCAGTCCGGATTTGTTCATCGTTGAAGTGTCGATGGACGAGGTGGATACCCCGCAAAGTCCGCTCGAACTGCTGGTGATTCTGGCGCTGATCGCCGACTTGGGCATTCCGGCGCAAACCATCGCGCCGCGTTTCTCCGGACGCTTCAATAAAGGTGTCGATTACGTGGGCAACCCCGCCGAATTCGAGCGTGAATTCCGTGACGACATCGCGGTGATCGCCTACGCCGTCAAGCATTACCAGTTGCCGGCCAACCTGAAACTATCGGTTCACTCCGGCAGTGACAAATTCTCGATTTATGGCCCGATTCAGCGCGTGCTGGCCGAGACCGGCGCCGGGCTGCATCTGAAAACCGCTGGCACCACTTGGCTGGAAGAGCTGATTGGTCTGGCCGAAGCCGGCGGCGAAGGGCTGGAGGTGGCCAAAGAGGTCTATCGCCAGGCCTGGCAGCGCAGCGATGCTTTGTGCGCGCCATACGCCAGCGTGATTGATATTCACCCCGACCGTCTGCCGGCGCCTGAGGTGGTTGCTGGCTGGTCTTCCGAGGATTTTGTGGCCGCTCTGCGCCACGTGCCGCAAGACCCGCGCTATAACCTGGATCTGCGTCAGTTGCTGCACGTCGGCTACAAAGTGGCCGCTGAACTGGGCGATCGCTATCTGAACGCGCTGGTCAGCAATCAAGCCATCATTGCGCGCAATGTGACCGAAAACTTGCTGGAACGTCATCTGAAGCGCGTGTTTCCCGCTGTGAAATAACCCTCGGCTGGTTTGTCCGACGCCGCGGTCCCCGATCGTTGTCTCTCGAGGGGCCGTGGCGGGCGGTGTTAACCGCTTACCGCGCTTGAGCGTGCGGGGGGGCCCCGTGCGCGCGTTCCACGGGTGGTGGTTCAAACAATTCAGGAATCTATCCATGACTATCCGTCTGGCAATTAATGGTTACGGCCGCATTGGCCGCAATGTTTTGCGCGCAATTTTTGAAAGTGGTCGTAGCGCCGAATTTACCCTGGTCGCCATCAACGACTTGGGTGACGCCGAGATCAATGCCTACCTGACACGCTACGATTCGGTGCATGGCCCGTTTCCCGGCACCGTTCGAGTTGATGGCAACGACATGATCGTCAACGGTCAGTGCATCAAGGTCTACTCGGAACGCGACCCGGCCAAACTGCCGTGGACACAACTCGGCGTCGATATCGTGCTGGAATGCACCGGACGCTTTAACAGCAAGGACTTGGCCTCGTCTCATCTGGTTGCCGGCGCGAAAAAAGTGTTGCTGTCCGCCCCGGGTGGACGTGATGTCGACGCCACGATTGTGTACGGCGTCAATCACCAGACGCTCAAGTCCAGCGACACGGTGGTGTCCAATGCCTCCTGTACCACCAACTGCCTGGCGCCGCTGGTGCAACCATTGCATCAGGCGATTGGCCTGGTGTCCGGCCTGATGACCACGATTCATTCTTATACCAACGATCAGGTGCTGACCGACGTGTATCACAGCGATCGGCGTCGCGCCCGTTCCGCCACCCAATCGATGATTCCGACCAAGACCGGCGCCGCCGCCGCGGTGGGGCTGGTGTTGCCCGAACTGGCCGGCAAGCTGGATGGCTTTTCGATTCGGGTGCCAACCATCAATGTTTCGGTGGTCGACCTGACTTTTGTCGCCGCGCGCCCGACCAGCGTGGCTGAAATCAACCAGATTTTGCGCGGCGCCTCGGAAGGCCCTCTCAAGGGGGTGCTGAATGTCAACGAAGAGGCGTTGGTGTCGATCGACTTCAACCACAACCCCGCGTCGTCGACCTATGACGCCACCCAGACTCGCGTCGATGCTAATGGCACGCTGGTCAAGGTACTGTCGTGGTACGACAACGAATGGGGCTTTTCCAACCGCATGCTGGATACCGCTCAGGCTATGTGGCAGGCCTAGCTCGCCTGTCGACTCGGGATGCCTCCGCGCCAGTTGGCCTGCAAGCCAGAACATGCATTTAGAGGGAATACCATGCATCGCAATCGTAAAGCCAAGATCGTCGCCACCCTCGGCCCGGCCACGCCGGAGCGCGCCGGCATCGAAGCCCTGTTCAATGCCGGGGTGGATGTGTTTCGCCTGAATTTCAGCCACGGCAG
>Ga0302154_10003164_pt1 | contig 12112 bp, 9 predicted proteins | sample I_Bog_N2_3_FD_193507 | JGI IMG/M metagenome (GOLD analysis project Ga0302154, IMG submission 193507) | Peat permafrost microbial communities from Stordalen Mire near Abisko, Sweden - I_Bog_N2_3 | ecosystem: Environmental > Terrestrial > Soil > Wetlands > Peat | place: Sweden: Abisko, Stordalen...
CGATGTAGACGGGGGCCTTGGGCTCCTCGAAGGTGCCGGGGAGCGAGATGCCGATGTTGGCGTGCTTGGATTCGCCGGGGCCGTTGACGATGCAGCCCATGACGGCGAGCTTGAGCTCTTCGACGCCGGGGTAGACTTTTTTCCACTCGGGCATGGACTCGACGAGGTAGTTCTGGATACGCTCGGCGAGTTCCTGGAAGTAGGTGCTGGTGGTGCGGCCGCAGCCGGGGCAGCTGGTGACCTGCGGCATGAAGCTGCGGATGCCAAGCGACTGAAGGATCTGCTGGCCGCAGCGGACCTCTTCGGAGCGGTCGCCGCCGGGGGTGGGGGTCAAGCTAACGCGGATGGTGTCGCCGATGCCGGCGAGCAGCAGCGGCGAGAGGCCGGCGGTGGAGGCAACGACGCCTTTCATGCCCATGCCGGCTTCGGTGAGGCCGAGGTGCAGGGCGTAGTCGCAGCGCGAGGCGAGCTCGGTGTAGACGTCGATGAGGTCGCGGACGCCGGAGACTTTTGCGGAGAGGATAATCTGATCGCGGCGCAGGCCGTAGCGCTCGGCGGCGGCGGCGTTGTCGAGCGCGGAGACGACCATGGCCTCCATCATCACGTCGCGGGCGTCGAGAGGCTCGGCGAGCTTGGAGTTCTCATCCATCATCTTGGTGAGCAGTGCCTGGTCGAGCGAGCCCCAGTTGACGCCAATGCGTACGGGCTTCTGGTGCTTGACGGCGACTTCAACCATGGTGCGGAAGTTGTCGTCATCTTTGCGGCCGATGGAGCAGTTGCCGGGGTTGATGCGGTACTTGGCGAGCGCCTCGGCGCAGTCGGGGTATTTGGCGAGCAGAAGGTGGCCGTTGTAGTGGAAGTCGCCGATGATGGGCGTGGTCCAGCCCTTGGCGTGGATGCCTTCGACGATGTAGGGAACGGCCTTCGCGGCGTCGTCATTGTTGACGGTGATGCGGACCATCTCCGAGCCGGCGCGGGCGAGCGCGGCGATCTGCTGGACGGTGGACTCGACGTCCGCGGTGTCGGTGTTGGTCATCGACTGGACGACGACCGGAGCGGAGGAGCCGACGCGAACGCTGCCAATGGGAACGGTGACGGATTTTCTGCGGCGGAGAGCGGGCATACAAGTTCAGTTTATCATTTCGCCGCTTGTTCCCCGACCGCTCGCCGGTCTACCGCTGTTGCGGATCGCGTGGGCTGTCGGGCTCATCCAGGCCGTGTTCGGGGTCGTAGTGGTGGTCGATCATCCACTGCTTGAGAACTTCGGGGGAGCCGGTGGCTTGGCTGTTACGGCCCATGTAGACGAACTCTTTGACATCGACCTTCAGCACGCAGGATTCCGTGGAGTCTGAACCGATCTGGTGGGTGAGAATGACGAGGCTCTGCCCGGGGTTCTTCCATTTGGCCGGGTAGGTCTCATAGCCGGAGGAGTTCATGAAGCGGTCATTGCAGCGGTAGGCGAAGTCAACGCCGGCCGGGTTGCCGTTCTCAAAGAGATTGGCGCGGCCATCGCCGTCGACCCACCAGACGATTCCATGGTGGCGATGCACGTGGCTGGAGACGGTGAAGATGTGCAGGCGCAACGGGTAGTCGGCGGGGTTGTGGGACTCGGCCACAGAGCCGGCGCTTAGAAGCGCGACGCAGGCAGCGGCAAATGCCGCGCGGAACCGGACAAAGCAACAGATCATAAGGCCCCCGGAGAAGGAGATGCAGACATCATAAGGCATCTTGCATGCGGGAATGGACGGCGGGTTGCCCGCGGAAGGCGAGCTACTGCGGGGCTTCGGCGGCGAGCAGCTCGCGGGCCTCAGAGAGGGTTAGGAGGTCGCCGTCAACCTCGAACTCGAACTCGCCGGCGTTGTCGGGGACGGGAATGACGTGGCCGACGTTGTGGCCGCGGTCGCGGAGGGACGTGACGATGAGACCGGTGTCGATTTCGTGCTTCATGGCGAGGGAACTCCTTCGTGAACCTGCTGTTTGGGATGCGGGAGGAGTGTATCTGGTGGCCCGGGCAGGAGTCCAACCTGCGACCTTCGCGTTAGGAGTGCGCTGCTCTATGCAACTGAGCTACCGGGCCACGCTGTTCAAGTGTATCGCGGGGCAAAGCAACAACGAACGCAATGGGCGCAATGTGGCGCGCAATGTTCGCAATGGAGGGCCGGGCGGACTCGCGGGGTAGAATCTTGGTGTGCCTAAGTACTCCATCGTCGTGCCGTTTCATAACGAGGAAGAGAACGTCACTAAGCTCTACGATCGCGTGAAGGACGTGATGGAGCATGTGGGTTCGAGCTTCGAGATGGTGTTTGTGGACGATGGGTCGCGCGACCGCACCTATCGTCTGCTGGAGGAGATCGCCGCGGTGGACTCGCGGGTGCTGGTGGTGAAGCTGCGGCGGAACTTCGGGCAGACCTCGGCGCTGGCGGCGGGGTTTGACCACGCGACGGGCGAGGCGATTCTAGCCATGGATGGCGACCTGCAGCATGATCCGGCGGAGATTCCCGCGTTCCTGGCGAAGCTGGAAGAGGGCTACGACGTGGTGAGCGGATGGCGCGCACAGCGGGGAGACAACGTCGTGCTGCGGCGGATTCCTTCAGGAGTGGCGAACTGGTTGATGGCGCGGCTTAGCGGAGTGGAGATCCACGACTTCGGCACGACCTTCAAGGCGTACCGGCGTGAGGTGATCCAGAACATACCGCTGTACGGCGAGATGCACCGGTTTATCCCCGCGCTGGCGAGTTGGTACGGGGCGAGCATCTGCGAGATTCGGATTTCGAATTCGGCGCGGGAGTCCGGGCGCAGCCACTATGGTTTGTCGCGTACCTTCCGGGTGTTCTTTGACCTGCTGACGATCCGGTTCCTGCTGAAGTACATGACGCGGCCGCTGCACTTCTTCGGCGGCATCGGCAGCCTCGGCGTGCTATCGGGCGGAGGTATCGCGCTGTGGCTGCTGCTGGAAAAGCTGCTGACCGGGCAGGCCGTCGCGGGCGTGCATGGGCCGTGGTTCATCATTGCGGCGGTGCTGATCCTGGCGGGGATTCAGTTCATCGGCGTAGGGCTGCTGGGTGAGCTGCAGGTGCGGCACTTCTTTACACAGTCGCAGCGCGCACCGTATGCGGTGGACCGTATCGTGCGGATGAAGCCGGTGGAGCAGGGAATAGGGAACAGGGAATAGGGACGAGTTAACAGCGAACAGTAAAGGCAAAGGATGCGGGCGATACAGATTGCGAAGACGGGCGGGCCCGAGGTGCTGGAGCTGGTGGAGCTACCGCGGCCGGAGCCGGCTGCGGGCCAGGTGCTGGTGAAGATCGAGGCCGCCGGGGTGAACTTCATCGACACGTATCTGCGTGAGGGGCGCTACCCGGCGCAGTTGCCGTTTGTTCTGGGGCAGGAGGCTGCGGGGACGGTCGTTGCACTGGGTGAGGGCGTGAGCGAGTTTGCCATCGGCGACCGCGTAGCGTGGGGGCATATTCGCGGAGCCTATGCGGAGTTTGCCTGCGTGCCGGTGGGCGCGGCGGTGAAGGTGCCGGCCGACGTGAGCCTGGAGGATGCGGCCGCGGTGCTGCTGCAGGGGATGACCGCGCACTACCTGGCCTATGACACTTATAAGATTCAAAGCGGCGACACGGTGCTGGTGCATGCGGGCGCGGGCGGCGTGGGCCTGCTGCTGACGCAGATGGCGAAGTGGCTCGGAGCGACGGTGCTGTCGACAGTTTCGACGGAAGAGAAGGCGGAGCTGTCGCGCGCGGCAGGTGCGGACGAGGCGATTCTGTATACGCAGGTGAACTTCGCGGACGCGGTGAAGAAGTTTACCGGCGGCGAAGGGCTGCCGGTGGTGTATGACTCGGTGGGCAAGACGACGTTTGAGGAGTCGCTGAAGTGCCTGCGGCCGCGCGGGCTGCTGGCGCTGTATGGAGCATCGAGCGGAGCGGTGCCGCCGTTCGACCTGATGAAGCTAACGCTGGGTGGGTCGCTCTATGTGACGCGGCCATCGCTGAAGGACTACACGCTGACGCGCGCAGAGCTGGAGCGCCGGGCAGGGGATGTCTTCGGCTGGGTGGCGAGCGGTGCGCTGAAGGTGCGTATCGGGCACCGCTACAAGCTGGAGGACGCGGCACAGGCGCATCGCGACCTGGAAGGCCGCAGGACGACCGGTAAGGTATTGTTAACGCTGTAAGAAACAGAAATCCCGGTCAATTGTGCTCTTTCTTATGTATGATACCGGACATAGCCCGGCGGGAAGACCCGTGATCGGCGATCATCGGCAGATGTGACGTTGCCCTGATCCAACCCATTGTGACCTCACTCCCTAGAGCTCCCCATACCTGAGCGGGGGAAGGTCTGGTCCAATGCGTGTTCATTTAGTAAATCCAAGTGACAATTCTTTTGGCACTGCGGTGATTACTCCGCGGTGGCTGTTCGTGCTGGCAGCGGCAACGCCCGCGATGGCTGGCGATCCGATACTCGTCGATGAGTCGCTGGAGCAGATTGTTCCGGAGAGCATTGAGCCGGGCGACATTGTGGGCATCAGCGTGCACACGGGCAATGCGCTGCGCGGCTACGCCGTGGGCCGGATGGCACGCGAGCGCGGGGCGTGGGTGGTCTATGGCGGCATACACGCGACGTTGTTCCCCGAAGAGGCGCTGGCGCAGGGACAGGCCCATGCCGTGGTGAAGGGCGATGGCGACGTGGCGTGGGGTAAGGCCGTGGCTGATTGCATGGCGGGCGCGCCGAAGCAGCTCTATGAGGGCGGGCGGATTGAGGGCAGTGAATTCCTCGCCGGGCGCTGGGACCTGATGCAGCCGGGAAAGTACATGTGGGCGTCGGTGCAGACGATCCGCGGCTGCCCCAAACACTGCTCGTTCTGCAGCGTATGGCGGACCGACGGGCAGCAGCCGCGGCAGCGCCGCTTCCAGAGTGTGATTGACGAGATCGTCGCGCTGCGGCGGATTGGATTCCGGTTCATCGCGCTGGCCGACGACAACTTCTATCCGGTGACTTTGACCGACCTGCGGCTGGCGCGCGAGCAGGGCAATACGGCGAAGGTCGACGAGCTGATGGGGATTCGCAACGAGCGCTTTGAGTTGATGGCGGAGCTGGCCAAGCTGCCCAAGGACATGGTGTTCTTTACCCAGATCACGATGGAGGCGGGCGAGGATGGCGAGTACCTGGACGCGATGCGCAAGGCCAACATCAAGGGCGCGCTGGTGGGCGTGGAGGCGGTGACGCCGGAGGGGCTGAAGGCGGTGTTTAAGGACTTCAACTACTCGGGCGAGGCGTTGGCGAAGCAGTTGCAGACGTTCAAGAAGCATGGTGTGCATGTGCTGGGGTCGTTCATCTTCGGCTTGCCGACGGACAAGCCGGCGACCTTCGATGCGACGGTGTCGATGGCGCTGAAGGCGGGCGTGACCTTTGCGCAGTTTGTGATGATGACGCCGTTCCCAGGGACGATTGATTTTGTTCGCTGGGAGAAGGAGCAGGCGCTGTCGCCGACGCTGGTGGGCGATGTGCCGATTACGCGTTACTGGCTGATTCCGACCGAGGTGCGGCCGAAGATGTTCACGCCTCATCCTTCGATGAGCTCGGATGAGATCAGCGTGCGTACGCAGAAGGTGTGGGACCGGTTCTACGACTGGCGCTCGGTGTGGAAGAGGTCAGCATGCACGCCGACGCTGAAGGCGCGGGTGGCGTTTGTGCTGCTCTCGAAGCTGTACCGGCAGATGTATGCGGGCACGGGCATCTCCACGGACAGCGCGCGGCGGAAGAAGGCGAAGACGATGGCGCGGTTCATGGTGAAGCAGACGAGCAAGATCTTCCGCTCCAAGCCGATGCCGGAGTTGCAGTCGCCGGTGTGGGCGTTGCCTTCGACCGCGACGCTGCTGCGGACGGCGCTGGCTGCGGGTATGCCGGCCGATCCTGCGCCGTTTGTAGTTCTGCCGCGGAGTTGACCGCCGGATTCGGCAGCTTTTGATTTCCTCAGGGCAGTAAGTACACTAGAGGCTCGCTCGATGTTTCTGCGTTGCTGTGACCAACAGTGGCGCGCCGTTGTTTCATACGACCGCAATGGAATGTTCGGGAAGCGCGGTGAGACTCCGCCACTGCCCCGCAACTGTGATGCACGCACCTTGGGATGTTGAAGCAAGGTGAGGACGGCCTGGAGAGTGCCACTGACGCCGAAGGGCGACGGGAAGGCGCTTCTCTGAAGTGCAAGGGCCGGCTTTGAAATCGTGCCAGTCAGGAGACCGGTTCCATTGCCAGATTAGCCACGCTTCCGATGGGGAAGCGGAGGAGTTCATGATGCTATCTACTTTTGGCCGCAGAGCGGCCGTGTCTTTGCGCGCGGGGACCTCCCGGCGCTTCGCCTTCATCCTACTTTCAACATTTCTGCTTGCGGCCGGCGCCCACGCGGTGGTGGTGCGCGGCAGCGTGACAGATGCGCTGGGAGCTCCGGTGGCCGGAGGGCGTGTGCAACTGGTGGAGCGTGGCAAGGTGATTGCCATTGCCTATGCTGATGCGAACGGCAACTATGAGCTGCGCTCGTCTGATGGCGGGCGGTTCACGCTGCTGGGTTCTGCACCCGGGTATCTGCCCGCTATCGGGCAGGACTTCTACGGCAGACCGGCTGACGTGCTGGAACAGGATGTGGTGCTGGCCACGAACACCGTACGACAGGACATTACGGTGACTGCGACGGGGATTCCCACGCCGCTGCCGCAGTTGACCGCGCCGGTGACGGTGATCCCGGGCGAGTCGCTCGGGATCGACATTGGGATCTTAGATGCGATGCGGCAGGTGCCGGGGAACTTTGTGGTGCAGACCGGGCAGGCGGGCGGCGCGACCAGCCTGTTCCTGCGCGGAGGCAACTCGACCGCAAACCTGGTCACGGTGGACGGCGTGCCGGCGGAGGATGTGGGCGGCATCTTCGACTACGGCACGGTCAGCTCGACGGCAATCAGCAAGATTGAAGTGGTGCGCGGACCGGACTCGGCGATTTACGGCACGGACGCTGGTGCTGGGGTGGTGGCGATCTCCACGCCGCGCGGAACGACGCTCCAGCCGCTGCTGACGTACTCCGGCGACGCAGGCAACCTGCACACGTGGCGCAACGAGGCGACGGTGAGCGGAACGGCGCAGCGATTCGACTACTTCGGCGCGTACTCGCGCTTCGATACGTCGAACGCGGTGGCGCTGGACAGGTACCATGCGGGTACAGCGGCCATCAACGTAGGCTATGACATCAACGGCAACACGCAGGTGCGGGCCACCTTGCGCAACAGTGACGCGGTGCAGGGCGTTCCGGGGCCCCACGACTTTCAGGGCGTCTCCTCCAACAACCGGCAGGGCGACCAGGACCTCTACGGCGGCGTGACGGTGGAAAACCGCTATAAGGGCAACTGGCACAACCTGGTGCGCTACGGCATCGCGCGCAAGCGGGAGCAGGAGCAGGAGTTCGCCGCAGGCGGAACATTTCTGGCAGTTGACCCGGGCGAGTTTGGTGGCCCCGGAAATGTGGGCAACGTGGTCACCATCCGCGGGGCCAACGGCTACACGGCCACGGGGCAGGTGCAGCTCTTCAGCGGCAACAACTACGACCAGGCCACGGACCGCGACCAGATCTACTACCAGAGCGACTACACCGCCTCTCCGCACTTCACCGGGCTGTTCGGCTTTCGCTATGACAACGAGCGCGGATCGTATAACGACTACCTTCCGGCTTATAGCTATTCGTCCCATGAAAAGATTCAGCGGACGAACTTCGAGTACAACCTGCAGTTCCAGGGTGAGTTTTGGAACCGGCTGTTCTACTCGGCCGGGGGCGCGGTGGAGAAGAACCACCTATACGGCATCGCGGGCACACCCAAGCTGGGGCTGACGTACGTGCCGGTGCGGGAGTCCGGCAAGCTCTTTCACGGGACGAGGCTGCGGGCGAATGCGGCGACCGGTGTGCAGGAGCCGACGCTGGCGTTGCAGTACAACAGCCTGTACACATTGACCACACCTGCGCAGCGCGCCCAGTACAACATCACTCCTGCGAATGCAGAGCGTTCGCGCGCATACGATATCGGGATCGACCAGAACATCCGGGGCACCAAGCTGGTGTTTAAGGCCGGTTACTTTCACAATGTCTTCGATCACCAGCTCGAGGGGGTCAGCAGTACATCGCTGGCGCAGTATTTCAATATTGGTGTGCCTCCGCCCTGCCCTCCTTTTACTACGCCCGTAAACGGCCTCTGTCCGCTGCCGAATGTCTACACGGCCTATGTGAACTCACTGGCCTTCCGCGCCCAGGGAGCGGAACTGGAGCTGGAGTGGCAGCCCAAAACATACCTGCTGGTTCGCGGAGGCTATACCAACCTGTCCACGCGGGTGGTGCAGTCCTTCGCCTCAGACGCCGTGAAGGCGAACCAGGGTACGCCGACCACGAACCCTAACCTGCCGGGGATTGCCATCGGCGCATTGGGGCCGCTGGTGGGGGCCAGGCCTTTCCGGCGCGCTCCTAATACTGGGTACTTCGACGTGCAGTACACGCACAGGCGGCTCGCGCTCGCGTTGGACGGCGCGCTGGCCAGCCGCAGTGACGACTCCACCTTCCTCAGTGGCGAGGACCTGAACGGCGGGAACACGCTACTTCTGCCCAATCGCGACCTGGACTACGGCTACGTCAAGCTGGACCTGGGCGGAACGTACGCCTGGAAGCATGGCATCACCGCCTTTGCCCAGGTGGAGAACCTGCTGAACGATCAGCACATCGGGCCGATCGGGTACCCGGGGCTGCCGCTGACATTCCGGACGGGGTTGAAGCTGCGGCTGGGCGGCGATTAGCTCGTCTGATGCATAGTGGCCTGCTGCCGGTCGCCGGTGGCAGGCCGCTGCTCTTTAAACACAACGGCCAAGCAAAGGTTGTGTGCCACCTTGAGGCTCGCATACGCGTCTAATCGAGCGGAAGGAAATGGAGACTATGAGATATCCGATACAGATGATGATTGCTTCAACTCTGCTCGCCGGTTCTGCGATGGCGGTGATGGCGCAGGAGATTCCGAACGAGGGGCCGGTGCCGACCACAGTCCTGATTCAGGCGGACTCCAAGCACGATGAGCCGCTCAACACGGCCCTGCTGAAGTTGCAGGTGAATCGCCATGACTCGCCGATTACGGCGGTAACGCCGATCTCGCCGCGCGCGACGCAGGTGGCCATCCTGATCGACGATGGACTGCGCGGATCCTTCGGCCTGCAGATGAAGGACATCCAGGACTTCATCAACAGCCTGCCGCAGGGGACTGAGGTGTTCGTCGGCTATATGCAGAATGGAGGAGTGCGCTCGGCCGGCGGCGGATTTTCCGCAAATCACGAGGAGGTAGCATCGCAGTTGCGCCAGACGCTCAGTATTCCGGGTGTCGCGGCGAGTCCGTACTTCTCGCTGTCGACGTTCGTTAAGCAATGGCCGTCCGACAAGCCTGGCGCGCGCGTGGTGCTGATGATTACCAATGGCGTGGACCCGTACAACGGGCGGCCCTCGGTGATGAATCAGGACAGCCCCTATGTGCAGACGGCGCAGGAAGACGCCCAGCGCGCCGGAGTAGCGGTGTACTCGATCTACTATGCCGATGCCGGGATGCGCGGCGGAAGCTTCAGCGGGCAAAGCTATCTGCAGCAGATTGGCGAGGCCACCGGTGGCGAGTTGTTCAACCTGGGCACGATTCCGCCGCCGTCGCTGGCGCCGTATCTGAAGCAGTTCGGCAAGGCGATTGAGGAGAGCTATGCGGTGAGCTTTCTGGCCAGCGCCAACAATGAGAAGCGAGATACGCTCACGCCGATCAAGGTGACATCCGAACAGGCCGGCGTGAAGATTCACGCGCCGGAGGGTGCGCATCCGGGGGTGAATGAGCCGTAGGTTGGTTTGTTGACTGGAGCAAAGCAAAGGCCCCGGATTGAGCATTCCAATCTGGGGCCTTTTTGTGCGGCGATACGGTGCGGCCCCACCACCCTCCCCTCCCATACTTTTTGCCTCAAAGTCTTGAGAGCAGGCGGGTTGGGCCTGGACTTGTGGAAGTATCGCGTTGCACTGTTCTTGGTGCAGCGGCTTTAAGTGATGGTTGGTGTTCCAGAAGAATCGCGCTACTTACCAGTCCTTGCGAAGGTTAGCGACGTATTCGTCTGCATGCTCGTCCGCCCATAACTCTTTGCCGAGGCCAATGGCACTGAGAAGTGGGTCGTTGGCGAAGAGTTCCGCTTCCGTGGGTTGGACAGGTGGGACGGTTTGCGCTGTTTGTTCGGCGACTTGAGATACGTTAGCCATTGCGACCCTCCTGAATCATCATGACACGATTCGCTGATTCAAGGGTAGCTCAGAAGCCGACCAAACGCAGACATCCCGCCTGCGACCAAGTGCATGTCACGGATGGGGCAACAGCAGAGGCGCGCTATCATTTCGTCATGCTGAGATCATGTTGCGGTCTAATCCTCACAGGGTGCGTCCTGATGTGTTTTCTTCAGACGGCGATGGCGCAGGGGCATCCTGTGGGTACCCTTCCCGTCGCAGCCGGAGCCTACGCAGAGCTTGGGTTGCAAACAAATGATGGCCTAAACGACTCCGTCGCAGGGATATTTACACTGGGGGCGTATGTCGAGTTTCCGCGCGTCCTGCTCAGGCCGGGTGTTGACTTTCGGTGTCTGTGCGGAGACAACGGTGTGAGGGGTAGGTTGGCAGGGCCACGAATCTCTGTATCAACCGGTCCATTGCAGCCGTATGCAGAGTTGCTGGTCGGGCCGAACCAACAGACCTATTCCTATACATCTATCAGCCCAAACAACATCTCAACGAACAATCAATACGGCGTGACCGTCGAAGGCGTCGCAGGACTGGATTTGAGGCGGGGCAGGTTTCTCAGTTGGAGGATATTGGAGGTCACGTATGGATCGTTTTCGGGGACGGCCAACGCCAAACCATTTTCTCTATCGACAGGGCTCATTGTGCGCATCCCCTGATGCGAAAGGCCCCGGATTGCTCCGGGGCCTTGGTGTTGGTGGGTGGGGATGGAGGCTTAGTACATGCCGTCCATGCCGCCGCCGCCGTGGTTGTGACCGCCGCCGCCCGCTGCTTCCTTCTTCTCGGGGATCTCGGCGATGATGGCCTCGGTGGTGAGGAGCAGGCCGCTGATGGAGGCTGCGTTCTGCAGTGCCGTGCGGGTGACCTTGGTGGGATCGATGACACCTGCCTTGACCAGGTCCTCGTAGACTCCCGTTCCGGCGTTGTAGCCGAAGTTGGACTCCTTCGATTCGTGGATCTTGGCGATGACCACAGCACCCTCTTCGCCCGCGTTCTGGACGATGATGCGCAGCGGCTCCTCGATGGCGCGACGGATGATGGAGGCGCCGATCTTCTCGTCGCCTTCCAGCGTCTTGATGAGCGCGTCGACCGCAGGGATGGTGCGGATGAGCGCCACGCCGCCGCCCGGGACGATGCCCTCTTCGACGGCCGCGCGGGTTGCGTGCATCGCATCCTCGACGCGGGCCTTCTTCTCCTTCATCTCGGTCTCGGTAGCTGCACCGACCTTGATGACGGCGACGCCGCCCACCAGCTTGGCGAGGCGCTCCTGGAGCTTCTCGCGGTCGTAGTCGGAGGTGGTCTTCTCGACCTGGGCACGAATCTCCTTCACGCGCGAGGCGATCTTGGTGTCGTCTCCGCCGCCGTCGATGATGGTGGTGTTGTCCTTGTCGATGGTGACGCGCTTGGCGGTGCCGAGGTCTTCAATCTTCACGCCCTCGAGCTTGATGCCGAGGTCCTCGGTGATTGCCTTGCCGCCAGTGAGGACAGCGATGTCTTCCAGCATGGCCTTGCGGCGGTCGCCGAAGCCCGGCGCCTTCACAGCAGCAACGTTCAGCGTGCCACGCAGCTTGTTGACCACGAGCGTGGCGAGTGCCTCACCGTCCACGTCCTCGGCGATGATCAGCAGGGGCTTGGCGGTGCGGGCGATCTGCTCCAGCAGCGGCAGCAGGTCCTTCATCGTGGAGATCTTCTTCTCATAGATGAGGATGTAGGGGTTCTCGAGCGCGGCTTCCATGCGCTCGGCGTCGGTGACGAAGTAGGGCGAGAGGTAGCCGCGATCGAACTGCA
>Ga0302154_10003172_pt1 | contig 12103 bp, 11 predicted proteins | sample I_Bog_N2_3_FD_193507 | JGI IMG/M metagenome (GOLD analysis project Ga0302154, IMG submission 193507) | Peat permafrost microbial communities from Stordalen Mire near Abisko, Sweden - I_Bog_N2_3 | ecosystem: Environmental > Terrestrial > Soil > Wetlands > Peat | place: Sweden: Abisko, Stordalen...
GGCGGCGGCGATCCTCCTGCCGTTCCGTGCGAACTGGCCGAACACGAACGTGGCCCTGCTCCTGGTCGTGGTCGTCGTCGCGGTAGCCGCGATCGGGAACCGCTTCGCCGGAGCTCTCGCGGCGGTGTCGGCCGCGGCCTGGTTCGACTTCTTCTTCACCCGGCCCTACGAGCAGTTCTCTATCCGCAGCTCAGCGGATGCCACGACCGCGGTCCTGCTCCTGGTGGTGGGCGTGGCGGTGTCCCAGCTGGCGGCCCGCGCCCGGCGCCTGCGGGTGATCACCATCACCGACGCGGGTTACCTCGCGCAGATCCACGAGACCGCTGCGATGACCACATCGGCCACGGTGCCCGACGACGTAGCCCGGCACGTCGTCCAGCAACTCATCCCCCTGCTGGACCTGCAAGAGTGCCGGTTCCAGTACGGGACCCTGCTCGGCCACCCGCCCCGCCTCGAGCCCGACGGCACGGTAATGACCAGCTATGGCCACCGCGACGTCGAGCTGGCTGGCCTGCCGGAGGAGGAGATCGAGCTGCGGGTCTACGGCAACGGCCGCTACTACGGCCGGTTCATGATGAAACCAAAGCCGGGCGCCAAGCCGTCACTGCAGGCCCGCCTGGTCGCCGTCACCCTCGCGGATCAGGCCGGGCGCGCGTTCAGCGACAGCGAGCGCGCCTCGAGCGGGCGCTGACCGGGGCGAGGCTGGCCGTCCCGGTGCACACCCCTGCGGGGCGGCTCCGGCCGCCCGCCTCCGGGCCCGAGGAGGGACGCCCTGCCTGAGGAGGTGCGGCCCGCTGCGGCTCGCCCGTTCTCGGCGCGGACAATGTGGGCGCGCAGCCTGCAGACGCCGCTGCGCAGGTTCCTGCGCACCGAGACCGGCAGTGCCGCGGTCCTGGTGGTGATGGCGCTGGCCGCCCTCATCTGGGCGAATGCCGGCGCGTCCTCCTACGAGGCCGTCTGGCATACGGGACTGCTGATCCGGCTCGGCAGCGCGGAAGTGTCCATGGATCTTCGCGGCTGGGTGAACAGCGGCCTGATGACTTTTTTCTTCTTCATCTTCGGCCTGGAGGCCCGCCGCGAGTTCGACATGGGTGAGCTGCGGGAACGGCAGCGGCTGGCGCTTCCGGTCGTGGCCGGGCTAGGCGGCCTGCTGGTGCCGGTCGCGATTTACCTGGCCCTGAACGCCGGCCGTCCCACGGCCCACGGCTGGGGCGCGGCGATGTCCACGGACACCGCGCTCGCCCTGGGGATGCTGGCCCTGACCGGGCCCCGGTTCCCGGACCGGGTGCGCGCGTTCCTGCTGTCGGTCGCGGTGGTCGATGACCTGGTCTCGCTCGTGGTCATCGGCGCCGCCTACAGCCGGGCGGTCACCGCCGTGCCCCTCGGTGTCGCAGCCGGGATCTTCGCGGTGATCTTGGCCCTGAGCCGGGCCGGGATCCGGTACGGCGCCCTCTACGCGCTACTGGGAACCGCGGCGTGGGTCGCGGTTTTCCGGTCGGGTATCGACCCGGTGGTCGTCGGCCTGGCGATGGGACTGGCGACCTACGCCCGCCCGGCCGCCCGGACCGACCTGGAACGCGCCAGCGACCTGTTCCGCAGATTCCGCGAGCAGCCGACGTCCGAGCTGGCCCGGTCGGCCAGCGCCGGGCTGGCCTCAGCGCTGTCGCCGAACGAGCGGCTGCAGCAGCTCTACCATCCCTGGACCAGCTATGTCATCGTGCCGCTATTCGCGCTGGCCAACGCCGGCATCATGATCAGCGGCAGTTTCCTGGCCCGGGCCTATATCTCCCCGATCACGCTGGGCATCATGGTGGGCTACATCGTGGGCAAGCCCGTCGGCATCGTCGGCGCGTCGTGGCTGCTCAGCCGCCTCAGTCGCGGCAAAATCCGGCCGCCTGTCGGCTGGGCCGCCGTTACTGGTGTCGGCACGGTCGCCGGCGTCGGCTTCGCCGTGTCCATCCTGATCGCGACCCTGGCCTTCAGCGGCATTCAGCTGCAGGAGGCCAAGCTCGGGGTGCTGAGTGCCGCGCTCGGCGCGTCGCTGCTCACCTGGCTGGTGTTCCGCGCCACGGATCTGCTGCCGCGCCGGCTGCGGATCCGGGCCCTGCTCGGTAACGCGCAGGCCATCATCGACCTGGGTGCGCCGGTCGACCCGGGCCGTGACCACATCCGCGGGCCGGCCCGCGCGCCGGTCACCATCGTTGAGTACGGGGACTTCCAGTGCCCCTACTGCGGTCAGGCCGAACCGGTCCTGCGCAATCTGCTGGCCGGGCACGGCGAGGTCCGGTACGTCTGGCGCCACCTTCCGCTCAGCGACGTCCACCCCCGGGCCCAGCTCGCGGCTGAGGCGGCGGAAGCAGCCGCCGACCAGGGCGCGTTCTGGCCGATGCACGATCTGCTGCTGAGCCAGCAGGACGCCCTGGCGCCCAGTGACCTGATCCGCTACGCCGGACTACCTGACCCGTCGCGCCGGCGCGGCCAGGATCGCCGAGGATGTGGACTCCGCCGACCTCAGCGGCGTCTCCGGGGTCCCGACCTTTTTCGTCAACGGCCTGCGGCATCACGGCGCCTACGACATCAACGCCCTCACCTCGGCGGTGCAGGCCGCCAAGGCCCGCGCGATCGGCCGGAAACCGCATCCGCCCGCTACCGCGGCCGCGTCCTGACGCTGGCCAGGGCCGGAGCGGCGCCAGCCGGCGACCGTATCCGGGCGCTATCATGAGCGGCAGGTGAGCCGGGAAGTCTGGTCGGTAGTTTTCGAGGGCAAAGGCTGATCATGCATGGCTTCCGCCGGTCCCCGGCGCTCCACTCCCACTGGCGCGCCGACGCGCTGCGTACCAACCTGTGGCTGGTCCCCGGGCTGGAGGTCCTGGCGGCCATCGCGCTGTTCGTCATCACCCTCAACCTGGACCGCGCCGTCTACCGCGGCGAATTCAGTCTGCCTTCGTGGGTGATCGTCGGCAGCGCCGACGCCGCCCAGCAGATCCTCACCGCCATCGCCACCGCCGTCATCACCGTGGTAGGCGTGGTGTTCTCGATCATCCTGGTGACCCTCACGCTCGCGTCCACCCAGTTCGGGCCCCGGATGCTGCGTAACTTCATCCGTGACCGGGGAACGCAGCTGACGCTGGGGACGTTCGTGGCGACGTTCGTCTACGCCGTGCTCGTCCTGGTCTCGATCGGCCCAGGATCACGCGGGACCTTCGTCCCGCACATCGGCGTGACAGTGACCCTGGCGCTGACGGTTGCCGACATGGGGGTGCTGATCTATTTCATCCACCACACGGCGACGTCGATCCAGCTGCCGCAGGTGATCGCGAGCATCGCCCGGGACCTGGCCGAGGCGATCAAGGTTCAGGGCGGCCATGACGCCTGGCCCGCCCCGTCCGGCGCCCAAGTCAGCGGCCCGTCGGCGGCGGAGCTGCTCACCCGGATGCGGGCCGAGGGCGGCGAGGTCCGGGCGCCCGGGAGCGGCTACCTCCAGTTCATCCGGCAGCGCTCCCTGGTGCAGCTCGCCGCCGGAGCGGATGCGGTCATCGCTCTCGATTACCGGCCCGGGCACTTCCTGGTCCAGGGCCACCCATTCGCTTCGGTGTGGCCGCCCGAGGCGGCGGACCGGGTGAGTGAAGCGCTGGGCCGCGCGCACATCACCGGGCCCTACCGGACGCTCACCCAGGACATCTCTTTCGGCATCGACCAGCTCGTCGAGATCGCCATCCGGGCCCTGTCACCGGCCGTCAACGACACCTTCACCGCGCTCACCTGCATTGACTGGCTGGGCGAGAGCCTGTGCAAGATCACCCTCAGATGGCACCCGGCGCGGGTGCACCGGGACAGCCACGGGTTCATCCGGGTCATCACGGCCGAGCCGAGCCACGAGCGCCTCGTGCAGCGCGCCTTCGAGAAGATCCGCCAGGCCAGCCTGGGAATGCCGGCGGTGCTGATCCGCCAGCTCGAGGCCCTGACCAAGATCATGGCCGACACATCCAGCGCCGGACAGCGCCGCGTGCTGCTGGAGCAGGGCGCCATGATCCAGCGGGCCAGCGAGCGCTCGGTGCCGGAGGGGGCGGACCGGGATGATATCCGGCGCCGATACGAGGACTTGCTCAGTGCCGCCACCCGGCTCGCGAAACGCGAGAACGGCGCTACCGCCATGGGTTAGACGGCCGGCCGCTGGTGACGTCGCGACCGCCACGGCTTACTGTCGTTATGTGATAGCTGCGGTCATCCTGGTGGGGATCTCCGTGCTTGTCATGGCCGGGCTGGCCTGGACCGCACGCCGGGTGCATGTCGGCACTCTGGACGCGCTCGCGCTGGCCGAAAAGGTCGCCACGCCCAGGCCTTCCTCCGCGCTTGACTGGCCGGAGCTGCGGGTGCGCGCAGTTGTCCCGCAGCCAGATGAGCCAGCCGAGCTCGCGCAGCCGGATAAGGCAGCCCAGGTCCTGCTGCTGGTCGAATGGCCTGCACACCCGCAGCGGACGTCGATCTTGCTGGTCGCCCTCGACGGCAGCGATCCCCGGCCGCTGCCGCTCCTGGCGGAGTGGTGCGCCACGCGCACATCGGTCTCCCCGGCCAGGTACGGGCAGGCTGGACTCGAGCTTCGCCGCCGCCAGAGCCTCCAGCGGGTGTACGGATTGCTGATCGCGGAGGATGCCAGGCCTACGTCGTTCCCATCGGCCCGGCCCGGTCCGGACGGGCGCCGCCGGCCGACGGACGGGCAGTAAGAAGACGCAGCGGAAGGCGGGAGTCTGGATACGAGATGGCGGTCGCAATCGGGATCTGGTTCGCGCTGGCGGGAGGGCTGGCGGCGCTGGCTGGGCTGACCGGGATACATCGCGCGCACCGGCTGCGCCGCCGCGGCTTGACAGCCTGGGCCACTGCCGTGCCGCCGGTCGCGGCCGGTGCACCGGCAGGCGGGTCGCCGGGGCTGGCCCTGATGCGGTATGGGCTCGCGGATGGGCGGGTGATGGAGTCGTTCTGTCCCGAAGCGGTCTGGAAGGCGGCCCTGCTCCGGCCCGGTCATAAGGTGCTCGTCTGGTATGACCCCACGGATCCGCAGGACGTCCTGATCCACGGCCGGCGGGGAAGACGCGTCGTTGACAGTGCGTTCGTGGCCGTCGGCGCGCTCTTCATCTTCATCGGCACGGCGCTGGCCGCGCTCGGTCACTGAGCCAGGGCGCCGTCAGCGCATGAGCTCCTGCCACGACTTCTGGGTCAGGTCCACGTCGTAGTGCGCAGCGGCAGCGGGCCGGAACCTACCGGGCCGTGATCCCGCCGTCCACGGGGAGGATGACGCCGTTGACGTACGCGCCGGCCCGGCTGGCCAGGAAGACCGCGACCCCGGCCATGTCGTCGGGCCGCCCGATACGGCCGAGCGGCGTGCTGGCAGCGATCTCCTTGCCCCGATCGTGCAGCGTCTGGGCCATCATCCTGGACTCGAACGGCCCGGGTGCGACCGCGTTGACCGTGATGTGCTGGGGGCCGAGCTCGACGGCGAGCACCCGGGTCAGGTGATGCAGCCCGGCCTTGGCCGCCGCGTAGGAGTAGTTGTTCACGATCGGCACGATGAGGCCGTCAATCGAGCCAATGTTGATCACGCGGGCCGGGTCGTCCGCGGACGCGGCCTTGGCCAGCAGCGGCAGGAAGGCCCGGGTCAGGAAGAACGGCGCCTTGAGGTCCAGGTCCAGCACCTTGTCCCAGCCCGACGCCGGGAACTCCAGCAGCGGCGCACCCCAGACGGCACCGGCGTTGTTGACGAGCACGTCCAGCTGGCTGGTGAGCCCGGCCACCTCGCCGGCCAGCCGCTGGCACTCCGCCTCCCCGGACAGGTCAGCCGGGATCGCCCAGACCTGCTGGCCGGACGCGGCGTACGAGCGCAGTTCAGCGGCGGCCTCGTCGCACGCGGCGGCCTTGCGGGCCGAAATCACGACCGACGCGCCCGCCTGGACCAGGCCACGCGCGATCATCAGGCCGATGCCACGCGACCCTCCCGAGACGACCGCCGTCTTTCCCGTGAGGTCGAACAGTCCACTCACATGATCACCACCATTGATCGGGTCCGGGCGTCGCGGCAGCGACAATAAGAGTATTTCTCCAGCCGAACGGGGCAGTATGTCACCTGATCATCCACCGCGGGGCCAGCCTACGGCCGGGACCGGGCGCTGATCCCGCCGGCGCCGGACCGGGGTGCGTGTGATATCGCGGCAGCAGGAAAGATGACCAGCACACCGGGCCCGGTGACCCTGGGGCCGGCCATCCGCCAGCCGGTAAGGAGCCCTGCCACGTCCGCCACACCTGACCTCCAGCAGATCGCCGCCGACGTCTTCGGCTATACCGAGCTGCGGTCGGGGCAGCACCAGGCCGCCGCCGCGCTGGTCACGGGGCGTGACTGCCTGGCCGTCCTGCCGAGCGGTGCAGGCAAGTCAGCGATCTACCAGCTCGCCGCGATCGCGCTCGGCGGCCCCGCCGTGGTTGTGTCACCTCTGCTGTCGCTGCAGCGGGACCAAGCCGACCACCTGCTCTCGCACGGCCTGACCGCGGTCACGGTGAACGCGAACGCACCGGAAAGCCGCCGCGCCGCGGCCTACGACCTGCTCCGGGACGGCCAGGCGGGCTTCGTCTTCCTCGCCCCGGAGCAGCTGGCCCGCGACGATGTGCGCAACGTACTGGCCGAGGCGCCGCCCCGGCTGCTCGCGGTGGACGAGGCACACTGCGTGAGCAGCTGGGGACATGACTTCCGTCCCGATTACCTGCGGATCGGCGACGTGATCAGCTCCCTGGCCCGCCGCCCGGTCGTCGCGGCGCTCACCGCCACCGCCGCTCCCCCGGTCCGCGAGGAAATCATCCGGCGGCTCTGCCTGCGCAAACCCGCTCAGGTGATCCGCGGATTCGACCGCCCGGAGATTCACCTGGCGGTACGGGCCTTCCACGAAGCCGCCGATAAGGAGGCCGCGGTCGAGGAGGCGGCCACGCAATTCAGCGGTACCGGCATCGTGTACGCGGCGACCCGGGAGGAAACGGAGACGTACGCGCAGCGGCTGCGGGTCCGGCCGTACCACGCCGGGCTCAGCCGGGCCGCGCGGGAGGAGACCCAGAAGATCTTCATGGCCGGGGCGACGATCGTCGCCACCAGCGCATTCGGGATGGGCATCGACCGGCCCGACGTCCGCTTCGTCATCCACGCCTCCGTGCCCGGCTCACTGGATGAGTACTACCAGGAGGTCGGGCGGGCCGGACGGGACGGGAGGGCGGCCCAAGCAGTGTGCTTCTACCGGTCCGAAGACCTCGGCCTCCGGCGGTTCTTCACCGGCGGCCTGCCCGATGAGAAACTGCTCGCCGAGGTGGCGGCCGCCACTCAGACCCCGGTGTCAGTGCGTGAGCTGGCCGACCGCGCGGACATGTCGGAGCGCCGGCTCACCGGGCTGGTCAACCTCCTGGAGGCGGCCGGGGCCGTCCGGCTGCACGACCTCATCGAGCCCGTCGCCGATGCCCCGCCGCCCGCCGAGGCCGCCGCGAAGGCGATCGAGATCGCCGCGCACAACCGCTCGGTGGAACGCTCGCGGGTGGAGATGATGCGCCGGTACGCCGAGCTGACCGACTGCCGGCGGCGGTTCCTGCTGCGGTACTTCGGCCAGGGCGCGGACGATCCCTGCGGGCGGTGTGACAACTGCGACGCCGGCCTGTCCACCCCAGCCAGTCACTCCCGCGACGCGTTCGCGGCCGGGATGCGGGTCGAGCACCAGGAATGGGGGCGCGGGGTGGTCCTGTCCGAGGCTGGGGAGCGGCTCACCGTTTTCTTCGACGAGGTTGGGTACAAGGAGCTGCTCACCGAGGCCGTGCTGCACGGCCATATCCTCACCCCCGCCGGGACGGAGGCATCATGACCGGGCCGGCGGCAGGCGCGATGAATACGGCCGACGTAGCGGGCCTGGTGCGCAGCGAGCTCACCGCCGCGGGCATCCGGCGTCAGCGCTGCGGGCAGGGCTTCCGGTACTTCGCCGCCGACGGCACCCCGCTGACCGACCGCGAGACGCTGGCCCGGATCAAAGCACTGGTCATCCCGCCCGCCTGGGAGGACACGTTCTCCGCCAAGGACTTCCGGACCTGGCACGCGACCGTACTGGCCGCCGTCGGCCTGGCCGTCTCCGAGCCCGCGGCCGTGTCCGAGTCCGCCCGCAAGCGCGCCGTCGCCCGCGTGGTGAATGAGGTCTCGGGCTACTTGGGCAATACACCAGCCGTGGCGCGCGCCTCCTACATTGATCCGCGCGTCATCACCCTCTACGAGCAGGGCATCACGATCGCGCGAGCACCGAGCGACCTGGGTTAAGGCCGCGAATTCGGCGACGTTGCGACCCGGGGGCACGCCGAGCGGGCGGTGCTGAGCATGCTCACCGAGCATCCCAGTCCTGCCCTGGAAGCCGCGGCCGGCGTCGGCCGGTGACGGCTTCTCCAGGCGGGAATGCCGCGTGATCGCGGCCGCCGGATGTGCGAGGGGCCACTGAACGGGTATGGGCTTGAGCATGGATGCCAGTGGCCGCGACGACAGCGGGACCTCCGGGGAATCGGCCGGGCCGGCCGATTCCGGGCCGGAGGATTACAGTTTCGCCGAGGCCCCCGACGTCGGCGAGGTCGCCAGTATCGTCGGCGAACTGAGCGAGTCGGCCGAGCAGCCAACATCCGGCCGCCCGTTGAACGAGGTCGCCCGCTCAGCCCTCGCCCGGGTCAGGCGCAGCGGGAGGGGCGTCGGCCGCCGCGATGCGGACGGCGGCCATGAGCCGGGGATGACCGACGGGGCAGATGCGGCCGCGCGGCCAGGTGCGGCTACCGGGTCAGGTGTGGTGCCGGGGTCGGGCGTGGCCGACGGGCCAGATACGGTCCTCGAGCCGGGTACGGCATCCGGATCTGGTGCGGCCGCAGGGTCAGACGTGGCGACTGGGTCCGGCGTGACTCCCGGGTCGGGTGTCGCCCGCCGCGGACTGGACGCCGTGCGCCGCAGCCCGGACCTGGTACGACGCGGATCGGACCTGGCGCGGCGCAGCCCGGATCTCGTACGGCGCAGCCCAGACCTCGTGCGGCGCAGCCCGGACCTGGTACGACGCGGATCGGGGGCGCCCCGGAAGGGCGCCAGCGTCGTAGGCCGCGGAACGCGCCTGGCCGGGCGCGGGGTACAGCGGGGAAGCCGCTGGCTGGCCGGCGAGGTGCTGGCCCTGGCTCCTCGCCTGCCCGTCCGTGACCAGGCCACGCTGCGCGCCCAGTTCCCCGGCAAGTCCCCCGACGAGCTTGCCGACGCCCTGATCGAGGGCGCTTCCCGCGCGTCGGCCGCGGTGGGCGCCACGGTGGGCATCTGGTCGGTTCTTCCGGTGGCCCCCGCCTTCCCGGCTGAGATCGTCACCGAGACCCTGACGCTGGTCGGAATCGAGATCAAGCTCATCGCCGAACTGCACGAGGTATACGGCATGCGGCCGCCCGGTGACTTCGCCGGCCGGATGACGGCCTTTGTCGGTGCGTGGGCGCACCGGGGCGGCGTCACGCTGACGCCTGGCGGGGTAGTCCTGGCCATGGGCTCACCGCTCGGGCGCCGCCTGCAGCGCCGTCTCGCGGCCCGCGCGGGCCGCAGCGCTGTCTCACTGGGCCCGCTGCTGACCGGAGCCGCGGCCGGGGCGCTGCTCAACCGCAGGGAGACCCGCCGCCTCGGCCAGGAGATCCGCGATGACCTGCGCAAGAGGTCACCGACCGCGGCAATATGGCCACGCTGAGCCACTCCGGCACGCCAGTTCCCGCGCTCCCTTTCTCGCGGGCACAGCCAACCGGCTGGAACGCCGCCGACCTGGCCAGCAAGCATCCGTATTACTTAGGTGTTTACGCCTTCGCGCGCCGGAAAGACGACAATCATCCTCGGGCCCGTCCTGTCTAAGGTCTTGCCCGGTAACGCTTCCATGATCGTCCGTGAGGTCTCTGATTTTAGGCGGTAACGGATCAATGAGGGTCACGATGATGCTTGCCGACCACGCGCAGGTGGCCGACGGCAAGCTGTTCATCTCGGGTGGTGGCTGGTCCGTCTGCGGTCCTGGCCCGGTCGCCTGCGGGGTCGCGGTGCTCTTCCACATCCCGTGGCAGCACACGAACGAGAAGATCTCCTTCACGCTCAGACTGCTGGACGAAGACGGGACTCCGGTGAGCCAGCCGGGGCTCAGCGGGGGGCAGCAAGTCCAGGCGGGTGGCCAGTTCGAGGCCGGGCGTCCTGCGGGCCTAGCTCCGGGGACTGCGATCAACGTGCCGATCGCCTTCAATACGGTCCTTCAGCTGCCCGCGGGAGCACGGTTTACCTGGGTGCTGGAGATCGACGGGGAGGCAGCTGAGGAGTGGCGGCTGTCTTTTGCCACCCGCGAGACCCAGCCGTCACAGGTCCGGCCCGGCTGAAGCTGCGGCCGGCCGCCGGGTAGTGCACAGTACGGCCGATGGCGGGACAGCCAGAAACGAATGGTAATCCAGCCGAAAGAAAGGGGACGCCGCGTGAGCGGTTTCCGCAAGTTCCTACTACGGGGGAGCCTGATCGACCTCGCGGTCGCGGTGGTCATCGGCACGGCCTTCACGGCCATCATTACCGCTCTGGTCAAGGACCTCATCACACCGCTGATCGCCGCCGCGGGCGGCAAGCCGAACTTCAGCAACCTGTACTTCACAGTTAACGGCAGCAAGTTTGCCTACGGCGACTTCATCAACGCGCTCGTGACGTTCCTCATTATCGCCGCCGTCGTGTACTTCCTGGTCGTGGCACCCTTCGGACGACTGATAGAGCTAATCACCCGGAACAAGGCGGCGACCGAGCGCGATTGCCCGGAGTGCCTCAGCACGATCCCGATCGGGGCCCGTAAGTGCATGTACTGCACTACCGATCTCACGCCGACCGTGACCACGACGTCGTAGCCACCGGATCCCGAGAGCTTGCGCGCTGCGCGTCCCGATGTCTGGGCCCGGCCCGGGGCCTGGCCGTGCCGGGCCCAGACGTCTTGGGGAGAAGAGGGCTTATCCCTCTTATTGGTGAGCTTGGGCGTATTACCTGACACCAAGCTGAGCCGAAGCTGTGAAACCTCTAAAGAGAGCTCGTCCGCCGGTAATGGAAGCCGCTTCGGCTGGACCGGGACCTTCCCCAGGTGTCGGCCCTGCCGAGTACCGGCATCACCGCCAGCGAACCGGCGGCCCGGCTAACGTACGGTGCGGGACCCGTCCATGATGTCGTCCGTGGTCCTGGCTGGCGCCGATCCGGCCGCGGCCCAGTTGGCCAGCTGTTCTGACGCTTGTCCCGGCAGCTGACCAGACGCCCAGCCGGCCAGTTCGGCGGCGAGGGGGTCGCGGTGTGCTGCGGACGGCCGACCTCCACCGGCGCCTGATGAAGGCCGGGGTCATCGGGCCCGGCGACGTTCCCGGGGCGGCGAGCGCCGGGCGCTCCGCACCCGCGGGGCGCCAGGCGACGATTCCGGGGGGGTGGGTGCCGGGCGCTCCGCACCCGCGGGGCCGGGGTTGTCCTGATTCGCCGGATCCGGGCGGACCGTCGGCTCGGACGCCATGTCGCGGGGCGTGAGCGTGTTCCCGTTGACCGGCAGCTCATCTGAGCCGTTCACTGGCCGCAGATCTTCCTGCGCGACTGCGGCGCAGTCGTGATTCTCAAGGAAATCCGCGAAGTACTCGGCCTCCGTGGCAGCGACGCCGATCACCACGCGTGGCTGACCCATCGGCTCCTTGAGTGAGTAACCTACATAGCTGGCCAGCGAGTCCGAAGGCCCCGCCAGCCCGTGCAGCGCTCGCCAGCGCTCCCATGCCTGTTCCAGCCGCGCTGCGGCGTCACCGGCACGCGCGACCAACTCTGGATCACGCATCGTGCGATCCCTCCCCATGAACGCGACGCAGTGCCGCGGCCCCGACCGAGACGGCCGACCGTACGTTGCGTCACGTTGCGTCCGCTCGTCTTAGCGCGGACGAGTATGGCGAACACCGCGATTCAGCAGGCATGATTACACTTCACTACAGATCATTACTTAGCGTAACCATTGGAAAGCGGTCGACTGCCTCGGTCTGCTCTTAAATGTGCTTAGCTGGATCGGCC
>Ga0302154_10003173_pt1 | contig 12102 bp, 9 predicted proteins | sample I_Bog_N2_3_FD_193507 | JGI IMG/M metagenome (GOLD analysis project Ga0302154, IMG submission 193507) | Peat permafrost microbial communities from Stordalen Mire near Abisko, Sweden - I_Bog_N2_3 | ecosystem: Environmental > Terrestrial > Soil > Wetlands > Peat | place: Sweden: Abisko, Stordalen...
TGCCTTGCGTGTACAAGTTAAGAGCCAACGTGACGATGTCGACGTTACCCGTGCGCTCCCCGTTGCCGAACAGCGTACCCTCGACGCGATCTGCGCCCGCCATCACGGCCAGTTCGGCGGCCGCCACGGCCGTGCCACGGTCATTGTGCGGATGGATGCTGATGATCTGGCTATCGCGCCGCGAGATATGGCGGGCGAACCATTCGATCTGATCCGCGTAGACGTTGGGTGTGGCCATCTCCACGGTCGACGGGAGATTCAGAATGGTCTTGCGCTGCGGAGTCGGCTCCCAGACCGAGTTCACCGCATCGCAGATCTCGACCGCGTACTCGAGCTCGGTGCCGGTGAAACTCTCGGGGCTATATTCGAACACGAATTCCGTATCCCGATGCCGCAGTGCGTGTTCCCGCACCGCCGTGGCCCCACGCACGGCGATCTCCTTGATGCCGGCGCGATCCAGGCGAAACACGACCCGGCGCTGGGCCACCGAAGTCGAGTTATAGACGTGCACGATGGCCCTGCGGGCGCCATGCAGCGACTCGTAGGTACGCGCGATCAACTCGGGTCGCGCCTGCGTCAGCACCTGGATCGTCACGTCGTCGGGCACGAGGCCCTGCTCGATGAGGTCGCGCACGAAGTCGAAATCCGTTTGTGAGGCCGCCGGAAAGCCGACCTCGATTTCCTTGAAGCCGATTCTCACGAGCATCTCGAACATGCGCCGCTTGCGGGACGCGTCCATGGGCTCGATGAGCGCCTGATTGCCGTCGCGCAGATCGACGCTGCACCAAACCGGCGGTATCTCGATGACGCGCGCGGGCCAGGTGCGATCGGCGAGATCGATCGGCCGGAACGCATGGTATTTCGAAGCAGGGTCATGCAACATGGTTTTGAACTCGAAAGCGACGGTCCGCTTTGTTGGAGGCTACATTCTCGTGATGCTTTCCGGTCTTGTAAGCGCCGACCGTTAGCGCATGTTCGTTGCGCCTAGCGGCGCAGCAGCAGCGCAAGCAGCCCTGGCGATGCCAGGCCGAGCGAGGAACCGGAACGACGATTTGAGCTGAAACCCATGATGCCGAGAATCTAGCACCGCCCCAGCCGTACGCGCAAGGGGCCGGCGCGAGGCAGGAGCCTAGATCCATCCCTGCAGCTGGCGTTCGGCGATGTTGGCGAGCACCTCGGCGTGGCCCTCGTCGTCGTTGAGCGCCGGCACCATGCCGAAGGCCTCACCGCCCAATTCCATGAACTGCTCGCGATATTCCATCGCCACTTCCTCGAGCGTTTCGAGGCAATCGACCGCGAACGACGGCGAGACGACGGTGAGCTTGCGCACGCCCCGCTTGGCGAGATCCTTGAGCGTGTCCTCGGTGTACGGCTGCAGCCACACGACCGATCCGAAGCGCGACTGATAGCAATGGGAGTATTCGCCGGCGGCCAAGCCCAAGCGAGCGACGACGGCGCGCGTCGTCGCTTCGGCCTGAGCCTGATAGGGGTCTCCTTCGGTGACGTACACGGCGGGAATGCCGTGATAAGAGAGCAGAAGATGTGAGCGCTCGCCCGCCTCGGACCAGTACGCCTCGATGCGGCCGGCAATCGCGTCGAGGTAGCCCTCGTCGTTGTGATAGTCGTTCACGAAACGCGTTTCCGGCAGCCAGCGCCAGCGCTGCAGCACGCGCGCCGTGCGATCGAACACCGAGCCCGTCGTCGAGGAGCAATATTGCGGGTAGAGCGGGAGCACCAGCAGTCGCTTGACGTTCTGTTCCGCGAGACTCTTGACCGCCTTGCCGATTGAGGGATTGCCGTAGGTCATGGCGAGTTCGACGCGCACGCGGTCACCGAGCCGGGCCTGGAGCCGCGCGGCGATCTTGCCGGTGAGGCGCTTGGAATAGACCGCGAGCGGCGAGCCGCCCTGCATCCAGACCTTACGATAATTGCGCGTCGTGCGGATCGGACGAAACGGCAGGATGATCCCGTACAAGAGCGGCAGCCAGAACAGGCGCGACGTGTCGATAACGCGACGGTCGCCGAGAAATTCCGCGAGATAGCGTTGTACGGCCAGATAGGACGGCGAATCCGGCGTACCCAAGTTCACCACAATCACACCGATCCGGTCAGGGGTCGACGCCGCCGCTTGCGCCACGGCGCGATAATAGGCCATTGAACAGATCCTTATGGAAGCCCGCCCGCCAGTATACTGCCAGGCGCATGAAGCCCTGCACCGCTGTGTAGATGACCCGCCAATGACCTCAGCCGTCTCGCTCAGGGCGGACGAATATGCGGCCCTTTATCTCAGCCTCGAGGTAGCGACGCGCGCCGTTTTGCTCGATCTGCCGTTCGCAATCGCAACCGCATGGCTGCTCACGCGGCGGCGCTTCTATGGCCGCGCCGCGCTCGACGCGATTGTGCATCTGCCGCTCGTGCTTCCGCCGGTCGTCGTCGGCTACGTCCTGCTGCTGGTATTCGGGGCACGCGGCCCCATCGGCGGCTGGCTCGACCGCACCTTCGGGCTGCAGCTCGTCTTCACCGCGAACGGCGCGGCGCTCGCGACGGCGGTGATGTCATTCCCGCTCATGGTGCGCGCGATTCGCATCTCCCTGGAGAACGTCGACCGCGGTCTCGAAGACGCAGCCCGCACGCTCGGCGCCGGGGCCCTGGACCGCTTCGCGACGATCACGCTGCCCTTGATGCTGCCGGGCGTGCTCGCCGGTGCAGTCACGGCGTTTTCGGCCGGCCTGGGGGAATTCGGCGCCGTGATCACCTTCGTCTCCAACATTCCCGGCGAGACGCGCACCTTGCCGCTCGCGCTCTACACGGCATTGCAGACGCCGAATGGCGATGCCGAGGCGGCGCGGCTCGCGACCCTGTCGGTGGTGCTCGGCATCGCCGGACTGCTGCTTGCCGAGGGCTTGGCGCGCGCCCTGCGCCGACGCCTCGGCCCATGAGGCAGGGGCCACCCTGGATGCTCGCGGCGGACTGATGCTCGAGGTTCGCGTCTGCAAGCTGCGCGGCGACTGGCGTCTCGATGCCGAATTCTCGATGCCGACGCCGGGCATCGTCGCGTTGTTCGGCCGATCCGGCTGCGGCAAGAGCACGCTCGTGGACATCATCGCGGGACTCGTCGCCGCCGACTCGGGCCGGGTGGCGCTCGATGGGCACGTGCTCCTCGATGTCGCTCAGCACTGCGACGTCAAGCCGGAACGGCGCCGGATCGGCTATGTATTCCAGGACGCGAAGCTCTTTCCCCACCTCAGCGTCGCAGGCAACTTGAGCTACGCAGCGCGGCGCGCCGGATCCCCGGAAATCGTGAGTTTCGATGCGGTCATCGACCTGTTGGCGCTCGGCCCGCTGCTCGCCCGGCGCACGCAAGGACTCTCGGGCGGGGAGCGCCAGCGCGTCGCCATCGGGCGGGCCTTGCTGTGCCAGCCGCGGCTGCTGCTGCTCGATGAACCCCTGGCCGCGCTCGACGCCGCGCGGCGCGCGGAAGTGCTGCCCTATCTCGAGGCCTTGCGCGATCAGCTTGCCGTTCCGATGGTTTACGTGAGCCACCAGTTCGACGAGGTGCTTCGGCTCGCCACGCATCTCGTGCTCATGGACGCGGGCAAGACCGTCGCCCAGGGCGACCTCGGCGCGATGAGCCTGCGGCCCGAGCTGCGGGCGATCATCGGCGCAGAGGCGGTCGGCTCGATCGTCGATGCCGAGGTTCTCGGCATCGATTCCGCCTCCGGCTTGCACCGCGTGCGCGTCGGTGCGGGCGTTCTCGCGCTGCGCGGAGCGGGCGCGGCGCCGGGCAGTCGGTGGCGCGTGCAAATCCTCGCGCGCGACGTCATCGTCGCGACCGAGGCTCCTCGATCGCTCAGTGTGCGCAATGAACTTGCCGGCACGATCGTCGCGATCGCCGCCGACGAACCCGATGCCGACCTCGTCTCGATCGATGTCGGGGGGGCGACGATCCTGGCCCGCATCACGAGCGCCGCAACGCGATCCTTGGGGCTGCACCCCGGCATGGCCGCCTGGGCGCTCGTCAAGAGCGTGTCGCTGAGCGGCCGCTCTCTGGCCCGCGCACCGCTAACCAAGACGCGTGCCTAAATGCAGGATCGCGACGATGTGATCCTCTTGCGCCAGGCCCACGGCGCGCTTGACGCCGGGCTCGTAGGCCGCGGGACCGGTCTTCCACATGACGCCGTAACCGAGGTCGTGGGCTGCGAGAAACATGTTTTGCACGGCCGCGCCCGCGCTCAGCACCTGTTCGATCTCCGGAACCTTCGGATGGTCCCGCACGACGACGCAGCCGACCACGAGAACGGTGGGCGAGCGCCAGATCTTGTCCCGCTCGAGTGTGAGTTGTTCCTCCGTGGGCACCGGCAGGCGCGCCCTGCGCGCCGCGACCACCGCATCCGCAAACCGCCCGCGTGCGGAATCGTCGAGCACGAACACCCGCCATGGACGCAAGCGCCCGTGGTCCGGAGCGCGGCTTGCGGCCGCAACGATGCGCTCGAGATGCGCCGTGCTGGGCCCGGGGCCGGCGAGCTTGCCGGCGGATCTGCGCGTTTCGATGGCTTCCCAGAGTTGCATGTAAAGTCAACCTCGATGATCGCGAGATGAGATCGGACGGTTAAATCGGCTATGATGCGCGACTCGAAATTATAATGGACGAAAGCTTTTCGATGCCGAGGTTTTGGAAGAGGTCATCGAGCCGAAGAGATTTCCATCGTCCTCAATGTCGATGCTCAATGCCCGTGTATCCCCGTAAATCAAGGAGTGTATTAATGAACCGCATGATTCTCGCTTCGGTCGCCACGCTGCTCGGCGGCGCCGCGTTGGCGGCACCCGTCACCTACGTACTCGATCCTTCCCACACCTACCCCAGTTTCGAGGCCGATCACTTCGGCGGCGTGTCGGTCTGGCGCGGGAAGTTCGATACATCCTCGGGTAAGGTGGTGTTTGACGAAGCCGCCAAGTCCGGCACGATCGACGTCACCGTCGACATCGCCTCGATCAATTTCGGCAACCCCAAGCTCAACGAACACGCGAAATCCCCGGAAATCTTCGACGCCGCGAAATTCCCGACGGCAACCTATTCCGGCAAGTTCACGAAGTTCGAAGGTGACAAGCCGACCGAAGCGGAAGGCACGTTCACGCTGCACGGCGTCAGCAAGCCGCTCAAACTCAAGATCAATTCCTTCAAGTGCTTCAACAACCCGATGTCGAAGAAGCAGGTCTGCGGCGCCGATGCATCGGCGACGCTCGACCGCGCCGACTACGGCGTGAATTACGGTCAGGCCTACGGCTTCAAGCAGGAAGTGAAACTGCAGATCCAGGTCGAGGGCAGCCCCGCCGGCTGATCGGCCCCGAGCCGCGCGGCGGCTTCGTCTTAGAACGACGAGGTTGGCCGCGAAAGGCCGCGGATGTGCCTGACGGCGCATCCGCGGCGCATCCGGTTTGACGCTTCATTCCTCGTCGGCAAACTCCAAATCGCGCGGCGGCGACCGGTCGATGCCGAGACCCGGGAGGTGCGCCTTGCGCAAGACCGCGTCGACGGGCGGTATGTCCTGCCGAGCCGCGCGCCGCCACTCGTTCTCCATTCCCCGCCAGGCCTCGAGCGACTGGTCGCTTGCGTCAACTTGCGCCTGCGTGGGTGCGGCATCCACGCCCGCGACCTGCTCGTAGAGCGTGCCGATGCGACCGTTGATCGCCTCCAGACCCGGCGCACCCGGCGGCGACGGGTCCGCCGCGCCGTCGAGCAGCGCGCTCACCCGTGTCTCGAGGGGCTTCAGCCGTTCCAACAGCGGCGCGGCGCCATCGCGCTCGAGCTCCGCTCGCCGACCCTTGAGTTGGGCCGCGATCGAGCGCGCCTCGAGCAAAGCCCCGGTGCTCGCATCGAGACCGGCGGCGAGCCGCCGGGCGAGCGAAAATTGCGCGGCGAAATCCGCCGGCGAAATCGCCACACGCGGATCGGCGACGACGCGCAGCGGCGCCTCCCACACATGGGTGCCGACCCGCAGGCGCACGCGATAATCGCCCGGGGAGGCGAGCGGCCCGGCAGGTTCTCGCGGGGTATCGCCGGGTACGGCGGAGATCGGAAAACCATAGCGGGGACTGCGCGGCGTTTCGTAGTGCAGATCCCAGACCCAGCGGTGCATCCCGGCGCCCGTGCCGAGCGCGGGCGTCAAGCGGATCCAATAGGACGGAATCAACTCGCGCTCGAGCTCCTCCCGGGTGAAGGCCGGCGGGTCGGAACGCGCGACCCGTCGCACGATCTCGCCCGCGGCGTCGAGCACTTCGATCGTCACAGCGCCTGCCGCCTTTTGCCGGAGGAAATAATCGATGATTGCACCCGTCGGCGGATTGCGAGCCGCCGGCTCGTCGGGTTGTATCGGCGTGTCGCTGTCGGTACTGCGGCGCACTCGCACGGCGACCGAGGGCTCGAGCAGCGCCGCTTCGGCGCCGCCGAGCGCCTGCGTGAACTGGCGGAGCGGCGCGATGTCGTCGAGGACCCAGAAGGATCGGCCGTGGGTCGCGACGATCAGATCGTCGCCATGCACGGCCAGATCGCGCATCGAGGTGTGCGGGAGATTGAGTTGCAGGGAGCTCCAGTGATCGCCATCGTCGAAGGAGACGCCGACCTCGGTCTCGCTCGCACTGAACAACAGGCCGCGGCGCACCGGATCTTCGCGTACCGCGTTGACCGGCGCCCGCTCCGCGAGGCCGGTCGTGATCGGCGCCCAGGTCCTGCCGCCGTCGCGGGTGCGATACACGTAGGGCCGAAGGTCATCGATGCGCAGACGGCTCACCGAGACGTATGCGACCCCTGCATCGAAATGCGAGGCTTCGATCTGGGTGACCTTGCTCCAGGGCGTCAGATCGGGCGGCGTCACGTCCTGCCAGTTCTTGCCGGCATCGTGGGTGACCCAGACGAGACCGTCGTCGGTGCCGGCCCACAGCAGCCCGGCTTGGAGTGCGGAGGCACTCGCTGCGTAGATCGCACCCCGCTGATGCAGGGCTTTTGGCGTTACGAGTGTGCCCACGCTCGGGGGTGCCCCCGGGCTCTCGCGCGTGAGATCAGGACTCGCGGTGTTCCAGGTCCGGCCGCCGTCGGTCGTGTCATAAAGACGATTCGCGGCGTAGTACAAATGATGCGGATCGTCGGGCGCGAAGAACAGAGGCTCGGTCCGGTCGACGCGCACACCGGGTCCTGTGACCGGAATCGGCGAGATGTCCTGCGTCTGACCCGTCGAGATGTGGAATTTCGTGACGACGTTGCGGCCCGATCCATACACGACGTCGGGATCGAGCGGATCCGGCAGGACGTACCCGTATTCGATGGCGCCGACCGGATGCCACTCGCGCAGGCCGATCTCGCCGTCGTTGCCGCGGCTCGCGATACAGACCGAACCGCTCTCCTGCTGACCCGAGCAGAGCCGGTACGGATAACCCGAAGTCACGCCGATATGGTAGAGCTGCGCCGTCGGCTGATTGAGCCAGGAACTCCAAGTCTCACCGCCGTTGACCGTGATGACGCCGCCCTGATCGCTGACGAGCGCAATGTGGCGGGAGTCGTCGGGACTGATCCAGAGATTCTGATAATCGTCCCCGCCCGGCGAGCCGCGCAGCGAGGCCCAATGCACTCCGCCGTCGGTGGACTTTACGTTGACGAGGCTCGCGCTGTAGAGCACGTCGGCGTCATTGGGGTCCACCTTGATGATCGGCAAGTCGCCGCCGCCGATGCGCAGCGCCGGACGCGGATCGGTGGTCACGCGCACCCAATGCTCACCGGCGTCGTCGGAGCGAAATACGCCGAGGCCGGCCGCGGAGCTGTAATCGCCTTCGCCGGTGGTCGCAACCGTGGCGTAGAGGCGTTCGGGCCGGCTCGGCGCCACGGCGACCTCGATCTGCGCCAGGTTCTCGGGCAAGCCCGTGGTGAGCTTGCGCCAGTGCTCGCCGCGGTCGGTGGACTTAAAGAGGCCTCCCGCAGTGCCGTTGAAAAGATTGTTGTCTTCCCAGGGTCCCGACCGCGCGGTCCAGAGTCCGGCATACAAGACCGCGGGATCCCGTGGATCGATCTTGATGCAGGAACCGCCCGTGTTCTCATCCACGTAGAGCACCCGGCTCCAGGTCTTGCCGCCGTCCTGCGTGCGAAAAATTCCGCGTTCGCTGCTCGGGCCGAAGGGGTGGCCCAGCACGGCCGCATAGACCCTGTTCGGATCGCGCGGATCGATCGCGAGATCCGGCACCTGTTGCGCGTCGTCGAGTCCCAAATGCGTCCATGTGACGCCGGCGTCGGCGGAGCGATAAATGCCGTTGCCGACCGACAGATCCGGCCGTTGCAGCCCCTCTCCGGTCGCCACGTAGAGGATCGCCGGATCGGACGGCGCAACGGCAATCGCGCCGATCGATTGCGTCGGCTCGGCATCGAAGATCGGGCGCCAGGTGCGGCCGTAATCGGTGGTCTTCCAGACGCCGCCGTTCACGGCACCGATCAGAAAAGTCGCCGGCTGTCCCGGAATTCCCGTGACCGCGCGGGTACGGCCGCCGCGAAACGGACCGACCATGCGCCAGCTGAGCGCCTGTGAGGCCGCCTCAAAGGGCGCGCTCGGCGCTGCCGGCGTGACCGCCGGCGCCGCGACCGCCAAGGCAACAAGCGCGGCCGGTATCACGCGGCTCGTGGCACGGGCACAACACGTGCACCGCCGGTTTGCGACGGTGGACGCCGATGCGCCGAAAGAGATGCCGAACGGAAATTGGATCATGAAATTCCCTGCGAAATGTCGTCATGCGGTGCGGAAGTCTATCAGCTGGCGCCGAACCGCGGCAGCGCGCGCCATGCTATGGTGCGCCCCGCAGCCACTGCCAAACGAGGTCGATGTGACGCATCCTCAACCGCGTGCGGCCGTGTCGGCGTCGATGCCGAGACCGCTCGCCGTGATCACCGGCGCGTCGAGCGGCATCGGCCTCGATTGTGCCCGCAGGCTCGCGCGTCGCGGCCTGCATCGCGGCCGAGCCCGACCTCGCGCTGCTCGTCAATAATGCGGGATTCGGCCATTGCGGACTGTTCTGGGAGTCGGATCTCGCGGTGCTCGAAGCCATGCACCGGCTGCACGTGCTGGCGATCCTGGGTCTCACGCATCAGGCGGGATCGGCCGTCACGGTGCAAGCCGTGTGCCCCGGTTACACGCATTCGGAGTTTCACGATTTGCTCGGTGACGATCGGCGTCGCCTCGCGCCCGCCTTCTTGTGGACGACGGCCGCCGAAGTCGTCGACGCGTCCTTGCACGCCGTGGGCTCCGGCCCGCTGCTGGTCATTCCGGTATGGCCCCATCGGTGGCTCATCGCCGTACTCACGCGGTTGCCGTTCGGCCTCAAACTGTGGCTCGAGGCGCCGCGCGGCCATCGCCCGATTTGAGATTGCCCAGATTGAAATACACGTCGCGGAAACGCCCGTACAGCTCATCGTAGACGGCGACCTCCCTGGGGTCCGGTTCGACCGTCAAGTAGGCCGGGGCAAGCGCCGCCTGCGCCTCCTCGATCGAGCGAAACGTGCCGGCTGCGAGGAACGCGAACATCGCGGCACCCAAGCTCGTCGCATCCGCGGCAGGCACGAGGATCGGCTTGCCGAGCACGCCCGCATAGACGCGGTTCAGGAGCGGGCTGCGCTGTGGAATACCGCCGCCGTGGATGACCCGATCGAGCGGCACGCCGTATTCGCGCAGCCGCTCGAGGATGATGCGGGTCTGCATGGCCGTTCCCTCGATGGCGGCGAACAGTTCGTCGGCGGCCGTGTGGTTCAATCGCCAGCCGAGCGTGACGCCTGAGAGATCTGGACGGCCGAGCACCGAGCGGTCACCATTATCCCACGGAATGCGCAGCAAGCCGGTCTGGCCCGCCCGATGGCCCGCGAGCGTAGCCGTCAAGTCACCCACGTTCCGACCGGAACGAGCAGCGATCGCCGCGAAGAGATCGCCGACCGCCGCAAGACCGGCCTCTATCCCGACCTTGTGCGGGTGAATGGAGCCGCGCACGACGCCCGCGACTCCGGGTATCGGGCGCGCATCGTTCGAGACGGCCATGATGCAGCTCGACGTGCCGACCACATTGACGACGTCGCCCAAGCGGCAGCCGACTCCGACCGCATCGCAGTGCGCATCGAGCGCGCCGACAGCGATGGGAATGCAGGGCTTCAAGCCCAGTCGGGAAGCCCATTGCGACGAAAGTCCCCCGGCGGTCCGGTCCGATGTCCAGCTAGGTGCCTGCATGCGCGTGCGCAAACCGGCGAGCAGAGGATCGACGGACAAGAAAAAATCCTCGGGCGGCAGGCCGCCGAGTTCGGCATTCCAAAGCCATTTGTGGCCGAGCGCGCAGACCGAGCGCGGCAGCAGCGCGGGTTCGTCGATGCCGCATAGTGAGGCGACCACGTAGTCACAATGCTCCAGCGCGACAAAAAAGCGCCGCGCCGCATCGGGTGCCGAACGCAGCCAATGCAGCACCTTCGCAAAGCCCCATTCCGAGGAGTAGGCCCCGCCGCACCAATCGAGCGCCGCGAGCCGTGAGCGGCGCGCCGCCGTGGTGATTTCGGCGGCTTCGCGCGCGGCGCGATGATCGCACCACAGATAGAAATCGTCGAGCGCGCGCAGCCGTTCGTCGACGGGAATCACGGTCGACCCCGTCGTGGCGACGGCGAGGGCCGCGATGATGCCGCCCGCGATGCGAGCATCGCCGAGCGCAGCGGCAAAGGCCTGCTCGAGGGCGCGCCAATGATCCGGTGGACGTTGCATGGCATATTCCGCCTCGCCCGCGCGGCGCAAGACCGGGTAGGGCGCCGTCCCTGAACCCAATCGCCCGCGCGCATCGTCGACGATCGAGACGCGTACGCTGGACGTTCCGAAATCGACCCCCGCGACCACGCTCATCGCAAACTCCGTTGAGATACTTCCGACTTACGTAGTGTAAATCGATTCGGATTCCCGCGAAAAACGCCCGGCGTGCCTGACCCGCACCGACATACAATGTCCGCTTGACGTCGGACGACGACCCCCCACCCGACTCGGAGGAGATCCGAACCTGTGTGCGCGTACTGCGCGCCATTGTGGCCGATCGCGCGCATCTCGCGCAGCTCTCGCAGGACGAGCGCCGGGAATTGCTGACCCTGGCCGGACTGGCCGCGAGACCGGAGCGCCACGATCTCGTCAGGATGGCCAAGGCGTTTCGACGCGCGGAACGGCGGGCCGCCCGCGAACACGACCGGCGACTCGTGGACCGGACGGGCCAGCGCATGCCGCGGCGCGCATCGACCTACGCACCCTTGTGGCTCGAGGCGCCGCAGCCGGATGCCGCCGGCGACGGCGCCGAGCTCGCAGGCCACCATGCGCTGGTCACGGGCGCGAGGGTCAAGATCGGCTTTCAAACCGCCCTCAAGCTGCTGCGCGCCGGCGCGCATGTCGCAGATTCACGGGCTCGATCTGCGCCATGCGCCGAGCGTCGAGATCTTCACGCAGTTCCTGCTCGAACGGCTGCCGCGGCTCGACTATCTGATCAACAACGCCTGTCAGACCGTAGCTGGCGTCTGCGCCTGCACGAGGTCGCTACGGCGGAACTGCTGGAAATCCATTTCGTCAACGCCATCGCACCCTACATTCTGAGCGCACGCCTGAAACCCTTGCTCGCGGCCACGCCCGGCCGCCACAAGCACGTCGTCAACGTGAGCGCCGTGGAGGGCCAGTTCAACCGCACGACCAAGACCGACAAGCATCCCCATACGAACATGGCCAAGGCGGCCCTCAACATGATGACGCGCACGAGCGCAGCGGATTTCTTGAAGGACGGCATCCACATGAATGCGGTCGACACTGGATGGGTCACGGACGAGGATCCCGCGATCCACGCAACCCGCAAGGCGGAACTCGGTTTCGCCCCGCCGCTCGACACCATCGACGGTGCCGCCCGCGTTCTGGACCCCATATTCACCGGAAACAACACGGGCGCGCACATCTGGGGACAATTCCTCAAGGACTACAAGCCGGCGCCGTGGTAGCGGGCCCGGGTCCCTGCGCCGCGCGCAACCGCGGCGGCGTTCAGATGCGCTCGAAACAGGCGACCGTCTCGACGTGCTCC
>Ga0302154_10003174_pt1 | contig 12101 bp, 9 predicted proteins | sample I_Bog_N2_3_FD_193507 | JGI IMG/M metagenome (GOLD analysis project Ga0302154, IMG submission 193507) | Peat permafrost microbial communities from Stordalen Mire near Abisko, Sweden - I_Bog_N2_3 | ecosystem: Environmental > Terrestrial > Soil > Wetlands > Peat | place: Sweden: Abisko, Stordalen...
TACGTCCTCGGATCCATGGGGTAAGGATGATTGCATCCTCATTCGGTTCCTGGCCTTTGTCATGCGGAGACAGACTATCGGCGACCAGCGCGAGCGGCAGGTCCGACCACCTGCCGTGAAGCACAACGAATAGAGGGTATGCCTTTTGGGCATCCCAATGAGAAGGCAGGCTGACCGTATAGACCTGCAAGGTGCCATCGCTTTGAGACAGGCGGGCAACGTCGAGTGCACGCCTACCCTGGACTAAATATTCTTGTGCATCTTCGTGCTCGAGTCCAGTTTCGATCACTTTCAGATACCCGAGCATCTCCGCCTGCTGCTGGTTCCGGTCGAGACCAGCGAAACGGAGCTTTAGCGCTCCGTCTTCGCAGAGCGCGAGCACGGACTGCAAATGTCTGCGAAAGAGTTCTGGCTGGGGGATCGATAAAAGCTGCTCAATACGGATTCGTATATGCGCGACCAAGGCATCCGCAGGGCTCACAGAACTGTTTTGGATAATATCCGCGCGCTGAGAAGATGCTGTCGCTGCTGGAGGTAGGGGGGAAGATATTGCAAGCAGTGAGCTTAGAAGCAACGGTATGGAGGATCCAAGCAGTGGGGCTGTTCCCATAAGGAAAGCAGAGTATCATGACTCGGATTGGCAGGTTTCTCAAAGGGGGGAACCGTTTACGGCACAGGTCTAACGGTGTGGGTGAGGAGGTCGAGCTCGGCAAGCGAGGCGTTGCGATATTCGGCGAGAAGGCCGGCTGGCAATAAGCGGTGGCCGGTTGCATGACCCCGTTGGAGTTTACCGCTCTACTCCGGTGGCATTAGCGGAGTGCCCGGATCGCACTCCTTGATCGCAGATCGGACTTCGTCGATGACAAGTGCAGGCTGAAGCTTCTGAATGTAGTGGCTGCTGTGGGTTGCGGTAATGAATCGAGACTGGGGAGAACGCGAGGCCAGGTCCAGTTGCATTTGGTGCCAAACGGGTTCGGGCGGAATTCCGTGCTCGATTACGATGAGCGGTTTTGAAAAACGCCATGCGAGGTGCTGGCCAGCGGCGAGAAAGCCCTGAGAGCTCATGAACTGCTGATCCTTCCAGCGTGGATACTCGATGAGGGCCTCGGGCTCGCTTTCCGCGAATCGCCAGATCTGTTCTTCATGGGAGGAATCAAGGAGAACGATTCCAGCTACCTGGGCGTCGTATTGCGTGTCGAAGGCACGGGCGTAGAGGCCTCCGATGGAGTGACCGACAAGGATGTAGGGCGGCGGAATGTGCGCGGCGCTAAGAAGGCCTTGTAAGTCAGAGACGATTTGAACAACAGATTGCGGTGTCCGATCGTTTAGGGCATCACTCCTTCCCAGACCCTGCCTGTCATAGCTGCACACGCGTGCGAACTGGGAGAGGGGAGCCTGGACCTTGTCCCAGGTGTTGGTCGTGCCGCCACCGCCAGCGATCAGAACAACTGTGAGATGAGTGGGCCGGCCCAGGCACTCAAGGCAAAGCCTATGTCCGTTCACAGGGAACACTTGGCCGCTCGCCGCCGCTGATGTGCAAAGAATGAGCGCTGTGCGAAGGACGAATCTCACAGCGCCATTCTAATCGGTTGAGGTGAGGCTCCCGTGTTCCGGGTTGAGGTGCCAGTGGGTCGAGGGGCTTCAAGCGTTGGTGTTGACGACGTTGCCGGTGCCTTGGCCGTTCTGGATGAGGTAGGCGGCGAGGTCCTGGAGTGAGCCTGTGGTGCTATTGGTGGAGTTCAGTGAGCTGGAGATCTGGGCGAGCAGGGTGTCGAGCGGTGAGCTGGAGGACGTCGAAGTGGAAGAGGTCGAGGAATCAGAAGAGTTCTGGGACTTGATGTCCTGCTGAACGGTGGCGAGGGCGGTCTTTGACGCGGTGGCATCGCCGGAGGCGAGATCCTTGAGGAGAGCGGCGAGGTCCTTGGTGAGTTGTGCGGTGGAGGCGGTGGTGGGGTCCTCCGCGGTGGCGGAGGCTGTGCTGGCGGCGCTCGTGGTCGAGGCTGTGGAGGAGGTGTTCGCGGTCTGTGTGGCAAGGAGATCTTGTTCGATCAAGGCGAGAGAGGAAGAAGAAAGGGCGGAGATGGACATGCGGGATTCCTTTCGAGGCGGAGGGTCACACCTAGGGAACATGTCGGCGGGCTCGAGGAAAGCTTTAGCGGAGGCGTGGGTAGACCGATTGCGGGATATGTGCCGGTGGCGTGGCGTATGATGGGCGCGTACAGTTCCCCTTGTTTGCGTTGCGGCACTGCTGAAGATCTTCCAGGGACGGATGGATTGTGGAGTTGGCCGAGCGGTTTTCGCCGGTCCATGGTCTGTGATTGGATGTTCACTTCAGAATGGGCCCGGAGGCTTATGCCTTTCTACATGCAAACTACCGAGAACCTGACCAAGAACCTGCAGCCTGGGCCTGAGAGCAAAAAACAAGCAACGACAAGGGTGAGGAATACGGGGGCCTCTGCATCCCAGCGAGCAGACGATGCTCGCCGGGGACCCCGCTCTCCACAGCGCCGTGCAACAAGCCGCACGGCTACGGTCGAGATGACGCAGGGTGACAGTCGCCGGGCGGCCTTTCGGAAGAGATTCGGCGCACGACAGGTAAGGGCGGGGCTCTGGCTGCTGGGTTTTGTGGAGCTCAGTTGCTTGGCGCTGACGGCGGTCGGGTGCAGTTCGAATGCGACCAGCACCGTGGAGGATTTTACGGTGTCGGCGGCTCCGGCGAGCCTGGCGTTGACGGCGGGGGGAGCGACGCAGTCGATCACGGTGACGACGACCGCAGTGAGTGGGTACAGCGCTCTGATCGCGATGACGATCTCCGGATTGCCGGCGGGGGTTACGGCTAGTCCAGCATCTGCGACGTTGACGCCGGGGGCGACGCAGGCGATTACACTGACGGCAGGCTCGAGCGCTGCGGCGAGTTCGGCAACGGTGACGATCACGGGGACTTCGGGAACGCGCGTGCATAGCGCGATGGTGGCGTTGACCGTGACGGCTGCACCTCCTCCGGACTTTACGCTGACGGTGACTCCGGCGAGTTTGACGCTGACGGCGGGAGCGCTGGGGCAGCAGATCTCGGTGACCGCTGCGGAGGTGAACGGGTTTAGCGGGACCGTCGCGGTTACGGTGTCGGGACTTCCGGCGGGTGTGACGGTAGCTCCTTCGACGCTGACGCTGACTCCGGGAACGGCGCAGACGCTGACGTTTACGGCGGCGGCGAATGCTGCGGCGGGGACGTCGAGCGTGAGTGTTATGGGGGTGTCAGGGTCGCTAAGCCACACGGCGACGCTGGCGCTGACGGTGGGAGCGGTGGTGGGTACGGATGTGACGACATATCACGATGACAACTCACGCGATGGGTTGAATGCGAAGGAGACGATTCTGACTCCGGCGAATGTGAACTCGGCTACGTTTGGAAAGCTGGCCACGTTGAGCGTGGATGGGCTGGTGGATGCGGAGCCGCTGTATCTTTCGGCAGTGACGATCAATGGGCAGACGCATAACGTGCTGTACGTGGCAACGGAGCATGCCAGCGTGTATGCGTTCGATGCGGATAGCGGGGCGCAGTTATGGAAGGTGTCGGCGCTGGGGAGTGGAGAGACGACGAGTGATAACCATGGGTGCGGACAGATTACGCCGGAGATCGGAATTACGTCGACTCCGGTGATCGACAGGACGAAGGGAGCGAATGGCACAATCTTCGTGGTGGCGATGTCGAAGAATGGCGGCACATATCATCAGCGGCTTCATGCGCTGGATGTGACGACGGGAGCGGAGATTGCGGGGAGTCCGACGGAGATTGCGGGGACATATCCGGGGACGGGGGACAACAGCAGTGGAGGGAATGTCGTGTTTGCTCCGGGACAGTATGCGGAGCGGGCGGGGCTGCTGCTACTGAACTCGACGATTTATCTGGCGTGGACGTCGCACTGCGATGCTCGGCCCTATACGGGATGGGTGATGGGATATAGCGAGAGCACGCTGCAGCAGACGGCGATTTTGAATTTGACTCCAAACGGGAGCGAAGGGTCGATCTGGATGGCGGGCGATGGCCTGGCGGCGGATAGCTCGGGGAATATTTATTTCCTGGACGCGAACGGGACGCTCGATGCCAAGGACACGGTGACAGGGTTTCCGGTGAACGGGGATTATGGCAACGCGATGATGAAGCTGTCGACGGCGAATAACTCTCTGGCGGTGGATGATTTCTTCGAGACGTATGACTCGATTAATGAGTCGAACGGGGATGTGGATCTGGGGTCAGGTGGAAGCTTGCTACTGCCGGATATGGTAGATGCGAAGGGAGTGGTTCGGCATCTGATGGTGGGCGCAGGAAAGGACAAGAATATTTATGTGGGCGATCGGGATAATCTTGGGAAATATAACGCGGCGAACAACGACGCGCTCTACCAGGAGCTGACGAATGTGCTGCCGGGTGGGGCTTGGTCGATGCCTGCTTACTTTAACTACGCAGTGTATTACGGAGGGGTGGGGGATAATCTGAAGGCGTTCACGATTACGAATGCGTTGCTGGGGACGACTCCCTCGAGCAAGTCGGCGACGACGTTTGCGTATCCGGGAGCGACGCCGAGCGTGAGCGCAAATGGCGTGTCGAACGGAGTTGTGTGGGCGGTGGAGAGCAGCACGGGAGCGGCGGCGGTGCTGCATGCGTATGACGCTACCGATTTGAGCAAGGAGTTGTACAACAGCACACAGGCGGCGGGGAGTCGGGATGCGTTTGGGACGGGGAACAAATTCATTACGCCGATGATTGTGAATGGGAAGGTGTATGTGGGGACGCCGAACGGGGTGGCAGTATTTGGATTGCTGCCATGACTGCCGGCTAGTGGGCAAGACCCTCTGAGTTTAGAAGCTGCTGGACACGGGTTCGGATCTCGTCGCGGATGAGGCGGACCTGATCGAGAGGAAGATTGTTGGGATCGGGGAGCGGCCAGTCTTGGCGGCGGAGATTGGGGATGTAGGGGCAGGCTTCGCCGCAGCCCATGGTGATGAGAAGGGTGGCGTCGCGGACGAGGTCGTCGGTGAGGAGTTGAGGATGGGCGGCGGAGAGGTCGATGCCTGCTTCGCGCATAGCGTCGACGACGATGGGATGGACGTGCGGGCCGGGGTTGGTTCCGGCGGAGAGGGCGCGAGCCTGGGTGGAATCGGCTAGCTGGTTGAAGAAGGCCGCGGCCATCTGCGAGCGGCCAGCGTTGTGGATGCAGGCGAAGATGTAGGTTTTCATAGGGATCGGGAGTACGCTGGGCGGCAGACAGACGTGGTTGCGACTGCGGGGACCTTGCAGGGGAAGAGTCGGGGTGCGGGCATTCGATTTTCTCCATACATATCTGTCTATGCAAATATAGTTCTTGCTAACACATCTGTTCATGCGTATATATAAAACATGCCGAAACGGACGTTTGATATGGAGCGATTTTTCCAGGCGCTGGGCGACAGGACGCGGCTGCGGCTGCTGAACCTGATGGGAGAGCAGGAGATATGCGTGTGCTACTTCGTGGAGATCCTGGGAGAGCCGCAGCCGAAGATCTCGCGACACCTGGCGTATTTGCGGAGTACGGGTATCGTGTCGGCGCGGCGGGAGGGCAAGTGGATGCACTACCGGATCGTGATGCCGCCGCATGTGGGGGCGAAGCAGATTCTGCGGCAGACGATGGAGTGGCTGAGCGAGGAGAAGTCGATGCAGGCGGACAGGACTCGGCTGACGAAGGCTTGCTGTGCTCCGGAAAAGTTTGCGGGGATTGAGGGTGCGCCGCTTCCGGCGAAGATAACATATGTTTGCTGCGAGGCGTGCTGACGATGATTGCTGCTCAAGGACAAGTATGTGCGCCGGCGGCGAGGAAGCAGCTATCGTTTCTGGATCGTTACCTGACGCTATGGATCTTCCTGGCGATGGCGATAGGTGTGGGGATGGGACACTTTGTGCCGGCGTCGGCTGCGTTTGTGAATCGGTTTCAGGTGGGAACCACGAATGTTCCGATTGCGATCGGTCTGATTCTCATGATGTTTCCACCGCTGGCGAAGGTGCGGTATGAGAAACTCGGCGAGGTCTTTCGTAATAAGCGGGTGCTGGGATTATCGCTGATGCAGAACTGGGTGATTGGGCCGTTGTTGATGTTTGGGCTGGCGGTGGTGTTTCTGCGAGGGGAGCCGGCGTATATGCGCGGCCTGATCCTGATTGGAATTGCGCGGTGCATTGCGATGGTGATGGTTTGGAATGAGTTGGCCGAGGGCGACACGGACTATGTGGCTGGACTGGTGGCACTAAATAGTGTCTTCCAGGTGCTGTTCTACAGCCTGTATGCGTGGGTGTTTCTGACGATTCTACCGCGCTGGCTGGGGATGCAGGCGAGTGTGGTGCATGTGGGGATCGGGCAGTTGGCGAAGAGCGTGGGGATCTACCTGGGGGTTCCGTTTGTGGCGGGGTTTGTGACGCGGCGGGTGCTGTTAAGGGTGAAGGGGGAGGAGTGGTATCGGACGCAGTTTATACGGCGAATCAGTCCCCTAACATTAGTGGCGCTGCTGTTCACGATCCTTGTGATGTTTTCGCTGAAGGGCGATCTGATTGTGCGGCTGCCGATGGACGTGCTGCTGATTGCGATTCCGCTGGCGATCTATTTTGCGGTGATGTTCTGCGTGAGCTTCTGGATGGGCAAGAGGCTGGGGGCGAACTATGCTCAGTCGGTGACGCTGAGCTTTACGGCGGCGGGAAATAACTTTGAGCTGGCGATTGCCGTCGCGGTGGCGGTGTTCGGGATCAATTCCGGTGAGGCGTTTGTGGGCGTGGTGGGACCGCTGGTAGAGGTTCCTGCGCTGATTGGGCTGGTGAACGTGGCGTTCTGGATTCGGAGGCGATATTTTGCGGGGGAATCGGGAGGAGATCAGGAGTCAGTTTTGGGGGCCTGAAGGACGGTAGTCTGGAAGCCGGCTCGCACGGGAAGGGTGATGCTGAAGGAGGTGCCGGAGGAGTCCTTGTCGTTGACGGAGCGGACTTCGACGGTGCCACTGTGGCGCTCGATGATCTCCTTGGTGACCCACAGGCCAAGGCCGGTGCCGACATCCTTCTTAGTGGTGTAGAAGGGCTCGAAGATGTGGTCGCGATGTTCGGGAGGGATGCCGGGGCCATCGTCCTCGACGATCACTTTGACGGTCTTGCTATCGGCGTCTTCGTGGCAGTTGATGGTGACGCAGATGGTTCCTCCGTGGGGGACGGCATCGGCGGCGTTGGAGACGAGGTTGGCGACGGCCTGCTTGAGTTCGCCGGAGAGCCCTTCGATGGGAGGGCAGTCGTGGAAGTTTCGCACGATGGTGATGCTCTTGGTGCGAAATTTATTGGAGTAGATATTGAGGACGGATTCGACGAGGGTGGGAAGATCGACTTCGTCGGGCTGCTTGGATTCGCGATAGAAGCCGAGGGTCTGGCGGGTGATGTGGGAGACGCGGGAGAGTTCATCCTCGGCGAGCGAGAGGTGGGTGATGGCGTCTTCAGGGAGGCCGTCGGTCAACTTGGTGATGTAGATGAGATTGCCGATGGCTTCGAGGGGATTGTTGATCTCGTGAGCGACGGTGGCAGCGAGTCGGGCGGCGGCGGCTAGCTTCTCGGTCTTGCGGAGGACTTCCTGCGCTTTGCGCTCGTGGGTGGCATCGCGGAAGACCATGACGACACCGACGATCTTGCCGCGGGTATCGCGGATCGGAGCGGCGCTATCTTCGATGGGGATGTAGGATCCGTCGGTGTTCTTGAGGACTGTGTGATTGGCGAGGCCGATGATGGCGCCGTTCTCCATGACCTTCTTGACCGGATTGTCGACGGGCTTTAAAGTGGCTTCGTTGAAGATGGGAAAGATATCCTCGATGTACTTGCCGCGGGCGACGGAGAGGGACGTCCCCATCAGTTGTTCGGCCATGGAGTTAAGGAAGGTGACGTGGCCGCGGCCGTCGGTGGCGATCACGGCGTCGCCGAGGCTGGTGAGGGTGGAGCGGAACCACTCCTCGCGCTCTTCGATCTGGCGGGCGTAGAGGTCGCGCAGGGCCATGGCCTTGGAGATGTAGAAGGCGAGGAAGAAGAGGCCGATGGCGGCGACCAGCGAGGCGAGGTAGATGGAGATATAGGTATCGCGGATGCTGCGTCGGGCGGTGGCGGAGCGGGCGGAATCGAGGGCGGCTTCCTGGAGTTGGAGTTTGCCGATGAGATTATCGATCTGGACCATGAGGAGGCGGCCGCGGTCGGAGAGAACCTCGGTGCGTGCGGCGTCTGGATGGCCAGATCGGAAGAGCAGGATGGTTTTGGAGAGCTCGCTGAGCTTGGCCTGGATGAGGGTACGGAGCTGAGCGACCTGGGCCTGCTCGGTAGGGTCGCCGCTGGTTAGCTGCGCGAGCAGGCGAAGCTGCTGATCAATCTGGGTGAGGGCGAGGTTATAGGGTTCGAGGTAGTTGGGTTCGGTGGTGTAAAGGAAGCCGCGTTGGCCGGTCTCAGCGTCCTTGATGAGGGACTGGGTCTGATCGATGGCGATGAGTACCTGCTGGGTGTGCTCTACGTCGGCCTGATGGCTGACTGTGACAGCGAGCTGCCGGCGCGTGACAAGCGCATTCGTGATCAGAAGGATCAGAAGCAGTACGAAACCAGTGACGACACCGAAGCGTTTATAGATGAGTTGCATGGTTGGTCTTAACGCTCGGGCCAAAGGTTCACCGGGCGATTATAGCTGAGAGTGACTGCCGACGCGAGGGACAGTCGCGCTGGGTCCGTTCGCATCGATGCGAAATGGGGTGATGGTTACCTACGGGTGGGTTTAAGTCTTGTTTTGACGGGGCGAGCGTAGGTGGTGGATTCGCGGACGATGAGTTCGGGTTCGAAGAGGACGACTTCGGGGTAGGGAGCGGTGGGGGCTTCGATGCGCTTGAGGAGGGTCTGGACGGCGGCTTCGCCCATGCGGCGAAGGGGCTGGCGGACAGTGGTGAGGCGCGGAGTCTGGTAGGCGGCGGTAGCGATGTCATCGAAGCCGATGACGGAAATGTCGTCGGGGCAGCGGAGGCCCGCGTCGGCGATGGCGCGGATGGCTCCGATGGCGGCGATGTCGTTGAAGCAGAAGATGGCGGTGAAGTCGCGGGTGCGAGACAGGAGGTCCCGGATGATGGGATAGCCGAGTTCGGGTGACCAGGAGTTGGCTTCGAGGTAGACGCAGAGCTCGGGGTAGATGGTGAGGCCGACTTTCTTGGCGATGGCCATGATGCTATCCCAGCGGAAGTCGGAGTCAGAGACTTGGCGCTGGCCTTTCATGAAGGCGATGCGTCGGTGGCCGAGGTCGTAGAGATGTTGGAGGGCGAGGAGGGCGGCTCGGTCGTGGTCGAGCATGATGTTCGTGTTGCCCTTGAGCTTCTTGTGTCCGGAGACGGAGACGACGGGGACGCGGAGGGGTTCGTTGAGGGAGGTGTTGACGAGAAGGAAGCCGTCGACGGAGCGCTTGGTGAGGAGGCGTGGGTACTCTTCGATGAGGTCGGGCTTGCCTTGATGGGTGACAACGTAGTGGAGGTACCCGGACTGGAGCAGAGTTTCTTCGATGCCGTTCATGAGCGTGGTGAAGTAGCCCTCGGAGAACTCTGGAACGATGACGCCGATGGTGAAGGTCTGGCGGGTGCGGAGGGAGCGGGCGATGGGGTTGGGGCGATAGTCGAGACGCTTGGCTGCTTCGAGGACGCGCTGGCGCGTGGCGGCGGAGATGGCTGAGGCTCCGGGCGCATTGTTCATGACGAGCGAGATGGTGGCGGGCGAGAGGCTGAGATGCTCGGCGAGGGACTTGAGGTTGAAGGTCGCGGCTGCGGGTTTGGATCGGCGAGGTTTGGACTTGCGTGTGGACATGGACTACCCCGTTGGGCCATCGGGAGAGGTGTTGGCGGGCGCGGTGGATTGCGCCCCTGGTGGCTAGTGGGCAGGACGTTGGAGAACGACGACGCCGTAGCGCTCGAGGGTTACAGCGCGAGCGCTGCCGCCAGCGAGGACATCGTCGAAGGCCGAGGGGAGGGTTACGGTTTGGGGGGTGGCACCGAAGTTGATGAGGATCCAGACTTCGTGGTGATCGTCGGAGCGGATATAGAGGTCGACGCCGGGAGGGAGGGTGCCGAATTCGGGATGGAGTTTGGCATCGGCGACCATCCACTTGGCGGCGTTGGCGAGGGTGTCTCCTTCGAGGTCGGCACCGATGTAGGTGATGCTGCCGTTGTCGACCTTGCGGGTGATGGCGGCGGGTTGGTCGTCGAGCCAGCCTAGCGGCGTTTTGCCGTAGCGCATGAGGACTTTGGTGTCGGGGCTGGAGGTGGAGAGGAGCTCGGCCCAGGCTTTGGTGGGACCTGAGCCCCAGACGCCGGAGACGGGGATGGTGGTGTCGAGCGCGTAGAACTGTTCGACGCGACCGCCAAGGAGAGGAACGAGCGGGCCGGGCTGGCGCTCGGGTTGGAGGGCATTGTCTATGGTCTTCATGGCGGAGCGTTGTGTGAGGACGAGGTGGCCGCCGCTGTGGACGTAGTCGATGAGGTTCTTCGCCTGCTCGTCGGTGAGGACGTTGAGGGCGGGAGCGACGACTAGTTTGTACTGCGAGAGCGGGGAGTTGGGGCTGATGATGTCGACGGAGTGGGTGAGGGCGCGGATGGCTTCGTAGTAACCGACCATGGCAGCGAGGGGATCGAAGGCGTGGTTGTGGCGTTGCCAGTCGATGGCCCAGAAAGAGTCGTAGGAGTGGAGGATGGCGACGTCGGAGTGGACGGTGGTTCCGGCGAGCGCGGGGCCGGCCTTGGCGAAGTCGGCTCCGAGGTGGGCGACTTCGGAGTAGAGCGGGACGGGCGTGCCATCGGCGCCGACGAGGGTTCCGTGGTATTCCTCCTGGCCGTTGAGGTCGGAGCGCCACTGCCAGTAGGAGACGGCGTCGGCTCCATGGCCTACGTCATGCCAGGCCATGGCACGGACAGCACCTTTGTCGAGGGAGTTGTTGTCGGGTGACCAGTTGACGAAGCCGGGCTGGGTCTCCATAACCCAGAAATTTTTGCGGAGGAAGCCTCGGGTGAGATCGTGGCGGGCGCCGTTGGATACGGGGTCGAGCTGGCCGGTGCCGACGTAGTCATCCCATGAGGCGAGGTCAAGGTCTTGCGAGACGGTGTAGTGATCGTAGCCGTCGAAGAAGCCCATCATGTTGGTGGTGATGAACTGGCGACGGTCAGAGTTGGCGCGGATGACGTCAAGCTGGTTCTTCTGGTAGCTGCGCCAGGTGTCAGACACGAAGCGCTTCCAACTGAGAAGGAGGCCAGGGTTGCCGTAGGAGGTTTCGATGGGGATCTGCGACCAGTCGTTGTAGGTCTCGCTCCAGTAGGCGGTGGTCCATTTGTCGTTGAGGTTGTCGAGGGTGCCGTAGCGCTGGTGGACCCAGGCATCGAAGCGGGCCTGGTCGGCGGGGCCGTAAGATTCGCTGGCGTACTCGTTGTCGATCTGCCAGCCCATGACATTGGGGTCGTGGCCGAAGCGTTTGGCTTCCTGCAGGGCCATGGCGCGGGCGAGCTCACGATACTTGGGGTCAGACCAGTTGAACTGCTGGCGGTTGCCGTGCTGGTCGGGGCGGCCGTCTTCGTTGATGCGAAGCGTCTCTGGATACTTGGTGGTGAGCCATGCGGGAGGGGCGGCGCTGGGGGTTCCGATGACGACGGCGATGTGGTGACGTTCGGCGGCCCGGATAGAACGGTCCAGCCAGTCCAGATCGTAGTGGCCTTCGGAGGGCTCGAGTTTGGACCATGCGAACTCGCCGATGCGGACGAAGCGGACGTGGGCGGCTTCCATCAGGGCGAGGTCGGCGTCCCAGCGGGATTCTGGCCATTGCTCGGGATACCAGGCGGTTCCAAGGTAAAGAGAAGGTGGCTTTGCGGCTGGGGCCGGAGGCTGTGGGGTCTGGGCGCGGAGGGTCGGGACGAGGAGAACGGCGGCGGTGAGGGAGAGGGCTAGGAGGCGTGCAGCGGAGTTCATGAGTAGATCCTACGGTGGTTTGGGTGTGCTGCTCTAGACAAACGTTGTGCTCGACCGCGGAATGGGCTGGGCAAAGATATTGCCG
>Ga0302154_10003176_pt1 | contig 12100 bp, 11 predicted proteins | sample I_Bog_N2_3_FD_193507 | JGI IMG/M metagenome (GOLD analysis project Ga0302154, IMG submission 193507) | Peat permafrost microbial communities from Stordalen Mire near Abisko, Sweden - I_Bog_N2_3 | ecosystem: Environmental > Terrestrial > Soil > Wetlands > Peat | place: Sweden: Abisko, Stordalen...
GACGCGTCGCTAGCCGGCCGTTGCCGGGCCGTCCCCGGTCGGCACCAGCACGCATCGGGTGCCTCGGTAGATGGTCGGCATGCACTTGTTGCAGTGGATGCACAAGGAGGACTCCGACGCGCCGGTCCGCCACTGGTCGATCAGGTCGGGTTGGCGCAAGAGGGCACGACCCATGGCCACGAACTCGAACCCTTCCTCCATGGCCCGGTGGACGGTGGACAGCTGGCTGATGCCGCCAAGGAGGATGAGCGGCAGGTCGAGGGCAGCTCGGAACTGGCGAGCGTAGGGGAGGAAGTAAGCCTCCTCGTAGGGGTAACTGTGGAGGAACCGTCCACCGAACAGTCGGAAGCCGGGGCGGATGAACTTGGGCATGTACCGGGCCATCTCCGCCACCGGCGCTTCACCTCGGAAGTAGTACATGGGGTTCTGCAGCGAACTGCCACCGGTCAACTCCAGCGCATCGACGCTGCCGTCTTCGGCCAGCCAGCTCGCCACCTGGACGCTCTCGTCGACCCACAGTCCGCCAGTCACACCGTCGGTCATGTTGAGCTTGGCGGTGACGGCCACCCGGTCGCCGACCGCCTTCCGGACCGCCTCCATCACTTGACGAGGGAAGCGGGCCCGGTTCTCGAGCGACCCACCCCACCTGTCGGTCCGCGAGTTGAGCTTCGGCGACAGGAACGAGCTGAGGAGGTAGCCGTGGCCGATGTGCACCTCGACGGCGTCGAAGCCGGCGTCGGCCACCAGGGCGGCGCCCTCTGCAAAGGCGGTGGTCACCCGCTGGATGTCCGCCTCGGTGGCGGCTGCCGTTCGCCGCATGCCCAGCGGGTTGAAGATCCGGGTGGGACCGAGCGCCGGCCGGCCGGTCGCCACCGGATTGGCCACCGGCCCGGCGTGGCCGATCTGGGCGGATACCAGGGCCCCTCCGGCGTGGACCACCTCGGCCAGGCGGGCCAGACCGGGCACCACCTCCGGACGGAGCAGCAGGGTGCGTCCGTCGGTGCTGCCTTCCGGCGACACCGCGCAGTAAGCCACCGTGGACATCCCGACCCCGCCGTCGGCGACCCGGCGGTGGAACTCGATCAGCCGATCGCTGACCAGGTTGTCGGGCTGGGGCCCCTCGAAGGTCGCCGACTTGATGAACCGGTTCCGGACCACCCGGGGTCCCAGCGGGGCAGCGGTGAACGGGTCGGGCACGACGGGCGTGGCAGGCGTGGCAGGCGTGGCGGGCACGCGGCAACACTAACGGTGTCGACCGGGGTGCCTCGGACCCTGCATCGTCACCGGCCATGGTCGGACTGGCCGGCCGGGTACGTTGGGAGTCAGCGAACCCGAGAGAAGGCACCACGCATGGATCCCACCGAACTGAAGAGTCACCACCGGGTCACCGCCGGCAAGATTCTGGCCCACCCGGCCGGCCACAACATCGAGTGGCATGACGTGGCGTCACTGCTCAGCCAGATCGGAACCATCACCGAGGAGGCCAACCACCGCTTCACGGTGACGGTGGGTGACGAGACGGAGGTCTTCGACCGACCCAAGGGTGATGACCTCGACACCCAGCAGGTGGTCGACCTCCGGCGCATGCTGCGAGCGGTCGGCATCACCCCGGAGACGCTCGGGTCGTAGCGCCTCCGGGTGTCAGGTGGGGGCAGCTGCGGGAGCCGCCGCCGGCCCGGCGGCGGGATCCGGCAGCTTCAGCCATGGCGTCAACCGGGCAGCGGCGACATAGGCCACCACTACCGCCACGATGACCAGCGACACCAGGTCGAGGGCGTCGCTGGCGAGGAAGAGCAACGTCAGCAGTACCGAGGTGAGGGGCATGCCCCCCAGCATCACCGTGCACATCGCCCCGATCCCCATGCCGGCCCCCACGATCATCGGCAGGCCGGCCAGATGGGACAGGGCGATCCCCCCGGCGGCACCGAGGAACATCCCCGGAAACGTCGGCCCGCCCCGGAAGCTGCTGAGCGACAGGCCGTAGGCGATGCCCTTGCAGACGATGAGGGCGACCAACGTGCCGACGGTGAAGCTGCCGGCGTGTTCGATCAGCGGAGCCAGCGCCGACTGGCCGGAGAACAGCACCAGTGACGACGGCTGGCCGGTGATCTCGAAGAACACCACGGCGGCGCCCCCGATCCCGAGTCCCAACAACGGGGTCAGCGACACGATGTGTCGTTCGGAGTAGGGCTGGAGGAAGGTACCGATGCGACGGATGGCCGTCCCCACCACCGCCGCCAGCAGACCGATGGCGATCGCCCAGAAGAATTCGCCGATCCTCGGGGTGCCGGCCTTGGGGATGTCGGGCACGGCCAGGGCGAAGGTCCCGAACCCGGTCCAGCCGTTGAGTCCCACGAAGACCAAGGCACCCAGTCCAGCCGCCAGCAGCCCCGGGGCCATCATGACGCTGACCAGACCGCCGCCGATCCCCGCCGCTTCCAGCAACAGGAAGGCGCCGGCCAGGGGGGAGATGAGCAGGGTGGAGATGGCGGCGAAGCTGCCGGCCGCCCCGATCACCAGGATGGCCATGTCGGGCACGTCCCGGCGGATGAGGTGGACGATGAGGACGGCCAGCCCTCCGCCCATCAGGATCAGCGGAGCCTCGGGTCCCAGCACGGCGCCGAGGCCCAGGGTGGCCAACGACGCGAAAAAGGCGGCCGGTAGCTCCCTGGTCGTCGTCGAACCGCCGGTCTTGAACCCCTCGGCCGGATGGTGCCCGCCGGTGCCGGGCAGGTAGCGGAGCGTCAGGGCGACCAGCAGTCCGCAGAGGGTCAGGATCGGCAACGGCCACCACGCCGGCGCCGAATGGAACCCGAGGCCACTGGGGAGCGACGTGAAGACCCAATGCTGGATGTGGGCGACCAGCACCAGAAAGAAGTAGGCGAAGGCGGCCACCGGGATTCCGATGATGGCGCCGAACACCAGGAGGATGACGTACTGGCGGCTCTGGAGCAGGGCCAGCGGATTGGGCATGGCAGGGACTGGCGGAGTCTCAGGCGGCGTGGTGCTCACAGTGCCAACGGAGCGTAGTGGTGGCTCCGGCGGACCGCAGGGAGCCTGACGGAGGTCAGCCGACCGCCAGGGCGGCGTCCCACTGCTCGTGCCAGTGGCCGATCAGCGACTCGCCCGCCCCGCCGATCACCGTTCGGGCACCTGCCTCGTAGCCCTGCTGGCACGACTCGGCGGCCGGAAAATCCTCGACGTCGAGGATGCTGAGATTGACCGCCATCGTCTCCTCGCACTCGAGGCGGGTCGCCTCGTCGATCGGCCGGGGCCGCGCCTCGATCAGGGTGATGGTGGTCTCGCCGACGTGGCGGCCCGGAGCGATCTGGAGCATGGAGCCGCCCTGCATGTGGTCGACCAGCACGGTGGAGGGGAAGAGGGTGGTGATCATCACCGAGTCGATCCGGTCGGGCCACTCCGACTCGGGGATATCGGCCAGGGCCTCCAGTCCCTTGAAGGGGACGCACAGTCGCGAGTGCGGACCCCAGCGGTCGACCGTGCAGTTGTCGGAGAGGAAGGGCTGCAGCGTCTGCCGGTGGAGCGAAGGCACGTGGTATGCCTCGATGTTGACGTCGACCATCAGCTTCCAGTTGGCCAGCTTGTGGAGCGTCACCTGGTAGCCGCCGCGGTAGCGGTCGTAACCCATCCATCCGGTGTGCTCGGCGACGGGATCGAGGTGACCGTCGATCGCCACGTCGGGGCGGAGCCCGACCACCACCAGTCCGGCCTGGATGGCCACCGGCAGCGGGGCCAGCCCCAGCGTGGACGGATCGAGCCCGGGGAAACGGTCGCGCTGGGGCACCCCCACCAGCCGTCCGGCCAGGTCGTAGGTCCAGCCGTGGTAGCCGCAGGTCAGCCGACGGGTCCGGTCCGAGCCGTCACAGAGGGCCATGCCCCGGTGGGAGCAGGCGTTGAGGAAGGCACGGAGCTCGCCGTCGCCGTCCCGGGTGACCAGCACCGGCACCCCGGCAACCACCCGGGCCAGCACGTCGCCGGGCTCGGATACCTCGCCACCCCACCCGATGACCTGCGGTGTGCGCCGGAAGAACAGTTCCCGCTCCTGCTCGAAGCGGTCGGGGTCGGTGAAGATGGAGCCGTCGCCCTGGTACAGGTGGTCGGCCACGTCGGTCCGTCCCTGCTCGATGTTGGCGATCAGGCGGTGGGCCAGGGCGATCAGCTGGGGTGAGGGCATCTCGGTCCGATCCGGGTCGGGAGAGTCCTGGCGACACGACGGCACCACACCCCCGTACCGCCCGGTGCCGGGCAACCTGCCGGCGGGCGACCCCGCCTCAGGGTACCGCCGGCCCGATGCGGTGGTCCATCAGCCACCATCGCTCGCCATCGCCGTTCCACCTCTTCCGCCCTTGCACCCGACTTCCGACTGCCGACTGCCGAGTCAGGCGACTGCTGACTGCCGACTGCCGAGTCAGCCGACGGTGGCGATCCCGCCGTCCACCGGGATGATGGTGCCGGTCAGGTAGGCGCCGGCCCGCGACGCCAGAAAGAGGGTCACCCCGGCCATGTCGTCGGGGCGTCCGATGCGTCGGAGGGGTGCCGAGGCGGCGATCTGCGCACCGAACGCCTCGAGGGTGGCGGCCATCATCTTCGACTCGAACGGACCCGGGGCCACCGCGTTCACGGTGATCTGCGGGGCCAGGTGCTTGGCCAGATGTCGAGTGAGCTGGTGGACGGCGGCCTTCGACGACGAGTAGGAGTACGACTCCAGGACCGGTACGTGGATACCGTCGATGGAGCCGATGTTGATCACCCGGGAGGGCTCCTCGGCGGTGGACCGGGCCTGCAACAGCGGCAGCAGGAACTTGGTGGTGTGGAAGACACCCTGGACGTTGAGGTCGAGCACCCGGGACCACGAAGCGGTGTCGTGCTCGGCCAACGGAGCCCCCCAGGTGGCACCGGCGTTGTTGACCAGCACGTCGAGGTGATCGACCTGGTCGGCCAGCTGGTCTGCCAAGGCCCGGGCGCCGCCTTCGGTGGAGAGATCGCTCGGAAAGCCCCGACAGGTGCCGAACTCCGACAGTTCGCCCACCGTGGCCTCCACCGCCTCGGCCTTCCGCGAGGTGATCACCACGTCGGCGCCGGCGGCCACGAACCCACCGGCGATCATCCGGCCGATGCCCCGGGAGCCGCCGGTCACCAGCACGGTCTTACCGGCCACCGAGAAGAGGTCGGCGGGCGGGGTCGGTGGTGGCTGTGGGTCCATGGTGCGACGGTACCGCAGGCGCCCTTGGCGGTGACGGGCTGCCGGGACAGGACGGGTCGCGAGCGGTCATCGGTAGGCTCGTCGCAATGGTCGTCCTCCCGTCAGCCTGCAACCCGTCGTGACCGATCTGGATACCGCCTCCCGATCGCCGGAAGGGGCCACCGGTCCGACTCGGGCCCACTGGTGGATTTTGGTGGTGATCGCCTGTGCCCAGCTGATGGTGGTACTCGACACCACCATCATGATCATCGCCCTGCCGTCGGCCCAGCGGTCGCTCGGCTTCTCCATCGCCGACCGCCAGTGGGTGGTGACCGCCTACACCCTCGGCTTCGGTGGCTTCCTGCTGCTGGGGGGCCGGCTCAGCGATCTGTTCGGGCCCAAGCGGACCCTGTTGGTCGGGGTGATCGGCTTCGCGCTGGCCTCCGCCATCGGTGGGGCGGCCCAGTCGACGGCCATGCTGATCGGCGCCCGCGGGCTGCAGGGGATGTTCGGCGCCCTGTTGGCCCCGTCCGTCCTGTCGCTTCTCTCCACCACCTTCACCGATCCGGCGGAGCGGGGACGGGCCTTCGGGATCTACGCCACCATCGCCATCGGGGGGGCGGCCTTCGGGCTCATCTTGGGGGGCCTCCTCACCCAGTACCTCGACTGGCGGTGGTGCCTGTTCGTCAACCTGCCGATCGCCGCAGTGGTGGCGGTGGGCGCCTACACCATGATCCCGTCGATGAGCGGACACGACGGGGTGCGTCTCGACGTGCCTGGCGCCATCTTGGGATGCGGCGGTCTGGTGGCACTGGTCTACGGCCTGGGGGAGGCCGGCAGCTTCGGGTGGAGCTCCAAGCACGTCCTCATCCCCCTGGTGCTGTCGGCGGTGCTGTTGGGGCTCTTTCTGGTGGTCCAGACCCGCTCGAGCAACCCACTGCTCCCCCTGCGGGTGTTGACCAATCGCAACCGGGGTGGCTCCTTCCTCTGCATCATGCTGGCCGTCTTCGGCATGTACGGGACGTTCCTCTTCCTCACCTACCTGCTCCAGACGGTGGACCACTACTCACCGCTGGTCACCGGCGTGGCCTTCCTGCCGCTGATGGTGGTGAACGGGCTGTCGGCCACCCAGCTGGCCAGCCGGCTGATGCCCCGCCTCCCCACCCGGGTGCTGATCGTCCCCGGCCTGCTGATCGCCGCGGTGGGAGTGGCACTGCTGACCCAGCTGACCCCCGGTGCCTCCTACGCCACCCACGTGCTGCCGACCGAGCTCCTGTTGGGCCTGGGGCTGGGCCTGGCCATGGTCCCCTGCATCAGCACCGCCACCAGCAACGCCGAGCCCCGCGACATCGGCATCACCTCCGCCACCACCAACACCTCGCAGCAGGTGGGGGCATCGGTGGGCACCGCCCTGTTGAACACCATCGCCGCCACCGCCACGGCTGCCTATCTGGTGGCCCACCGGGGCAGTGTGGGAGCGGTGTCCGAGGCCACCGTGCACGGGTTCGCCTCGGCCAGCAAGTGGGCGGCGGCGTCACTCACCCTGGGGGCCGTCGTGGCCGCCGTGCTCATCAATGCCAACCCGCGGGCCAAGCGCCCGTCGACCGAAGAGTTGGCGGTGGAGTCCCTCGGCGAGGTGCTCTAGCCCCGCCTCAGGCGTCGGCCCTCAGGCGTCGGCGCGGCGCTGCACGATGCCTCGGACGTAGGCCGCCTGGCCCACATGCTGGAGGTCGTCGGCGATGACGCTGACCAGCCGAGCCCCCAGGGTCACCGGCGGATCCCATCGGGTGTCGACCACCCGCTGGAGATCGGCTTCGGTCACCGTGGTGAGGTAGGCGATGGTGGCGGCGTGGACGTCCTCGAAATAGTCGAGCAGGGACCGCGAGTCGGCCACCACCAGTCCGACCGTTTCGGGGTCGTGGCCGTAGCCGGTGTCATCGACATCGAGGGGCAGGGCGAACCGTTCCGCCCACCCACCAGCCGACCACACTTGGGCGGCACCGGACAGCGCCGACACGTGATCGTCCTGGATCCGGGTGAGGTGCCAGACCAGCCAGGCGATGGAGTTGGCCTCCCGGTCGACCCGAAAGGTCAGATCCTCGAGCTTCAGGCCGCTGACCGCCGGGTGGACCGCGTCGCGGATCCGCTCGAACGCATCAATCAGCGGTTCAGTGCTCATCGTCGAGGCCTCCTGCGCGGTTGTCCGACCAGCACCCTTGCACGGGGATTCCCGGCCCGCCAGCGACAGGCATGGACTGGCGTCCGGTGACACCGGGGCAGGCATCCAGACGGTCCGACGAGTAGGTTCAGCGGTGGAATGCCTGACGCCCTCCGGCCCGGCCGGCCCCCGGGACCCGCGGCCCACCTCCCCTGACCGTGGCCGCCACCCCACCAGTTGGTGGGTCGGGGTCGCTGGCTGCCTGGCTGCGGCGGAAAGACCCGGGCCTGACCACCGTGCAACGGTCCGTCCGAGCGGCGGTCGTCGTGCCCTTGTCCTTCGGGATCGCCCACCTGGCATTCACCAACCCCCAGGTCAGCTTGTTCGCGGCCTTCGGCTCGTTCGCCCTGATGCTGTTCGTGGACTTCCGGGGCCGACCACGCACCCGGCTCGCCTCCTTCGGGGCGCTGTTGGTGGGTGGATCGGTGTTCATCGTCATCGGCACCGTGGCGTCGACCCACGGGGTGGCGGCGGTGGTGGCCATGGCGGTGGTGGGATTCGCCACCCTCTTCGCCGGCATCCTCTCGCCGACGGCGGCGGCGGCCACCACTGCGGCCCTCCTCACCTTCGTGCTCCCGGTGGCGGTGTCAGCCCCCGCCTCCGCCATCGGTCCCCGTCTGGCCGGATGGGCCATCGCTGCCGCCCTGGCGATCCCGTCATGTCTGCTGGTGTGGCCGGCCCCGTGGCACGACGACCTCCGACGGCGATTGTCGGCGGTCATGTCGGCGGTGGCCGAAATGGCCGTGGCCCGGGCGGCTGGCCATCCCGATCCGGAGGCCGAGGCGGCGGTGACCACCGAACTGGCCAGACTCCGGGCGCAGTTCGAGGCCACCCCCTACCCGCCATACGGGGCGGTGGGGTCGGCCATTGCCCTGGCCAAGCTGGTGGGTCGGGTCGAGTGGGTGGCCGACATCGCCCTGCTGACCGACGATCCATCCGGTTCGCACGATCCGGCCGCCGTTCGACGGGTGGTGGAGGCGATCGCCGTCACCCTCCGTCGGTCCGCCCAGCTGGTGTGCGACGGTCAGGGACGGCCGGTCGAAGATCGGTCGGTGGTGGCGTCGGTACAGCAGGCCACCATCGAGCTCGAGCGGGAGATGGACGTCGCCCTGCACGCCGAGCTGACGGCGCTGGCCGCTCCCGCTCCCGACGCCGGGTCGCCGGATGGCGGGTCGCCGGATAACGAGGCGCAGGACGCCGACGATCCACTCAACTTCGACCCCAGCTTCCGAGCCCGCACCTGTGGCATCGCCACCGAGATGGTGGCCGACTCGGTCCTGGAGGCGGCCGGCGCCCAGGCCGTCGGCGACCGTCGGCTCGGCCCCATCGCCGAGCCGCTCCCCCGGTTGGCCTGGTCGCGCTTCACCTCCCACCTGTCGTTCCGCTCGGTCTGGTTCCGGAACTCCATCCGCGGGGCGGCCGGACTTGCCCTGGCAGTGGCCGTGGTGGAGATCACCGATGTGGAGCACGGGTTCTGGGTGATCCTGGGCACCCTCTCTGTCCTTCGCTCCAATGCCTTGGGCACCGGAGCGACGGCGGCCCGGGCCATCGCCGGCACCGCCGTCGGCTTCGTGATCGGCGCCGCCATCATGGTGGGCGTCGGGGGTCACACCGGCTGGCTGTGGGCCATCCTGCCGCTGGCGGTGCTGGTGTCGGGGGCGGCGCCGTCGATGATCTCGTTCGCCGCCGGTCAGGCCGGCTTCACGGTGACCGTGGTGGTGCTCTTCAACATCATCGATCCCACCGGCTGGCGGGTGGGGCTCACCCGTATCGAGGACGTGGCCATCGGCTGCGCGGTGAGTGTGGTGGTGGGGCTCCTCTTCTGGCCGAGAGGGGCCACCGCCGAACTGGGTCGGGCGTTGTCCCGGGCTTTCGCCACCAGCTCCGGCTACCTGGCCGAGGCGGTGGATCACCTGACGGTGTCCTCCCGTCAGGTGGACACCTCCACGGCCCAGCGCGAGGCGCACCGTGCCTACCTGCAGCTCGACGACGCCCTCCGCCAATATCTGGTGGAGCGGGGGGCCAAGGACGTGCCGGTGGGCACGGTGGCCAGGCTGGCCACCGGATCCAACCGGATCCGCCTGGCTGCCTTCACCCTCGCCTCGCTGCCGGTGGTGCCTGTGGACCCGGACCATCCCGAGCTGGAGTCGGTGGCGGTGGCCGGAGCCGTGCTCCGCGACTCCTATGCCGCCAGCCACCGCTGGTACCAGGGCTTCGCCACTGTGTTGGCTGATCGACATGGAGCACCCGACCCGCCGCCCGGCCATGACGCCACTTTGGACCACGTCCTTCGACAGGCCTTCCTCGACGCCCGCCTCCACCACCGTCCGGACCGACTCCGGGTGATGCTGCGGCTGCTGTGGGCCGATGAGCTGCTGGAGAACCAGGAGCGTTTCCAGGTCGATCTGGTGACATCCGCCGGTCTGTTCGTCCGGTCCCGTCGAGGTGACCACCTCCCGAGCCCGGGAGACGCCGGGGCCTGAGCCCCGGAGCCCCGCCGTCCCCTGGCATCCACCGTGCGCATCCTGCTGGTGTCCGATCTCCACTACCACCTGCCCCAGTGGGACTGGGTGGTGGGGGAGGCAGCCGGGTACGACCTGGTGGTGGTGGCCGGCGACCTCCTGGACATCAGCTCGTCGGTGCCACTCCACTCCCAGATCGTGGTGGTGCTCCACTACCTGTCGCTCCTCCGCCAGGCGGGCACCACGGTGGTGGTGTCAGGCAACCACGACCTGACCGGTCCGGACGCCGCCGGCGAGCAGTCGGCCCTGTGGTTGGCCGAGGCCCGGGCGGCGGGGATTCCCACCGACGGCGACTCGCTGTCCATCGACGGCACGCTGGTGACGGCCTGCCCGTGGTGGGACGGTCCGGTCGGCCGGGCCAGGGTGGAAGCCCAGCTGGCTGCCGATGCCCCCCGACGGCCGGCATGGTGGGTGTGGGTGTACCACTGGCCACCCCTCGGCTCCCCCACCTGTTGGACCGGGCAGCGTTCGTACGGGGACCCCGATCTGGTTGGGTGGATCGAACGGTTCGCTCCCCAGGTGGTGCTGACCGGACACGTGCATCAGTCGCCGTTCACCCCCGACGGCTCGTGGATCGACCGGGTGGGCGAGACCTGGATCTTCAACGCCGGTCGGCAGATCGGCCCGGAGCCTGCCCATATTGAGTTGGACCTCGACGGCGGACGGGCGGTGTGGCATTCGCTGATGGGTACCGAGGACGCCGATCTCCGCCAACCGTCGGCCCCGGCGCGGACGGTGTTCTGAGCCGACGGTGTTCTGAGCGGACCGGGTGCGGTGGGAGCCGGCTCCGGGCGGATCAGTACTCGGGGTCGGGGTCGCGGACCGAGCCCGTGATGATCGGTGGTGGGTCGTGGGCGGTCAACTTCCCGACCACCTGGGAGACCATGGCCAGTCCCGGAGCCTCCCCGTACTGATGTTCGAGGTCGGCCAGGTAGCCGGTGACGCTGGTCAGCCGATGGGCCAGGCCCACCGCCACCTGGGAGATCACCTGGGGGTCACCGTCCAGCAGGGCCCGACCATCGGCGACGTGGCGGACCCGGCTGATCTCGACGGCCCGCACCGTCACCCAGTGGTCGGTGCCGAGCAGCAGCGGCACTTCGCCGACCATCGACCCCGGCCGGATCATCGACCCCACCGGCTCGCCGTCCTTCCACACGCCGAGTACTCCCGACACCAGGACCCAGAGACCTCCGCCCGGGTCGCCCTGCCGGAAGAGGGGCTCGCCGGCGGCGTACTCGACCTCGGGATGACCGGCGGTGAGGTCGAGCATGCCTGGCACCCGGCCATCGTACCGAGGACCGGGTGGGGTCTCCCGGGAAGCCGGTGCGCGGGTCCGGACCCGGTTCAGCGGATGAGGCCGAGGCCCTCCTGGCAGTGGGGGCCGCCCCAGTGCTCGGCGATCAACCCGTCCCGCAGCCGGAGGATGGCGGTGCCGTTGATGGTCACCGGCTCACCGGAGGGTGGTACGTCGTAGAAGGCGGCGCCGGTATGGGTGCCGCTGACCGTCCAGTTGGAGACCACCAGATCGTCGGACTCGATGAGCAGATCGACAGTGAAGGTCATGTCCGGAAAGGCGGCCTTGGCCATCTGCCACCACCGTTGCTCCTCGCCCCGGACATCGTCGCCGATCCGTTCGGGGGAGACCCGGGGGGTGACGTGGCTGTGGAAGTCGGGGGCGAAGAACTCGAAGACGGCATCACCGTCACCGGACTGCATGGCGGCGCTGTACTTCCCGAGTATCCGCAGGTTCTCCGACATGATCGACCCCTCCCGTTCGGGCCACCACCCTACTGGGCACCGATCGGCGGGGGCGGCCTGCCATCGGGACGCGGCCCACTTCTTTGGCAGACTGTCCCCGCCGACGCCGCCGGGCGCCGACAGCCCCCTGGGAGGCCGCGATGCGGGTTGTGGTGCTGGGTGCCGGTTTCGGCGGGCTGGAGTTGACCGCCAGCTTGTCGGAGGCGTTGGGAGACCAGGCCGATGTGGTGCTCATCGACCGGTCCGACGGCTTCGTCTTCGGATTCTCCAAGCTCGATGTGATGTTCGGCCGGTCCACCTTCGAGTCGGTGGTCCACCCCTATGCCGCCCTGGTGAAACCGGGCGTGCGCTTCGTGAGCGCCACCGTCGAGGCGATCGACCCGGATCGGCGTCGCGTGG
>Ga0302154_10003178_pt1 | contig 12097 bp, 9 predicted proteins | sample I_Bog_N2_3_FD_193507 | JGI IMG/M metagenome (GOLD analysis project Ga0302154, IMG submission 193507) | Peat permafrost microbial communities from Stordalen Mire near Abisko, Sweden - I_Bog_N2_3 | ecosystem: Environmental > Terrestrial > Soil > Wetlands > Peat | place: Sweden: Abisko, Stordalen...
GTACCGAGGCGGGCTTCCGCTCCGGCCTGCGGCTGGAAGCGATCGTGGCCAGCCATTATTCGCGCGCCGATCGCCGCGGCACCTCGCCGGGCGACAGCCTGCAACTGGAGCGGACCTACTGGACGCGGGAATTCGGCCTGAGCCGCTGGGAGAAATGGGCCCGCGAGGACTGGGTGCATCCGCGCAGCTATCGTCCGGTGGCCGAACTGGCGCAGGCGCTGCACAAGGGCGGCGCCTGCGGCCGCGGCCTGCCACTGCGCGGCCCGATCGGCGAGGCGCTGCTGGTGGCGCCGGCGGACACCGCCGACCGCTATGGCGAACGCCTGACCGACAGCGCCAGCGGGGTCGCGCATCTGTGGTTCATGACGTTGTGCCATGACTACACCAACATCGTCCGCGATCCCGACCCGGCGCCGCCGGTCTGGGGCGGCGTGATGGACGACGCCTACTGGCGCGAGGACGCGGCCGCCGCCAGGTGACCCCGGCGCGGCGCCGGCGCCTGGACTGTCAGCGAAGTTTCATCCTTGCAACATCGCGCCGTATGACGAAACGGTATAGTTACGATCGCGTAGGTCCGGCGCGCGGCTCGCGCGGCCGGGCTTGGCACCAACAGTCACCATCGGGCAGCCACCATCGGGCAGCCACCATCGGGTTCGGCCCACCTCGTCGACGGGAACGCTTCACCATGAAATATCTGCCTTGTTGCGCGGCCCTCGCGGCCTGCTGCCTCGGCGGCGCTGCCCAGGCGGGCGGCGCCAATGATGCAAATACCACCACGCCGATCCGCCACGTCATCGTCGTGGTTGGCGAGAACGTCACCTTCGATACGTTGTTCGCGACCTATGTGCCGCCGCGCGGCCGGTCGGTGGCGAACCTGTTGTCGAAGGGGATCGTCAACGCCGACGGCTCGCCCGGGCCGAACTACGCGCAGGCGGTGCAGGGCACCGGTGTCAACCTCGGCGAGGCCTACATGGTCGAGCCCGTGCGGATTGGCGCGATGAGCGAACTGCCGCAGCCCTTCCTGACCGGGTCGTATGACCTCGCGACCGGGGTGGAGAACGCCGACCTGCCCGACCCCCGCTTCGCCAACCTCAAGGCCAACGGTCCGTTCCAGATCAGCGGGACCGTGCCGTATATGAGCCTGACTTCCGAACATGCGCCGGCCACCACCGGCGACCCGGTGCACCGGTTCTTCCAGATGTGGCAGCAGACCGGCGGCACCAACGCGAAACTCGACATGTACACCTGGGTCGCCTCCACCGCTGGCCAGGGCGCCGACACCATCGGCGTGACGCCGCAGGTGCCTGGCCAGGGCGGCGAACTCATGGGCTTCTGGAACATGGCCACGGGCGACGCGCCGTATTTCAAGTCGCTCGCGCAGACCTATGCCATGAGCGACAACGCCCACCAGGCGATCATGGGCGGCACCGGCGCGAACTTCTTCATGCTCGCCACCGGCGACGTCGCGGTCTATCGCAACGGCACGTCGACGACGCCGCCGGCGAACCAGATCGAGAATCCGAACCCGATGGCCGGGACCGCGAATTTCTACGTCAATGACGGTTACGAGGGCGGGTCATACGTGAATTGCGCCGACCCGGGCCAGCCGGGCGTGGCGGCGATCCTGTCGGTGCTGACCGCGCAGGGACGCGCGAGCAACTGCGCCTTTGGCACCTACTATCTCGTGAACAACTACAATCCTGGCTACGACATCAACGGCAACCTGGTGAAGCTGGGACCGACCTACTTCAACTATCCGCCGCAGACCGTACCGACCATTGCCGAGCGGCTGGCCGCCGGTGGCGTCTCCTGGAAGTGGTACACCGGCGCGCGCGACACCGACGACGTCACCGGCGATCCGGAATGGGCGGAGATTGCACATCTCGTGAGTGCCTCGGTAGCCGCGCAGCTTCCGCCGGGAACGCCGCAATCGGTGATCCAGGCGGTGGTGTTCCGGGCGGTGCAGGGCCTGCTGTACAACAATATCGGCGATCCGCTGAATGGGTCGGCCAACATCCAGGCGAACCCGGCACTGAAGGCCGGCCTGGCGGGGCTGACGACCTTCTACAACGATGTTGCCGCGGGCACGTTGCCGGCGGTGTCGTTCGTGGTGCCGAAGAACCTCGAAAGCGGCCATCCCGGCTACTCGGTGCCCGGTCTGTATGAGGCGTTCGTGAAGGATCTGCTGGCGCGCGTGCAGGGCAATGCGGCGCTGTGGGCCGATACGGCGGTGATCATCACCACCGACGAGGGCGGCGGCTATTTCGACAGCGGCGTCATCCAGCCGCTGGACTTCTTCGGCGACGGCACCCGCATCCCGCTGATCGTCGCCTCGCCCTACGTCACTCCCGGCTATATCGACCACACCTATCTCGACCACGTGTCGATCCTGAAGTTCATCGAGCACAACTGGAAGCTCGGCACGATATCCGGGCGCAGCCGCGATAACCTGGCGAACCCGGTGCGCAATCCCAACAACCCGTATCTTCCGGCCAACCAGCCGGCGATCGGCGACCTGACGACCCTGTTCACCTTCCCTGCCACCTCGATCACGAAGTAGGCCGATGACCCTGATCATGAAACTGGCCGCCGCGGCCGGTGCGCTGCTGATCGCCACCACGGCCGAGGCGGCCGTGGTGGAGCCGTTCGCCGGAGCGATGCGGACCGACTGGAGCCAGGGCATCGGTGCCCCCGACCCATACGGGGCGACCGCGCCGGACGGCTCGCCAGGATGGGCATTGTCGTACCCGGCCTGGGCTTACAACAGCGCGATCTCGTTCGCGCCGGGCCAGGTGCTGACGGCCTGGTTCAACCCCAATCTGGTTGCCGACCCGGCCGGCGGCTTTGACGGCGGCGGACAGCTGTTCCTGGGCTTCGCCGCCAATGCCGCCGGCGCCTATTCGCTGGACGCGTCGTCGGACCAGACGCTGAACACCGGCAGCATCGGGTTCCAGGCCAATGCCGGCTACGGCAATGCCGACCTGGCCACCGCGGACTTCACCTGGGCCGACCAGTGGTACCTGCTCGCCGTGGTCTGGGCGCCTGACGGCGGCGTGACCGGCGACATCTACGACGCCGACGGCGTGACCCTGCTGGAGTCGATCGCCGGGCCGGACCTCGTCGGCGCGCCGACCGGCATCGCGCTCGCCGGGTACGGCGGCGTGGACGTGGCCGACATCGCGGTTTCCGACATTCCCGAGCCGGGGGCGGCGGCGCTGCTGCTGAGCGGGGTCGCCGGGCTGGTCAGGGCGCGACGCCGCACGGTAGGCTGATAATTCATGCCGGCGTCGGCGTTTGCCGGCGCCGGGGTGCCGGATTGACACAAAACCATCTTGGAATCGTCATCTGTTCTTGCAACGTTGTCGATATATTTTCGTGCAAGTGTTCGAGAGGGAATCCATGCTGAAACTGAAACGGATGGCTTCGGCCATCCTGGTAGCCGGGGCGCTGATGGCGCTGTCCGGCGCCGCGCATGCCGACAACGTCGTTGCCCGCTGGATCCAGCTCGGTCCGGGCAGTTCGGCCGCCGCACTCGCCAACGGCCAGTACGGCGACCAGCCCGACAGCCTCACGCCGACCATCCTGGCGCGGGCGATCGTCAACGACGTGACCCAGGGCTGCCCGGCCCTCAAGGTGGACGGGGCGCTTTCCATCACCATGAAGCAGCGCTTCGTGGCCAGCCAGCTGACCAACACCCCCGGCTCCAACGGCGCGCCCAACGGCAACGGCGCCAGCAACAACAGCAACAAAACCCCCAACTATCCGCAGTATTTCGTCAGCAGCGCCGCCACCTCTGCGGGCAACTTCCCGGACGGCACCGCCAAGGCCACGACGAACTGGGGTGAGTGCGAGGCCGTCGTGCCGGCCGGGCACAGCACCGCCACCATCGGCGCCGTGGCCCTCAAGCTGCCGGTGGCGAACCCGCAGCGCATCCTGGTGATCGGCGACATCGGCTGCCGGATGCAGAACGCCAGCCAGCAGAACTGCCACTACGCCGGCCCGCCCCCGGGCTGGCCGTTCGGCTCGCTGGCCGCCTATGAGGCGGAATTCAAGCCCGACCTGATCATCGAGGTCGGCGACTGGTTCTACCGCGACACCAGCTGCGTGGTGCCGGGCGTGGGCGAATTCACGCCAGGCTGCAACGACCCGACCAGGTCCAACTACCAGACCTGGGGCGACACCTTCGACTCCTGGAACGCCGACGTGTTCTTCCCCGGCAAGCCGCTGCTCGCGGCGGCGCCCTGGGTGATGGCCCGCGGCAACCACGAAAGCTGTGGCCGTGGCGCGCGCGGCTGGTTCGCCACGCTCGACCCGCATCCGTTCGACATCAACCAGGTGGTATGCGCGCTCAACACCGGCAAAGCCGCGGTGACGAACGCCGCCGTCTATACCGCCGACTTCTCGCCGACCTATGCCGTGCCCGCCGGCAATACGACCCTGCTGGTGCATGACTCCAGCTTCGCCAATGACAGCACCGTCGATGCCAACATGGCGAAGAACTACGACTACGACCTGACCGGGCTGCTCAACGCCCTGCCGAACAGCCGCTACTACGTCTATGTCACCCACAAGCCCAGCTTCGGCATGGTCACCGCCGCGCCCAGCAACGCCGGCGACTTCACCGAGCAGTTCGCCTTCAGCGGCAACGCCACCGCCAACAGCGCCTTCAGGAACGGCGTGCCGCCGCAGATCGCGCTGTTCCTGGCCGGCCACATCCACCAGTTCCAGTATTTGAACTTCAACGACGCCACCCACTTCGCGCCACAACTGATCGTCGGCACCGGGGGCGACAATCTCGACCCGCCGGTCGCCGCCGATGGCAGCCTGACCTATAAGTACCCGACCCAGAACCCGTTCACCGTTCACAACAGCAGCACCACCACCTCGACCACGACGACCAGCGTTCAGGCCGCCTACTCGCAAACCGAGTTCGGCTTTGCCGTGCTGGACGTGACCTCGACCGGCTTTACCGCCAATGTTTACAACATCTATTCCACCAAGGCCGGCCGCTGCGCCATTACGCTGTATCCGCGCGACATTTCCTGCTGGGATTGACGCCATTCGGGCGGCCTTCCGGCCGCCCGAACATTCCGCTTGAACTGGCGGCCCGGCTCGGACATTCCGAACCGGGCCGCCAGTCTGTTTGGACCACCCGTCTGTTTGGACCATCCGCCGCTGATGACCGCAACCGATACAGTCTTATCGGCCGACGACACCGCGCTGCCGACCGCTTCCCTTGCCGACCGCTCGGCCCGGCTGATGCGTTCGCTGACCCTGGCGACCACCGCCGGCGCCCTGGCGCTCGTTGCCTTGTGGGTTGCGTCGTTCTGGCGGCCGGCCGTGCCGCTGACGGCGATCGCGGCGGAGCTGGCTCTGCGCGCCCTCGGGCGGCTGTTTCTGCCCCCGCCGGCGCCGCGCCTCGCCCGGGCGGCGATTGCCTCGGTGCTGGCGCGCATGCTCGCCGAGGGCCTGCGCACCCGCAGCCTCGCCGCCCCGGTCCGCCAGCATCTGGGCATCGACTTCTCGCGCAGCTGGGCGCTGGCCTATCTGCGCGCCGCCATCCCGCCGGTGGCGCTGTTGCTGCTGCTGCTGTGCTGGGGGTTGAGCGGCGTCGTGCTGGTCGGGCTGGACCAGCGCGCCGTGTATGAGCGGTTCGGCGCCCCGGTGGCGGTGCTGCATGCCGGCCTGCACGCCATCCTGCCCTGGCCGATGGGCCAGGTCCGCCGGGTTGAATTCGGCGGCATCCACGAAACCACCCTGACCGATACCGAGACGGCCCTGCCCCCCCGCCCGGTCGGCGCCGAGGACCGGCCGCCGCCGGAGGCCGACCGCCTGTGGGAACAGGCCCACCCGGCCGAACTGGTGTTCCTGATCGCCGGCGAAAGCGCCGGCCAGCAGAGCTTCCAGGTGGTCAGCGCCGACATCAAAATACGCTACCGGATCGGCCTGACCGACCGGGATGCGCTGCTTGCCGCCACCAGCGTGGCCGACCCCGTCGCCCTGCTGCGCGCCGCCGCCGGCCGGGTGGTCGCCGGGTTTTTCGCCGGCCGGACGCTCGACGCGGTGCTGGGCGACAACCGCGAGGCCATGGCCGGGCGCCTGCGCCCGGCGCTGCAACAGGACCTCGACGGCATCGGCTGCGGCATCGAACTGGCCGCCGTGGTGATCGAGGCCATCCACCCGCCCGCCGGCGCCGCCGAAGCCTACCACAACGTCCAGGCCGCCCAGATCCTCGCCGTCACCAGCGTCACCGCCGAACGCGGCCACGCGCTGGCGACCGCGGCGGAGGCCGCCCAGTATGCCGCCGACATCGTCGCCAAGGCCCGCGCCGCCGCCGCCGAGGCCACCGCCACCGCCACCGCCGACCTCACCCGCTTCACCGCCGATCAGGCGGCGGCGGCGGAAGGCGGCGAGGCGTTCATGCTGGAGCGCCGCCTGACCTCCATCGCCGCCGGCCTTTCCAAGGCGGCGCTGACCATCATCGACCACCGGATTCCGCCCGCCGAGGCGCCGATGCTCGATCTTCGGCCGCTGCCCGCCGCCGCGACCGCCCCATCCGCCGGCCCTGGCCTGGAGTAACCCGCGTGCTGCATGTCCACTCGCACGACGACGACCATGACCATCATGGGGACCATCATGGGCACGGTCCCCATCCGGGGCCGGAGGGTCCGGTCGGGCGGCTGAAATTCTTCGTTCGTATCGGCCTCGCCTCGGCGCTGCTGGCCGGCGCCGGGCTGGCGGCCTCCGCGGTGATGGTCAGCGCCGGCCACGCGGTGGTGGTCACCGAATTCGGCAACCCCCTGCGCGTGCTCACCACCCCCGGGCTTGCCTGGAAACTGCCGGCGCCGGTGCAGGCCACCATCCCGGTCGATCTGCGGCTGCGCACCACCTCCACCGGCCTGCAGGATGTCGGCACCCGCGATGGATTGCGGGTACTGGTCCAGGCCTACATTGCCTGGCAGGTGCCGGCCGACCCCGATCGCATCCGCCAGTTCCTCCGCGCCGTGCGCAACGATCCCGACGAGGCGGCCCGCCAGTTGCGCAACTTCGTCGGCTCCGCCTTGCAGGTGACGGCCAGCAGCTTCGACCTCGCCGAGCTGGTCAACACCGACCCCGGCCGCGTCCGCCTCGCCGCCTTCGAGGCCCGGCTGAAGGCACAGATCGAGCAGCCGGTGCTGGAAACCTACGGCGTCGCGGTGCGGCAGGTCGGCATCGAACGGCTCAGCCTGCCGGAGACAACCCTCGCCGCCACCGTCGGGCGCATGCGCTCGGAACGCGAGACAGTGGCCGCCCAACGCACCGCCGAAGGGCTGCGCGCCGCCGCCCAGATCCGCTCGGAAGCCGCCCGCGACAACCGCATCACCATCGCCACGGCGCGCACCGAAGCGGCGGAAATCGAGGCGGCATCGCGGCGGGAGGCCTCAAAAATCAACGCCAAGGCTTATGCGGTGGATGCGGATCTGTATTTGATGCTGCGGTCTTTGGATACTTTGGCGACAGTGGTGGGGCCGAATACCCGGCTGGTCCTGCGGACGGATGCGGCGCCGTTTCATGTGCTGGTGCAGGGGCCTGGCCGGGGCACTGCCCCGGACCCCGGCAGGGGCCTTGCCCCTGCACCCCACCAAGGGCCTTAGGCCCTTGGAACCCATTCATAAGGGGCCGGTATCACAGGCTATCGGCGTTGCTTTCTGCGTTCTTCAGGTAGCGATCGGCATGCTCGCTTTAGGATGGGCGGCCTCCAACATCCGTCAGGTGCCGGCCGACAGCCAGGCCGTGGTGCTCCGCTTCGGCCAGGTGGTGCGGGTGCAACAGGCCGGGCTGGTGACCGCCTGGCCGCGGCCCTTCGAGCAGGTGGACCTGCTCCCCAGCGCCGAACGGCAACTCGACCTGCGCATCGACGCCGGCAGCAGCGCCGGCCGCTCCATCCTCGACCCCGCCTCGCGCGCCAGCGGCGACATCGTGCCCGCCAGCGCCGGCATCTACCTGGCCGGCGACGGCGGCGTCGTGCTGCTGGATGCCACCCTGACCTACCGGATCACCGACGCCGCCGCCTACCACCTCGCCGCATCGCATGTCGAACCGGCCCTGCGGCGGCTGTTCCTGGCCAGCGCCGTCAGCATCGCCGCCGCCCGGACAATCGACGATTTCATGGTGGTCCATACCGCCGGCGACCCTGCCGCCCAGGCACAACGCGCGGCCATGCGCGGCGCGCTGGTGCGGGAGGTCAACCGCCGCCTGCTGGCGCTGCAACCACCGGAGGCCAGCCTGGGCGTGGAAGCGACCCGCGCCGACGTCACCGTCCTGCTGCCGCCCGCCGCCCGTTTCGCCTTCGAGGCGGTTCTGGATGCGACCCAGATGGCCGCCCAGGGTCTGGCCACCGCCCGCACCGACGCGGCGCGCACCCAGCAGGCCGCCGATCAGGAACGCGACCGCATTCTGGCCGAAGCCCGCGCCAACGCCGATGAGCGCGTCGGCAACGCCCGCGCCCATGTCGCCGCGATCACCGCGCTGGCGCAACGCATGGACCCGGCCAGCCGGCCGAGCCTGCTGGATCAGTTGTACCGCGAACGTATCGCCGGCATCCTGAAACAGGCAGGCAGCGTGAATACCGTCGATATGCGCGGCGGCAGCCGCGTGATCCTGCCCGGAGGCCAGCCATGAGCGCCACCACCCTGGCGGCGCCGGCCGCGACCGGGGACAACAACCTGCTGGCGCGCGCCGAGCGCCTGTTGCTGGGGCTGCGCCTGACGCTGGCGTTGCTGGCGGCGGGGCTGCTGCTGGTGGCGGTGGGCTGGGAGTTCGCCTTCCCCGATGACGCCGCGCTGGCCAACCTGGTCGCCGGCGCCGCCGCCATTCTGGTGGCGTTTCCGGTCATCGGCGCCGCCTGGCAGAGTTTGCGGTACCCGAGTCTGCACGGCATCACCGACCGGCTGATCGCCCTCGCCTTGATTGCCGCCTGGGCCAGCGGCGACCTGATGACCGCCGCGGTGCTGCCGATCGTCATGATCCTCGGCCATGTGCTGGAGGAACGCAGCCTGCTCGGCTCGCGCGAGGCGATCCGCGCCCTGGGCCGCCTGACCGAAACCTCGGCGCGGCGCCTGCGCGCCGATGGCGAAATGGAGATGGTGGCCACCCGCGACCTGCGCCCGGGCGACCTGATCGAGCTGCGCGCCGGCGACCGGGTGCCGGCCGACGGGGTGATCCGCCGCGGTTCGGCCAGCCTGGACATGGCCTCGCTCACCGGCGAATCGGTGCCGGTGGAAGTCGAGGCCGGCGAGGCGGTGCTGGCCGGCTCCATCAACACCAACGGGCGGCTGGAGGTGGCGCTGACCCAGGTCGGCGCGGCCACCACCCTGGGCAAGATCATCGCCCTGATGCGCACCGCCGAACGCGCCAAGCCGCCGGTGACGCGGCTGCTGGAACGCTATGCCGGGCAATACATGGTGCTGGTGCTGATGCTGGCCGGCGGCACCTGGTTCGCCACCGGCGATGCCGCGGCGACGCTGGCGGTGCTGGTGGCCTCCTGCCCCTGCGCGCTGGTGCTGGCCGCCCCCGCCACCTCGATCGCCGCCATCGCCGTGGCCGCGCGGCATGGCATTCTCATCAAGGGCGCCGCCTTCCTGGAGAACCTCGCCGAGGTCAGCTCGGTGGTGTTCGACAAGACCGGGACCCTCACTTTGGGCGAGCTTTCCCTCACCCGCATCGTGCCGGCGGCGGCGGAACCGGAAGCCGCGATCGTCCGTTTGGCCGCCGGGCTGGGGGCGGGCAGCAGCCATCCGGTCAGCCGCGCCGCCGCCCGCCTGTGGCCGGCGGAAACACGGCCAGTGGTGGTGGAGACGCGCGAGATCGGTGGTTTCGGCCTGACCGGCATGGTGGACGGCGAGAAGGTGGCGTTCGGCCGGCCGGACCTGTTTGCCCGTCTTGGCATCGCCGCGCCGGACGCGCCGGCGCATGACGGCCCGATCGCCGGCGTCAGCCGTGACGGCACGTTCCTGGGCTGGCTGCTGTTCGCCGACCAGCCGCGGCCGGAGGCCATCGCCGCGGTGGCGGAATTGCGCGCGCTCGGGGTGGAGCGGCAGATTCTGCTGACCGGCGACCGCGCCGCGGTGGCCCGGCGCATCGGCGCGCAGCTCGCCATCCCCGACATCTGCGCCGAGGCGTTGCCGGAACAGAAGATGCGCCGGGTTTTGGCGGAAATAGACGCCGGATTCCGCCCGATGGTGGTGGGTGACGGCATCAACGACTCGCTGGCGCTCAAGGTAGGTGCGATCGGCGTGGCCATGGGCGCGCGCGGCACCGACGTGGCGCTGGCCTCGGCCGATCTGGTGCTGATGACCAGCGATCTGCGGCGCCTGGCCACCGCCATCCGCCTGAGCCGGCGCTGCCGGCGCACCATCCATGTGAATGTGGCGATCGGCCTGGGCTGGACGGCGGCACTGGTGGGTCTGGCCGCCACCGGCGGATTGGGGGCACAGGGCGCCATCGTGGCGGCCCTGCTGCACAATTTCTCCACCTTCCTCGGGCTGGGCAATGCCGGGCGGCTGTTGCTGTTCGACGAGAGCCATGCCGCCGCCGATGCGCAATTGTCACGATAGCTCAACGCACAGCCGCCCGCGCCTGTGTTGTTGTGGGATCGGTGTGACCGGGCTGTTGCCTGGCCGCGATCTCATTCGGGAGTCGACCATGAAGTTCCGCCTGTTGTTCGGTGGCAGCGCGCTGGCTGCCTGTCTTTTCGTGTCCGGCGCGCCGAAGGCGGCCACGCTGACCACCGATTTCGCCAGTTGGGCGGCGGCGGCCGGCACCTATGTCAACACGGCGAGCACGGGCCTGCCGCTGTACAGCACCGTGACCACGATCCCGCTGAGCGACGGCGTCACGCTCAGCGTCGCGGGTGTGGCGGACACGTTGCTTCAGCCGTTGTCGGGTTGGGGGCCGTGGTCCGGCGGCTTCACCGGCGACATCATCGACAGCTCCGGCAGCAGCGAGACCATCAGCTTCCCGGCCGGCCTGTTGGCGCTGGGGCTGGAACTGTCGCCGGATGTGCCGTTTTTTGGTCCCAATGACGCAACTTTCACGATCACCCTGTCCGATGGCACGACGACCACGGTTTCAGGGAACTATTCGGCGGGGGTGACGCAGTTCGTCGGCTTCACCGGCGGCGGGATCACGTCGCTCACCATTTCGACCACCGCGCCGGACTTCGCGTTCGGCAATTTCGACTCCGCGGTGCCGGAGCCGGTGTCGCTGTCGTTGCTGCTCACCGGGCTGGCGGGGCTTGGGCTGGTGCGCCGGCGTTCCTGATCCCTGGACAGGATCGCCGGCGAAAGGCCGATCACGGGTGACCCCAGCATCCGCCGGGGCGTCCACGGTCGGCTTTCGGCCCCGGCGCAGGATGCCCAACTGGTCGCGCCGACCTGACCACAGCGCCACAGGCCGCCGGGTCGCCAGAACTGTTTTTCAAGGGGATGCAGAACCGGAACGCCCTGTAGCGGCGTTGCACCGCCGGCCCGGCGCTGCTAGAGAACCCGACACGTCGGAGCGTAGCGCAGCCTGGTAGCGCATCAGTCTGGGGGACTGGGGGTCGTGGGTTCGAATCCCGCCGCTCCGACCATTAAAATCAATAGCTTATGGACTCACTGCTTCCACGGCTTGACCTCGTGGAAGCGCCAGGGAAGCAAGAGGCGCTAAGGCCCTGCCTTGCAGGGCGTGGCCCCCGGTCACATGGACTCGCAGTGCTCGCCCTCGCCGCCACGGCCTATCTGCTGGTGTTCCTCATCGTGCTGGCGTTCGTGGCATCCGGGCCAGCGCCGATCCGCGAAACCACTTGGCAAAGGGTAGCCTGGGTGGAAGCGGGTGGGTTCACCGGGCTCGTGTTCGCCGGCGCCGCGCTCGGATGGCCGCTGTTCGTGCATGGCTGGTTTGCCAGGGGCCGGTGGGCCTCGTGGGCGGCGCAGGTTCGGGCGGCAATGAAGGATAGGCGCCGGGTGCCATAGTGCTGGCCAGACTCGGCTTGCTGCCCGGCATTTGTCGTGCCCGTTGTTCTGGTGTCGTTTGGGGGCCGCCCTACGACGCAGCGAACGAGTCACGGTCCATCACC
>Ga0302154_10003180_pt1 | contig 12093 bp, 11 predicted proteins | sample I_Bog_N2_3_FD_193507 | JGI IMG/M metagenome (GOLD analysis project Ga0302154, IMG submission 193507) | Peat permafrost microbial communities from Stordalen Mire near Abisko, Sweden - I_Bog_N2_3 | ecosystem: Environmental > Terrestrial > Soil > Wetlands > Peat | place: Sweden: Abisko, Stordalen...
CTCGATGCCGAAGCGCTCTTCGATCGGCTTCAGCGCCATCACCAGCCCAATCGTGGAACAGTTGGGATTGGTGACCATGTAGCCGCCCGACTCCTTGCGCGAGGGCTGCTCCTCAATGAGGTGCAGATGGTCGGCGTTGATCTCGGGGATGACCAGGGGGACGTTGGGGGTCATGCGGAATGCGCTTGAATTGGAGAGCACAGCGCAGCCAGCCTCGGCAAAACGGGGCTCGAGCTCGCGGGCATAGGCGGCATCCACCGAGGCAAAAATGACCTTGGGCGCGCCAAACGGATCGGCCGGGCGGACGGTCATCTCGGCGATGCGCTTTGGCATCGGCGTGTCGAGGCGCCAATTGGCGGCTTCGCCATATTTCTTGCCGCTCGACCGGTCGCTGGCCGCCAGCCAGGCAACCTCGAACCACGGGTGGTTTTCAAGCAGTTGAATGTAGCGCTGGCCGACCATTCCGGTCGCGCCAAGGATACCGACGGGGATTTGTGTTTTGATGGCCATAAACACTCTAGTGTACAGGAGGACAGGGTCAACGCTAAAATCCGCCCGCCGCGTGGGTTGGGGGCGGATTCGCCGGAGATTCCAAAACTTCTTTCGTCGATGTGTAAGAAAGTTCCGCCCTGAGTGACTACCTTATATAGGAGAGATTGGGAGCGATGACAAGCCCGCAAAGCCAACCCGACGACCTGTACAACGAGGCGGTGGCCGCGCATGGTCCGGCGCTCAGCCGCCTGGCGCGAGGCTATGAGATCAACGCCGAAGATTGCCGCGACCTGCTCCAGGAAATCCATCTTGCCCTGTGGCGCAGCTTCAGGACCTTCGATGCGCGCTGCTCCCTGCGCACCTGGGTCTATCGGGTCGCTCATAATGCTGCTGCTTCGCACATATTGCGCAGTCGCAGAATGAAGTCGAAGACCATGATCAGCCTTGAAGAGATCGAGGAACAGGGCGGAATTGCGGCGAAGGACAATACCGGTCAATCCATCGAGCAGGGTCAATTGCTTGAACGGCTCTTCGCGTTGATTCAATGCCTGAACCCGCTCGACCGGCAGGTGATTCTTCTCTACCTGGAAGGCATGGACGCTGCGTCGATCGGAGAAGTAACCGGCATCACTTCAAGCTATGCCGCCACCAAGATTCATCGCATCAAAACAATCCTCGCGAATCGCTTTCGCAATGGAGGGAACCATGACAAACGATAACTCTACCCATGAGTTGCTGAACCTCTGGCAAAGTCAGGAACCGCAAGCTACCTCGATGTCCGCGAAGGAACTCCGCGATGCATCGAGCAAGCTGGAAAAGCGGGTGTTCTGGAGAAACTCAAGGGAATATCTTGGAGCTGCGATCGTGGTGGCTTCGTTTGGATATTACCTTTACAAGTTTGAAAGCGCGCTTCTGAGAGCTGGTTCGGCCCTGACCATCGCCGGCGCTCTTTTCGTGGCCATGTATCTCTATCGCAAAGGAGCCGCCGAGACCATGGCGGCAGGGCAGCAATCGAATAGCTGCATGGAGTTTTACCGCATGGAGCTGGTGCGGCAGCGCGACCTGCTTCTATCCGTCTGGAAGTGGTATCTCATGCCCTTTGTTCCGGGACTGGGCCTCTTCCTGCTTGGGATGCTTCAGATGGTTCTCAGGCAGCCAGCCGCGCACCTGCACTACGGCGTAGTTGCTTTGTGGTTTGGCTTCTCTTTTGCCTTTTGCGCAGGCATCTTTGCCGGGGTGGAATGGCTCAATCGGAAGGCGGCGAAAGCCCTCCAGAAAGAGATCGACGCGCTGGATCAACTCCATCAAACGCCAGAGAAGACTCTAGATAGCCCCGCCTTGTAACAGGGCACGACTTTAGTCGTGCCGCAAATGCAACAAAACAATCCTGGGCTTTAGCCCCTGAAGGGATTTCGTTGCGCAACGAACACTTATGCACAGTCTCCTCACATAACTCGCCGATCCATTCCTTGACCCGTGAAAGAATCTCGCCCGAGTCTCGTGCTTCTTGCCATCGTAGCGTCTACCGGCCAACCGGCCAGAAAGTCAAGAATCAGGATGCGCAATCTTAATCGTTTGCTGTCAATTTCCATCGACCGAGCCACGCAAGTTGCATTGCCGGTTCTTGTGGCCGCGCTGGTCTTTGCCACGCTATCAATCCCCGCGCAGCAGAAGCCGAACGTCGCGGGCGACTACGCTGCTACTCTCGGTCCGCTGCACGTTAAGCTGCATCTCAAGGCGGATGGGTCGGGCGTTTTGAGCGGCACTCTCGACAGCCCCGATCAGGGCGCCTCGGGCATTCCCTGTGCTGACTTCCATCTGGACGGGCCAGCGCTCACCTTTACTGTTCCGGCCGTTCACGGCACTTGGAAGGGCACCGTTACTGCCGATGGACTGACTGGCACCTGGGATCAGGGCGCGCCTCAGCCCCTCAACTTTGCCCGCGACACGTTCGTTCCTGCCGCCAAGCCCTCGCAGGTAGACGGCATCTGGCTGGGCGCGCTGCAAGCCGGCGGTCAAACTCTCCACATTCAGCTCCACGTAAAAAGCGACGCCACCGGCCAGGAGTTCTGTACCAACGACAGCCTGGATCAGGGCGCCATGGGCCTTGAATGCGGCAAAGTCGCCTTCACCGCCCCGGATTTCTCGTTCGATGTCCCTGTTGTACACGGAAGCTGGGCAGGCAAGCTCTCTGCGGACGGCAACACTCTTACGGGCACATGGAATCAGGGCAGCCCCATGGCTCTGAATTTCACACGCCAGCAGACCGCGATCGCAGCCCCCGCGGTCCCTCCGCCCACATTCGATCCGGCTCTGCCTCCCGTGGCCGCCGCCGATTTGCAATCCGTTCTCGACAAGGACCTCGCCGAAGCTCTAAAGAGCGGCCAACTCGCTCCGAGTACCGGTGCAGGCGTCTCCATCGGCATCGTCGAACACGGGGTTCGCCGCGTCTTCAGTTATGGCGCGGCCAAGCCTGACTCGATCTTTGAAATCGGTTCCATCACCAAGACGTTCACCGGCCTCATCCTTTCGCAGCTCGTCGAGCAGGGCAAGGTCAAATTCGACGACCCCGTGCGCGAGCTGTTGCCGCCGGGAACCGCCGCCAAACCCGCCGGCGATGAGATCACCCTCCTCGATCTCGCCACGCAGCACTCCGGGCTGCCGCGCATGCCTGACAACTTCAAGCCAGCCGATCCGGCCAATCCCTATGCCGACTATCGTCCAGCCAATCTCTATGAATTCATCGCCAAACAAGGCGTAGCCAGGCCCGCGAACCCAGGCTTTCTCTACAGCAACCTCGGCTTTGGCCTGCTGGGTCAGGCCCTCTCCGTTCGCTCCGCGCGTCCGTATCCCGCCCTGCTCAAAGAGGAGGTCGTCGATCCTTTGGGCCTCAACGACACAGCCGTTGCGTTGACACCTGAACAGCAGGCGCGCTTCATCCCCGGACACAGCGGCGATCATCGCCCTGCGCACGCCTGGGATCTGGATGCCGTTGCCGGGGCCGGCGCAATTCGCTCCACAGCCGGCGACATGCTCACCTACCTTGAAGCCAACCTCCATCCTGAAGCCGTCAAGCCATTCGGCAAATCGACTGCGGCATCCACGCTTTCCGCCGCGCTCACGCAACAGCACCAACTGCGCGCCGATGCCATGGGGGGAAACCGCATCGCTCTCGCCTGGCTCTACCAAGGCGAAACAGGGGCCTATTGGCACAACGGAGCAACCGGCGGCTACAGCTCCTTCGCCTTTTTCGATCCCAAAGACGACTGCGCAGCAGTAGTTCTGCTCAACACATCGATCGGAAATGGGGGCAGCTTTGCCGATCGGCTGGGCCAGCACATCGGCCAGAGACTAGCCGGTAAGCCGGCAATCTCACTTGCCAACTAGGTCTCTGACCGCGTGAAGTTGAACCAAAGATGGGTGGCCCATCCATTCCGCAGCCTCACCGCGGAATGGGTGGGAAAGCACAAAACCATACGGACAGAGACCTTCTCGGCTTATCTCCGGTTCGCGCGAGCTATGGCGCCGGCGGCACTCGCTTTGCGGATCGAAGCGCGATGGCTCCAAGCAGCGCGATTACAGCAGCCAACGCCACCCACAGCAGCGCCGGGTGCCTCTCAGTGAAAGGCCGGTCGTCAGGGCGTGGTTGGTAGGCCGGATTGGGCTGTTCCGGTCCCGCGGAAACCTGGGCGGCATTGGCCTGTGGAGCGAAGATCGCGGCGTAATCGTAGCTTGGCTGCGAAAGTGCCGCGTCGCCATAAGCGAGCAGATAACTGCCATTGGCCTCGGCATCGAAACACAGACTCCGCTGCAGCATTTGAAGCTGGACAGATTGCACGTTCAGCGGCGCGTCGTCCCCGTTCTCAATGGAAATTGTCCACTTGGCGGGTGTACTGAAATCGGCGGAAGGGGCGTCGATGGCCAGGCGCTCTTCATCGATCTGGCGGCCGTTCTGGATGCTGTGAACGCGGAGGATGTTCCCATAGGAGTTCACCGGCGGCGGGGGCTGGGGCGCATCGATTGAGGCGGGAGCAGCGACAGGAGAGACAGAGATGCTCACGTCGCGGCTGAATTGCGCCGGGGATGCGCTGGGAGTGAAAACGACTCGGTCCACCGGCACATGGGCGGGCACAACGAATTCAAGGACCGAAGCGCGTCCCTTTCTCGCGATCGTTGAGGTCTGGGCTACCACCGAATAGGCTGGAGGGCTTGCCGGCGCGCTCCCAACCGAGAGGCTGCTGACATTCTCCGGTTTGAGCGGACCGCCGATGCGGAAATGAAGGTAACGGAAATCCGAGACCGGCAGGTGCAGGATGGTGCTGCGGCCCAACTTTTGGCGGGTCAGATCGAAGATGGTGAAGGATCCAAGCTTGGTTTCAGCGCCTGCTTCCTCGTTTTGGCTGCCGGAGACCACGACGGTCGCGATGAAGTCGCGCGCCGCTATCGTGAGTTGAACATCGCTGTACGACCCATCGGGCATGGCGGCATCGAAAGCGATTTGGCCACCACGCAGGCCCAGGTTCAGCGGAGCAACCGGCTTCTGCTCGGCCAGTGTTGATGCGGAGACGCGAACCACATACGGAGTTTCATTGCCCTTGTTGTAAAGGCGCAGGTCTGCAAGCCGCGGCGCGGCATGTGCAAAGATTGCGGGTTCAAGAACGAGGCAGCTCTGCCCGGATTGTTGCGAACCGCTTTGGATGAGCCGCTCAAACTGGAAATACCGCGAATCCGGGGAGACTGAAACCACAGCAAGCAGAAGAACCGCGGCGCTAACCTTCATGTTTTTCACCATCCCCCGCGCGCAGTTTGAGCCAGTCGCGCTGATACACAAAGCTCACAGCCAGCAGCAGCGCGCCGAGACCGAGAAAGCTCAGGATTCTGTATCCCTGGCTCAGTTCGCTCATGTCGTACAGGAAAACCTTCACAATGGTTGCGGCCAGCAACACCAGAGCCTGCCAGCGCAGAAACGCCGAGCGCCGCCAGAATCCCACGGTCAACAGGATCGCGCCAAAAACCATGAACCACGCCGAATACGTGAACTGCGCGTGCATCTCATAGTCGTGCAGCATCGCCCCATCGCCACGCCAGCTAAGGTTCCACCAGAAGCTGTCAATCTCAAAACCAACCGCCAGCAGGATCAGCACGTTGACGGCCAGCAGCGCTGCCGGGGCAATCACGAGCCAGGAGCCGCGGTACTCTGCCCCTTCTTTGGCCCCTGCCTTGATTGCCACCCAACCGGCAAAAGCGAAGACAGCAATGGCGGCGCAGTAGCTCGCAAATCGCTGGTTAATGAACGGCGTTACCGACGCCGTGGGATTGATGGCGATGAGCGCGACAAAACCCATGGCCAGGCAAAGCAGCGCCAGCACGCGCAAGAGCCGAAGGCGCAACCGTGCGGCGGCCCAAAGCAGGACAGCGCCCTCCGCCAGCCAGCCGATGGTCAGCCATCGGCCTTGCGTCTTGAGCGGAAGAGCCATGGTCAAGAACACTACAGCGGCGGTCAGATGCAGAGACGACAGCAGCGCCGGACTCTCACGCAGCCTGCCTCGCGCAGGCAGGCGAAGCATCACCAAGTAGAAGGCGGCAAAGCCGACCGCCAGCCATGCCCCGGCCCAATCGCTCTTGAACCAATCGAACAGGATGTAAAAGGCAATGAACCCGAGGGAAGCATTGGCAACCGGCAAAACCACCAGCGCCAGGCTGTCCCACCTGGAGTGAGGCGTGCCGTCCTCCATATCGATGCGGACCAGTCGCGGAGCGAAGGCGCCAATCAGGAAGAAACAGGTCAGGAAGAAGAGGGTGCGGCCAAACTGGGCGTCTGAATAATACTCGGACCACCAGCCGCCAAAGAGCAGGACGGAACCTAAGAAGGCACAAAACAGCAGCCGCGACCAGGGCCGCAACACAACCAGGACAAGCACCGCAATGTCCAACACGAGCAGATAGGTGAGCAACGTGATTTCATGGTTCTCGCCGGTAGACACCAGCAGGGGTGTCGCAATACCGCCCACGATGGCATAGAGAGCCAGCAACTCGGCATCCTGCGACCAGGCCATGAATCCGTTGAAAGCGGTCACCAAAATCATGGCCGCAAAGGCCACGCCCGCCGGCATCAGATGGTAAACAGAGAAGGCCGCCCAAAGCGAAAGATAGAGCGTACCGCTGCCCACTGTCTTGAGCGAATAGGAGAAGAACACATAGCCGCGACTGCGAAAACGCTCGGACCATGCGATGAACGCCGCCCCCGCAACCAGCCCGATCAGCACTCTTCCGAGCGGGCCAATCCAGTGATTGTCCATGGCCATTTTCAGAAACCAGGCCACAGCGATCAGAACCGCCAGAATGCCGATGCGGTTGAACCACTGCGAGCCGATCTGGTTTTCCAGCGAACGGGAGACTTCCGCCGTAGTCGGCGCGGAGTATCCGAAGTTCGGCGCTGCAATCGGCATTTTCGTTGGCGGATCAGGTTGTTTGCTCCGAGCTTCAGCCGGCGAAGATGGAACCGGTTGTGCGCTTGCCTGAGCGATGCTGGCCTGCCTTGCGGGCTGAACCACCGTATCTTGCAAAACGATGCCCCGGCGGGCGAGCGCATCTTCCATCCGGTGGACACGCGAACGCAACTCGACAACCTGCTCTTCGAGACTGCCTGAATGGTTGATTTCCATCGCCGTCCACTCTACAGGATCGCCAACAGCATTTCCAGCAGATATTTGCGGAGGATCGTCAGGGCGAATCGAACGAAAGATGGAATAGCGAGAGAATCATTGCATCTCTGCCGAGAACCGCTCCTTCAGCACTCGCCGAAGAATCTTCCCCGTATGATTTTGCGGCAACCCGCCGGAATCGAGGACCCACACGCGGCGCGGAGCTTTGTAAGGCGCAAGATTCTGCCGGCACCAGTCCAGCAATTCGCTTTCGCTCGCCAAGGCTCCGTCGCGCAACTCGACCGCCGCGACAGGAATCTCGCCCTTGTCTTTGTGGGGCAACCCGAAGGCGGCCGCGCGAGCCACCGCCGGATGCGCCGTCAGGGCCTCTTCCAGTTCGCGAACGTAAACCGAGTAACCGCCCGACTTGATCACGTCCTTCATGCGGCCTACCAGGCGAATCATCCCGAATCGGTTGCGCGTCGCCAGATCGCCGGTTCGCAACCAGCCGTCGCTGGTGAGCAGGCCTTGGCTATCGCCCGCGTCCTTCCAATAGTGCGGCGCCAGGCCGCGGCGGCGAATCTGGCATTCGCCGGTGATGCCCGCTCGCACCGGCCGGTCCTGCTCGTCGGCGACCCGGATGCGAAACGGCGGCATGGGGAAGCATAGGTCGCCCGTGCCAGGCAGCAGCGAGGTCTCGATGCCCATCATGGCCAGGCCACCCAATTCCACCATCCCGTAGCCATTCAGCAGCACCGGCGCAACGCGACGGCCAAACGGCAGCCGGAAAAGCGCGCCGAACTGCCGCAGGCGCAGGCGCACTTCAGAAGGCAACTGATCGCTGGCCGAGAGCCAGACGCGCACGCTCGCCAGGCGGGCAGGCTCCGGATTGCTGTTGACCAGGCGCGCGAACATGGCGGGAACGCCGACAAAGGCGGTGATGCCAAAGCGCTCAACCAGGTCCAGCGCGCGCTCGACATCGAATCGATCGAGGAAGCAACCGCGAATGCCGGTCATCATGCCATAGAGCGTAATGCTGACGGCCATGATGTGGGACCAGGGCAGAGCGATGAGCGCGATGTCTTTGGGACCCAGCAGCAACCCAACCAGCACCGTGGACGCGCGTGCCCCAAGCAGTGCTTTGCTGGAAAGGGCCGCGCCTTTGGGAAAACCGCTGGTGCCGGAGGTGTGAAATACAGCGACGGTCGCAGCAGAATCGATTTCGACGGGCGGGAACGGCCCCTCAGTGCTTTTATCGTCGCCGGAGACGCGCACGAACCCATCCAAGGTTTCCGTCTCATCGTCGGCTTGTATCCAGGTCCTGACACTCAGCGCGCTACGCTCCCCGATGTTGCGCTCAAAGACTGCTTTGTCGGTTACCAGAATCTCGGTGCCGCTATTGGCCAGAATGCGGCGCACCTCGGCCAGCGTAAGCTGCGGGTTCAGCGGAACCGCGATGCCCCCGGCGCGGATAATCGCCAGAAACCAGCGAAAGCACTGGCGGTCATTGGTGCGATAGATGGCAACCGCCTGGCCGGGAACGAGGCCGGCCTCGCGGCGAAGAAAGCCGTCGATGCATTGGAGTTCAGAGCGCAGTCCAGCAAGGCGGTAAGGTCCGCTTTCTTCCACGCCGATTTCGCAGTCTCCATTTCGCCGCAGCAACTCATCTACAAGATTGGCCACGGTAACGGTGCGGTCGCGCGAGAGCCGAAAGCGCCGGACAAGATTCATTGGGCCGTGACTGGTTTGCGGCCCCAGTCGCTGGCGACGCAGTAGTTGAAGAGGCGGTCAAGGTAGTCGAGCACCGGCGGCGGGCAAACGCCGGCCGGCTCCAGCAGGCGCTCGGCGTTGGCGGTATCGAATTGCATGCGCATGGTGAAGTAGTCGCGGTAGGCGCGGCCATCGCGCAGCACGCGGCGTTTCTTTCCCCACAAAGACATAAACAGCAGCGGCCTCACCGCGGCGAAGAAGAACTTTGGATCGACATAGCGCGGCTCCCGCACATGGAAGTATTCCGCCGCTCGCTGGGCGATCTGCTGGATAGTAGCGCTGCCCCGCGGCCCGGCGCAGAGGTGCACTGCGCGGCCCAGAGCGGCCTCGTCAAAGGCCAGCCGCGCCACCGAGGCGGCAACGAAATCCACCGGCACAATATCCAGCACAGCGTCGGGATAGCCCGGCACCGTGCGCCAAAGGCGGCGCGCATAAATCTTCAGCGGCCAGTACATCATCTTGAAGCTCGACGTGACGCCCGTGACCGAATCGCCCACAATAATGCTTGGACGCAGAATGACACCCGGCAGTGAGCCCAGGCGCGAACGCACCAGCGCTTCGGCCTCGGCCTTGCTCTGTTCGTAGGTGTTGCGGTAGCTTTGGCCCACGGCTAGTTCGTTTTCGCGCACCAGATCGGAACGCTCGCCGGCTACATATGCCGTGCCCACATAGGCGAGGCTCTTCAATTGGCGCGCGGCGGAGGCGAAATCCAGCACACGGCGAGTGCCCTCGACGTTGATGCTGCGAGCCTCCTCCAGCGAATGATCGAATCGGACCGTGGCCGCGGAGTGAATCACCCGCGTGGTCTCAGCGGAAAGGCGCTCGTAGGCGGCAGCATCCAGACCGCAATTGGGCTGCCCCACATCTCCGGAATAGACCTGGACGCGCGCCCGCTCGCTGGCCGGCACAAACGAATCGGCACGCTGCTGGCCCGATTGGCCGGGCTTGTCGCGGATCAGCAGCGCCAAGGTTGCGTGCGGTTGGCGATCCAGCAGTTCGCGCACCAGCCGCACGCCCAGAAAGCCGGTCGAGCCGGTAATAAAGATGAGTTCTTCGTTCTTCATTTCAGAATCCGGCCTCTGTGCGCAAATGCCTCGAAGGCCGGTGAACGGTGACCTTTGTGAGCAGGGGCAACACGCAAAGCTATGCGCCATTATAGCCCGAGAACTGTCGCTGGCCAGCGGCTCTATTCCCGATAAGAAGCCGGTTCGCGGCAACATTCAGCGGGACACCGTCCTCATTAGCAGTTTGCTTAAAATGCCCGTGAATCAATGCAATTCAACATCGCATATCTTCGCCATGCGCGACTTTCCAGCCCAGCCCTTGCGTACGCATGAATCGGATGCTGCTCACTGGAATTGGTTCCGTCCCCACCGCGCATTCTACTTCAACTTCAGTTCGCAATCGAATTCCGTGCGCGTGTCCCACGAGCTGACTGTCTTCACGGCGCTCTTTTTCTCGCCTTTTTCAGCCCAGAGTTCGTGGTCTTCCGACATGTTCACCTGGGCGAAGCGGAACCTGCCGGCGGCATCCGCGGTATAGCTGCGGATCGCCTTGGTCTTCAAGTTCTTGATGAAGACGGTTGCTTCGGCCACAGGCGCATCACTTGCATCGACCACTCTCCCCGTCACCGCCCGCCGACCAAGATTCTGCGCCATGGCCTGCAGCGACCCGAGGCCAAATCCGATCCGCCCCCTGGATAAACTCATTGGAACCACACCTGCCGCCACGGCCGCAAACGCCAGCCCGCTCAGCAAAATCGTGCGGGAAATCTTCACTCTTCCTCCTCAAACAGTTCGTCTTCGTCCTCATCCAGGTCGCCGTCCACGCGCGCCAACTCCAACGGTTCCACGCCGACTACCTCGTACTCGGTTCCGCACTCGTCGCAAGCGACAACGTCGCCCTCTTCGACTTCGTCCATTTCGATGTCAAGTCCATTCTCGCATTCAGGGCAATTGGGCATGACAGCCTCCTTCTTCCAGGGCTTCTCATCTAGTAAGATGACAATTTTCTTCGGTACGACATGGCTATCTTTAGTGAGAACCCGGCCTCAGGTCAAGCGCCGCAGATCGCAATTGGAACCGGAACTCGCATTCCTGGCGAATGCCCGTTGATTTCCTGCCAACATGAAGTGCTGGCTGTCGCCTACGGCAATGGATCACAGCCCGCTGCCTGGTCCTCCCATGACACCGGCACGCTTCACCGTTTACCCTGTTCACAGCGATGCCCAGATCTGGCCCCAGCCCATTTTCATTCCCCGACTTCCGCGGCGCCACCCGCCGGCTGGTGCTTCTCAACTTGTGCGCGTTTTTTGCCTTGCTGTTGGCCCCGGTGGTGTTTCCTGCCGGTACTGTGCAGTTGGCCAGTCACCTCAGCTTCCTTCCCAAAGACTTCCTTCATGGCTGGTTCTGGCAGCCTTTCACATACAGCTTCGTACACACCACGCTGCTCGGAACTCTTTTTGAACTGCTCTCGCTTTGGTTCCTTGCCGGGTTTCTTGAGGGCCTTCACACCTCAAGCTGGGTAACTGGCCTCTATGCGGCTTCTGTCCTCGGCACCGCCGTTGCCGCAACCGCCATCTATGCCGCCAGCGGCACGCTCGGGTTTTCGCTTCCATTGGTTCCGCTGTACGGCTGCTTCGGCGGCATCTTTGGCCTGCTGGTAGCCATCGGCGCTCTTTACGGCGATATGGAGTTTCTGCTCTTTTTCACCATCGGCATCAAAGCCCGCTACCTGGTCGGCATCTACGCCCTGGTCTCCATTGCCATGCTCTTCGGCGAGCTGCGCGTGTACGCTTTTGCACAATTAGGCGGCGCGCTGGCCGGCCTGCTTTATCTGCAGTTGGCGCCGCGCCGCGGACTCCATTTTGTCTTCAGCGAGAGGTGGTACGCCGTGCGCAACCGCTATTACCGTTGGAAGCGCCGCCGTGCCGGCCGCAAGTTCGAGGTCTACATGCGCAGCCAGGGCCGCAACGTTCACCTGGATGGCCGGGGCAGGCAGATCGACGACGACCAGAACGATAAGAAGCGATGGAACTGAGCCCGCCTCAAGACCGGTGTGAAGCCGGCGATCCGGATATAAGTTCCGTCACCGCTGCCCGGCTGCAAGTCGAACAGATTCAACTGGTTGCCTATATTATCTAAGTCGTCATCACAGCTTGTTGCTTGAAGCGCATCTAAAATGCGGA
>Ga0302154_10003185_pt1 | contig 12083 bp, 10 predicted proteins | sample I_Bog_N2_3_FD_193507 | JGI IMG/M metagenome (GOLD analysis project Ga0302154, IMG submission 193507) | Peat permafrost microbial communities from Stordalen Mire near Abisko, Sweden - I_Bog_N2_3 | ecosystem: Environmental > Terrestrial > Soil > Wetlands > Peat | place: Sweden: Abisko, Stordalen...
CGATGGCACGGAGTGCTCCGGAGCCGAGAGCGCGGGGATCGCGGTGACGGACAAGACGATTGCGGAGCTGGGCCGGACGATGGAGCGCGGGCTGGACCGGGTGCTGCTGGACGAGACCAACCTGGCCGGCACATACGACGTGCAGCTTGGGGCCTACCGCAGCAAGGAGGAGCTCTTCCAACTGCTGCGCGAGCAGCTTGGGCTGGTGGTGCGACTGGCAGAACGCAAGGTGACGGTGGTGAAGGTGCGGCCGCACGGTGAGTTTGCCATCTAAGGTGCCGCTACGCCGGGTCGCGTGGCGGCGGGCCGTTGTAGACGTAGACCCAGCAGGTTTGGCAGGAGCCGTCGTCGAGGGTGACGACGGCTTTTGTGCGCAGAAAGAGGCTGGCGGCGGGGTCGGCCGGGCGGTAGTCCTCATAGCGATCGAGTGCGGCCAGGGTAGCGGCGTCGGGGACACGGAAGATTTGGCCAGGGACGGGCGTGAGGGCATCGTCGTCGAGGATGACGCCAGGGTAGGCGCCGAGATCGTAGAGGCGAGCCTGGATGGTGCCGTGGGCCATGGGAGCAAGGCGGCGGGCTACAGGGGCGATCTCCGCGGGGGCGCGGTCGGGGCGGAGCGTGCCGTAGAGGAAGAGGAGGGTGGGCATGGGTGGTGGTCAGTAGCCAGTAGAGGATTGTTCGCTGTTCGTGAAAAGCTAGAGGCGGACTTGGCTCTGTCTGCTTCCGCAGAAACATAGCACAGAATGGTGGAGGGTCGAGACAAATGCGGTGATTCTTTCCCTGAGCACGCTCAGGGTCAGAATGAGAACTCAAAGGGGCGAGTGACAACTCAAGGAAGTTAAGGACGACTCAAAGGAATGAAGAACGGTCCACAGCAGGTCGGGGAAACAGAAAGGGATGCGGCCTGGTGGCAGCGTCCCTTTGGTTTTGCGCAGGGCGGGAAGAAGATGTCCTGGGTCGTCGACCGTGACTGCGCAATGTTGAAATGCAAAAAACAACTACGGAGATTCTGAGCCTTCGGCTCAGAATGACGAGCGAAGGAGTTACGACGAATCGTTGGGGTTACAGAGAGCTCATGTTGTGCAGGAACTCCTGGTTGTTGCGGGTCTTGGCCAGCTTGTCGGTGAGCAGTTCCATAGCCTCGACCGGCGAGAGCGGGTTGATGACGCGGCGGAGGATCCAGGTGCGCTGGAGGTCTTCCTTGGGGATCAGCAGTTCTTCCTTACGCGTTCCCGACCGCTGGATGTCGATGGCGGGGAAGACGCGCTTGTCGACCAGCTTGCGGTCGAGGATGACTTCCATGTTGCCGGTGCCCTTGAACTCTTCGAAGATAACTTCATCCATGCGCGAGCCGGTGTCGACGAGTGCGGTGGCGATGATGGTGAGGCTGCCGCCTTCCTCGATGTTGCGGGCTGCACCGAAGAAGCGCTTGGGCCTTTGCAGCGCGTTGGAGTCGACGCCGCCGGAGAGGACTTTGCCGGAGGGCGGGACGATGGTGTTGTAGGCGCGCGCAAGACGCGTGATGGAATCCAGCAGGATGACCACGTCGCGCTTGTGCTCGACCAGGCGCTTGGCCTTTTCAATGACCATTTCGGCGACCTGCACATGGCGGGCGGCCGGCTCGTCGAAGGTAGAGCTGATGACCTCGCCCTTGACGCTGCGCTGCATGTCGGTAACTTCTTCCGGGCGCTCGTCGATGAGCAGCACGATAAGGACGACCTCGGGATGGTTGGTGGTGACGGAGTTGGCGATGGACTGCAGCAGCATGGTCTTGCCGGTGCGGGGCGGCGCAACGATCAGGCCGCGCTGGCCTTTGCCGATGGGGGTGAGCAGATCCATCACGCGTCCGGACATGTGCTCGCGGACGGTCTCCATCTTGATGCGCTCCTGGGGATAGAGCGGCGTCAGATTGTCGAAGAGGATCTTGTTCTTGGTCTCTTCGGGCGACTCGAAGTTGATGGCCTCGATCTTGACCAGGGCGAAGTACTTCTCGCCTTCGTGCGGCGGGCGGACGTTGCCGCTGATGGTATCGCCGGTCTTGAGGTCGAACTTGCGGATCTGGGAGGGCGAGACGTAGATGTCGTCGGGGCCGGGGAGGTAGTTATAGTCCGGCGAGCGGAGAAAGCCGTAGCCGTCGGGAAGGATTTCTAGGACGCCTTCAGCGAAGATGTGGCCCTCTTTTTCGCTCTGGGCCTGAAGGATCTTGAAGATGAGGTCCTGCTTGCGGAGGCCGGAGGTGCCGGCAATGTCGAAACCGCGTGCGAGCTTGGTAAGCTCGGCGATATTGTGCTCTTTGAGTTCGGAGATGGTCATGTTTACCTGAATTTTCGGGGGATTTGGGGCGGAGGAGGGATTTGCCTGGCGGGAAGCACTTGCCGAAGACTGCTGTGCGCAGGTGGCCGTGCGAAGTTCCGGAGCAGCTATAAGATATATGGGATTATACGCTGGCGGGAGGTTCGGTGCGGTGGGAATCTGCCTGGGTCATGCGGCCGGGCCAATGCCAGGCCGTGCGAGGAAATGGTTTAGGCTGCGCGACGCTCTTCGATGCTGACGCTCTGGACCGCGGCTGCACCAACTGCATCCATGGGGACGGTGTCCTTGAAGCGGTCCAGAACTTCATTGGTGGTGTCTGCGAGCCGGGTGTTGGGCTTGTGGAGCTTGCGGGTGGCCTTGGAGGCAAGCTGGCACAGCTCGTAACGGTTGGTAACGTGGGTGAGAGCTCCAAAGATAAGGTCAGAACGCATAAGTTTTCCTTTCGACGACATAGAAACTGAGGGGAGGATGGTCTCGATAAAGATTCGGGGCATTCACTCGAATCGCGAGCCCGTTTCGATTCCTAAAGCTCGACTCGTAGGACGTATGGCCAAGTCGTTTTGTTGCAGGGCCTGGGCAGGCATGACAACAATTCACTCATACCGCTATTTGGATGCTGGAACTCCGCGGGGAGTTCCTTACTTTCTGAGCTTTTGCGTCGGGGACGATTGCCAGGGCAATAGCTGTGACGCGACGCATGCTCCTTGCGCTGCATAACAACGGATCGAAATGTCGGCGGAATACAAAGACTCCGAGCACTCCGGTGGGCGGAACAGATGCAGGAGACAGAGGGAAGACTTCGCTTCCTGACCCGGAACCCTGCAAGGAACTGCTCGTGTGCAACAACCTGATACATATGCAAAATACCGTGTCCCCGTCGCAGAGTCAATACTTATTTTGGTAAGTCAACGAAAAATGAAATTCCATAAACAGTAGATAAATAGGTTTCGGGCCGCGGAGCATTATGGTCGGACCAGTGTCCGTAACCAACAGTTGTGCAATGGGTTAGCGGAGGCTCGAGATGAGCCCAGTCCGGTTGCTCGTCGTATCGTGGGGGAGGAAAGTGGTCACTGTAGTAGCCCTGGCCTCGCTTTTTGTCGGAATTGGGTGCAGCAATCGAGGCCAGCCATCGTGACTGCTGATAGTAAGGGCATGATGGCCCCTGGCAAGACCACGTACGGGGTCAAGCCAAGTAGCTGTGGCTAGGCCCAGTAGGACCGATCCAGGGTGCGGTACTGGATGGCTTCGGCGATGTGGCTGACCGCGATGTGCGGATCGCCGGAGAGGTCTGCAATGGTGCGGGCGACCTTCAGGATGCGGTCGTGGGCGCGCGCGGTGAGGCCCTGCTGCTGCATGGCGCGCTCCAGCAGGCGCTCGGCGTCGGAGTTGAGCTCGCAGTAGGTGCGAATCTGCTGAGTGTTCATCTGCGAGTTGGCGAAGATAGGCTTGGCGTGGGATTTGGAGGTGCCCTTGGTGCGTTCGCCGGACTCGGCAAAGCGCTCGTGCTGAAGCCCGCGGGCGGCGAGGACACGGGCGCGGATCTCGGCCGAGCCCTCGGCGGAGGCCCCGCCGCGCAGCTCCTTGTATTGCACCGCAGGGACTTCGATGTGAATGTCGATGCGGTCGAGCAGCGGACCGGAGACCTTGCTGACGTAGCGCTGGATCATGGGCGGGGTACACATGCACTCGCGCGACTTGTCGTTGAAGTAGCCGCACGGGCATGGGTTCATGGCCGCGGCCAGCATGAAGCGCGCGGGGAAGGTGAGCGACATGGCGGCGCGGGCAATGGTGACGACGCCGTCTTCGAGCGGCTGGCGCAGGACCTCGAGCACGTTGCGGGGGAACTCCGGCAGCTCGTCTAAAAACAACAAGCCGTTATGGGCCAGGGAAACCTCGCCCGGCCGCGGAATCATGCCACCGCCGATGAGGCCCGCGTCCGAGATGGTGTGATGCGGCGCGCGAAAAGGACGGTGCGTGACCAGACCACGGTCTGCATCGAGGACGCCGGCGACGGAGTGGATCTTGGTGGTCTCCAGCGCTTCTTCAAAACGCAGCGGCGCAAGGATGGACGGCAGGCGCTTGGCTAGCATGGTTTTGCCGGAGCCGGGCGGGCCGATCATCAGGATGTTGTGGCCGCCGGCGGCAGCAACTTCGAGCGCACGTTTGGCGACATGCTGGCCGCGGACGTCTTTGAAGTCGTAGGGGAAGTGCTCCAGTTCATTCAGCAGCGTGGCGGCATCGATTTTGAGTGGCTTGGCGGCCATGGCGCCGAAGCTGGCCGAGTTGAGCAGTTCGCGGACCTCCAGCAGGGTGTGGACCGGATAGACATTGACGCCCTCGACGACGGCGGCCTCGCGGGCGTTGGAGGCGGGGATGACGAGGTTGGGGATGCCGGCGGCCAGGGCGGCGATGGCAATGGGCAGCATCCCCTGGACCGCGCGCAGACCTCCGTCGAGGCCGAGCTCGCCAACCAGCAGGAAGCTGGAGATGTCCTTGGTATGGAGTGCGCCGTAGGCTCCGAGGATGCCGATGGCGATGGGTAGGTCGAAGCCGGAGCCGGCTTTCTTGATATCGGCCGGGGCGAGGTTGATGGTGATGCGGGTGGGGGGAATGTCGAAGCCGGAGTTCTTGATGGCCGAGCGTACGCGGTCGCGGGACTCGCGGACGGCGGCGTCGGGCAGGCCGACGGTGTTGAACTCGGTCTTCTCCATGACGACGCCGGAGAAGTCGACCTCGACGTCGATGATGTTGGCGTCTATTCCGTAGACGGCGGCGCTGCGGGATTTGAAGAGCATGTTGGGGTCCGGAACTCTACGGAATGCGGAGCGCGTTCATTGTAGGCTGCGGAGCGGCGGAGAGAGTGTGATGGAAGTCACGGGCACGGTCGCCAATGGCCGGACGTTCGTCGCAGACGAAGCCGGGACACTGGCCGGTGCGCACACTGCGCTAGGCAAGCGCCAGGTTCAGGTTGTCGATGGCCTCGTCGATCTCCTGGGTGCTCTTGAACCCGACCGTGACCGAGTCCACGCCGGCGTGCTGGAACGCAAACTTCATGGCGGCCTGGCGGTCTTCGCGCTGGGTGAAGACGCCCTCGCCGATGAGTTTCATGCTGATAACGCCCATGCCTTCCTGCTTGACCTGATGGACGTGCTGGACGACCTCGTCCACATTGCCAGGGCCGCGCTGGTTGGCCTCTGTGTCCATGCTGGCGCCCTTATGATTCATGCGGATCATGGCCACTTCCATCCACGTGTTGCCGGGCACCTGGCGCAGGGCGGGCAGGCCGTGAACGGACGCTCCGCGGTTGAGGACGAGCTTCTTCGCCTGCGCCTGGTGCAGGCCGTCCTGCCAGCGGGCGGTGTCGGAGACCCAGGTGGGCGTGTGCATGTAGTGCAGCAGCAGAATGTCGAAGTACTCCGTGCGGGAGTTGCGCAGCATCTGGTCGAAGCGGACGCTGGGGTCGACGCCTTCGTCGGTGGTGACCTTGTTCATCAGCCGGTAGCTCTCGCGGGGCAGGCCTTTGAGCGCCTCGCCCAGCATGGCGGGAGTGACGTAGGCCTCGGCGGTCTCGAAGAAACGGATGCCGCGGTCGTAGGCATAGCGCACCAGTTTGGTGAAGCCCTCCTGGCCCAGCGCCGCCTGCACGTGGCCATTGTTGGTTCCGGTGCCGAAGGCGAGGCGCGTGACCCGCATGCCGGACTTGCCCAGCGTGACCGGATCGGTTGCTGTAGCGGTGGAGGCAGCAAGCGACAGGTTGCTGACGCTGGCCAGCGTTCCGGCAGCAATGCCGGTGGCGATGAACTGACGGCGGGAGTAACCACGCATGGAAGACCTCCGGAGGTTCGGTTGCAGCGGTTTCGCGGGGATTGGCCTGACCGATATCGTCGGCGCGGAGTTGCATGAGTGTCAAGCCCCCGCAGAAAATCGAAGGAACTTTGACGTAGCCTAAGGATCGTGCATCCAACCAAAGAAAAAAGTGCGGGCCGCGCGGAATGAGGAACAACATGAACGACATGAACGCCGCAAGGATTGGTACAGGCAGGCAATACTGCAGCGCGGGGTTGGTGCTGCTGGCGCTGGCAGGCACGATGAGCATTGCAGGGGTGGCGCAGAGCCCGCCCGCAAATCCGGATAGCGCGGTGGTGGGGGATACCGACCAGCCGGCGCCGGCGCTGCCCAAGGCGGCAACGGCCGCGGAGCGGAGCACTGCGGCATGGAAGCTGCTGACGGATGCGGCCGCGGACCCGAAGCATCCGCAGACACGGATCCAGGCGCTGGCCGCGCTGGGGCTGATGCGCAGTCCGCGCTCCGAAAAGATGATTACCGATGCCATGGCCGACCCGGACGTGGACGTGCGCACCGCGGCGGTCCTGTCAGCCGGACAGACCAAGGACCGCAACATGACGACCAGCATACGCAACCTGCTGGACGACAAGGAGCCGCAGGTGGCGTTTGTGGCGGCGATGACGCTGTACAAGATGGGCGACAAGTCCGGCGAAGACATCCTGATGGCGGTGGTGGACGGCGACCGCAAAGCCGGGCCCACGCTGATGCATGGCACCGAGCACAAGATCAACAAAGACCTGCACGATCCAACGATGCTGGCCAAGATGGGCGCGATGCAGGGAGCGTCGATGCTGCTGGGGCCGTTCGGCTTCGGGATTACTGCGTTCGAGTTTATCCGCCAGAGCGGGGGGGACCTGTCGCGCGTGTCAGCGATTGAGCAGATTGCACAGGAGCGGATTGAGCCCGTGCACAAGGAGTTGATTGCAGCGCTGGGCGACAAGGACCTGACGGTGCGCGCGGCAGCAGCCAAGGCGCTGGTGGACTACCACGACACGCCGACGCAGATGGCCGTGTATGCGCTGCTGGACGACGCCAAGCAGCCAGTGCGGCTGACCGGGGCGGCTGCGTACCTGCGGACGACGGGAGTTCCCGGACCGCCAATAGCGACTGCGGCCGGAGCTGCACGAGCGGCGAAGGCGAGCCACTAAGAACAATCGGAGAGAAGCGTGCCATGCCGTAGCATACGGACATGGATGAAAGAGTGGAATCCGCCGCGACTGCCGCGACGGCTGTAGAACCCGATGCGATTGCGCCCTGGCAGCATACGGGGCTGGTGCTGGTGATGTTGGGGCTGATGGCAACCTGCGGAGCGCGGTATCCTCCGGTCTTTGTGCTGGCCCACCTGTCGCGCAACGGAACGTATCTGTGCCAGATGAGCCTGACCTGGCTGCTGACGGCCGTGACCATCGCCGGGCTGTATCATCGGCGGCAGTTCCTGGCGGAGGCATTCGGACGTGAGCGGGTACGGATCCTTCGCGATGTGGGCGGGGGGTTCCTGATCTATTTGGGCGGACTGGGCACGGCGGTGGTGCTGGCGCTGGTGCTGTTTGTCTTGCACTATCCAACCCAGAGGAATGGAGCCGCAGTGGCCCTTGCGCCGCATGCTGCAGCGGAGCTGCCGCTGTGGATACTGATAAGCCTGACGGCAGGCGTGTGCGAGGAGTTTGTCTTTCGCGGCTATCTGCAGCGGCAGTTCCTCCGGTGGTTTGGCCGCGCGTGGGTTGCAGTGGGGCTGAGCGGCTTGATCTTCGCGTTGATGCATATCTACGAGGGCAGCGGAGCTGTGATTCGGATTGGCGGCCTGGGCATGTTCTACGGCATCGTGGCCCTGCGGCGGGGAAACCTGCGGCAGGTGATGGTTGCGCACTTCTTCCAGGATGCGCTGACCGGGGTGTTGCTGTTCCTGCACCATTGAGCGTTGGTGAGAGGAAGGCCCGGGGTTAAAACCCCGTTTGATTTGACGCCAGTTACCGCAGGCTAAAGCCTGCTGCTGATCCCAAAGGCGGGCAGAGACTGCATGCGGAAGTTGGCGGCGGTGATCCAGCAGGTGGTGGGCATGGTGTAGACGCCGGCGTGGGCGAAGGTATCGAAGTAGCGGCGCAGGTCGCGCAGGAAGGCCGCGTTGTTCGGGTGTTCCGGTCCCGGCGCAACCGAGAGCGACATGGTGTGTCCGCGAAAGGTGGGCCAGTCCAACAGGCGCACGCCGGGCAACTGGAGCTGGTGAATCTCGCCGTCGAAGAGGGTGTCCATCTTGTCGTAGGCGCGGAAGCCGGAGCGCACGCGGACGTAGTCGGGACTGTGCGTCTCCATCAGGGATTCGTAGGCGGCGATCTGGTCGCGATAGAGCGGGCCGGCCTCTTCGCGTGCGCGGTCGATGGCGACCAGAGTGACCCAGCCGCCGGGCTTGAGGATGCGGCGGAACTCCGCGAGGGCGCGATGGGTATCGAACCAGTGAAAGGCGCGGCCGGCGGCGACCATATCCACGGAGGCATTGGGCAGCGTGGTGATCTCGGCGGTGGCATCGAGGATCTCGAGTTGCATCGACTGCGGAAACAGGTCGCGCATCTGCTGGCGCATGTCGGAGTTGGGTTCGATGGCGAGGACGCGATTGCCATTGGCGAGGAACACCTCGGCGAGCATGCCGGTGCCTGCGCCAATGTCGGCGATGAGCCATTGCGGCGCGAGGCCACACCAGGCGCGCAGTTGCGTCAGGATTTCGTCGGTGGGATAACGCTGGCGATAGCGATCGTAATCCTGGGCGCGGCCGGTGAAGCGGTGGGTGTTGTCGGGCATGATTGTTAGGGTACTAGAGCAGTTCTCCTGATCCCGCGGAACGAACAATGCGCCGTGAGACATGCAACGGCCGCGCGCGCTGCGGAGACAATGACGCTGGGTTGCGATGCATCGCCCGTAACAACTTCCTCCCAACGAGGCCGTAGTATTTCGTTTCGCGCGATGCGAAGGCGATGCGAAGAATCGAAGACACATGCGAGCGATTCGGCGGACGGAATTCTTGAGGTCGCATGTGAGTGTCGCGCACAAAAAAAATTGCGGAAAAATTATCGATTTTTCTTGACACAGAAATTCATCAAAACTATACCTCTGTTAGCTGCAACTTTGCGGTTGCAGCATCGATGTCCAATCGACAGGGAGAATAGGCAAAATGGCAACCAAGAAAGCAGCGAAGAAAGTCGCCAAGAAGGCAGCCAAAAAGAAGTAGTCCAACCTAAAGGCAAAGCAAACGGGGGACGCTTGAAGCGTCCCCCGTTCTGCGTCTGCAAGCATGCGGTGTGAGAAACTACGGCGCTGCCATTGGCTGCGGCGCACCCTTGGGTGTGGAGAGATAGCCGGAGACCGTGTTCTTATCCATGTTGTTGACGACGATCTCAAACAGGACAGGGTTCTTGCCGGTATAGAACTGGACCGGCTCATCGAGGTTCTTATCCTTCTTCTCGATGCTGCGATCGTCGGCAGAGACGTTGAGCGTGTACTTGCCGCGCTTGTTATCGATCTTCTTGAGCTGCACCGTGATGGAGGAGAGCAGCGTGGGCTTGGCGCCCTTCTGCAGGGTGAACTCAAAGTAGTTGCGGTCACCCTTATGCTTCAGCTCTTCCAACTCGCCGTGGTTGGTGGCGATGAGGCCGCTCATCACGCCCGCATCCCCGACCACGCGCTGTAGCTGCGACTTGGTGGTCTCCAAATCGCTGCGGGTGGTGGCCACGTCGGACTTGACCCCGCCGACATCGGTCTTGACGCTGGCCACATCGCTGGAGACGGCGCCGATCTGCTTCTCGGCGGCCTGCTGTTGCTGCGCCAGCTTGGCGGTCTGTGCATCCTGCACGCGCTGGGCTGCCATGATGGTGGCGGCGCGGGCGTCAATCTCTTTCTGCGTTGCGCCCACGTTCTGGCTCAGCGTCTCGGTGGTGGCGGCCATGCGGGCGTTGGTCTGCTCCAGGCGCTCGGTCAGGACGGCACTCTGCTTGTCGGCGTCGGCCAGCTTCTGGTCGGCGGCGGCAAGGTGAGTCTGAAGGTTGTAGCACCACGCCAGCGCTCCTGCCGCCAACAGAAATGCCACGGCGACCGCCGCGATGAACGCCCCTGAAGCGGACCGCTCTGCGACAACGGGTTCGGTATCACTCATATATATATCGTCCTCTCAGAACGGCGGCGCAGGGTGGTATGCACACGCGAAGCATCCCGCATGCGGGAAGCTCTGCAATCGATGATAGCTCACCCGGCGGGGCCATTCGGACCGGCCACTGGGAAAATGGTTGGCGGCCGGCCGCTGCTTTTCGGATGCGCGGGCGGGCGCCGGTTGGGGTCTCCGGCAAGGCGAATCACGGGCACCTGCGGGCATTTCGTGACAAGCGTTTCGCCGCTGCGCTATAACCGTACTATCAGCTTTGTCGATCTCATTGCGCGAAGAAGGGTCGTCCATGTCCGTAGTTCCGCCAGTCAAGGGTCTCGAAGGAATCATCGCCACCAAGTCATCTATCTGCTGGATCGACGGCGAAGCCGGCGTGCTGGCCTATCGCGGCATCGATATTCACGACCTGGCGCTGCATTCCAACTTTGAGGAAACAACGTACCTCCTGTGGTTTGGCAAGTTGCCCACGGAGTCGGAGTTGGCCGATTTCACCAAGGAGTTGGCCAGCGCGCGCACACTGAACTGGCGCATCTATGACTTTCTGCGCAGCGTGCCCCACGATGCCACGCCGATGGAGGTGCTGCGCACGGCGGTGAGCCTGCTGTCGCTCTACGATCCGGACGAGAAAGATTCGTCGCACGCCTCCAATGTGCGCAAGGCCTATCGGATTACATCGCAGATTGCCATGATCGTGGCCATCTTCGACCGCATTCGCAAGGGCAAGTCGATCCTGGATCCGGACCCGGCGCTGTCGCACTCCGCCAACTTCCTGCGGATGCTGAACGGGGTGACGCCGTCGGACACGGCGGTGCGGGCCCTCGACGTGGCGCTGATTCTGCAAGCCGACCACGAGCTGAACGCGAGCACCTTTGCGGCGCGTGTGATTGCGTCGACGCTGTCGGACATCCACTCCGCCATTGTGGGCGCGATTGGCGCGCTGAAGGGACCGTTGCACGGCGGCGCCAACGCGGAGACAATGAAGCTGCTGTTCGCCATCGACGAGGCCGGCGCCGACCCGGTGGAGTACGTGGCTGCGCTGCTGGCGAAGAAGGTGAAGATCTCCGGCTTCGGCCACCGCGTCTACGTGACGGAAGACCCGCGAGCCACGCATCTGCGGCGTATGTCGGAGGACCTGGGCCGGGCGGCCGGAAATCCCAAGTGGTTCGATATGTCGCGCAAGATTGAGATCTTCGTGAACAAGGAGAAGAAGCTGAACGCCAATGTCGATTTCTATTCCGCTTCCACATACACCACGCTGGGAATCGAGATCGACCTGTTCACGCCCATCTTTGCCGTGAGCCGGATCGCAGGCTGGGCGGCGCACGTGATCGAGCAGTTGGACGACAACCGCCTGATTCGGCCGCGGGCCGACTATATCGGGCCACCGTACCCAAATCCCTATGTCCAGCTTTTGGAGCGGCAGGGGTAAAAGGCCGCAGAACAAATGCGGGGATTCTTCGCTGCACTCAGAATGACAAACCTTTTTGTCAGACATCCGATGGGATGCGCGCCGTATTGGCCTGAAGAGGGTGATTCGTGTAGCGTGGACATGTCGCTCGAGGTACGTCCTTTGCCTATCCGCTGTGTGCGTTGGAGTTGCATTCCCAAGCTGCTTCTCTGCCTGTTTTCGGTCGCTCTGCTGGTGCCTCATAGCCGTGCCCAGGAAGTGTCCGCGGCCACCGAGATGGACGAGCTGGGCGGTATTACCGCTGCTGCCTCCACCAACGATGCTGGTCCCGTTGGTATTATCCCCGTCGTCAAGGGCTTCAACGCTTCG
>Ga0302154_10003188_pt1 | contig 12079 bp, 9 predicted proteins | sample I_Bog_N2_3_FD_193507 | JGI IMG/M metagenome (GOLD analysis project Ga0302154, IMG submission 193507) | Peat permafrost microbial communities from Stordalen Mire near Abisko, Sweden - I_Bog_N2_3 | ecosystem: Environmental > Terrestrial > Soil > Wetlands > Peat | place: Sweden: Abisko, Stordalen...
AAGTAATCCTTTCCGCTCTCGTGGCGGCGGGTTGCGTAACCGTGGCGGCAAGCGCCCAAACGGTACACAACAATGGAACTGGCACAAACAGCGGCTACTACTACTCGTTGTACACCAGCAGCGGGTCGGCAACCATGACATTTCCCAGTGCTGGGTCATATCCCGGCAATTACGCCATTACCTGGTCTGGTGTCGGCGATGTGGTCGGCGGCAAAGGCTGGCAAACCGGCAGTGCTCAAACCATAGGCTACAACGTCGGCTCCGCCAGCGGATATAACACCATCTCCATCTATGGCTGGCTGACAAACCCGCTCGTCGAGTACTACATCACTGAACTTGGTTCGCTGTATGTGGGAAATGCAACCTATAAAGGCAGTGTCTCCAGCGATGGGCACACCTACAGCACATACGAGCATCAGCAAGTCAACCAGCCTTCCATCGAAGGCACGCAGACTTTCGAACAGTATCTGGATTCCTGGGGCGGAGCGGGAACCGGATCGAACCACACAGTCACCACTGCTAACCACTTTAACCACTGGAAAAGTCTCGGAATGCCGGTTGGGAATTTCAACTATCAAATCCTCGGAACAGAGGCATATAACGGCGCCAGTGGGCAAGTCAACGCAACAGTGTGGTAACGAGTCCGACCGCAAATCGTTGAATATCGCTAAGTCCGGCGGCTAACACAGCCGCCGGCCCGGCGATATGTTCTTAACACAATAATTCGGAAACGACGAGGGGCGGGGGCGGAATCCCCTAATTGCCCTGCGGATTTTTGAACTCATCCGAGTATTTGCGGTCCAAATGCATGCAATTTTCTGATCTGGATAAAGGTGAACGATCAATGACAAAGCTATTCATTCTGACAGCCATAACGCTTGTTGCGGGTGCTTGTTGGGGAGCAGTGCCTGATAACTTTGTCTTGGTCAACGGCGGGACCTTCAAAAACACACAATCTAACTACTTCGGAAAAGGCGTAACCATATCCAGCTTTTATATCGGCAAATATGAAGTAACTCAAAAAGAGTGGATCGAGGTAATGGCAAGCAATCCCTCAAAATTCAAGGGCGACACTCTTCCGGTAGAAATGGTGAACTGGTATGACAGCGTCGAGTATTGCAATAAAAGAAGTATCAAAGAAGGTCTGACTCCGTATTACAACATCGACAAGGCTCGGAAAGACCAGAATAACAAGCCGGACCCGAAGTTTGGCGATCTCGATACCATTAAGTGGACGATAACAACGAATGCCGGAGCGAACGGCTACCGGTTGCCGACCGAAGCAGAGTGGGAATATGCGGCGGACGGAGGGCAGTTGAGCGCGAGCTACGAATACAGCGGAAGCAATTTTGAAGATGAGGTCGCATGGTATTGGAGAAACTCCGGAGATAAAGAGCTGACAGGATTCTGGAACTGGCCCGCAATAGAACAAAGCCACGATCAAACGAAACTTGTCGGTAGCAAGAAGGCCAACGAGTTAGGCCTCTATGACATGTCAGGAAACGTAAGGGAATGGTGCTGGGACTGGTACGGAGACCTGGCGAAGAACCTATCTGACCCTGAAGGAAATCAAAGCGGCTTCAGCCGGGTTTGGAAAGGCGGCGGTTGGATGGGCGATGCCCGCTTCACCGAGCCGGCTTTCCGCGGCCGCCTGGCTGCGAATGGCACAGGCCCCGATCAGGGATTTCGCGTGTGTCGCAACAAGTAAGCCGGAATCTAAATTCTTCTCCTCATGCGGCGTGAATAAAAGGTTATCGCTGCTCCAGAGCCGGGATCTTACTGATCCCTGTCCCCTGATCCCTGTTCCCGGCTACTTTCCAATTACATCAATCGCCACCGGAATCGTCTTCGGCGGCATGCAGGCGTTGCTGTTGCATGCCTGGTAGTGAAGCTTGCCTTCAAGCAGATGATTGCCCGGCGAGGCCACGATGCGCGCCTGAATGGTAAACTCGCGCGTGTAAACGCTAAGCCTGGTTGTCGGATCGGCAGGCAGTGTGAAGTCCTCACCGGCCGGATAACTGGCCTGTTCCAGCCGCACGCCCACGCCGTCCGGAATCGAGAAAGTCGTCGGAATCAGAAACTCATCTTTGGGTGTATGCGAATTGATATGCAACCCCTCGGCAACGCGAAAGTGCAGAGTAACATCGCTCGCTTTTCCGGCGGCAACAGTTACCTGCTCGGGATACAGGTATTCCACCGCGGCGGTCTTCAGCACTTGCCGGCTCGCAGCATCGCCTGCGGGAATCTGCCCATGGGCAAACAAGCCACCAATTCCCAGCGCCAATGCGGCTGCAACCCATGCTGCCTTATTCAACTCCATCATCGCCCTTGACCTTCCAATGCGCCGAACCCACTAACTTGCTGCCTCGCTAACTCTGCGGGCGCCGCTAACTCACTCCCCCAGCGCCTTCTTGATATTCCCCTCGATATCGTCCTTCGATGTCAGCCCCAGTTCCGCCGCCACAACCTTGCCATTGCGATCCACAAAGAACGACGTCGGCATGGCATCCAGGCCGTCCGGGCCGCCGTAGGGCTTGTCGAGCGTGGCGCCGTCAATTAGCACCGGATAGTTGATGCCCAATTGCTGCGCCGATTTCGCAATCTCCGCCTTGTCCTTGGCCAGCGTCTTCGGGTTGTCTCTGTCAAGATCGTCCGTGGACACACCCAGAATCTCGAACCCCTTGGAAGCATATTGATTCCGCAGCTCCACAAGCCACGGCGTCTCAATTTTGCATGGACCGCACCACGTGGCCCAGAAGTTGATCAACACAGCCTTGCCCTTATAGTTGGCGAGCGAAACTTTGTTCCCGCTCAGGTCTTCGAGCGTGAAATCCGGCGCCAGCTTGCCCTTCAGCGGCGAGTTGAAAACCGGAACTCCCTCTGACCCCTCGGCCGCCTGCCCAGGCACAAGCTGGCCATGCGCCGAGGACGCCAGCAACCGCTCGGAAGCCTGCTTGCGGTACTCCCAGTTAGCCCAGCCTACCCAGGCGAAGATGGCCAGAATAAAAAAGACGATGCCAAGAACAATTGTGTTGCGCTTCACGGGAAGAGACCTCTCACAAGTCCATTGTACGAGCTTGAGTGTCCCAATCGAAACCGCCCGCGAGCACATCGATCCGCAAGACGCAGCCGTGTCACTTCGGGACTCCAAGCCGCCGGCTTCTTCCCCAACCTCGCTAACTCGCCGCCTCGTTCGCCTTGTGCTCCCCGCCAAACCACGCGTAAAGCGCAACCCCCGCAAAGCAGACCACCGGTACAGCATAGGCCGCTTGTATCCCGCTCCCGTCGCGCAGCACTCCCATTACCTTGGTCAGCGCCCATCCGCCCAGGATGGCCATAACAAGCAGAGACCCGGCGGTCTTGGTCTTGTCGCCCATGCCCTTCAGCCCCAGCGCAAAAATGGTTGGAAACATAATCGACATGAAGAAGCTTGTCGTCAGCACGCAGCACACGCCCAACCAGTTGGGCTCCACAACGCCAACCAGTCCCAAAACCACGTTGGCCACCGCATACACTCCCAGCATGCTTCGTGCGTGAAAGTGCCGCATCAGCCACGCCGAGCTGAACCGGCCCACTGCAAACGCCGCCAGAGTCCCGGTGAGCATGTAACCAGCGGCCTTGTCCCCCAATCCTGTCGCTGACCTTACGTACAAAATGAAGTAGCTCCACGTGCCAACCTGCGCACCCACGTAGAGAAACTGTGCCAGCACCGCCAGCACAAAGTGCCGCTGCCACAAGCTGACATGCCGTGGCGGTCCAGCACCGATTCGTGAAGCGTCTTCCGTAGCCGCGCTCGGGAATTTGGTTACCAGAACCATCACCGCCCACAGCAAAGCCACAGACCCCAGCACCAGATACGTCGGCACCACGCGCAAAGTCTCGCTCTGCAGATAGGCTTGATAGGTTCCAGCAGCCCGTTTCGCCGCAGCCTCTGCACCGCTCATCTCCACGCCGGAGAAGATGAAAACTGTGCCCACCCACGCCGCGGTGATTGAGCCCAGCGGGTTGAATGCCTGGGAAAAATTCAGCCGCCGCTCGCTCGACTCCGCCGGACCCAATTGCGCAATGAAGGGGTTGGCGCCGGTCTCCAGGAATGACAGCCCGCTTCCGATGACGAACTGTGCTGCCACAAAGAACCCGTAAACACCGGCATGTGCCGCAGGCCAGAATAGCCAGCATCCGGTTCCCAGCAGAATCAGGCCAGTCACCAGGCCGGCCTTGTAGCCAAACCGCCGCATCAACTCGCCAGCCGGAATCGCCCACAAAAAATAGCCAACAAAGATGCCAAATTGAAGTTGCGCCGCGCTCGACCCGCTCACTTCAAACGACTTCATGAATTGCCGAATCAGGATATCGGTCAGGTTGTTCGGAATCGCCCACAAAAAGAACAACGGCGTAACCACCAGAAACGGAATCAGACGTCCGTGTGGAATCAGCGGAGCTTCCAATTCCCGATCATGCGAAGGCTTGCGTCCAGAACCAATCGACCCACTAGAAATGCCCAATCTCCCCACACCCTTTCTTGTTCCCGGCCGGCGCAGGCTTGATGCCGCTACAGTAAACGATTTCAAATCCGATGCGGCCTGCCTGCCTTGAAACGTCCCACCCTTTCTAAACAATCCGCCGCCTCGCTGGCAAATAAAGCAGCAATCGTCTGGCGTCATTCGCTTGTATGCTTTCAGCAGCGGGAGTTCAGCCAGATGAGTTCACTAATCCGAATTCATACAGGGCACCAGTGTAATCGATGAAAGTCTCCATCCAAGCCGCGCGGCGTCACTACGCCGAGGACCTGCGTTTCACCACGCGCATGTCGTCGCCGGCCCTCTTCAACGCATTCGCAACCGTGCCGCGCGAGCGTTTTGTTGGCCCCGGTCCCTGGCGCGTTCTGAGCCAGGGAGAATTCTGGACCACGGAAAACGCCGACCCGAGGAATGTCTATCACAACGTGCTGATCTCGCTTGACGAAGCGAAAAGCATCAACAACGGGCAGCCCAGTCTCTGGGCCTCATTTCTCGATCAGCTTGGCACACAGGCAGGCGACCATGTGCTGCATCTAGGCTGCGGCACAGGCTATTACACCGCGATCCTGGCTGAAATCGCAGGCCCGCAAGGAAGCGTCACCGCCATCGAAATCGATCACTCCATAGCAGAGCGGGCGCGCGTTGCGCTTGCGCTGTGGCCCCAGGTCACAGTCATCCACGGAGACGGGTCAAGCGGCCCCTTCGAACCCGTCAACATCATTGTCGCCAGCGCCGGCGCATCCTATCCGCTTCCGGCGTGGCTTGCCGCCGTCAAACCAGGCGGAAAGCTCTTGTTTCCGTTGACTGGCGCAAAAGGGGCGGGAGCTATGGTCCTGCTGACCCGCAATGGCGAAGACAGTTTTGCTTGCCGGCTGGAATTTGGCGTCTACTTCATCGGATTCAGCGGAGCGCGTAACCCCGAAATCGACCGCCAACTCTCGGAATTGCTGCATTACGACCAGGGCAAGAGCGTCAAGTCCCTGCGCTGCGATGCGCATGCAAGGGACGAAAGCTGCTGCCTGCATGGGGACAGGTGGTGCTTTTCAACGCGAGAGCCGATTCAATCCGAGACTGCCACCGAATAAGCTGCGAAACACGTCCGCGAAACAGATGGTTCTGGCCGATAATAATGACGAGGGGGACCCTTTGCTGGAGAAGCTCCTAAACATCTTCAAACTCAAAGAGCAGCAGGATTTTCGCGGCCTATACACCGATGCATCTATTTCTTTTGCCGAGGAGTTTCCCGAAATCCCAGAGCCGGAATCTAAGCACTCACCGATCTTTCTCGCGACTCAATGGACCCTCGGGGACCTGCACTGCGAAGACATGCCGTCGCTCGCAGTGGATTTGCTTGAGGAAGGCATCGATACGCCTTCCATCAGACGGCTGGCTGGAGAGATGAATGTCGCGTGTATTGCAGATATCGAGCCACTTGTTCGCCGAATGTTTCATGAACTTGACGTGATCTATCCGCTGTCGGAAACCGAAGTTCTAATTGTCTATTCACGTCAAGTTGCCCGCGAGGTCATTCACGGCAAACGCAACGCGTGGGCTGCTGCAAGCCATCTCGCGAAAGGTATTTGGCCACGGAATCAAGAAAGTCCTGACATTCGAGATCTTTCTGAATTGCTCGACGCCCTCGACTGGAACGCCGTAAACCACAACATGCTCCCAAAGCTTACTGAAGAACTGATTGAAGTCTTTGCGCGCCTCGGCGCTCGAACCGACCGCGAAAAGCGCTGCGCTAGCTTAGGCTGTCTTCAAGGTCAAGGCTGGATCGCAGACGACTTTAATGCGCCGCTTCCCGACGATCTCCAGGCCCTATTTGATGGCCGCGACGAACCGAGCGTCGGGTAGTAATCTTCACAACACCCTCCCCAGCCACTTCCCCGTATGCGACAGCAAACACCCCGCCACATCCTCCGGCGTTCCTTCGGCCACAATCCGCCCACCGGCTTCGCCACCCTCAGGTCCCAGGTCGATCACCCAGTCCGCGCATTTGATTACATCCAGATTGTGCTCGATCACAACCAGCGAGCCCCCGCCGTCGATCAGCTTGCGAAACGCCGTCAGCAGCTTCGAAACGTCGTCGAAGTGCAGTCCGGTGGTCGGTTCGTCCAGAATGTACAGGACGCGGCTGGCCTGCGAAGGCTTGGCATTCGCGTTCGCCGCCCTCACCTGCGCCAGGTGCGCCGCCAGCTTCACCCTCTGCGCCTCGCCGCCTGACAAAGTGGTCGCGCTCTGCCCCAGCCTGAGGTAGCCGAGACCAATCTCATCCAGCACGGCCAGCTTTTCCAGCAGGCGTGTCTGCCCGGCAAAAAACCTCAGCGCCTCTTTCACCGTCATCTGCAGCACTTCGTGAATGTTCTTGCCCTTGTACTCCACTTCCAGCACCTTGGCCTGGTAGCGCGTGCCGTTGCAATCCTCGCAAGGCAATTCCACATCGGCCAGGAACTGCATCTCCACCGTCACCGTCCCGTCGCCCTCGCAGGTGTTGCAACGGCCTCCGGGCACGTTAAACGAAAAATGCCCCGGCGTCAGCGACAGCCTCTTGGCGTCCGGCTGCGCTGCGTAGAGTTCGCGCACCAGGTCGAATCCCTTGATGTACGTAATCGGATTCGAGCGCGGCGTGCGGCCGATCGGAGTCTGATCCACCAGCACAACATCGTTCAGCCGCTCCACCCCGGTCAGCGATTTATAGACAGACGACGGGTCGGACCCATCGCTCTGCCCCAGCGCCCGAGCAACCGCCCGGTAAAGCACCTGGTGCACCAGCGTCGACTTGCCAGACCCGGAGACCCCGGTAATGGCCACCAGCATTCCCAGCGGAATCTCCACATCGAGCTTGTGCAGGTTGTTCGCCTCGGCCCCGCGCAGGACCAGCCGTTCGCGCCCCGGCGTACGCCGCCGCGTGGGCACCGGAATCGAAACCTGCCCCGACAAATACTTCCCCGTCAGCGAGTTAGGATTGGCCTCGATCTCCGCCAGAACACCTTCGGCCAGCAGCTTGCCGCCGAACTCCCCAGCGCCCGGCCCCAGGTCCAGCAAGTGGTCGGCCGCACGGAGCACATCGGCATCGTGCTCCACCACAATGATCGTGTTCCCCAGGTCTCTGAGCTCCTCAAGAATATGAATCAGCCGCGCCGTGTCCCGCGTATGCAGCCCGATCGACGGCTCGTCCAGCACATACAGCGCCCCCACCAGCCGCGACCCCAGCGAAGTAGCCAGTTGAATCCGCTGCGCCTCACCGCCTGAAAGCGTCGAAGCCAGCCGGTCAAGAGTCAGATATTCCAGCCCCACAGCATCCAGAAAATTCAGCCGCTGCCGCACCTCGTGCAAAATCGGCCCTGCAATCTCCTCATGCATCGGCGAAAGCTGCAGCGCCTCAAAGAACTCCTTCGCCTGCGCAATAGTCAGCGCCGTCGCCTGGCAAACGTTTTTGGCTCCGTGTTTCCCGGTCGCGATTCGAACCGACCGCGCCTCAGCCCGCAGCCGCTGCCCACGGCAATCCGGGCACTCCGCGTAGCCCCGATACTTGCTCAGCATCACTCGCACATGCAGCTTGTATTTCTTGCGCTCCATCTGCGCAAAAAATCCAAACACCCCCGCAAACCCGCCCTTGCCGCGCAACACAATCTCGCGGGCCGCTTCGGGCATCTCACGCCACGGCACGTCCATGGGAATGCCCAGTTCGTCGGCCTGCTTGCGCAAATCGGTGAACCACGACCGATACTTGGGCCGCTCCCAAGGATCAATCGCCCCGTCAGCCAGGCTCAGCCCCTTGTCCGGAATCACCAGGTTCAGGTCGAAGTCCACCGTGTTCCCAAATCCCTGGCATCGCGGACAAGCCCCGAACGGATTGTTAAAGCTGAACAGGCGCGGCTCCGGCTCCTTGCCCGGCCGGTGGCAGCTCTTGCACTCGTACTCTCCCGAAAACCTGTGCCGCTTCCGCTCTGCCCTATCGTCTCGCGGAACCTCCTCAAACACCACCTCGCCCGATTCGCGGTAGGCAATCTCCGCCGCATCCACAATCCGCGAGCGATTCTCCACGCTGACGACAATTCGATCCAGAAGCACAAACACCGGCAGCGTAAAATCCAGATCCAGCAGCGACTCGGGCGTGGAAAACTCAACAATCTTGCCCTGCTGATAGAGCCGGTTGAACCCTTTCGTTCTAAGCTCCGCCAGCCGCGCCTTCAGCGTCTCGGTATGCGGCGAATCCCCGCCATTGGCCACCGGCTTGGCTTTTGCTCCAGCCTTCGCCGGGCGTCCCGGCGCCTTCACAGGCTTTGCCCCCGCATCGGCCTCCGGCATTGCGCTGACCACGGGAAACAGCGCCTGCACGCGCGTCCCCTCGCCCAGCCCGAGCATTGCCTCGGCAACCTCATCCATCGAGTCCCGCTTAACCAGCCCATCGCAGAAGACGCAATGCACCGTCCCGCAGCGCGCATACAGCAGGCGCAGGTAGTCGTAGATTTCCGTCGCCGTGGCCACCGTCGATCGCGGGTTCCGCGTGGTGTTTTTCTGCTTGATGGCGATTGCCGGCGCAAGCCCGTCGATCAGGTCCACATCCGGTTTTTCGATTCGCTCCAGAAACTGCCGCGCGTATGCCGACAGCGATTCCACATAGCGCCGCTGTCCCTCGGCATAGATGGTGTCGAAGGCCAGCGAACTCTTTCCCGACCCCGAAACCCCGCTGACCACCGTCAGCTTCCCATGGGGAATATCGCAGGAAATGTCCTTCAGATTATGGGTCCGCGCGCCGCGGATAATGATGGCATCGTTCAAAGGAAAGGCACCGGGAATGAATCTTCCAGCGACGTCAAGGCCCCAACAGCGAGCCTCAGGACGCAACTGGCCATCCTTCATTATACTTCGATTCCGGAAGCCGTCACGGCCAGCGGTGGAAGCGGCCATTGCAACCGGTAGCAAGGATTGTCTTGAAAGATTCTCTGTTCAAAAGCAAGCTGGTTTGCGCAGTGTGCTTCGGATTTTTTGAGGCATGGGGGTCTTTCCCTCTGATGAGTCTGCCGACGGGCGGGCGTTGACCACCAGCCCGTCGTCTCATCGTCGGGATGAGCCCGCCGGGTTATCTTTCGGCACGGTTGCTTCCCAGCAGAGCCTGCTTCTGTTTCACCCGGCGATTGATTCTACCTCCAGTTCGAGTTGCGGAAACAGCCGTTGGCCGTCATAGGGCTTGTCGCTTTTGAAGATTCCGTAGATAGCGTGCAACATCTTGCGGGCCACCGCCACCAGGGCCTGTAGCGCAGTTTTATGCCGCTCGCGCGGCGCCCGGTAAAACGCGCAGGTGTGGATCGTGGCGCGCCGCCGACAAGGCCGGCATATACAGCGCACGGCGCAGATGCCGGTTGCCGGCGCGGCTGATCCGAGCTGGCCTATGTACGCTCGTGCCGGACTCCCGGTGCGACGGGTCCAGCCCGCTCATGGCTACCCACTGTCGCACGGTCATCTCCGGCGGCAGCATCACCAGTTCGCACAAGATAGAGAGTGCGCTTGTCTCGGCGATCCCCGGCATAGTCCTCAGCAGGTCAAAACGCCGCGCCAGCAGTTTGTCGGCCTCCACCAGTTTCCTGGCTTGCTGACGCATCCTGCTCAGCCGCCGCACCAGCCCTGCTTGCGCCGGTTTCAGATCATGCAGCACGGCACGCGGCGTGACGGACGATCTTTCCGAAGCGTGTAGCCGATTCTTGATGCCGGTCAAATCAGCCGCCAGCGACTCGATGTAACGGCCCAGCGCGCGCAGGCGAAGCTGCTCCACGCTCGGCCTCGACCATGACGTAAAAGGCATGCGCCGGCTGTACTCGGCCAGAACTACGGCGTCGGCCGCGTCGGTCTTGTTGCGAACCAGCGTCTGCGCAAAACGGTTGACCAGCTTCGGATTCAACACCACCACCTCGCAATGCGCGGCCGCATCCAGCGCCAGCGCCAGGGCCAGATCCAGCGAGTAGACTCCGTTGGCTTCCAGCGAAATGCGCACCGCCGCGCCGCACTGGCCGAGCCAGGCCAACAGTGAACGGTGACCGGATGCGGTGTTGGAAAATTTGCGTTCGGCAAGATGCTGGTCGGGCTTGATAACAGCCACCGAAACAGTAACGGCGCTGACGTCGATGCCGCAAAACACCAGTTCTATCGATGCGACAGCAGTCCTAACGGTAGGAATCCGATCAGTAACGGCCGACTTGCTCAAGGCGAGGGCGCATTTCCCTGGACCATCGCCGAACACAAGGCATGCCAGTCGGGGAAGAGAAAATAGGCGGTGATGGTGTGCAGATCGGTGAAGAAGCCTTTGCGCGTGCTTAGCACGGCACGAGCCTCCTGCCAAAGCTTTTCCACGCTGTCGCACACCGTATGAAAGGCGAACGCCAACAGATTCAACAGCACAAACTGCTGCGCCAGATGCCGCTTGCCATGCCCGAAGTTGTGCTCCAGATGATAGCCATGGTTCTTCAACACGTTGAAGCTCTCGTTTTCGATCTTCCAACGGGCGCGCGCGCAGGCCCCGATCTCGGCCACATTCTCCGGGTTGATCGTCAGGCTGGTCACGAAGGCGCTGCGATAGGTCGTCTTGCCAGCCTGATCCACCACTTCGACACTGAGCCAGTGCGCATTGAGCGCGTCTTTGCCGTCGCGTAGCGGCAGGTTCTCAACCCAACGGTAGATATAGCTCCGCGTACGGCCGCCCATGCGCCGTTCGCTCACCGTATGCTGCCGCGGCTCGGCGCCGCGCAAATACTCGTAGAGCGTCTTGTGGCTGTCTTCCTTACATACAAACAAGAAGTCTCCGCCTTGAGCCAGAACCGCCGCGCACATGGGCTGCGAACTGAACAGCGCATCGCCCAGATAGACGGGCCGCAGCGAGCGCATTCGTCCGCCGTGCCGTTCCAGCCAGCGTTTGGCTGCGTTGCGTTCGCAGTCCTGCTTCTCGGCCCCGTCCTGTGGAGTTATAAACTCAGGCATAAGCGGCAGCACACGGTTGTGCCCGGGAGCCACCAGGGTAGCCGCCAGCAGCGTGTGGTAGTTCTCGGTTTTGCCGTTGGAACGTTTGCGAGTCAGACAACGGGGGCAGCCGCGTTTCTCGCTCGAGAAGTATTCGCTGCCGTCGAGCGCGATCAGCACCCGCCCGCCGAGCCGCTCAAAGTCTTTCATGCCGCCGTGTTGCCGCATCTGCTCTAAAGTTTGCTCGAAGCACGGATCGAGCAGTTCCGGCGGCGCCGGGTCGAGCAGATCGCGAATGTGATTGTCGGTGGGAATCTTCTCGATGCCAAACAGCGTCTTGCAGTTGGAGGCGTTGCGCCCATGCTCCATGCGCCGCTGATGCGATAAAAAGGACTCGCTCTGCATGAAAAACAGCGAAAACGCCGCCATCCCCGCATCCGCGATCGCCATGTTGCCGGGCCGCCATTGCCGCCCATCAGGAAAAGAGGCACACGCCCGCCGCAATCCGTCAAGCAATTGTTCCAGTACCCGCATACTCCAAGTTCATCACTTCCCAGGCCAAAACGGGGTGACGATGCTGGTTCCTACAGTTAGAACTGCTG
>Ga0302154_10003194_pt1 | contig 12062 bp, 9 predicted proteins | sample I_Bog_N2_3_FD_193507 | JGI IMG/M metagenome (GOLD analysis project Ga0302154, IMG submission 193507) | Peat permafrost microbial communities from Stordalen Mire near Abisko, Sweden - I_Bog_N2_3 | ecosystem: Environmental > Terrestrial > Soil > Wetlands > Peat | place: Sweden: Abisko, Stordalen...
AGAGATTGTCCATCAGCGAGATGAACGCCACCCCATACGCAGCCAGGTCGGCCAGGGCGTTGACCAGGTGCCTCAGCGAACGCCCGAAGCGGTCTATCTTCCAGCAGACCACAGCATCGAAGCGCCGCAGATGCGCGTCCGCCATCAGCCGGTTCAACGCCGGGCGGGACTCCCGCGACCCCGACACGCCGTGGTCAACGAACTCCTCGACCACCTGCCAGCCACGCCGGTCGGCATACTCCCGCAGCTCCCGGAGCTGCATCTCCGGGTCTTGAGCACCCACGGTGCTCACTCGGGCGTACAAGCACACCCGGCGGATGTTCTCCGCCTCTTGTGGGAGACACACCCGCCTGCTACGGTTGGCATTAGCCATGCTGCCTCCTCATAAGGCGACATCGGTGAGCGGCGTATCGGTGCTGATAACACCGGTGCGCCGCGCTTGGGTTTACTTCCTCGTCTTTGCCTTGGGCTTGGCGGCCTTGGACCTGGCAGGCTCCCTGTCCCAGTACGGCGACTTGCAGCCGGAACAGCGCACCGGCTTCTCCCCGTCCTTGGACTGCCACTCGTAGCCGCACTGGGCACAGACCCAGACGACGACCTTGATGATTTTCTGCGGCATGACCCTACTATACACCGGAAGTGTACACCGTGGAGAGCTTCCAAGCCTGATATACACCGATGGTGTACACCCCGGAGAGCTTCTGAAGTAAAAAAGCCGCTCGCCCATCGCGGGCAGGCGGCTTCTTGTTATCAGCTATGGTTTACTCCCAGGCGGCAGAGGAAGCCTCCACCCCGGCATCCAGGCCGACTTCCACGTCGCCGCCGCGCCCCTCTCGTCCTCGCACCGGCCGGGAGCGGCCGGGAGCCGCGGTATGCCACCGCGCTCGCCTCCTTCATCGCCGCCTGCGTCAGGCAGCCTCCAGTTGAAGGCCACTTTCGACGGCACCCACGGCGTCCGACTCCATCTCGTCCAGCAGCCGCATGACCCTCGACCACATTGCTTCCCCCCGTTTGTCCGAGTACCGGTCGGGGTACCTCACGATCTTGGTGTCGGTCCGAAGGATGAACCCATCCAGTACCAGGTCGCTGGCCCGCGCCATCGACTCCTGGGTGGCTCTGACCACCTCCTCGATGTCCTCTACGGGGCCACCGACCAGGAGGGCGTCCTGCACAGGCGCGTGGACCTCAACACCCCTCTCGGTGGCATAGCAGCAGGCCCAGCGCAACATCTCGCTCCCGTTCGACTGCATCGGATAATTCGAGATCGTGTTGGGCTTGGTCCGGGCGGTCACCTGCAGCGGCCACCGGAAGACCGTCTCGATCTTCCGGTCGAAGACGGCCAACTGCGACCGCCACTCACTCCACTCCCAGTAGCGGGCGTAGACGCGACGATGGAGATCAAGCAACTCCTGCGCCCGCCACTCCGGCTGGCCAAGCTTCTTCGACAGGCCGACGGCGGTCTGACCGTATTGCGTCGCGAGCATAACTACCTTGTAGAGGTCCCGAACCTCGGGATGCGTGTGCTTCGTTGCCCCTCTCGGCGCGGCGCCGGCCTCAACCGCGAAGGCCATGTAGATGTCGCCGCTTTCATACGCCGCCTTCATGCGGGCGTCGCCGGACAACGCCGCGGCGATGGCGAACTCCGCACTGGCCCAGTCGATGTACGCAATCGCCCGGCCGGCCTCTGGCTTGATCAGCGACCGGAGCCAGGCAGACGGTCCGAAGATGAACTTGGCGCTGGGAGGGTAATTCCGCCCCGTGATCGAGCGGAACGGCATCAGCGAGCAGCGGTTGCTGCCATCCGTTCCCACGGTGAGCCCCAGTTGCCGAAGGTGGGTCAGCGTCGAACGAAGGTCGCGCAGGGGTGCGAGGGCCGGGAACCGCAGGGCCATTGGTTTGAATACGTCGTCGTCCTCCGTGGACAGCAGTCCCGACGGCGTGCGCGGCCACTCCTTCAAAAGCCCCAGCCCTGAGAGCAGCGCCTCGAACCTTTTGTCGCTCCAGTGAATACCCTGGTACACGCCGAAGTGATGTTCCGCCTCAACATCGTCCGCGAGCCTCAACTTGATCTCATCCCAGTTGTCGCCGAGGCGCCGGAAGGTGGGTACGTCGATCGGGATGCCGGCATACTCCATCTTCGCGAGCGCCTTGGTATAGCGGCCCCGGAAGATGGCGTAGGGTATCTCCATTGCCGGAAGCATCGCGGGCAAGAGCTTCTCCAGCGCCGCGACATCCTCCGCACAGTAGTCCAGGATCGCCCGCTGCTCCTCCTCGGTGTACGGCGCCCCCCTCAGGATCAAGGCGATCATGGACTGCTTTTCGACCACGGTCATCGAGTCCAGGCCGAAGTGGGCAAGGGCGGCTATGAGGGATGTTTCCACCGGGCTGCCGTCGAACTTGTTGCGGCCGTTGGTCAGGCACCGAAACTCGGCGAACAGGTCGAGTACGTGCTCCGGCAACTGCCAGCCAAGGGCCAGGAAGGCGCTCCACTCCGCCTGGGCTGCATATGCAACGTACAGAACCTCACTTCCCATAGGAAGGGGATTCTCATGCGCTGCGCTGGGGTCCCCGAAGAACACCTTGTGACGGCGCCCTGACCGAAGCTCGTATGCCACGAGGCATACGGGCACGACCCGCTCGCCGTCACGAGCGATGTACTCCGTGTCCAAAAGGACGACTTCCTCGAAGTCGCCCAGCTTGGGAAGGTAGTTAAACATTGAAGTCACCCCGGAGCTTCCTGACCAGTGGGTGGGCCAACGTGTCGATGAACCGCGAGCCGAACGCCGTTTCGAGTATCTCGTTGAACGTCATGGGCGGCCACACCGGAGGCGCAGGCGACACCATCGGCGTTTCCAGCAGGTACCCATTGGACGACTTGTCCGGGATTACCCGCATCCAGCGCTTGGAAGCCTCCCGGATCGCGATGCGGGCGGACTGGCTCCAGGAGTTGGTGCTGTTCTTGTAATGCCAGAGGAAGAGCGATCCGTCCGCCGTGATTGCCGTGGCCAGGTTGAGCGTGTCCACCTTGTTCTCGATGTCCACGGGCAGGTCGAGGTCGGCCGACAGCAGGTAGATTTCACCCGTCGCCTCGTCCTCGATGGTCGGCATGCCGTCGGCGCGGTAGTCGGCCGAAGGATGGGCATGCACGAACTGCTTCTTCGACGGCTTGCGGACGGGGATCACCGTCTGCTGCTTGCGTCCCCAGCCGCCCGAGTCCTCGGTCTTCTGGACCTGGGCCTGGCGGTAATTCTTGGGATCGAACTTCGACTCCGGCGGAGTCGATACTGCGGCGGGCGCTGCAACACTGACTGCAGCGGTCTGGTCGTTCGTGGTCGGAGCATCGATCGGATGGTTCTCAACAGCAGAACCTCCGGGCATCGGCGAAACAGTCTTGATGGGATTCATTTTGGAGCCCCTGTAGACCCAGATTCCTCCGCGGTGTTATCCGGGACCGGAGGGGCGGTCTAAAGCGAAGATAGGCTTGCTCAGGGCGCTTCAGTAGGGTTCAACTCCGGATTTATGGGGGCGACTTGATCCTATAAACTGATGGAACTAAAGATTTTCCTGCCGGGCAGCGGCCTCGACATGCCGGAGGAGGCTCTCCAGCTTCCGGGCGAGTTCCGGGTGCTCCCGCCGGAAGCCCGCCAGCTTGGCAATCAGGTCGCCGGGCGCGATCTCCATCTCGCAGTAGATTCCGATTATGCGGGCGATTGTAGCCGCATGGCGATGTGCCAGCGGCTGGAAAGCCGGCGCCGCCCCTTGGAGCCGTGTGCCGGCGTCCTTCTGGTCTACGGGGCCTGGCACGGGACTGGCCCGCATTGAAGCATAGGTGAGCAGGTACAGCACCCCCTTCGACTTCATGAGGGTTGTCTGGGCTGGAGTCTGCCAGCGTTCGGCGAGGTCCCGAACCCAACGGAGAGTGGCCTGCAAGACGTTCAGCGACTCCGAAGGATCGAAGGCGGGCTCCGTGGATATGCCCGCCGGGAGCGGGCATCCTTCTGCGAGCGCGTCGGCAGCGAGCATCAACTCGTCCCAGTGTTTCTTGATTGTGGCCAACATGCTCTGCGCTTTGCTGGCGACCTCCGCCATGTCCTCCCGCGTGGCGAGCATTGGAAGCACAAGGGGCTTGGGAAGCGTGGTAGTGGCACCGCCACCTCCCGGAGCATCTCCTTTGCCATCTGTACGCGGCTTGATCTCTCTTTCTCCCAGGCGGGCCAGGCACCAGTACAGGACGCCTCGATGGCATCCGCCATCCTCCAAGGGCCTCAGGCACTCCAGCACGTCCTTCCTGTCGCTCGTTGGCAGGTTCTGGCCCGTGAACTCGGGGAGTGCCGCGGGGATTTGAATGGGAGCGTCGGGGTCCAGCCATTCTTCATCCAGACCCATCCGGTCCTGGACCGTTACCGCAGCTATCTTCCTCCGGGTCTCCCTTTGTTGGTCCGGAGTCTGGCGGAACTTGGGACGCTTCTTCATGGTTGGATTCTATCGGCCGTGGCGGAAGGAGAAGGATCAGGCGGGTGGCCATGGGAGCACCCCGCGGTAAGGGCTGAAGCTTGCATTCGTCGCTGCACACAGGGGTATGGCGGGTCTCCGTTGTCTCCGTACCGAGGGGGGAGGACCTTAATAATAGATATAGAGGTGGCTTCGTATACAAGGTATGAAGGGATACAACGGAGACCCCCTGTACCCCGGTGTGGCTTACCCAGTCGTCGAAGCTGTTCGCCGGGGAACGCCAGCGGATCGTGAGCCGGAAGAGAACTCGATCACGATCAAGCGGCAGCAGGCGGCATCATGCCCGTCGCGGTGACAACGTCGAGTTATGGCATTGCGCCACGATAGGGCAGGCAGGATAGGCCGCGTTGGAGCTGGGGGCCGGGTAGGTGGCGCAGGAGGGTGGCACCGGGTGGGTTCGTTGGTCGATCGCTCCTGGAGGCCATCCTGGCAACGGCCGCTGACCTTTGCCGCGGTGGCGTAACCGTCCCACTGAATACGCCCGCCTTTCTCTGGGCATACTGGAGACGTGTCCGCCCTAAAACCGATGCCGTAGGCAGCGATTCCGCACTCCACACGTTTACATACGTAAACGCCCGTCACCGACTGCAAGGTCGCCCTGTCTGCACCCTCACCGTAACCTCAGACCTACCACAGGCCGCCAACGAGAGGCGGCCCGTGGGCTGAAGTGAGAGCTGCTTGAAACCCACGAAACGCATCCGCTGCGCTACGGAGAAAATCCAATCGCGGTCCGTGTATCAGCCATAATATTCGCTGCGCATACATTGAGTTCATTCTCCCAGCAAGACCCAGCTGTCGAGTGAAGGACTTCGCCGTCTTTTATTGAGATTTCAACTGAATAGTTTAACTTCGCCCGGTGGCCATCTTTCTTCCACTGCACATTCGTTGGGATTCTCACGATCAAGATGCGGGCTTGGTGCGCCACCTGCGTCGTGAAATCAGGCGATTTACTGAAGGTCCGTTTGACCTGATCGCAGAGTCTGGCCGTCGCTCCATCGTCCCCGTTGCACAAGATAGCGACTGGTACCGGCTTAGCTGGCAAGTCGACCTTCGGCTTGTCGGCCATCTGTAGGCCAAGAAAGAGCAGTGCGGTCAGAGTAATCAAGGGCATTTCGTTTGTCCGTTCGTCGAAGTGCACGGCTTCGTGGTGGGGTTCTGCTGCATTTCCTGCGTCTCCGGAGGCTTCAAATTGGTCCCTGGCCTGTTCGACATGAGATCCGTTCCGTCATAACCCGGTGCGGGTGGAGTAACTCGATTCCCATTCTGATCCACTCCCTCCACATACTTGTCTTTGGCACCGGCGAAGTGCATGGTCTCATGCGGACCAGCATCGTCGTCCCCTGCGTTCCGGCTATCGATATGGCCCTTGTTGCCCCCGAGGTGATTCACGCACTCTCCAGCGGCACCACACATTGCAGCATTCTGGCTGGGACTGATGTCGAGTGTATTCATCACGCCATTTACTGGCGCCTTTGTATAGATGACCTTGACATTGACGTTTGGGTCTTCGGAGTGAACATGATTCGCGCGCTGAAGTATCTCGTGAACTCTCTCTTTCGTTGCGCCGCGCCCTGTCATGTGCACAGGAATCAGAATCGTCACATGGCCGGTTTTTGTATCAACGATTTTCAGTGCATCATGACCATCCTCATCGATTCGGATAAGAGGATTATTCTGCACGTAGCTGTAGAGGTTCAGCGTCTGGGGATCATCCAGCTTCGCGTACGGAACAGGCTCTTCTTTCGCGCTCCAGTCGGGAGACATAAACCGGCCCATCGCTGAGCTGTAGTAGCGCGCATCGAAATAATCGTTCCCTGATTCGGTATCCCGTTCTTTGCCGGTAGAGCGGGACTGGACGCGCTCCAGATGCAAGGCTGCTTGCAAGCCTAATGCGGTCGTGGATTTGCAGACGCTGAAGCCCAGATAAAGGGCTGGATTTGAACTCGGAACCCCCAGATGCAGTTTTTCTCTTAGCTGTGGCATTGCGGCCAGGAGGCCGTCTGGGATACACGCGCTCGGAGCCGGAGTCATTGCCCTCGATTGTAAGGCTTTGAGGCCGGTTCCGGGACGGAAGCGGCCTCTCTTTAGCAGCTAAAAGCAGCTACTAAAGGAAGAACTGGGCACGCCTACTCGCGGTCGTCCTCGGCCTCCGCCGCAAGGGCAGAGAAGAGAGCCTCGGCGTCGGCATCCATGGCTTTGGGGGCCTGGTTCTCGCCCCGCTCAAGCAGGGCTCCGGGATGGGTGGCGGCATGGATTCTTTGCAGGGCACGGATGGCGACCTGGGTGTATATCTCCGTGGTACGGATGTCCTCGTGTCCAAGCATGGCCTGGATGTGGCGGATGTCGGCCCCGCCCTCGTGCATCAGCGTGGCCATCGTGTGGCGGAAGAGATGGCAGGAGCCGGTCTTGCCCAGCCCGGCCGCGTCTACCCTTTCCTTGACCGCGAAGCTCAGGTGGTCGCGGCTGAACGGCTCGCCCTGGGCCGTGAGGAAGACGGTCATGTCATCCGGCTCGACGGCAAGCTGCGGACGGCCCTCCCGGATGTACTTCTGAAGCCACGCTATCGCCCGCTCACCGATGGGCACATAGCGGTCCTTGTTGCCCTTGCCCTGGCGAACGAGGAGCAGGCCACGGTCGAGTGAGAGATCGTAGAGCTTCAGAGCGATCATCTCCATGCGGCGCAGGCCGGTCGAGTACAGCACTTCGAGGATGGCGCGGTCCCTGAGTCCGATGGGCTCCTCGACCTCGCAGAGCTGCACGATCCGCTCGACCTCCTGGGCGGAGAAGATGTTCTTGGGCAGCGAGCGGCCCAGCCGGGGAAGCTCCAGATCCGAGGCCGGGTTGTGCAGGATGTGGTTCTGCCGCGTCATCCACCGGAACCACACGCGCAGCGGGACGAGACACGAGTGCTGCGAACGGAAGCTCAACGGCTCGCCGTTCTTCTTCCGGTAGTGGAACAGGTGCCGCTGATACCGCTCCAGCACGGGCCGCGTGACTTCTACCGGCTCCGTCAGTCCACGCTCCTTGCACCACTGCAAGAAGAAGCCGATGTGGACCTGGCGGTTGCGGACGGTGTGCATGGAGTAGTTCTGCACCGCCAGCGCGTGCAGATGGTCGCGCATCATTGCTTCCAACTGTGTGGCTGGCATGGTCTCGGGTTTGCGGGTCTTCGTTACACGCGCCATTGCTCTACCTCCTCGCTACGGTTACGACGGAGCGGAGTTTCTCCTTGCCCCGTATAAGTGTTTTTCCGGCTTTCAACGCCGGAGTGCATGGAAGCCGCATGAACACAGGCGATGACCGGTATAAAGTGAACCCGACATCCCCCCGACTTGGGGCCGACTTGACCCCGACTACTGGCCTTTCAGCCCCGACTTCTTTTCGTCGTACTCATCTCCTGCCCAGCTTTTCAACGTCGATTAGTCCGCCCAGCACCGGCTTTCCGCCGTCGGCAGGCTGCGTGAAGACCAGCTCGTAGACGATGCTCTGGCCACGGCCGCCGCGATGGACGAGCAGGTACTCAAGCTCCTCCAGCCGGTGCAGGTGCGTTTTCAACTGCGTATCGCCCCAGCCCGTCGCCTCGCGCACGTCACGCCGGGAGAAGCGGTAATCGGGGCGTTCCATCTTCTGACGCTCACACTCCGCCGCAGCCATCGCATCCACGGCCAACAACAGCCGCCTGGTCTGCGGTGGCAGCTCGTCGAGCGACCGGCCGAGCACTTCATGCGCGAGCCGGTTGGCCACGGCGATGTCGTCGAGCGCAACCTCGATGTACTCAACCACGCGGCCATTGTGCTGAACGGCCTTCCGGGGCCGCTGATGCTGATGCAACAAGGCAACGCTGCGGATGAGCGTCAGATACTTCATGTGGTCGCGCCGGGTCCGCGTCTGCGAGTCGTGGAAGGTCAGCTCCCGTGCGTAGGGATTGACGACGGAGACAGGCTTCAGGAGCCGCTGCGCGTTGCGATGCACGGCAAGCACCGCCGCTCGGTCCTGCCGCCGCAACAGCCCTTCGACCGTCTGCGCCTCCCGCTGCACCCGGTGGATGGCCTGGGTCTGCTCGCGCTCTTCGTTGACCGTCAGAACCAGGCAGCGGTTCAGCATCTCCTCATCGAGATTGATGGCCGTCGTCGTCAGGAAGAGCATCACCGGACCCTCGACGCGGTACTGATGCGTCACGTGGCGGCCCGTGTTCGGGTCTTTGCCCGTCGAGGCGATGGTCAGCACGCCTTCCGACTGCAACAGCTTCAAGGCGTAGGCCGCGGAGTGCGCACCCTCTTCCTCCACGATGGCCAGCACCTTGTGCTTGAGGTCGGCCTCGCCCATGTAGAAGAGAGACTGGCCGGTCATGGCGGAGTATTGAACCCGCTGCTCCTCGGGCAGGAAGGCCAGTACCGCTTCCATCAGCGAACTCTTGCCCGCCGCCGATGACGACTGCATGATGATGGCAAGCGGCGATTCCAGATGCCGCGAGACCACACCCAGATAGCCCACGAGTTTGTTGGTCTCCTCGCCTACCACGCCGCACCGTGCGAAGTCCTCGACGATGCGCTCCAGCAACTTCGGACTGCGCAGCAGCTCCATCGCGGCCTCGCACTCATCTGCGGTCAGCGTGACGGCCTCTTCCTTCGGTGCAAGCGCCTGCCTGATTTGCTCGTCCTGCAGCTCTTCGAGTTTCAACAGCACCCGGCCAAGGTCGCGGCGGATAACCTCTTCCTTGATGCCCAACTCCTCGGCTGCCTGCTTGGTAAAGCCGCTGCGCTGCCGCGCCGAGTAAAGGTCCAGCGTGTCCACGTGGAAGGCCGACTCACCGCGGGGCGTCCGCCCGGAGACAAGCACGTTGACCTTCAACAGCTCGTAACTCATGTTCTTGCTCAGGCCGCGGATGCGGTAACGCCGCTCGCCCTGCATCAGGAAGATGTCGTCGCCGCGCTTCTCGACCGGCACGTCGATGGTCGGCGCGGGCGCTGCCGGGGCTGGCTCCGGTTCTGTTGGCACAACCGGCTCCGGCGTGGCGGCTAAGGAAAAAAACTGCTCTTCGATTGCAGCGGGGATGGATGCGGCGGGAGCTGGCTCGGGAGCGGCTTCGAGGATTTCTTCCTTAGCCGCTGCTTGTGTCTCTGCTGGCTCCTGCTCGATACCTGGCTCCGGCATTGCGCATGGCTCCGGCTCCATGCCCGGCTCCGGCTCCATGCCCGGCTCCGGCTCAGCCACGATGACCGGCTCCAGCACACGCGGCTCTGGCCGCTGCCCCTTGCCCAGCCACGTGGCCCTGTTGAGCAGCACGCCCAGGCTCTTCGCCGCCGGCTGCACCTTCAGGGCGTAGGCGTTGGCGTCCATATTCTTTGGGAAGAGGATGCGGAAGCATTCGATGCCTGACTGCATCAGTTCCTCGGCCAGCTTCGCGGCGGCATTGTCGCCTGCCTCGTCGCGATCGTAGGCGATGTACACCCGCTCGATGCCATGCTGGGCGAAGGCCGCCCGATGGTCGGTAGTGAAGCCGTTCACTCCGTAGCTCGCCGTCACATTGCGGTAGCCCGCAACCCAGAACGTCAGAGCATCTATCAGCGCCTCGCACAGGACGATTTCCTTCGACGTGGCCAGCGCCTCCTCATTCCACACGCCACGGTGCTCGCCGGGCAGATACAGATGGTCCGGCGTTCCGGGGCGCAGATTCGGCGTGACCTTGCGGCCATACATCTCCATCACGTTGCCAGCGGGATTGAAGACCGGGATGACAACAGAGCCGTTGAAGTGCTCATGCCCGCTCTCGCGCAGGATGCCCAGTGTTTGCAGCCGTCCCCGCATCTCGGCGCCGGCGGCGCGGTTCTTCGCCGGAAGCCGGTACCCCAGCGTCCGGTTGGCGAAGCCAAGCCGGAAGCGGTCGATGATTTCTGCCGACCTCAGTCCCCGCGACTCCAGATACCGCATCGCCTCCGGCGACTGCTTCAGCGTCTCGTGGTAGTAGCCGACGACCTGCAATAGCAACTCACGGTCGTCCGCATCCCGCTCGGCCGGCGGCGGCAGCTTCCGCACCGTGCCGTGCTTGACCGGCTGCACCGGAGCGGCTACTAAAGGAAGATGGTCCTCTCTGAGCAACTCGACCGCATGGCGGAAGCTGATGCCGTTGGCCTTCATCACCCAGTCGATGCAAGTGCCGCCCTCGTTGCAGGCTCCAAGGCAGTGCCAGAGGTTCTTCGCTGGAGTGATGACCAGCGACGGATTGCGGTCATCGTGGAAGGGGCAGAGGCCCAGCAGGTCGGCGCCGTGCCGGTGCAGCTTGATGCCCCGCGCCTCGGCCAGCCGCTGGACGGAGACCTCACGCTTCAGCCGCTCGACCTCCGCCTCCGGGATGCGTGCCATTCTCCCCGCCCTCCGCCGAAAAACCTGTCAAGTGCTTTTTCCACTCTTTGCGGGTTTTTCTTCCGTCCGCAAGTATACACGCTGGGCGTGTATACTCACAGGGGATTTGAGAGGAGCAAGAAAATGGGCTTTACAATCGCCTCTGTCATGCCTGCCAAGAAGCCAGCCCAGAACGCCTTCGGTAAACGCCTCGTCGCGCTCCGCCAGCAACGCGGACTCACCCAAGTCCAGCTTGCCAAGGCCACGGGCATGACCCAGAGAGCCATCTCCTACTACGAGACCGAGGCCGAACTGCCTGCCTCGGCGGCCCTGATCACGCTGGCGAAGGTTCTTGAGGTCTCCGCCGACGAACTGCTGGGGCTCAAGCAGCCCAAGCCCGGCAAGGCCGAGTTGCGTACCCCCGACCCGGAGACCGAGCGGCTCTGGAAGAGATTCCAGCGCATGGCATCGCTGGCCGAACGCGACCAGAGAGCCGTCATCCGCCTGATTAACTCTCTGAGCACAACGAACGGAAGCGGGCGCACAGCGGTGGAAGCCCGCTCGTAGCCTCCGGCTGCCGCTGTTAAAACAGGCGGCTCTTGGGATGGTTGCTGGCCGTGGGCGTCTTCGCTTTGTCGCCGGCCGTGGTGGGCTTCCGGGTCCAGAACTTGGATTGGAAGTTGAACATGGATACGGTCTCCTGATAGCGCATCCAGTAACGATGGAACCTTCCGAAAAGATTTCTTTTACGAAGGCTTCAAGTGGGCATTTCCACCCGCCTGCATTCAGCGACTTACAGCGCCCCCCGCCACAGGGTTTTTGGAAGCCCCCTCGAACGCCCGGCACGCCGTGCCCACCCCGATGCCCAACCTCGCCGCCACCTTCGCCCATGACAAGCCCTCGGCACGCAGCGTGGCGACCTTCTCCGGGTTGACCAGCACACGCGGCCTGCCCAGCCGCTTGCCCTTGGCACGGGCATTGCGCAGCCCGGAGCGGACACGCTCCTGGATGAGTGACCGCTCGAACTCGCCCATGGCCGCGATGATTTGGAACATCAACCGCCCTGAAGGCGTCGAGAGGTCGAGATTGTCCATCAGCGAGATGAACGCCACCCCATACGCAGCCAGGTCGGCCAGGGCGTTGACCAGGTGCCTCAGCGAACGCCCGAAGCGGTCTATCTTCCAGCAGACCACAGCATCGAAGCGCCG
>Ga0302154_10003204_pt1 | contig 12049 bp, 6 predicted proteins | sample I_Bog_N2_3_FD_193507 | JGI IMG/M metagenome (GOLD analysis project Ga0302154, IMG submission 193507) | Peat permafrost microbial communities from Stordalen Mire near Abisko, Sweden - I_Bog_N2_3 | ecosystem: Environmental > Terrestrial > Soil > Wetlands > Peat | place: Sweden: Abisko, Stordalen...
TGCTTCTCCATACCGAAGATCCGCGCCGGCGCGGTGCAGGCTAGCTCTACGAACTTCTCCGGCGTAATGCGCCCCGCGTTCACGCCGAAGTGCCACAGGATCTGCAACCGGTTCTCCACGCCCGGACCACCGTTGGGAATCTTGCGGAAGTCGCCGCGCCCCAGCTCCTTCTGGTCGGCAAAGCGGAACGGACAGTGGTCGGTTGAAACCACAGCCAGAGTTCCATCCGCCAGCGCCTCCCACAGCGGCTTCTGGTTCCACTTCTCGCGCAACGGAGGCGTAAACACATACTTTGCCTCCTCCCAGCTCTTGCCAGGCATCTGGTCCTCGATAGACAGCACCAGGTACTGGATGCAGGTCTCCGCCAGCGCCTTCGCTCCACGGCCCTGCATGAACTTCAGTGCAGCGAGCGAGTCCTCATTGGACAGATGCACGATGTACACCGCAGCGCCTGCAATGTCTGCCAGAGCGATGGCACGATGCGTCGCCTCCGCCTCAGCCTTCGGAGAGCGCGAGAGCGCATGGAAGTGCGGCGCAGTCTTGCCCTCGGCGATCATCTGCGAGACCACGACATCAATGGCGCTGCCGTTCTCTGCATGAATCAGGCACAGCCCGTTGAGCTGAGCCGCCTTCTGCATCACGCGGAACATCAGCTCGTCATTGACCATCAGCACATTCGGATAGGCCATGAAGAGCTTGAAGCTGGAGATGCCGAACTTCACCATCTCTTCCATCTCCGCCAGCGTCTCAGCGCCGTCTTCGCCGTGCAGATTCGTCACCGCCATGTGCAGGGAGAAATCCACGCAGGCCTTCTTGTCTGACTTCTGCAACCAGATATCGAGCGCCTCTTTCAGCGTGCCCTTCTGGTTCTGCAGCGCAAAGTCGATCACCGTCGTCGTTCCGCCCACGGCTGCGGCCTGTGTTCCGGTCGTGTAATCATCCGCGGAGGTTGTTCCACCGAAAGGCATATCCAGATGCGTATGCACATCAATTCCGCCGGGCATCACCAGCAATCCCTTCGCGTCGATAACGGTGTGACCCGCTGGATCGATCCCGGCACCAACCCTGGCAATCTTCTCGCCTGCGATCAACACATCCAGCGGCTTCGACTCTGTTGCGCTCACCATAACGCCGTTCTTGATTAGTACTCCCATGGCTTACTGCTCCTACAGATTCGGATTCCCAGTCACTGCAACGGCTTCTGCCGCTGCGCCCTTCGCGACGCGCTGCTCCCAGGTCTCCGGTGGAAGGCCCGTGTCGCGCCGCTCCATCGTGATGCACTCCGGAACAGGGCAAACCAGCGAACAGAGGTTGCATCCGACGCACTCGTCCTCATCAACGCGCGGGATCCGTTCCAACGGCGTCACCGCGCTGCTACTACCTATGCCATCGATGTCGAGCTTGGCTATTGGCGTCATCGAGATGACCTTCGCGGATTCGGCCATCACCATTGCCGGCGTCGGCTTGCTATGTGGATTCGGAGCACCATGCGCATACCGAGGGTCGGTTCCGGCAACGGGTGCATCCATACCACCGCTGGCACGATCCAGATGGATGCACTGATGCGCTCCATCCCAGCACGCCGTGTAGCAAAGCTGGCATCCGATGCACTTGTCCGCATGGATCTCCGCAACCACACGGAAGTTGAGATTCAGATTCTTCCACTCACGAACATTGGGCAGAGAGAGACCGCGAAAGTCATCGATGGTCCTATAGCCCTTCCGCCGCATCCATGCGAGCAGCCCATCGCCCATATCCTCGACGATGCGATAGCCATAGTGCATCGCAGCCGTGCAGACCTGCACCGTGCCCGCGCCCAGCAGGAGAAACTCCGCCGCATCCTGCCAGTTGCCAATCCCGCCGATGCCGGACATCGGCAGCGCTGCGCTCGGATCGCTCATCACCTGCTGCACCATATTCAGCGCGATTGGCTTCACCGCTGGCCCGCAGTAGCCCCCGTGCGAGCTCTTACCATCTACATTCGGACGCGGCTCCAATGTATCCAGATCGATGCCTGTAATCGAGTTGATAGTGTTGATCGCCGACAGCGCATCAGCACCGGCTCGCTTGGCCGCACGCGCCGGCAACCGGATGTCGCTGATATTCGGTGTCAGTTTCACGATGACCGGTGTGCGCGCTTTCTCCTTCACCCACGAGGTAATCTGCTCACAGTACTCTGGTACCTGCCCCACGGCAGATCCCATCCCGCGCTCGCTCATTCCGTGCGGACAGCCGAAGTTCAACTCCAGCCCATCGGCACCAGCGTCTTCCGCGCGCTGCACCATCTCGTGCCATGTCTCACGCTTCGACTCCACCATCAGTGACGCGATGACGACATGCTTTGGATACCGTCGCTTCACATCAGCAATCTCCTGTAGATTGACTTCGGTCGGACGGTCGGAAATCAACTCAATATTATTGAATCCCATCATCTTTTGCCCGTTCCAATCGATCGACGAATAGCGAGAGCTGACGTTCGTAATCGGAGCGCCGATGGTCTTCCACACCGCCCCGCCCCAGCCTGCATCGAACGCGCGCATAATCTGTTCGCCGCAGTTGGTCGGCGGCGCACTCGCCAGCCAGAACGGGTTCATGCACTTGATTCCAGCAAAGGTCGTCTCAAGCGTCGCCATTCTGTCCCTCCAGCCATGCTGAGATTCCAATGCCGGCGCGCTTTCCATCGGCGACAGCATCCACTACCTCGCGACCGCCGTTGGTGCAGTCGCCACCCGCGAAGTACTTTGCCGCGGATGTTTGGCCTGTCGCACGATCCACCACAATGCGACCGCGCTCCAGCTTCACCTTGTCTCCAGAGAGAAAACCCGCATGTGTCGCCTGCCCGATGGCCAGCACAATAAGATCCACCGCCAGCGTAACGTTCTCACCCTGCTTGGGTACCAGCGAACCATCCTCGGTCGCCTCCAGCTTCGCCAACTCCAGAGCATGGACCTTCGTCTTTCCGGCCAGCCCCAGAGGTGCCATGTGCCACAGAAACTTTACGCCCTCCTGCTTAGCATGCTCATACTCGAACGTGAACGCGGACATCTGCTCCGGCCCGCGCCGATACACCATGTGCACCTCGCTGGCTCCCAGCCGTACCGCCGCATTGGCTGCATCAATGGCTGTGTTGCCGGCGCCAATGACTACGACCTTAGGCGGCGCAACCTGAATCGCTCCACTCTTGTAGCCGGCAATAAAATCAAGCGCGTTGGTCACACCCGTGAGTTCTTCTCCAGCTATGCCCAGCTTGTGAATTGCACCCAGCCCAATGCCAAGAAAGACGGCGTCATACTTCTTGTCGATCTCTTCCAGCTTCTTCGCATCCACCATCGTGTTGACGTGGAACTTAACCCCCAGTTGAGCCAGCAAATCTATCTCACGAAGGCTCTCCTTCAGAGGCAGCTTGTACTCCGCGATGCCATAGGTGTTCAATCCACCAGGCAGAGGTCGAGCGTCGAATATTTCGGCATCGACGCCGCGGCGTCGCAACTCCGCGGCGCACGCCAGGGACGCCGGGCCTCCACCGATGAGCGCCACCTTCTTGCCGGTGTCATTCCCCGGGACAAACGGAAGCTGAGCGCCGCTCGCGTGCAATGCGTCCATCGCAAAACGTTGCAGGCGGCCAATCTCTATCGGTTGCTTGTTATAGCGGTGCATCACGCACGCGCCCTCGCACAGAACGTCCACCGGACAAGCTCGCGAACAACTCGCACCTAGGATGTTCGCATCAAGAATCGTCTTCGCCGATCCCTCAAGGTTGCCGCTCGCAATCTTCTTGATGAACTTTGGTACGTCGATGTGGGTTGGACACGCAGTCATGCAGGGCGCGTCGAAGCAGTAAAGACATCGATGCGCCTCGGTCACAGCAGCCGTCGTCTCGAACGGTGGATGGAGGTCCGGAAAACACGCCTCAACTTGGGCCGATCTCGGCGCCTTCTCGAAAAAACTGGTCGACTCACTCATAAGTAGAGACCTTCTCCTACTTGAATCTGCCGCTCTGAGGTGAAGAGTCGATTATCCACCATTCGCGAGACTTACGCGAAGCCCAGACCAATTCTCAGCTCAGAATCCACTGGGCGGCCTTCTCTGCCAGAGCCGCAAAGGCCACTACCGCCTGCTCCAGATGCTGGGGTTTGGTGTCTTCAGCGCGATTATGGCTCAGCCCATTCAGACTCTGCACAAACATCATCACCGTTGGAATCCCCAGCCGCGCGACCTCGGCTGCATCGTGCAATGGCCCTGACGGCAGCTTCTCCGCATGACCCACGGTCTCCAGAATTGCCTGCTCACACAGACCAATCATCTCAGGATGAAACGGGATCGGCTCAATCGACCATATCTTGGACCACTCGACCGTACAGCCCTCTTCCTTTGCGAACCACTCGCTTGCCGCGCGGGCCTGCGCCAGCATTCCCGCCAGCACGCCCGCATCGAGGTCCCGCATGTCCAGGGTCGTCTCGCAACGCCCCACCACAGCGGTCACGATCCCCGGAAAGGTCTTTACGCTGCCCATCGTCGCCACTGCCTGCGGGTGCTTCTTCGCAATCGGGCGGATCTCCAGCGCGAGCTTCGCCGCCGCTGCCAATGCATCATGACGAACTTCCATTGGCGTCGAACCCGAGTGAGCCTCTTGTCCGCGGAAGATAATCTGCCACCGCTCCACGCCCTTCGTACCCAGCACTACGCCCAGTGGCTTAGCGAGCCGCTCCAGAATCGGCCCCTGCTCGATGTGCAGTTCCAGGTACGCAGCCAGGTTCTTCCGTTCCTCGCTTGCCTCGCCCACGCGCTCCACGTCCACACCGCACTCAGCCAGTGCCGCCTCAAGGGTCACGCCATCCTTGTCCGTCCGCCCGCGATCGGCAGCAATCGTATGTTTACCCGCAAACGCTGCTGAACCAAACAAACTTCGTCCAAACCGTGCTCCCTCTTCGTCGGCCCAGTCGACGAGCTTCACCGTAACCGGGGGTTTCCCGTCGAATCGCTCCGAAAAGTCAGTCAGAACCTCGAGCCCAGCCAATACGCCCAGACATCCATCCAGCCAGCCGCCATTTGGCACCGAGTCAAGATGGCTACCTACGACGAGCGCCTTCTCACTCTTGCCCGGTAAGGTCACCCAGCGATTCCCCGCTGCATCGTAGTGATACTCGACCGGGAGTGCCTTCAGCCTCTCTTCAAACCAGGCGCGCGCCTTCAGCCAGACCGGTGACCACGCCACCCGCTGCGCTCCATGCTCGTCGCCGGTTAGCTCTCGCAACTCCGCCAGATTCCCCAGCACTCGCTTCGCATCCACCATCCCAAACACCTCACGCCACCAACCTACACCAAAGAAACAAGGCCGCCTCGCGGGCGACCTGCCTTGTCTATCTTCTAGACTCTGCCTTTACTTGCTTCCCGGCGGCACAATGCCGTTCATGCGCAGATACTCCACCATCTGTCCATAGTGGTCATAGCCATGCGCAACGGCAAACGCTGCTAGTGAAACCCGAGCCTGCATTCCGTCCACTGACTTTATGGTTAGAAATGCGTTTTCCACTGTAATGGTCGCGATGGCCTTGTGTCCAAAGGCAAAAGACTTCGCCAGCATCGCCACAGCGTCTTCCTTGCTAGTGAGCGATTCAATCTTCGTGATGTCCACATCCGGCTTGAGGCCGCTCATGCTGGAATAGAAGTAGTAATTCGCCTCTGCAACATGGGTCACCTGCTGCACGAAGGTGCGTACGCCGTCAAACTTCTCTCCCTGCCCCGACGCGAACGTTGTTGGGCTCGGAGCGAAGCTGTACTTGTCCGCAGGCATGGCGTTCACCACGCCCATCGCCTCATGTTCATACAGGCTCAGCAACTCATCCAGCGCCTGCGCAGGAGACTCCGCCGAGACCGCCGGCCCGGACTCCTGCATCTGCATCCCACCCATCTGCGCTCCTGCGGTCAAACTACAACAACCCAGCAGCACAAACACCGCCATCATCTTCACACGCATCGCATCACCTCGTCCGTCTTGCAGCTCATGCGAGACCAGACTATCAGGCTGCAGGCGCAGAAAGACGCTGAGGCAACGTAGTCGATATCCCTGCCACTACCTTAACCGGATGCGAGACCACAGTTGCCTCCGCCGGCTTCAGCCCCTCGCGACTAGCCATTACCTTTATCGTGCCCGCCTCCAGCGTCGATCGCACAGCAACGCGATTGATGCCGAGTTCGGTGCTGAGGTAGAGGTTGTTCGTGGAATCGGTGACACCGCTGTTATATCCACCGCGCCAGATGCCCGGCCCGGTGCAGGCAAAGTCGATGCGAGCTGCATCAGTCGGGCACCGCAGCCCCTTGGCGTCAACTACCTCCACATCGAACAAAGCGACATCCAAGCCATCCGCCTGCAAGCCATTCGGTCCAAGGATGGGCGTTAACTTGATCGCAACCGCCGTGCCCGCTGTCGCTATCTCCTGCTGCGCGACAACCTTGCCACCATTCTTTCCAATGGCCTTTATGCTTCCAGGAGAGAACTCAATCGCCGGGAATGCAAAGACCCAGCCAGTGTCGGGTTTGGCATTCACTCCAGCCGACTTGCCGTTGACGATCAACTCTACCGACTCCGTATTGGCGATGACATAGACAGTCTTCGCGGTCTTCGAGCCGTCGGGTTGGGTGGCAGGATAGTTCCAGTGGCCGAGGATGTGCAGGTCAGGCTGCTCACTCTGGATCACTCGGTGCGCGTAGTAGATCTCCTTGGGTAGCCGCATTGCATCTACTTTGCCGCTCACACGTGACACCTCGCTGGAGTCCTGGCGTCCATCCGCATCTTCATCCGTGAAGTAGATCGAGCAGTATCCGGACCACTTGGAGTGTGCCGGGTCGGTGTTGGAGATGCGGTTCTCCCAGTAATCCCAATAGCGCTCAACGCCAGCCAGGGCGAAACTCTCAGAGGTATACAGGAAACCATCTCGCTTCCAGGTATCGAGCGGGCCCTTCTTCGCCTTGTAGTAGGGCGGCGAATAATCATCCCAGAAGCGGCGCGCACCCTCATCGCGGAAGTCTTCGGTCTCAATGATCGGTGCGCGGTCACGGCGCTCCGCTGAGTAAGCGCGGAACATGTCCTGGGGCCCCTTCAACTCGTCCGTCTGCGGAGCCTGGCCGATCATCACGCCATAGTATTCGGCGATAGGCGTATCGGCAGAGTTGGTCTTGATGTCGTCATTCCCGCGCGATCCGATAACGCGGCCACCATCCGGGTCCCACTGCTTCCTCAACTCCACCATCTGGGTCATCTGCTCGGGAGTGACGACGGTATTGCCTGCTTCCCAGAACAGGATGCTGGGGTTGTTGCGAAAGTAGATCATCGACTTCCGCATCACATCTATGCGCTGGTCCCACTGCCGTCCAAAGACGTCGCGCTCCTTGTCACCGGCTGGGCATACTTGAATAATTCCATAGCGCGCAAAGCTATCTGCATCAACCTTTTGTGGCGAGATGTGCATCCAGCGCATGTAGTTGCCATGGCACTCGCGAATGAGCTTCGCCGTGTAATCGTGCATCCACAACGGATAGCCCGCTCCTACTGCGGCCCACTCGTCAGCAGAGCGTTCAGAAAAGCCCTTGAGATATACAAACTTTTCGTTGATATAAACGCCGCCTGTGCCGGCACCGCCCTTGAACTCGGTCTTGCGGAATCCGGTCTCTACGCGATCAGCATCAACCACCACACCATTCACCTTAAGCAACGTATAGACGTCGTACAAGTAGGGATCGTCCGTGCTCCACCAGCGTGCATCCTTGAGCGCACCGGCGGCGGAGATCACACTTTTCTCGTCGTCCACCATGTCCACCGGGTCTCCATCAAACTCGGCATGGATTTTGCCCAAATGATCGACGATGGCCACCGACAGGGCTACCGTAGCGCGGTCTCCGGATCCGTTGTGCACCTCGGCATCCACGGTGACGTCGGCTGTCTTCTTCGCAATATTAAAGTTCGCAGCGTGTACGTAGACACCCTGGCTCTCCAGACCGTAGAACAGCGGGAGCGTCTGGTAGATCTTGCCGGTCACATGCAGCCAGACCGAACGGTTGATGCCGCCGTGATCGGGGTTGAAGTCGTTGGCATTCCACTCAAAGCCCACGGGAACGCAGTCGGTACCGTCGGCGTTCTTCGGATTCGCCGCACAGAATGCCCGCTCCTTGTAGCTGGTGGTGTTGTCCACCTTTACGGCGAGCACATTCTCCTGCCCTGCCGGCGCGAGCGCGTCAGTGATATCAATGCCGTATGCGTTGATGCCATTCTCGTACAGGCCGACCTGCTTGCCGTTGAGATAGATGTCCCCGGCCTGGCGCATGCCCTCGAACTCAATAAAGACCCTGCGCCCAGAGGTCTCAGCAGGGAGCTTGAATTGCTTGCGGTACCAGGAGAGTCCCTTGTACGTTCCCACATCGCCACCGCTGTGCACGATGATCTTGCGGAACGAGTCCACGTCGTTGAAGCTGTGCGGCGTACTTACCGTCGACCACTTCGAGTCGTCAAACCCCGGCGCCTGGGCTCCGTCTACGTCCTGCCGAATGAACTGCCAACCAATGTTGAAGTTTAGCTTCTCCCGCGGGGATACGGGCGGCACATATCCCGTACTCGCCGCAAATGCCGGGTACCCTGACCGCAGGACAACAGGCAATCCCAAGGCCGCCACTGTGGCTGTCCCCAGAAATTTACGCCGTGTAAGCTCATTCGACATCGCAATATTCCTCTGAAAGTTCTAAAGTTTCGGCAGCCAAAAAGGACTCCGCCGATTGCCCTGACATAATACGCGTCCAATAGGAGAATTGTTTCGTCTCTGTCATATAGACTCCTCACGCTGGGCAACAAGCCTGGTTCACCGCCTCAACCATTCCACCCAGCACCTCAGGACTTGACATGCCTTCCACATTCCGCTTCGCACGATTCTCCGGATTCACAGCGCTCCTTCAACTGGCTCTCTTCGCCTCGGCTAGGACGGGCGCCCCCCAGCAACAGCAGCCTCTGGCGGCGAACCCACCAGTGACTGTAACTGACAATGGCACGAGCTTTATCCTCGAGAATGGCTACCTGACCGCGACCATCAACAAGAAGACTGGCGATATGACATCGCTCAAGGTGCATGGACTTGAGACCCAGGGCTACGTCTCCGGCCACCATGCCGGCTACTGGGAGCAGAACCCAAATGGCGCAGCTCGCATGGAAGCGAAGCTCACTATAGATCCTGCCTCCAACGGCGGTGAGCGCGGCGAGGTGTCCGTTAAGGGCTGGTCAGACGGTAAGAGCCTGAACGCCGGATCGCACGACGCCGATCCTGACTTTCCTGAAGCTCCAGCGACCGCTCCAGCACCCGCTACTCTTCCCCCGGGAGTGCCCCGTAATCGCGGCACACTCGTCTCTCGGCCGCCCGGCGGCAATCGCGGCCCGGGGCTCTTGGTGGATATGGAGATCCGTTACACACTCGGCCGCGGCGAGCATGGAATCTACACCTACGCCATCTTCACGCATGAGCCCAGTTACGGAGCTACCCAGATAGGCGAGAGCCGCTATGGGATGAAGTTGAACGGTAGCCTCTTCGACTGGCTCTCGATCGACGCTCAGCGCAATATGGCTATGCCTAACGGTTACGACTGGGACCATGCGACTGACCTCAACATGAAGGAAGCTAGGCGGCTCACCACTGGCGTCAAGAAGGGCGTCGCTGAGCACAAGTACGACTACTGCGCCGACCAGTTCGACACCCCCGCGTTCGGCTGGTCCAGCACCACGAAGAATGTCGGCATTTACTTCATCAACCCATCCGTGGAGTTCCTCTCCAGTGGGCCAAAGCATCTGGAGTTGACCGGTCACCTCGATGATGGTGACGGGGGCGACCCGACGCTGCTCGATTACTGGCGCGGCTCGCACTACGGTGGCAGCATCCTTCCCATCGCTGCCGGTGAAAGCTGGACCAAGGTCGTCGGCCCGATCATGATCTACGTCAACTCCGCCCACACCCCAGCCTCAATGTTCGCCGACGCCAAACGGCAGGCCGTCATCGAGCAGGCCAAGTGGCCATATTCGTGGGTCAAAGGCGTGGACTACACACCACAAGCTGAACGATCCACCGTCATCGGCCAGATCGTCCTTCACGACCCACAGGCATCTGGAGCGACTCTACCCAATCTTGAAGTCGGCCTCGCCTATCCCGATCAGCCGGAGGCCGAAGCTCAGCCCAGCGAACGCGTTCCCGAGCGCATGACATGGCAGAACGACGCCAAGCACTATGAGTTCTGGGCGCGCGGCTCTGCCGACGGCCGTTTCTCGATTCCCAATGTGCGGCCCGGAACCTATGAGCTTCACGCCATCGCAGACGGCGTTCTCGGCGAGTACGCCAAGGCAGACATCACTATCGGAAATGGTGGCAAAGTCGATCTGGGCAAGCTCGAGTGGGTTCCCGTGCGTTACGGAAAGCAACTGTGGCAGATCGGCATACCCAACCGCTCGGCCTCCGAGTTCCTGAACGGTAACGATCACTGGCACTGGGGCGAGTACATCGAGTACGCGAAACTCTTCCCCAACGACGTGAACTTCACCATCGGCAAGAGTGACTTCCGCAAGGATTGGTTCATCTACCAGGTCCCTCACGACCAGGACCCCAATGACACCACCGGCCGCGGCCAGGGACGCGCAACACCGTGGAAGGTGAACTTCGACCTCACCGAGGCTCCCGCCAAAGGTGAACGCGGCATTCTGCGGTTGGCGCTTACGGGCGTTAGCGCGAGGAGTATTGGCGTAACGGTCAATGGCCAGGACGCAGGTACCGTCACCGGACTCGTCTATAACGCGACGATCAACCGCGATGGTGTGCAGGGCTCCTGGGTCGAAAAAGACCTGACCTTCGATGGCTCACTTCTCCACGCAGGCACGAATACGCTCACCCTTACCGTCCCCGCTGGCGGCCTCACCAGCGGCATTGCGTATGACGTCGTAAGACTGGAGTTGGCGCCGCCACAGTAAAATCGGTTCATGCAGCGCATCTACCTCGACGCCAACGCCACCACACCGGTACTGCCCGAGGTCTTCGATGCGATGCGTCCCTTCTGGCTGGAGGCCTTCGGCAACCCTAGCTCCGCGCACCATTCGGGACAGCGGGCGCGCTCAGCCGTAGAGCGCGCCCGCGCTTCGGTCGCCAAGCTGATGAACTGCGCTGCCAAGGAGATCGTCTTCACCTCCGGCGGCACGGAGAGCGACAACCTCGCACTCTCCGGCATCCTGCAACCTTTCCTCGACGATCGCCAACCTTCTCACCTCGTCACAACGCAGATCGAGCACCATGCCGTGCTTTACGCCGCCGAAGCCCTCGAAAAACGCGGCATAGAAGTCACCTACCTCGCGCCCACTCGCGACGGCATCGTCGACCCCGCCACCTTTGAGGCCGCGCTCCGCCCACACACCAGGCTCGTCTCCATCATGCTCGCCAACAACGAGACAGGAGCCATCCAGCCCATCGGAAAACTCGCGCGCATCGCCAAGGCACATAACCGGTCCATCCTCTTCCACACGGATGCTGTGCAGGCCGCGGCGAAGCTGCCGCTAGATCTCACCGGCGAGTTCAAGAACGTCGATCTGCTCTCCATCTCCGGCCACAAGATGTACGCCCCGCAGGGCACCGGCGTTCTCTTCGTGCGCTCCGGCGTGCATCTCACACCGCTCTTCCACGGCGGCCCGCATGAGCGCCAGCGCCGCGCTGGCACGGAGAACGTCCCCGGCATCGTCGCTCTCGGGCGCGCCGCCGAACTTGCTCTTAACTGGCAACTGGAAACTGGAAACTCGCAACTGGTTCCACCAAACTCAAGCTCAGCCACCATAGCCGCCCTGCGCGACCGCCTCGAATCCGGCCTGCTCGCCACCATCCCCAACACCCACATCAACGGCTCCACGACCCACCGCGTCCCCAACACCACCAACCTGCGCTTTGACGGTGTCGACGCCGAATCCCTGCTCATCGCGCTCGATATGCAGGGTATCGCCGCGAGCTTCGGCGCAGCCTGCCAGTCGGGCGCCACCGAGCCCTCG
>Ga0302154_10003226_pt1 | contig 11999 bp, 5 predicted proteins | sample I_Bog_N2_3_FD_193507 | JGI IMG/M metagenome (GOLD analysis project Ga0302154, IMG submission 193507) | Peat permafrost microbial communities from Stordalen Mire near Abisko, Sweden - I_Bog_N2_3 | ecosystem: Environmental > Terrestrial > Soil > Wetlands > Peat | place: Sweden: Abisko, Stordalen...
CGCAGGCTGGCACCGGAGCATCGACTTCGGCGACGGCTGGCGGCTATGTCAATTCCGCCGCCCTAACCAACGGCACCGACACCGGCATCATCATCAGCGGCAAGAGCATCGGCGTCAATACCGAATCCACAACCGGCACCGGCGTCTATACCAACGGCGTGGGCGGAGTCGGCACCGTCACCGTCTCGCAGGTCAACGACACGCTGAGCGGCACGCTCAACATCACCGATTCGACAGGCAAGACCCATGCTCTCGTTCTGGGTGCGGCCAACTCCACCGACACGCTGCAGAACCTGATGTCCACCATCAACAACTCCGGATGGGGCGTCTCCGCATCGCTCAATTCCGCCACCGTTACCAACGTCACGGGCGCTGCAGACACGCACGTGGCCGGCACCATCCTCACCTTGACCTCGGCCAGCTCCAATGTTTCCGTCACTGGCACCGGCATCACCGATAACAAGGCCACAACGATCACGGCGAATACCACGTTCGCGACTGCTACATCCGCGGGCGCGGCCGCAAACGGGACGGACACCGTAGCCTCGATCACCGTCAATGCCTCCACCGATACGCTGAGCGGCTTGCTCACGGTGACCGGCGACGGAACCACGGGCAATTTCGCACTGGGAACATCGGGAACCAGCGACACCCTGGCCAATTTGTCCGCTTATATCAACGCCAACAACGCTGCCGGCATTTTCGACAATCTCTCCGCTTCGGTCAATGCTGCCGGTACTACGTTGACGGTGTGGCAGACGGCGAAGACCACGAACTATGTGGGGGTCGCTACCGAAACCGGCAGCAAGGTTCAGGACCAGGCCGCGACGACGGGCAACGCTGTGGTTGCGCAGACCGCAGCTCTGGCCACAGCCACTGCAGTCGACACCACTTTCGGCACCATCACCGTCTCCAACGCCAACGACACGTTGAGCGGCACGCTGAATGTCGCCGATGTGCACACCACCGCGGGCACGGCGATTACCCTGGGCACGGCCGGTTCGACCGACAACCTGACCGACCTGGCCAACTACATCAACAACACGCTGGACACCGGCTCGGGCACAAGCAAGATCCAGGCCGTGCTGAACAGCGCCGGTACGGTGCTGTCCCTGCAGAACACCACCTCGGCTGCGGGCAGCGCCGACGACGCGGTCTTCGGCACCAACATCGCCACCTCCTTGTCACTGACCGGCACACCCACGGCCGCGGGCAGCGCCGACTCAACGATTTTGGGGACGCTCGCCCTGCCGGTTGGAGGTTCGGCCGGCGACCTGCTTACCTCCGGCAAAACCCTCGTCATCGGCTCGAATACCATCAACCTGGGCGTGACCACAGGAAACAACAAGACCGATACGATGGCCGACCTGGCGGCGACCATCAACAACGGCAATTATGGTGTGACGGCAGCGCTGAATAACACGGGCACGGCGATCACCTTTACCACCGCGAACTCGGATGTTCCGGGCCTGTCCACCACCGCCCCGAGCATCAACGGCACCGACTCCACCGACGGCTCTAAAGCCCTCACCTACACAATCTATAACCAGGGCGTGACCGCCTCAGCGTACTACAACGTCGGCATCAGCAGCGCCAACGGTGTGTCCGACACCAGCACGGGCGGCGGCACGGCAATCAACGGCCTGGCCTACAGCAGCAACGGCGCGGGCACCGGCGTGGCCACCATAAGCTACTCCGACGGCGCCGGACAGAACCTGGCCGCAACCGACCTGACTTCGCAGGGCGATGCGCAATCGGCCCTGACCTCGCTCAACACGGCCATCGCAGACGTGGCGGCACAGGACGGCTACATCGGCGCGCAAATCAACACGCTGAGCTCAGTCAGCCAGGTGCTCAGCACGCAACAGGAAAACGTGCAGTCGGCGCAAAACGCAGTCCAGGCCACCGACTACGCGCAGGCCAGCTCTAACATGTCGAAGTACGAGATCCTGAGCCAGACCGGCATCGCGGCCCTGGCGCAGGCCAACTCGCAACAGCAGGCCGTCTTGAAGCTGTTGCAATAACCAGCGGCTCCGGCGACCGGGCTTTGGCCGCTGGGGAGTAACCCAACCTCCGGCGGCGCAAGACCCATCGAACCGGCGCCGCCGGATCGAACTAACCGAGGTTCCCGGTGGCACACTTCTCGCCGCCGAGGCGTTTTGAACGGCGTTCGCCAGCAGCGGATCGCCAACCGGAGAGGGGCGTTTTGGGGACGCCCCTCTTCGCTCATTGGATTGTGGCGAGATTCGGTTTCGTGGAAGCCAGCACCGGTGTTTCGGGCCCGCCGCGGATGAAGCCCGATCGTTCACTGTAGCCGATCGAAGGCCGCTAACCCCGCCAGCTCCGCTGGTTCTGAGACTTCTCTTATCCGCCATGCGCTGCGGTTGGCTCGCAGCCTGCATCAGACCTGCCGGAGGGTTCCATGGGTACAGTCGGACTGAACTTCGGATCTCCGACCAGCGGCACGGGCTTCAATGTGAGCTCGACGGTCGCGGAAATCATCGGCAACCTTTCGAAGGTGGAAACCCCCTGGAAGAACCAGCTGACCTCGCTGGAAAGTCAGGACGCCGCGATCTCCAGCCTGGGAAGCCTGCTCTCCAATGTTTCGACGGACATAAGTTCGCTGACAGACCTCCAGGGCGTGCTGGCGCAAAAGGAGGGATCGAGTTCCGACACCGGTGTGCTGGAGCTGACCGCGGCCACCGCCTCGGCGGCTGCCGGCGCGCACAGCGTCGTCGTGAATAGCCTGGCGCAGACCTCGAGCGGCTACATGGCGGAAATCGCCAACAGCGCGGACACGCTGACCGGCTCGGTCACCATCAATGGCACTGTCATCGACGTTCCCGCCGCGACCACCGGCAACAACACGCTCTCCGGGCTGGCCTCGGCCATCAACGCCTCGGGCCTGAGTGTCACGGCCAACGTGCTCACCGACGCCAGCGGATCGCGCCTCAGCCTGGTCTCCGAGGTTTCGGGCGCCAGCGGCAATATTACCGTGACCGCCAACTCGATCGTGGACACCAGCGCTTCCAACACCCTCGCCGCCACCGTTACGGCGGGCACCGGGACAGGCAGCAGCGCGACCACCTCGACCGCGCTCCTGACGGCCGTGGCCAGCGCCACCGAAACGCTCAGCAGCACGGGAACCCTCAGTGTGACCGTGGGCAGCGGCGGCAGCCAGCAAAGCATCTCCATGAGCGCGGTGAATCCTGCCGAAAATGGCACCACTCTGACCGATCTCCAGCAGTACATTCATAGCAACTCATCGACTCTGGGATTCGACGCATCGATCGTCAACAACAGCGACGGCACCGTGAGCCTGCAACTCACTTCAGGCACCGCCGGCAGCACGGGAACGCTCGCCGTCACGTCCAGCCTTGCCGATCCCAGCACCGCACTGGCGTACACTTCCACCGTCACCGGCTCCAACGCCAGCCTCAACGTGGACGGCGTGAACCTCACCAGCGCTTCCAACACCGTCAGCAATCTCATTCCCGGCGTTACATTTCAGCTTCTCGGCACCAGTGCGTCGGGTTCCGAGGTGCAGGTGGTCATCGGCAACGACAACTCCGGCGTCGAAAGCACGGTCAACCAGTTCGTCTCCGACTACAACTCTCTGATCAGCGCCGTGAACACGCAGGAAGGCAACACCAGCTCCGGCACTCCCGAGCCACTCTTCGGCTCGCCCACGCTCACGCTGCTGCAGCAGGAGCTGCTCTCCAGCCTGAACACGCAGAATCCCAACGGATCTCTCGCCGCCGTGACCAACGACCTCAACCCCACGCTCTCCGGCTCCATGACTATCCAGATGGGCAACGGCACGAAGGAGACGGTCCAGATTGGCGCGGCACCAAGCGGCGGCGCGGCCAACAACACCATCTATACCGGCTCGGGAACCGGTTACAACACGCTCTCGGGACTGGCCGCCGCGATCAACTCGGCCGATATCGGGTTTACGGCCGGTGTGGCCACCAGCGACGGCCAGTCGACGTTTACCCTTGCCTCCGGAACCTCGGGTTCGACGGGAGCTCTCACCGTCAAATCCAGCATCGTCGCCGCCAGCGACATTCCATTGAGCTACACCGGCTCGAACAGCTCAGGCTCCACGCCCTCTAAGGGCACGCTGACATCAATTCCCAGCTCCGGCGATACCTTGACTGGCTCCATCACAGTCCAGGTAGGTAGTGGTACAAGTCAGCAGATCGATATGACCACCGTGAATACAGCCGAGAAAGGCTCAACCCTGGCCGATCTCCAGCAATTCATCCACAGCAACTCTTCGACTCTGGGATTTGACGCGTCCATCGTGGCCAATAGCGACGGCTCCCAGAGCTTGTCACTGGTCTCAAACACCTCCGGCAGCACTGGCAACCTGACCGTGGGATCCAGCCTCATCGACACTAAGAGCACGACCAACTCGACGCTCAGCTACACCAATTCGTCCGACATCAACAGCCTCACCACGCTCGGCATCAGCGTGAATAACGATGGCTCGCTCACCTTCGACGCCAACTCGCTCGATTCGGTACTGAATACGGACTATGCGAGCGTGACGGGCTTTTTCCAGAATGCAAACGGTTGGGGCCAGAGCTTCTCGAATATGCTCTCCAGCGCCGGCTCCAGTTCGTCCACCGGCATGCTCTCGCTGGCGGCAAGCGCCAACAGCACCATCGAATCCACACTCAATGCCGATATATCCAAGGAACAGAACTATATCTCCGCGCAACAGTCCAGCCTTACCACGGAGCTGAATAACGCCAACGAGGTCCTCGAGGAGCTGCCCACGGAGTTGCAGGGCCTGAACGAACTCTATTCGGCCATCACCGGCTACAACCAGGGTCAAAACGGATAAGGAAGCGAATCGAAATGGCAAGTTACCGGGAACACGCGCTGGACGGCGCGGGGGCTGTCGACCTCGTCGTCGCTCTCTATGACGGCATCATCCGCTTTCTCTACGCCGCCATCTCGGCAGTGGAGTGTGGCGACGCCGAGGCTCGGCGCGCCGCGGTCAAGCGCGCCCTCGACATCATCATTCATCTCCAGGCGCGCCTGCGCATGGATGTCGGCGGCCGTCCGGCGCAAGCACTCAGCGAGTTTTACGCCGCCATCTTCGCGCAGATTCTACAGGGCTCGCAATCGGCTTCGAAAACGAAATTCCAGCACGCCATCGACTGCGTTCGCAATGTGCGCGACGCCTGGCGCGAAGTCGCCCGTGATCCCAACGCCAACTCCGCCGCGGCGCCTGTAATCATGATGACCTCGCGCCGAGCGGCGCCCGATCGCGTCGACCCGGCCGATTTCGTCTCCGGCTCCAACTGGACCGCGTAACTTCCGACAACGGCCGGGGTGCCCCACCCTAAAGTTCGCAGCATCGCTGCGGATTTTAGGGTGGGATTGAACCCTACCCTGCCACCGTCAGCTCTTCTTCGAGTTGCTGTTTCTGATAGAGGCTCGCGTAGTAGCCGTCGAGAGCCAGCAGCTCCTCGTGGCCACCCAGCTCAACGATCCTTCCCTTGTCGAGCACAGCGATACGGTCGGCGTGGCGCACCGTTGACACGCGATGCGAAATGAGAATCGTGGTCGTGTTTGCCGTGTAGTTGCGCAGGCCGCCCAGAATGCGCTCTTCAGTGTACGTGTCCACACTGGCCAGCGCATCGTCAAGAATGAGAACCGCCGGCCGCCGCAGCAACGCGCGCGCGATCGCGGCACGCTGCTTCTGGCCGCCCGAAAGCGTCATGCCGCGCTCGCCCACCATGGTTTCAAAGCCCTGGGGAAACTCCTCGAACTCGCGGCGGATGTGCGCCGCTTCCGCCGCCTCCAACAGATCCTCTGCGTCGGCATGGGGTGCGCCGAAGGCCAGGTTTTCGCGAATCGTCTCGCTGAAGAGGAAGGTCTCCTGCGGCACCATGCCGATGTTGCGCCGCAAAACCGCCAGCGGATACTCGCGCACCGGCCGCCCGTCGATGAGCAACGCGCCTTCCGGCGCATCGTAGAGCCGCGGAATCAGGTTGACGAGCGTGGACTTGCCGCATCCCGTTGGCCCCACGATCGCGAGACTCGATCCCGCAGGAATGTGCAGCGAGATGTCGCGGAGCACCGGTGTCGCGTCGGGGCCCTCGCCATAACTGAAGTTGAGATGGCGGAACTCGATCTCTCCGTTTAGCACGGACTCCGGTCCCAGACCTGAAGCCGCGGAGCGGGAGCTGTCAGCGATCGCAGGCTCGGACTTGAGAAGTTCGTCGACGCGCTTCACCGACGCCGTGCCGCGCTGGAAGATATTCATCACCCATCCCACGGCGATGATGGGCCAGATCAGCAGGATCATGTAGGTGTTGAAGGCCACGAAACTGCCCACCGAGATGCGGTGCGCCAGCACCAGATGCCCGCCGGCCAGCAACGTAATCACCATCGACACGCCGAGGATGAACTCGAGCGTGGGCCATAGCATGCCCATCAACTGCACCAGCCGCAACGCGCGGCCAATATACTGACGATTAAGCCGCTCGAAGAGGCCGATCTGCGACTCCTCGCGCGCGAAGGCGCGAATCAGCCGCACGCCGGAGTAATTCTCCTGGGCCTGTGCGGAAATATCGGAGAAACTTGCCTGAATGCGCTCGAAGCGCTCGTGAATCTTGCGTCCGACATACTGCACAAAGATGCTGGCCAGCGGCGTGGGCGCCAGCGCCACCAGCGTGAGCCAGGGACTGATGCGCAACATGAAAACCAGCGCAAAAATGCTCAGAAAAATGGTATTCACGCTGTACATGAGCCCCGGACCGAGCAGCATGCGCACCGCGTTCAGGTCGTTGGTCATGCGCGCCATGATGTCGCCGGTGCGATAGCGCTGATAGAAGCCCGTGTCCTGCGTTTCCAGCTTTTTGAACAGGTCGTTGCGCAAGTCAAACTCGATCTCGCGCGAGATCCCGATCAGAATCCAGCGCTGCGCGTACATGAAAACGCCCTTGACCAGGTTGATCGCGACCAGAAGCAGCGCAAAGTAAAGAATGTGCCGGCGGGTCGTTCCGTTTTTGATGGCATCCACCGCCATACCCAGAACCGTGGGAAACAGCACGGCGACGGTGTTCGTGGCAACGCAAGCCAGAGTGCCCCGCACGTATCCCCAGCGGTAGCGGCGCATGTAGGGATAGAGTGGGCCAAGGTCGCCGAACATAGTTCTATTGTACCGGGACGTTATTGGGAGGGGAGCAAGGGAGCGCGGGAGCGAGGGAGCAAGAAAGCGATACGCATCGCCTAAAGTTGACAGCTTTTAGGAAATGCCCAGAAAGCCCATAAACATTGGCGATAAAGCAGCTCGCTGAAAATTCTCCACGCGAATATGCCGAACTCCCAACAGGATTTTACTTCTCTCTTTTTACGAACGCCGACTCACCAGGACGAGCCATGAGCCAGAAGGCTCGTCCGTGCCCTCGTACCGTGCCCCTGCCTTCTTGCTCCCTTGCTCACTTGCTCCCTTGTTCCCTGTCTTTCTACGTCGGCGTCTTCAGCAGCAGATATCCCCCCGCCAGCCCGAACAGCACATCCGCCGACCACGCGGCCATATAGGCCGGCAGGTAATTCACGTAGCCCATGGCTCCGAAGAGGTTGTCGATGACCATATATGCCAGCGCCACGCCAATCGCCACTGCCACGCCTGTGATCGAGCCACGCCGCCCCATGGAAAGCGCGAACGGAATGGCCAGCACCGCCATCACCACGGCGATCAGCGGATACGAGAGCTTATGCCACAGCGCAACGCTCAGGCGCTTGGTGTCGAACCCGCTCTGCTGCAAATCGTGAATGTAGTGGTCGAGCTGGCCGAAGTTCATCTCCTGCGATTGCAGATCCTCTTTTTTGAAGTAGTCCGGCGTGGCCCGGATCTCAGGAAAAGAAGTCTCGAGGAAAGTGCGGTAATCCCTGACATTCGCGCCCTCGACGTCGCGCACCCAGCCATTCTCAAAAACCCATCCGGCAGAGTCGCGACTCCAAACTACCCGCTTGGCAAAGATGCGCCGGGTTAGTTGGAAGGTCCCGGGGTCGAACTCGAATACGGAGAGGTTGGCAAACTCGTTGCGGTCGGGATCGAAGAATTCGTAATAGAAAATACGTCCTGGCTCGCCGGGCAGTGGCTTCTGTCCGAACATCCATTTCTGCTCGGGATGCAGGTAGGTTTGCGTGGGCCGGCCCTTGATCTGGTTGCGCAGCGCCTCCTGCTTGCGGTTGGCCTGGGGCAGATAGTATTGGTCGAACAGAAACAGCACCACCGCCAGCACCCCGGCCATGGTCACAATCGGAATGATCAGCCGGTACAGGCTGATCCCCGTGGCCTTGATGGCGACAATCTCGCTGTTGCGGTTCATCACGCCGAAGGTGACCAGCGCCGCAATCAGCACCGCCAGCGGCGCAATGTTGTAGAGCATGCTGGGCGTCAGGTTCAGCAGGTACGCGCCCACGACGGAAAGCGCAATGTGGTTGCGCAGAATGTCGCCTACCAGGTCGAAGAAGGTGAAGACGATCATCAGAAGCACAAATCCGGCCAGCACCAAAGCGAACATGCCGGTGAATTCGCGCAGGATGTACTCGTCCAGGATACGCGGGAAAACGATGCGCGGAAAAACGCTGCGCGGCCCGGCTCTGTGCGAGCGCGGCTGCAACCTGCCGAGAAGCTCGGTGAGGTGGAACCCGTTGCTCTTGGCCGGAACCTTGAATTGCGGCAGTCTTGAAGCCCACGCCGCCAAGGCGCTCAGAATCCATCCGCCGGTCGCCATCTGCCACAGCAAAAAGATGCCGGCTACGGCAAAAATAAAATTCGCAGCCCATACGGCGACGAATGCCGGCAGATGGCTCTGATGCCCCAACTGAATGCCGGTCGACGAGAGGAAGTAGTACACGAACACCAGCAGAATGGTGAAAACGAAGCCGGCGCTTTTGCCGCCGCGCCGCGAATTCACCCCTAGTGGCACGCCCAGCAGCATCAGCACCACGCACGCCAATGGTAGCGCGAAGCGGTTGTGCAGCTCGATCAGGTAGCGCTTGGCCCCAGGCTTTCCACTCAGCTCGTGAATGCGCTCGAACAACACGCCCAGCGGCATCGCGTAGAGCGCCGTATCCATGCGCCCCAGGTGCACATCGCTCTGCGGGCCCAGCGCCAGAGGCATGTCCGTGGTCGTGAACGTCGAGATATTCGACTGCCCCGGCTCGTCGGCCACGGTCTCGTCGCGCAAGCCGTCGCGCAGGCGCATGATCAGCTCCTGCGAGTTGTCGTTGACCACGGTGGCTGAGGCTGCCGTCGTGATCACTGGATTCGCTGGATCCCTGACGTCGGCCATGAAAACCTGGCGCCAGTTGGCCGCGCCCGCGCCCGCGCGCACATCCTGCACGTAGAGAACGAAGTCTTTGAAATTCTCGTAGAAGACGCGCGGCTCAATCTCGTACGACGCCTGCGAAGTCTCCAGCGCCTGTTCCATTTCGATGATCGCCTGGTTGGCGCGCGGCGCCAGGTAGAGCGAGTTGACCAATCCCAACAACGTGCCCGCCACCGCCACGATCGATGCCACGCGCACAAAGTACCAGATGCCCAGCCCCGAGGCGCGCATGGCAATAATCTCGCTGTCGGCCGCCAGGCGGCTCAGGCCCAGCATCACGCCCCACAGCACCGCCATGGGAATCGTGAATTTGAATAAGTTTGGCAGTGTGAAGAGAAACACCTGCGCCACATCCGCCCATGTGGAACTGTTGCGCACCACCACCTCAAGGATGTGTGGCAGTTGCGGCATGAATAAAATGAACGTGAAGAGCGCGCAGCCGATGAGCGTGAGGGAGAGAATTTCGCCGAGAATATAGCGGGTGAGGATGCGCACAATCAGAGCCTGCGTCTAGTTTAGCGTGCCGAACTCGCGGCAAGCGGCGCAGGTTGCCATGCCCGCAGCCGCAAACTGTTGGCCAGCACACACACCGAACTCAGCGCCATCGCGGCCGCCGCCAGCCACGGTGTCAGCAGAATGTGAAACGCCGGATAAAGCGCTCCCGCTGCCAGCGGAATCCCGAGCAGGTTATAGCCCACGGCCCAGCCCAGGTTCTGGCGCATTACGCGCACCGTTTGCCGCGCCAGCTCAAGCGCCGCGGGAATGGCAGCCGGCTGCGCGCGCAACAGCAGCACATCGCCCGCCTCCTGCGCCAGATCCGTCCCGCTGCCCATGGCGATGCCCGCGTCGGCCGTGGCCAGCGCCGCCGCGTCGTTGATTCCGTCGCCCACCATGGCAACGCGGAGCCCGGACTTTTGCAGCTCACGAATCCGCGCCAGCTTGCCCGCTGGGTCCAGCCCCGCTTCCACTTCCTTGATCCCCGCCTGCTCGGCAATCGGCGCCGCCGCGGCGGCCGAATCGCCGGTCAGCATCAGCACGCGAAGTCCGGCGCTCCGCAGCTCTGCGATCGCGTCCGCCGCATCAGGCCGCAATGCATCGCGCGCATCGAAGTACGCGGCGGGAACGCCGTCTACCGCCATCCACAACCGTGTCACGCCCGGCTCCGGCGCAGCCACATCACTGGGGAGCGCGATGCCGGACTCACTGAACAGCGCCTCATTGCCCAGGATGCAATCGTGCCCTTCCATGCGCGCTGTCAATCCACGCCCTGGCAAAACTTGCGCATCCTCCGCCGGTTGCCATTCGAGGCCCCGCGCACGCGCAGCATCGACCACTGCAAGCGCCAGCGGATGGTTCGATCGCTCCTCCGCCGCCGCAGCCATGCGCAGCAGTTCGCCCTCTGCCTTTCTTGCTCCCTCGCTCCCTTGCTCCCTTGCTCCCGGCGTTTCCGCTCCCTCGCTCCCTTGCTCCCTTGCTCCCGGCTTTTCTGTTCCCTGTTCCCTATTCCCTATTCCCTGTATCCGCTCCAGCACCGGCCTTCCCACCGTCAGCGTCCCCGTCTTGTCGAGAACGATCGCGTCTACATGCGCCAGCCGTTCCAACGCCTCGCCGCCTTTGAAGAGCACACCCAGTTGCGCGCCTCGGCCTACGGCCACGGTCAACGCCGCCGGCACCGCCAGCCCCATCGCGCAAGGGCACGCAATCACCAGCACGGCCACCGTATTAGCAAGCGCCAGCGGCAGCGAATGCGCGGCCACGAGCCACGCCACAAACGTCACCGCCGCAAGCCCCAGCACCACCGGCACAAAAATCGCGCTGGCCGCGTCGGCCAACCGCTCCATCGGTGCGCGCGAACTCTGCGCCTGGTCCATCATCCGCGCAATCTGTGCCAGCATCGTGTCTTCGCCCAGCGACTCCGCCCGGCACACCACCGCGCCGTCGTAGTTCAGCGATCCCGCCAGCACGCGCCCGCCGACGGCGCGCTCCAGTGGCGTCGGTTCGCCGGTCAGCATCGACTCATCCACCGTGGTGCGCCCCTCCAGAATCGTAGCGTCCACAGGAAAGCGCTCGCCGGGCAGCACCACAACGCTGTCGCCGGGACGCACCTCTTCGAGCGGCACCACCGTTTGCACGCCGTCCACCAGTCGTCGCGCCGTCGCGGGCCGCAACCGCGACAGCGAGTCCAGCGCCGCCCGCGCCCGCCGCTTCGCCCTCGACTCAAGCGCCTTTCCCAGCAACAGAAAACCCACAATCAGCAGCACCGCATCGAAATAAACTTCCCGTCCCGGCGCCGGCCAAACCGTCGCATACGCCGAATAGGCAAACGCCACGCCCGTCCCCAGGCTCACCAGCGTGTTCATGTTGGTCGTGCCGTGCCGCAGTGCGCTCCACGCGCTCCCGTAGATCCCGCGCCCCGCCCACGCCACGACCACGGCCGTAAGCGCGAGCAGGAACCAGCGCAGCAACGGAGCCGGAATTGCGTAGAGCCACGGAAACACGTGCATCAGGAACGCATCGCCCGCGCCCATCTCCGTCTCGAGAGGCATGGCCAGCAGCATCGCTGCCGCGCCCGCGGTCAGCGTCACCCACGCCTTCGTCGTCGCACCTTCTGTCGCATCCTCATTGCGCGCGCTGCCG